>ENA-UONW01000286-UONW01000286.1-human-gut-metagenome-genome-assembly--contig:-CS52-NODE-286-length-78948-cov-17.180599_pt1 | contig 78948 bp, 54 predicted proteins | sample MGYA00242463_ERZ724010 | MGnify/ENA metagenome assembly ERZ724010 | reverse complement strand
GCATAAATAAAGAAGCTTTTAATATATTATATACATACCCTGTAATAGCTGATGATACAACAATTATTATGAAGCTTCTTAAAACAACCTCTTTCATCCATTTTATAGTTTGAAACTCTTTAAATATTTTTTTTGTAAAATAAAGTCGTATAAATGTCAAAATAATAAATATAATTATACGTACTACCACAACAGAAAAAGGAGGCATTCCACAAAATAAAGCAATCCAACTACCAAAAAAATTAAGTGAATAAAATGATGATATTACAATTTGGTATTGTTTTATGTCTGTTTGAGCATAAACCGTCATCCATAAAGGTGCTGATATTGCTTCAAAATAATTTGCAAACAAGGTAAAGATACAAAACTCAACCGCATATTTTGGATAATTACCTAACCATAATATTAGAACATTATGCGTTTCATATATCAAAGGTACAATAAATATAATAATCAAAAAACTAGACAATTTTGATGCCCGAATAATCAATGATTGTAAATAATCATATTCTCTAGATACATAACTCTTCACAATTTGTGGATTGAATGCTACTTGGAAATTCCCTATGAAATTTTGAACAGTTGTAGTTATTGTATTACTAACTCCCATTGCTGCATTGACAGCAACATTATAATATACATTTATCAAAACAGATACACCCTGATTTGCACCAACAACTGCAGTTTGTCCAAGAATACTCCAACTCATAAAACTAAATATCTCTTTTAGCAAAGGTTTATCTCCTTTTCTTTCATTAAGACGACATACCGGAAATGCTCTATATGTATATATTCTATATAATAGCATATTTACAATAGAAACACCAAATATAAGAAAAGCATAAATTATCAATTTATCACCATCTAAGGCCTGGACCATATATATGATAAACAATTTTGCTACCGCATCAAATATTGTGAAATATGCATATATATTCATCTTTTCATATGCAACAATAACTGATCCGAAAGGCGACTGTACTATGTTTAATATTGTAGCTATAACTGATAACTGATAAACCCAATTCGCAGCATACATTCTATCTGCAGGGATATTGAGAATATTATTAACTCCCCATAGACCTACAGTCTCAGCTAAGACCAATATTATTAATGCAATGATAAGATGAGCTAATATACATATATAAAAAACATGACTTATTGAACGATTGTCACCTTTTGCTATTTCTGCTGTTATGTATCGTTTTGTAGCAGCACTTAATCCGTTATTTAAAAATGTAAAAAATACTATTATACCTGCTACGAGATTATATGTACCATAATCGTTTACACCAAGGGTATTAAATACAACACGTGCAGTGAATAATGATATAAACAACATTATGAGCATACGCCCATACATATACAACGTGTTCTTTAGTATTTTTTTATTTTTTTCTACGCTAGATTCCATCGGACGTTATCCTGATAATAAATAAAATTTTTCCTTTGGAAATAAGAAATAAATTTTATAACAAATTAAATAATCATATTCGGGGGTGTTTCCTTCTATCTTCATTTATCTACCAATGCAATAATACTCAAACCCGTTCTGCTTGAGTTCCTCAGCATCGTAGATGTTGCGACCGTCGATGATAAGAGGCTTCTTCATCGACTTGCTTACCACGCCCCAGCTTGGCAGGCGGAACTGCTTCCACTCGGTAAGCATGAGCAGGGCATCGGCATCGAGCACAGCATCGTACATATCGGTGGCGTAATAAACCTTGTCACCGATGCGACGGCAACACTCGTTCATTGCCACGGGATCGTAAACGCGGACGGTACAGCCGGCTTCGAGCAGGAGGCTAATGGTGACGAGGGATGTCGCCTCGCGCATATCGTCGGTCTCCGGTTTGAATGCCAGGCCCCACATGGCGATGGTCTTTCCCTTGAGATCGCCGCCATAGTATTTTGAGAGTTTGTTGAAAAGCACGTGCTTCTGGTTCTCGTTCACCTCCTCAACAGCTTTCAGCACGCTCATATTGTAGCCGTTCTTCTCGGCGGTCTTGATGAGTGCCTTCACGTCCTTGGGGAAGCATGAGCCGCCGTAACCGCAACCCGGATAGAGGAACTTGCTGCCGATGCGCACGTCAGCGCCTATACCTTTACGCACCATATTGACATCGGCACCCACCAGTTCGCACAGGTTTGCGATGTCGTTCATGAAGCTAATGCGTGTGGCGAGCATTGAGTTGGCTGCATACTTAATCATCTCAGCCGAAGGTATGTCGGTGAATATCACACGGAAATTGTTGAGCATGAACGGGCGATAGAGCTTTGACATGAGTTCCTTTGCCTTCTCCGACTCCACACCTACAACCACGCGGTCAGGGCTCATGAAGTCCTTGATTGCCGCACCCTCCTTTAGAAACTCCGGATTACTAGCAACATCGAACGGGACATCAACGCCGCGCTTTTCCAGTTCCTCACGTATGACAGCCTTAACTTTCTTCGCCGTACCAACAGGAACGGTAGATTTTGTTACGAGCACAGTGTATTTCTTTATGTTCTGACCGAACTCACGCGCTACGGCCAGCACATACTGCAGGTCGGCACTGCCGTCTTCATCAGGAGGAGTGCCCACGGCGCTGAACACGATATCCACGTTGTCGAGACAGCTCGTAAGGTCGGTGGTGAAATTGAGGCGTCCCTCCCGGTGGTTGCGCAGAACCATCTCGTCGAGTCCCGGCTCATAGATCGGCACCTGTCCGTTCTTCAGTGAGTTGATTTTCTCTTCGTTTACGTCAACGCATGTCACGTTTACTCCCATCTCTGCGAAGCATGTGCCAGACACCAGTCCGACATAGCCTGTACCTACAATTGCTATATTCATAAGTCTATGTTTGTGTTTTTATATTTCCGTTGTTATAAAATTATCTTCTGTCTTGTGCGCGGAGCACCCGCATTGCCTTAACATACCCGGCCTGATGCTGTTTTGCCGGGTATGTAATGTCGGCGCATATATGAATGTGCGACGCGGATAAACCGCGCACACACTTAGTCAAAGTTTCACCGTCTCGAACTTCACCTTGCCGATGATTCCCGAAGGCGGCAGAGGAGTTTTGGCATTGAGGTGATTGACAAACAGGTATGTCTCGCGCTCGCTCTCAGGCAGATTCATATCGCCCACGATGCGGTTGACCCACGTGTTCACCACTTCCACCTTAACGTCGTTGCGTCCGTTCTTCACGAAGTCAGTCACATCGAGTCTGTAAGGCGCTGTCCAGACGCCGCCGGCATATTTGCCATTGATATAGACCTTTGCCATAGTACCCACATTGTCGAACGCCATGAACATGTGTTCGCCGCGTCCTGCACGGTCGAGATTGACAGAGGTAGTGTATGTGGCAGTGCCGGAGAAATAGCGGATACTGTCGTTAGCGTTGTCAGAAAGGTTGTCGAGCGTCGCCATCCGTACCGGTGACGGAGTCTTGAACGCACTTTCGAATGTCACGTTCCATTCGCCTGTTGCCTCCTGCGTGCGGAGCGGTGCAGGATAGTTGGCCTCGAGCGTCGTTGCCGAAGGCTCACCTTTCTCGCGGAATACCACGAATACACACTCGTTCTTCTCAAGCTTCATCGGCACTACCGTGGTCTTCTCCTCCTGACGGTAGGCGGGCAACTTGCGTATGACGCCCGTCACGGGATCCCACAGTTCCGGCTGCTTGCCCGTGACGCGGAACGCCACATCCATAGTAAGCGCACGGTTGTCCTGATTGGAGAGGATGTATATGTCGGTGTCGCCATCCTTCTGATGGCCCTGATATACGTTCATTCCGTCGGGTACCTTGCAGTCGGGCACATAACCCAGCTGCGCGAAGAGCGTCTCGAAGTCGAGGCCGTCGCATATCATGCCCTTGCCATAGCGGCGCTGCTTCACGTTCACGCCGTCAACATCGCCCCATATTCTCGCAGCCATCTCCTTCACCCTGCGATCGGCCTCGGGCTGGTTCTGGAGGCTCGGCGAGCGTTCCGGCGCAGGTCCCATGACAATGGCACCATCGAGTATGAGCCGCTCTATCTTCTCGAGCAGTTCAGGACACATGGTCTTCAGGCGTCGCGGCAGCACCAGTACCTTGAACTGCACTCCGTGGGGCAGAGTGAGCATGCCATCCTTAACAGTCATGTCGCGCATGATAACCTCGGCGTTCATGTGCTCATACTGATAGCCTGCGGGTATCCACGGCTCCATGATGCCCACCATGCGCGGCGCGTCCTCGCCGATGAAATAGGCCACATCTGCCTGATACCATCCCTGACGCATCATGTAGTTGCAGCGTTTGATGTATTGTGTGTAAAGGTCCATGTGCTTGAACCACGTATTGTTGCGGTTGAACTCAGTGCCGAACCATGCGTTGGAACCCGGCAGGCGGTCTTCTGACGGCTGCGAGATGTAGAGATGAAGCACGGTGTTGTTCACTCCATAGGTGAAGAAACGGTCCATGCGCTGCTTCAGACTCGAAGGTGTACGCACGAACGAGGGACCGGCACTTGTGCTTGTCTCAGACGATGTGAGTCTCTTGCCGTAGATGTGGGCGCACGATGTAGCCAGACGGTTCTCGATGTCGCCCAGCGGCGGATCAGCCCAGAACTCGCCTCCCACCTCATCGGCCTGTCCGCCATACTGCAGGAACTCGCCGGGGAAGCCCCAGTGACCGTAATTCTCAAGCCAGGTGGTAAGTCCGTGCTTGTGTGCCACCTCACGGCTGCCGCCCACATAGTCGTAGGATATCTTGTCGGCCACGAGACGGCGCAGATCCCAGAGGAATGCGTCGGAGTCGTGCTGGCTGCCCACCACAACACCGCTGAGAACAGGCAGATAAGGCACAGGATCGTATCCGTAGCGCTCCTTGAATACAGGAATCATGTCGTCGGTGAAGTTCTGTCCACCCACCTCGTAGCTATCCTGCACGAGGAGTTTGAACGATTTGCGTTCGTCGGCCGGTATGCGGCGAAGTATCTCGCCTATGTATGCATCGAAGTGCTCTTCGGCGTGTTTGCGGCTCAGTTTGTCCACCTCATATCCAGTGGCGTCGGGGCATGCCGGCTCGTTCACTACGCCAGTGGGTGTCATGCCCGTGCGCAGTACGGTCCATTCGCCTTCAGGCACATCCCATGTCAGAGTGCCGTCTGCCGTCATCTTGTCCGACAGGTCGATCACCTGTCCGGGCTGCACGGCCATGCTGCGGTCGTCGGCCTGCGGCTGTTCGCGCCACAGATATTCGTCCCATGCCGGCACTTCGCTCTGGAACAGTTTAGCGAGCGACTTCTCCTTGTAACGCTCCACACGCGGCACTGACGAGAGCGCCAGCTCCGCTATGCCAGCTCCTGCGCCTACCGAGCGGAACACCACGCGATAGGAGTCGGACTTCACCGGGTCGAAGCTCATCGCCACGTCGGCATAAGGGTCGAAGCCAACCTTCTTCCAGTCGCGTGTTCGGTTGATATTGAACCGGCTCACCGTCTGATAGCGTCCGTCGGCATCCATAGCCTGCAACTCCACATCGGTGTTGATGGATGCGGGCGCAGGACGCACCACGATGCTGCGCGCCGTGAACCAGTCCTGAGGATTGATTTCTATGATATATTCGCCATTGGTGGCGAAGCGTACGTCTGTAGAATTATCGCCGTCGGTCAGAGCCGTAAGATCGCCCATAGAAGGTACGGCAGTGATGCTGGCGTTGGCTGTGGTGAGCACCGTGCCGGCAGGTGTGGGATTGGGGAATGCCACCACCTTCACGTCCTGAAACTCATCGGCAGGCTGAGGCAGCTTCACTGTCACCCGTCCGGGCCCCTTCACCACCGTGCGCGAGCTGTTGAGATAGCGCATGGTCTGTCCGGCCTTTATCCACGGACCACCCGACTGGCTCCAGCCCGGCGAGTTGAACATACCGATGTCTATGCCAAGTTCAGTGGCCTTCTTCAGTGCCGCGCGGGTGATGTTCCACCACTCGTCGCTCATAAATTCCACCTTGTACTGGCTGTTGGGATCGCCCGTGCCGGCTCCGCCTATGTTTGCCACGAACGCGCGGTTGATGCCAGCCGCCTTCATGGCCTCAAGGTCTTTTTCGACGCCCTCTTTCGAGATGTTACCCTCAATCCAGTACCAGTAGGTTCCGGTCTGCACCGAGGAAGGCGGCGTCACAAATCCGGCCTCTCTTTTGTCTGCCGCCGCACATCCCATCAACAGTGCCGAGGCACCGGCCAGGAAGGCGCGCGTCAGTAGTTGTTTGTTTTTCTGTGTCATTTGGTTACGTAATTTTTTATAAGCTTGTAGATTAATAAATTCAGTCCTTGCCCGCCGGCTCTATCATATCAGGATGCACCGTAGCCATGGCCACAGCTATCACTCCCTGCACTGCCACGACAACACAACGCGACCGCTTGCCGGGCACACGCATCAGTATGCCTTCGAGTCCGGCAAACGGACCTCCGGTGATGCGCACGGCGTCGCCGCGTTTCATGTCGAGCTGTCCGGGGCTGAACCATACGAGCTGTTCGTCGAGCGATCCGCTCACGGCGATGAACTGCTGCATCTGCCGTTCGGGAACCATGACCGGCTCGCGACTCACATCCCTGTCGCGCATGATGTAATGAAGATATGGCATGTTTTTTTTGAGTGTTGCTATCCTGTCCCTGGTGGTTCTTACAAACAGTAAGTCGCGTATTACGGGAATAAGTTTCGGTGCGGTGCGACGCTGGTTGCTGCGTGCGTAGCGCATGGGGATGAATGTCCTGATACCGTTTTCGGTCAGAGTCTTCTGTGCCATGAGGTTACGGCCGTATGTAGCACGCATGGCAAACCATTGTTCGTCTTCTATAAATTCGGGCATCTAATTAAACTAAATTTTAGCTAAAGGACACATCTCCGGGGCATTGAAAACCTTGTAAAACACTGGTTTTCAATCACTTATATTATATAATAATATAAATAAGAAGTCTTTTGCGGACAAATCGCAGGCCGTTTCTGCGGCAGAAACATCTTATTCTTTGGCAAAATTAATAATTTTATTTGAAAAATAAAAACATTTCATCCCACAATGCTGGTTTAAAATCCAAACTAATGACATAAATCATGCAATACCGTCATTTCGTACGCAAGCCACCGGCGAAAAAGTATTTTACGAAACGGCAGACAAACAAGAATTTTATGCAAAATATATCAAGTATAAAAACCTATTTGTTAAAATAAACTCACCCCAAAAGACCAATCAAAAGAACTGAGATACACTTACGACGCAAAAACCAGAAAATATAGACATAAGAAAAGCTGCTGTTTATCAACGCATTGTGCTCATATAACACTTCAATAAAGCACATTCCGATTTACAATAAAGCACGTTTTACGTTGCGATATAGACTTTTTTGCATGCCAAAACAGGTCATTCCGGAGCATAAAAAGGGAGACATGAGATCAGAAAAGAGAGTAATTTATATGAGAATAATATATTTTTCTTTATTTATATATACCATTCGCACAAGATGAAGACAAAAAATTGCGTCTGTGACACCATACTTATGATTTTGCAGTAATGAGCAGACGCAAATATTTTAAGTTAAAATAGTTAACGGAAAACCGTGATAAAAACCATCACTTACGTACCTTCTTTCTTATGCCATAGACAATAGTTCATTTCTCTCCGGCCGTGGGCGCCACGTCGGAAGCCGATGTTGGTGTGATGTCAGCAGTAGTGTCGCCGAGAAAACGGCGTATATCGTCCAGCACACGTTCGCAAGGCGGGGCGGAAGTGAAGGCCGTATTCTTCTTCAGCAACAGTTCCACGTCGGCCACACTACCCGAATAACACGACAGTTCGTTGTGCCTCTGCGTGGAGTGAAGACTCTGGCGCGCTATCTCGTTCTCACGTTCGCGTATCAGCAGGTTGCATATTTTCTTGAGCATAGGCACCACCACCTTGTCGAAAAGATGATGTCCCTGCACATAGAGATAGGTGGTGTCGGGCGTCACTCCGAGGCGTTTTATGTCGTCCTTCACCGCCTGCCAGCTCTGCTTTGCCGACGGATAGTGGCGCTGCAACTGGTCAACACGCCGCGCCACTTTGCGTCTGAGATTGCGCAGTGACAACTCTGTGTCGTCGGGATTGAAGTGGCCCGTCTCTATGACGTGCAGGAAATCGCTTATGGTGAACTCGCCGTAATCGGGTGTGCGATAGAACCATACGCTCCACACAAACAGGGGGAATATGGCGAGAGAGAACTCGCGAAAGTAGCTCTCGAAGTCGAATATGGCATGGTCGTTGAGCGTCACGGCCACACACACATCGTGTAGAGACGGCGCATAGCACTGCAGGTTCTCTATAGAATAAGCATAGGTGTGGAATATATAGGGACTGTCTATTATTGTCTCCGACATCGGCGTGGCACGTTGTATGAGATAGTCGTAGTCGGCATCTACACAAGCTATCATGTCGCGTCCCACCTTGCCGTTGAGCAGGCTCATCAGAGCCGCCTTCTTGCCACGTTCGAGATGCGGCACACGCGAAGGCAGCATCACTTCAAAATAGCGGGTGGAGTCTTCGAAACGCGACAACACCGACCGCCAGAAAAACACATCGTCGTAGCTCTCGACGTAGGCCACGATGCGCCGGCGGGCCTTTTTGGAGGTCATGCGGTTGGCGGCCTCGAAGTAGCCCGACGACAGATTGTCTTTAAGTCTTTTGCTCATAGCGGGCGCATTTTGAAGGTTGTCAGATGGTGATATCCGTCACTTCGGTCACACGGTCGGCCCATCCGTTCATGATGACAGCCGGGCTGTGTGTTGCAAGAATTATCTGCACGTTGGGGTTCAGCTCCAGAACGATGTCGATGAGACGTTTCTGCCATTCGAAATGCAGGCTCACTTCGGGCTCGTCCATGAACAGTACGTAGCTGCGGTTGTCCTCCACCAGGACGGTGAGCATTATGGCGAGCATCTGCTTCTCGCCGCTCGACAGCTGGTAAGGCAGCAGCGTCTCGCCTATCTGCGTGAACAGAATCTCATTCTCCGTGCGTATTATCTTCTTGCCGGTAGCCTCGAACAGGTCGTCCACAAGGTCCTGGAAGCGTTTTTTCGGAGCCGATATCTCGCGCGCCTTTTCAGCAGCGTCGGGTCCGCCGTTCTGCAGAACGGATATTATGCGGTTGCCCACGTTCACCTGATAATCGAGATATTTGCGCTGCAACTGATAGAGAAGAAGGTCAAGTTCGGTTGTAAGCGACGTTATGCTTGCATTCAGCTTGCTCATGGCCTCCACATTGACGAGCGGCCGGTCCACCGATCTGATGATGTCGTAGCGTATCCATTTGGCGTCTTCGGGCACCACCTTTATTCTAACACCCTTAAGCATGTGGTTAGGGAACTCGCCTCCTGCAGCAAGTCCGCGCACCACTTTGTTGAGTATAGTGCTCTTCCCCACTCCGTTAATTCCGCTGAGTATGTTCACCTGGCGGTCGAGATTCCACACCACATGGTGCTTGCCGCTCCACAGCGAGTCTATCTCTATCTGTTCAATGTAATCGGCGTATTTCATATTCGTAGCGTTTTGAGGCCGGCATAAGGCTGCAACGGAGACGGCGCGGCTGTGCCGGCGATGGTTGAAACAAATTATAATGATACATGCCGGACGCTGTGAACACGGGGCATAAAACCGTTCACTGGTTGCAGCATTATCAATAACAAAGATAAGAAATAATCGTCATAATGCGTGTTTTGCATCGAAAAAAAACACTTTTAACGACGTTTGGAGCCGTCGCAGAGAGTGCGACGGCCTGTAAGACAGTGCATGACAGAAATCATATCAGGACTTTCCGCCCTGCACCATACCTAAACAATCACTTTTATCTTGCGGTAATACTCACGGAACTCTGTGGGCGTGCATCCCTTCTTGCGTCTGAACATACGGTTGAAATTGCTCAGATTGTTGTATCCGCAGCGGAAGCTTATGTCGGCGACGGTGTCAGTAGTGTCGATGAGCATGCGCGTGGCGTACCCCATGCGTATGTCGATGATGTAGTCGCTCACGGTGCGTCCGGTATGCAGCTTGAAGAAACGGCTGAACGCCGCCTCGCTCATACAGGCCAGTCCGGCAAGCGTTCCCAGCTTTATTTCCTCGCCGTAGTTGTTGTCGATATAGTCCTTCACCTTCAATATGCGGCGCGAATCCTCGCCCAGATTCACCTTGGCATAGCTCGTTGTGGCCAATGTGCGTGCGCCCTCGCTACGCGACAAGATGTTGAGAATCTCCATAAACTGCATGAACGACGAAAATCCGTCCTTCACAGAACTGAGCGACAGCAACAGCGTATATACTTCCATGATGGCATCCATGTGGAAACACATGCCGTTGCGCGCCATCATCAGCATGTTGCGTATGCGTGTGAAAGGGTTCTTGTAGAGCAGTCCGTCCTCCGAAAGATCGAAACGGAACTGTACCGTCACCTCATGTATGTTCTCGCTTGTGCACGTGTTCTGAAGCCATACGTGCTCAAGCTCTGTACCGGTTATGAGTACAAGGTCGTACTCGCCTATCACTTCGCTGCTGTCGCCAACGATGCGCCGTACGCCCGGTGCGTGTTCGATGAAATTCAGTTCGAACACGTCATGATTATGAATAGGATATGTAAATTCCTTCTTACGCCTGTCAGCAATATACAGCATGTCGCGTTCCATCAGTGGCGTAACCTCGCGCATAACATGCTCGCCCGTCTTCTGATTTCTCATGTCTTTAGTAGTGGTTTATCGGTTTTCAGTTATCAAACAAGCCAGTAGTTGCAAATATGGTGAAAAGCGAGAGCAAATACAAAGGGAAAGACTGTGTTTTTCCGGATTTGACATTGCCGTGCCGCATCCTATATTTGGCAAATATACTAAATAAAATGCATATCTGCGAAACATGAGAAGCAAAAAAAACGGCATTATCTGCCGTTTTTTCAAAAGTCGCGCTCCATTATCTCCAGACACATGCGTGTGTTGTGATACGGACATTTCCAGAATCCAGCCTTGTCGTCGTCACGGTTTGGCGTGCCGTCCGGACGTATGCTCCAGAACCATTCGCCGCCCTTGCGGTCGATAAGCCGTTCTTTCACAAAGTTCCAGCAGCGCACGGCAGTCTCGAGCGCAGCCTCATCGCCGAAGTGCTGATACAGATTCACGTGACCGATGATGTTCTCACACTGCACCCACCAGTGCAGTTCGGTGTCGGTGCGGCCGGTGTCGAGCCATTTCTCATAAACCATCGCACCGTCCGGAAGCAGTCCTTCGTCGGCGGCACGCGCCACGTTTCTCACCACAGGAGCGATGCGTCGCAGCACCTCTTCGTCGCCAAGCACGAGCGCAGTCTCGTGCAACAGCCACGAGGCCTCGATGTCATGGCCGAAGCTCTGGATGTTGCGGTGACCGTTCCAAGCGTCGTCGAAGAACAGATCGAGGTGCGAAGTGTCGGGGTTGAGAATCTTTCCGGTGAACACATCGAGCAGGTTCAGCAGTCTGCCTCGCAGTTCAGCGTCGGGCCATACGCGGTAAAGGTTGGTGTAAGGCTCGATGATGTGAAGGTGCGTGTTCATGGTTTTCGACATGTTCTCGTCCTTGTCCGACAGACGCATGTCGTCTATGTGGCCCCACTCCTCGGTCATAGCCTCGGTATAACCGTTGTTCACGTGGTCGAAGGCATGGGCTTCTATGTCGCGGTAAAGAGCTATGGCGCAGTCGAGCGCAGCGCTGTCTCCCGTGGCACGTGCATACTCCGACAGGCCGTATATGGCGAAACCTATGGCATAGATTTGCTTTTTCCGGTCCTTGGGACGGCCTTCGCAGTCGAGACTCCAGTACACTCCACCGTACTTATAATCGATGAAGTGCTCCACGATATAGTCCTTGGCACGCCGTGCTGCGGCCAGATAGCTGTTGTCGCCAAGCACCCTGTATGCCGCCGCGAACGACCAGAGGATGCGCGCGTTGAGTATGGCGCCCTTGTCGGCATCGGCCACCAGACGGTCGTTACCGTCGATGCGGCCGTAGTAGCCGCCGTTTACGGTGTCGGTCATGCGCCCGGTCCAGAAGTTCAGGATGTTGTTTTCCAGCACCTCGCGCATCTCGTTTTTCAGTTCATTGCTTATTCTTGTCATGTCATGCAGTCATTTTTTATATAACGAAACAGTATCCGCCGCACGGCGTCATGCGCACGGCGGACATAATATATCATCCGCGACGGGCCTTCAGTTCAGCCGTAATCTCCTTCATGCGGTTCTCCGAGAGCGGATAGAACGCTATGAACACCAGACTGACAAACGCTCCGGCAGCCGGCAGAATGCTGAGGAACATCCTTATGCCGTTGATGGTTTCGGGCGTCTGCACACTGTTTGCCACAAACCCGAAGGCACCGAGCATCCATCCGGTGAGTGCCGTTCCGATGGCCCATCCCAGTTTCTGGCTCATCGACGACGAGCTGAAGATGAGTCCCGTTGCGCGGTTTCCGGTCTTGAGCTCGCTGTAGTCGGCACAATCGGCATACATACTCCACAGCAGGGGGAATATGCTTCCGGCGCAGATGCTTATGAGAACCTGGAACACGAATATGAGTGTCAGCTCGTCCTTATCGAAGAACCAGAACACAAGACTGAGCAGCGTAGCCAATGCCATGGCCGCCATGAACGTGCGGCGCTTGCCTATGCGGTTGCTCACCGGTGCCGCCAGAATCACACCGATGATGTTGGCAGCCTGGCCGAGAGCCAGATACAGTCCGCTCAGTACGAACGGAATGCCGAGGAAAGTGACCTTTCCGAAGGCTGTCTCGTCAACAAAATACTTGAAATAATAGACAGTCGCGCCGTCGCGTATGGAGTTGAACACGAGCGAAGCGACACCCGCTCCAAGCAGGATCCACCACGGACGGTTGTGCAGAAGGTCGCGCAGGTCTGTGCGCAGAGGCGTACGCTTGCCGGTGACAGGCTTCACCCTCTCGCGCGTCAGCGAGAAACAGCCGAAGAAGAGCAGCGCGCACGCCACGGCGACAATAACCACCGCCATCGCCCATGCAAACTGCGGGCGCGTCATCCAGCCCACCATCATACCGTCAGCCGCCTCGCCTCCGAAAGCGTTGACCAACGGCATGAAGAGCAGCAGCACCACGAACGAGCCGATATAAGCAAACACCATGCGGAAGGTGGCGAGCACATTGCGGTCGCCCGGGTCAGGGCTTATCACTCCGAGGAGCGACGCGTAAGGCACGTTGATGGCGCTGTAGACCATCATCATAAGCGTGTATGTGAAGTAAGCATATACAATCTTGCCCTGCATACCGAAGGAAGGGGTGACAAAAGTGAGCACTCCTATGAGTGCGAACGGTATGGCAAGCCACAGCAGATAGGGACGGAACTTACCCATGCGTGTGGTGGTGCGGTCGGCGACTACGCCTACGAACGGATCGAAGACGGAATCCCAGACACGTGTTACGGCGAACATCGTGCCCACCACGGCTGCCGGCAGTCCGAACACGTCGGTATAGAAGATCATCAGATAAGCACCGAATATCTTCCAGAACATGGACGACGACATGTCGCCCAGGCCGTAGCCAATTTTTTCTCTGAGTCTTATCATCTGTTTATGTTTCAGTTATCGGTTTAAAGGTCAGTCCGTTGCGGCACACAATCACGCCGCAACAGACCGCCTGTGCAAATAAGGTTGTGATATAGGATTATGTCAATGGTCAGCCCCAAGTGTGGCTCTGTTCTTGGCAATAAGCCGTTTCAGCGTCTCCACGCTGGCAGTAGTGGTGAATCCGTCTGCCGGAGTATTCATGCAGTAGTCCACGAGGCGTTCAATGGTGGATGTGGCCACGTGCAGGCGTGTATCGCTGCTTGCGTAGTAGATGAACACCTTTCCGTCCTCGTCGGCTATCCATCCGTTGGAGAACACCACGTTCATCACGTCGCCCACATACTCCTCACCCTCCGGCACTAGGAAGTAACCGCCCGGCTGGGCTATGACGCGCGTAGGATCGTCGAGCGCGGTCATGTACATGTAAAGAACGTATCTGAGACCCGAGGCACATCCACGCACACCGTGTGCAAGGTGCAACCATCCGTACTTTGTCTTTATGGGGTGAGGTCCTTCGCCGTTCTTCACCTCCATGATGGTATGATAATGGCGCAGGTTGATGATCTTCTCTTCGGTCACCACGGCGTTTGTCATGTCATCGACAAGTGCCCATCCTATGCCGCCGCCCGAACCGGTGTCGATGAATCCGTCCTGCGGACGTGTGTAGAGAGCGTACTTTCCGTTGACAAACTCGGGATGAAGCACGACGTTGCGCTGCTGACTCGGAGTGCGGAGGTCGGGCAGACGGTCCCAGTGTATGAGGTCGCGGGTGCGTGCTATGCCCGCCGTTGCAGTGGCGGCAGACAAGTCTCCCGGACAGCTGTCGTCGTGGCGCTCGGCACAGAATATGCCATATACCCATCCGTCCTCATGAGCCGTGAGGCGCATGTCGTAGATGTTGGTTGCCGGAATGAGGTCGTCGGGCATGGTGACAGGCTCCGGCCAGAAGCGGAAATTGTCGATGCCGTTAGGACTCTCGGCCACGGCGAAGAAGCTCTTGCGGTCGGCTCCCTCCACACGTGCCACCACTACATACCTGCCGTTCCACTTTATGGCTCCCGCGTTGAGCACGGCGTTCATCATGATGCGCTGCATGAGGAAGGGATTGTCCTTCTCGCTGAAGTCGTAGCGCCACTCCAACGGCGTGTGCTCGGCAGTGAGCACAGGGTATCTGTATTTGCTGTAAATGCCGTTATCATGTTCAAGTGGCTCATTCTTTCTGCACAGCAGGGCCTCGTGCCTCTGCCTGAGCAATTTCACTTTTTGTTCAAATCCGTTCATAGTATATTGTGATCATATTGATGTTTCGGTGTTGTCTGAATACAGATGCGGCGGCGTTGGTTATTTCAGTCCTGCCACATCCTTGATGAAAAGTGTCGAAGCGTGGTCGTGGAACTTCACGAAGTCCGGGGCCACAGCCTTGTCGGGAGCGGCGCAGAAGTTCTCCTCAGGGTTGTCCCAGGCGTTGCGCCAGAGCAGCACGTAGCTTATGGGAAACTCCGTAATGACGGGCAGCAGACACTCGGTGAACCAACGCTCGTAGGGCACTCCGCGGTGACCGGTCTCTGTGAGAGCCGTCAGTTTGCCACGGCTGCGGCCAACCGCCGTCACCACCTTCAGCTCCTTGCGCACGTCGGCACGGTAGGCGGCGTTGTCGGCGGACTGCTGATAGACGTCTGTTCCGAGCAGATCGACGTAGCGGTCGCCGGGATAATAAAGCAGATAAGACTCCTCGGTGGGCGTGCCGTTGCTCAGATTGGGCGAGTAGGCCCACACTATGTTGTCGAGTCCGCGGGCAGTGAGGAAGTCGTGGGTGTGGATGTAGAGCCGGCGATACTCCTCAGGCGTGCAGCTGTCGCAGCCCCACCAGAACCACGCGCCGTTCATCTCGTGCCACGGACGGAATATGACGGGGATGCGTCTGCCGTCCTTGTCCTTGAGCGAACCGATGAAGTCGGCCACACGTCCGAGCCACTCGTCGCACATCGAGGCGAGAGAGGCGCCGGGCAGCAGTTTGCCCACGGCGCGGCCGGTGGCGTCCCACGAGTTGCCGCCCGTAGCCGGATTGCCCGGATGCCAGCTCAGCGTTACAATGCCGCCGCGTTCGTGCTGCGCCCTTATCTCGTCGCGCATGAGCGAGAAAGGCACGCCGTCGAGGTTGCGCTCACTGCCATACTCTATCTTGCCGAGGTCGAAACCCATCACTGCCGGATAGTCGCCGCACACGTCCTTCACGTCGCTGCGTCCTACCTCATACTTCCATGTAGTGCCGTACATAGGGTCGTCCTGATGGCCCATCATCACTCCGCGCCACTGTATGCGCTCCATCCTCGCCAGCAGTTCTGCCGCCGGCGTGCCGTTCTGTGCGTCTGCACACAAAGCCACTATCGCGGCAATGGCCATAAAAAGAATTTTTCTCATCTTGTGTTTTTTGTTTTTGGTTTACGGTAAATCCGCTTTTCTGCGCCGGCCGGCCCTTATGTCCGGAAGCTCTGCCAGCCCCGTCCGAGAGTCTGCCATAAGCGTGGCGCAAGGCCCTGCGGACACGGCGACAGAAGGGCCGCCAACTGTTTGCAAAGATATTCCATTTTTTCCACCCGATATAATACTATATTAGCCAATGGTGGCACTTTATTGATATTTTAAGTATAAAGCCGGTCCGGCATGATGCGGGGCACGGGAACAGGCACAACCGGGGATGTTTATAAGTATCAGACAGGACATTCCACAACTTCATCATACCATTCCGGTTAGCCCGATAAACAGTGATGGGAAAACAAAAAGACTGTCTTCGAATAATACGAAAATAAATATCAGAGTCTTGGTCTTAGATTTATGCGGCGCGGTAGACGCTGTGCAGGGAAAGGGGGTTATTCATTAAACACTACTGAATGGCGTAAAACTTTATGACACGCGAAGCGTTATATACCGCGACGGCACGGGACACATGCAATAATAAATTGAAACTGTCGCAACCGACACGCCGTCAATGCACGCCTGTTGCATATCTTTATGTGCCTTTCCATATTACGGAATCAGCGTTTCTGAAGAAAACCCGAGAGGCGGACTTACAGTTTTTCTTGACTTTTTTTTGACAAAATAAATTCGGAAAACAGACACAAGGGGATGTCAAATTTCATATAATAAAGGCTCTTTCTGCCCGAACAGCATTTTGACATACCCCATACCATATTCCGGAACAAATCATCCGGCATTCTGATAATGCCCGTTTGAGGGTCTGATTTTGTCTGTATCATGGCGTGATATTAAGCATTTCAGCCCCTGATATAGGCAATAACGCATGCTGAAACGGTGCTTATTGCAGGACGAAAAAACGGTCGTCGAACATAAATCTCTAACAATCAGCATCTTATAGAAACCTCTCATAATTCGCGTATTTGCGTCCGAAGGAGAGTCAGCCCGCAAATTCTCGCTTATTTTTCGGGGTAGAACAGAAAACCCGGACGGGAAAAACACAAGTTACTGAAAATCTGTAAGTGCCCCGATGGACTTATCTCGGAAAAAGGATGCAACAGTGCTTCGCAAATGAGAACTAAGTCACTGCGTTGAAATCCATACACAGGATTTCTGCAGAACCGAGGTTTTCCTTATTCTACGAAACAGGTATATAGACAGAAAACGGGCCGAAACGCAACATACAGCCACAAGACTGCCATGTGCGGAATGGCGATGTAAGAACATATAAAAAATCCCGACAATGTAATTCATTGCCGGGACATTACCGAAAAACAAACCTTATTTCAATCTTTATCCAACCTTAATAAAAGGACTAAAAACAATAACCCTGATTTGTCTTTCAGACCGGCGGGCGGACGGACAAACGGTCCGCCGCACCGCTGTCATGCAGAATATCATTTCAGATCGGGCATCTCGTCGCGCGTGATGACATTGCCCGACTCATACATCTCACGGAAGAGCGACTCCGGGTTGTAATACGGGTTGGTGGTGTAGTCGCCGTTCCACGGCATGACCCAGCTCCATACGTCGCCGTTCTTCATCATGTTTTCCACCGACGGCATGGCTCCGCACTCGCTGAGTGCAAGAATCTTCCTGTTGGATATGCCCTGTAGCTTAGCCATGACAGAAGGCAGCGACTGGTGGAACTTGTTCTCGTCAGACTCATAGTAGTCGTAACCTATTATGTCAACGTATTCGTCGCCCGGATACCAGTCGGCATCATCGGTGACAGAAGTCCACACCCAGATGAGGTTGTTGATACCCTTAGCCTTGAAATAGTCGTACATGTAGCGCCACAGAGCCTTGTAGGCATCGGCTCCGGCGTTGCCCCACCAGAACCAGGCCTTGCCTCCCGAGGGCACGTTGCCGGCTGCCTCGTGGAGCGGACGCCAGATAACCGGTATACGTTTCTGCTGGAGCGAGAGCAGATAGCCGGCGATGACGTCGAGGTCGCGGTTTACAATGGTGTTCTCGTAGGTGCCGCTCACCACTGCGTTGGCAGCGTTGAAGTCGGTGTTCTTCTCGCCTGCGCCGTTGCAATAGAAGGCGTAGTTCTCGAAGTTGTCCTTGTCGGCCTCGGTGCACGGCACGTTCCAGTGCCACATGAATGAAACGAGTCCACCGTCGGCCCACCATGTCTCAGGCACCGTCATGTCGGTGTAGTCAATCCAGTTGGACGGGTTGAGCGGTGCGCTGTTGATGTGGTGGAGGAAGTCGAAGGAGTTTATCACCGGATACTTGCCCGTCATCTCCTGTATCTTGTCGGCCATGTCGGTGTCGAGGGCTCCGCTTGATACGGCGGCAGCGATGACCTTCTTGCCGAAGTTCTCCCTGAGGAAATCATATACAGAAACGGTCTGCTTCATGGGCGAAGCGGTGGTGAGAGCCTCATCTATGTCGAAGAGCGACGGATCGAACGTATTGGTTGTCTTCGTGCTGAAGGTGAAAGTGTAGTCAGCAGCGAAGTTGTAGAGCGAGTCTCTCACGCTCGGCTTGCTGATGGTTACGGTGTAGGTCTCTCCCTCATCCATCGGGAACGGTATGTAGAGTTTGTTTCCGCTGACGCTCACCTCCTCGATGTAGGTGCCGTTGATGTCTATTGTGACAACCGGCGGAACGTATATGTTCTTGTTGTATGTCACGGTTATGCCGTCGAGCACGTCGGCATCTGTAGCGTCGGCAGCCGGGAGCGTGCTCACCACCTTGGGCGCGAGCGTCGGGTCCTGCTGCGGTTCGTCGCCCGTGGTGGGCATCTCGTCCTCGCTGCATGCCGTCATGCAGAGTCCGAGCATGCACGCCAATATGATATTAAACAGTTTGTTCATAATGCTGATTAGTTTTTAATTGTCACACTTAAAAGTCTTTCGGTTCGATGCGGAAGTTTGCGAAGCTGTGGTCAACGTTCCATCCTCCGTCGGTGTTGGGCTGCATCACAAGCACGAAGTTGCTCCATGTGCCGGGAGCAGGTACGCCGTTGCTTGCCACCTTGTCGAGCGGAATGGATATTGTCTTCCACTCACCGTAGGTGTTGAAGCTCATGCCCGACGACGGGTTCCACGGATAGTTGGTGCCTCCGTTGAGCGAGAACAGGTAGCCGTATTCGGCTGAATCGTAGAAAGGATAGGACGCAGAGTTGCACACTTCGAACTTGAACACATAGTCTGCCGGAGCTGCCGTGCAGTCGATGTCGGGCCAGTTGGCTCCGCCGCCGCACTGTGTCCACTGCCACTGCGGGAAGTAACCCTTGAAGCGGAAGTAATCCCAGCCGAGCGTTTCGGGATCGCCGTCGGCCGTACCGTCGGTGATGTAGGTGGCAGGAGTGCCGTCCCACCATCCGACGGTGTTCAGATCGTCGAACATCATGTAGCGTGTGTAGCGGTAAGGTATGGTCTTCTGCATCGCCACGTTGCCCGGTTCTGTCCATGTGAGAGTGATGACGGAGTTGTCGGGAGCATCCTCCGGAATGAGCACACCCATGTATTCCTCAGTGAGCGAATCCACTTCGAGCGCCTTGCTGTAGCCTTCGGCCTCGTTGGTCATGGTGATGGTGGCGTCCGACTCGCTGTCGCCGAAGCCGAAGAGGTCGAAGAATTCGCCCTTCACCTGCACGCTCTCACCCGGCAGAGCAAACTCGTTGGCCAGGCCTTCGCACGACATGTGCGGGATGTTGACACGGAAGTCGTAGGTCACGGTGCCGCGGTCGGTGGTGTAAACAATCTTGTTGTCCACCGCCTCAGGTATTTCGCGCGGTATCTTCATGTAGCTGGCCGTGGTTGTGGCATAGATGCTGCGCACGTCCACCTCGATGCCGTTGAATGTCACGCTCTTGGCCTTGGCAAGATTGTTGCCGGTGATGCGTATCATCTGGTTGAGAGACCCCTCCTGCAGGGCGTTCTCAAGTTTTGTGTCCTTGACATCATATATGGCTGTAATGACCGGCGCACCGCTGTTGGAGTAGATGTCCTCGATGTCGTCCTCATAGTTCACCACGTCGCTGCATGATGTCGTCAGGGCGGCAGCCGCCAGTATTGCGGCCGCACGCATGATATGTCTTAGTCTCATATTGTTCGTATGTTTTAATTCCATCCGGGGTTGTTAGATGTTATGGAGTCGTTCGAGTTTATCTCGTCCTGCGGTATAGGATAGAGCAGGTTGCGGCTCGTACGGTTCTTATTGTTGTTGGCATCGTCGCGTCCGCCAATGGCGTTCATGGCCTGCAGATAGATGCCCCAGCGCAGAAGGTCCCAACGGCGGTCGCCCTCGCAGGCAAATTCCTTGGCACGCTCCTCGAGTATCATGCTGCGCAGCTTGACCAGATCGCCCGGGTCGTTTGACTCGACAGCGTTGGAACGGCGGCGCACCTTGTTGAGATATTTTATGGCAATGTCGGAATGATCGAGCTCTGCCTCAGCCTCAGCATAGATGAGCAGCACGTCGGCAAAGCGCAGGAACGGCCACTGGGCATCGGCATAGTCGGACGAAGGATCGGTCACGTCGTCATACTTTGTGGTGAATGCCAGACACTCCGAACCCTGATTGTAATAATACTGACGGCCGTCGTCGAACGGTGCAACGGGGTCGGCCACCTTGTTGCCGTTCTCGTCGTAGCCTGTAGCTTTGAGTGTCCACTCGGCGTTCTGCGGATAGTACATGCCCTGGTTGTCCTCTTCGTTGTATGTGTAAATGAAACGATGTTTCACTCCCTTGACGATGCGCAGGTCCTGCGGATCGAACAGTTTGTACCAGTGGTCGGTGCAACCTATCCACTGTCCGCCACCTATCACCTCGGAAGAACTGCTGACAGTGTAGCCCGAATAGTATGAATGAATCTGATTGCGGTACACTTCGTTGCCGGCGATGGCCTGTATGGAGAACATGAACTCTGGGTCGTTGCTGTGCGACTTGGTCCAAAGCTCGTCGTAAGGCAGCAGGTCGTATGAGCCGTATTCGCCGTTGATGACCTTCCATGCCCACTCTGCAGCCTTGGTGTAGAGTTCCTTGGCGTTCATGTTCTCATATCCGTCAACCTTCGATTTTGAGAAAGTCATTGTAGTGAGTCCGGTGTAATAGCTGTCGCCGTTCACAATCTCATATGGAGGACCTGTACGGACGTAGAGCTGTGTTCCCTCAGGCATTGCAGCCGAAGCCATTGTGGCATAAACCTTGGCGAGCATTCCGGCCGCTGTTCCGGCACATACGTGGCCGCGGCGGAAGTTCGGATCCTCGTGTGTGTACATGAGACCGGCTGCCTTGGTGAGCAGATTGATTATCTCCTCATAAACCTCGGCGACGGGGCGACGGGGCGAATCGGGCTCGTCACCGTCCTGTATTGTCTTGTTGCGGATTGGCACCGGACCGAACGCACGTACCAGGAGGAAGTATGCAAACGCCTTGTTGAAATAGACCTCGCCAAGTGCGTTGTTCTTGTAATCCTCGTCGATGTTGAGCCGGCTGATGTATTTCTCGGCCAGATTGGCACGGCTGATGATGGCGTACGGACCGTTCCACATAGTGTTCATTGTGCCCGGGTCGGCCTGGAAACTGCCGGCTCCGAGACTTGAGAACAGCCAGTCGGGACCAGAGATGTAATCGGCGTCGAGCTCAAGCACACGCGGAAAGTTTGACCAGCGGAACATGTCGTTGAGCCATTTGCTGTAAACTCCGGCCACCCACTGGTCGCATGCCTCCTCGGTATCGCCGAGCTGGTCGGGGCTGACAAGGTGCTTAGGATCCTCTTTGAGGAAATCGTTGCACGACGTGAGCGTCATAGCGCCGCACGCCACAGCGATGGAAAACAGTAATTTATATGGTTTCATCATTTGAAAACGATTTATTATTATTTGGTTTAGAAGGTGAAATTAAGTCCCAGAGCGAATGTGCGCGCGCTCGGATAAGAGTAGATGTCCACACCGCGGCGGCTTGCATCGCTACCGAAAGAGTTTACGTCAGGATCGAGCCAGCTGTAGTTGGAGATGGTGAACAGGTTGGTGGCGGTGAATGTAATCTTGATGTTCTCCACCCCACTTACCGGTTTGCGCCAGTCGTATCCGAAGGTCAGGTTCTTCAGTTTCAGATAGCTGCCGTCCTCCACGTAGCGGTTGCTCAGCTTCCATTCGCGTGTATATCCGGCTGTTGCCTTAGGCCATTTGGCCACTTCGTAGTTGTCGGCAGTCCAGCGCGACTCGTATGCGAACACCGGGATGTTTCCGATGTTACCCATCTTAACGTCAACAAGGTTACCGTTGAATATATCATTACCCTGTGTTCCCTGGAACATGAACGAGAGGGAGAAGTTCTTCCATGAGAAATTGTTGGTGATACCGTATGTGAAATCGGGGTTTGTGTCGCCGATGATGGTACGGTCGCCGTCGGCTGTTATGCTGCCATCGCCATCGAGGTCGCGGTATTTTATCTCACCGATCATGGCTTTCACCGAAGCGTCGTCGGCGTTGGTATATTGCGGATCGGCCCTAACCTCAGCCTCATTGTCGTAGAATCCGTCCTCCACATAGCCGTAAATGGCACCGATAGGACAGCCATTGCGCTGGATGAACACCTCGTCGGCACTGCTCCACAACTTTCTTGCGAACTGGTCGCCTTCGAGTCCACTGATGGTACTCTTGTTGAAAGAGATGTTGGCATTGATGCTCCACTTGAGCTGCGACTTGGGAAGAACGTCATAGTTGAGAGAAATCTCAAGACCTTCGTTGCTCACGTTGCCAGTGTTGGTTGTCATCTGGAGATAACCCGTAGAGCCCGGGATGACCACGTCCTGAAGCAGGTCGCGCGTTTTCTTATGATAGTAATCGACGGTAAGAGCGAGGCGGTTGTCGAAGAATCCGAAGTCGATTCCGGCGTTCCACTGCGCCGTTGTCTCCCATCTGAGGTCGTCGCTCACGGGATCGCTTACCATTGCCTGTCCGCTGCTGAGTGCGAAATCGAACGGATAGTTGGCTGTTCCGAGCTGCGGAACTGTGCGGTATGAGCCGATGCCCTGGTTTCCGGTCTCACCGTAGCTGACGCGGAACTTGAGGTTTGAGAATATGTTCAGGTCCTTGATGAACTTCTCCTCAGATGCTCTCCATGCCAATGCCCCTGAAAGGAACGTAGCCCACTTGTTCTTGTCGGTGAACTTTGAAGAACCGTCGGTACGCACGCTGGCTGTGACAAGATACTTATCGTTGAGCGTATAATTAACACGACCGAGGAACGAAACGAGGCGTTGCGTGCCGATGGAACTTGTGAGTGTAGCCTTGTCGAGCGCACGGCTCATGTCGTAGTCCATTGTCATGTCGTCGGGGAAGTTGGTTGCCACAACGCTCTGGTTGTCCCAGCTGCCGCTCTCAACGGTGAAACCACCGACGGCATTGATGTGGTGTATCTTTCCGAAAGTGTTGTCGAAGGTAACGAGTGATTCGGCAGTCAGACCATTCCATATGTCGGAACCCTTACCGGCCTTACCGTTGACAGGTGCCTTACCCTCGCTGGTGTGACGGTCGTAGTAGTAACCGCGGTGATTATCGGTATGGGAAAGACCGAGATTCTGGCGGAACTTCAACCACGGGAAAAGCGTCACTTCGAGGAACGAACTGCTGAACCAGTTGATGCCTTTCACCTGGTCGCGTGCGTTGTTGACGTATGCCGCCGGGTTGGCAGCGAGCCAGCTGAGGTTGTCGGCAGTGGTTGCCTCCATGTTAGGATCGTATGTCGGCGGGAAAAGAAGAGCCGAACGGATGACACCACTGTTGTCGCTGCTTGTCTTGGCAAAGTCAGTTGTTGACTGAGTGTAGCTGGTGTTGGTTCCAATTTCCAGCCATTTGGTGATGTGACGAGCGATGTTCACTCTGACAGAAAAGCGCTCGTAGCCGGTGTTCTTTATGATACCTTCCTGGTTGGTGTAATTGCCTGAGAAAGCATACCAGCCCTTGTCGTCGCCACCGCTGACGCTGGCGTTGTACTCCTGAGAGAATCCGTCCTGATAAATAAGGTCCTGCCAGTCGGCCACTCCCACCTGACTGTAGTTGCCATATTCGTCGCGATACCATCCCGGGTGACGGAAGTCTTCAGGCGCAGGATTGTATGTGCCGACGTTATAGTCGACACGACCATTGGGCAGTCCCTTGTAAGTCCATGTGCCGGGATAAGGCAGTGTGGTGGTTTTGGAACCTTCGTAGTATATGGAGTTCATCGTCTCCTCATTGCAATATTCCGCATAGGTGACAGGATCGAGCACATCCATGCGCTTCGCAATCTTGGATGTGGTGAAGTTTGTATATACCTCCACCTTCGGTTTGCCGGCCTTACCGCGCTTGGTAGTGATAAGAACCACGCCGTTTGCACCACGCGAACCATAGATAGCTGTGGCAGAAGCGTCCTTGAGCACCTCGATGCTCTCGATGTCGTGAGGGTTGATGAAGCTCAGGGCATTGGCCGTCTGATTGCTGCTTGCGTCGTTAGACGGTGTGGAGCCAGTCTCAAACGGAACACCATCGACAATATACAGAGGCTGTGAAGATGTCTGGAACGAGTTGGCACCACGCACCGTGATGCTCACTCCGGCACCCGGGGCACCGTCGCTCTGCTGTATCTGCACACCGGCCATCTTGCCTTGCAGACCGTGTGCCACGTCGATGGTTCCACCTTTCATGAGGTCGTCGGCCTTGATCTGTCCGACAGCACCGGAAAGGTCGCGTTTTTTCATAGTACCGTAGCCCACGACCACAACCTCGTCGAGCGTGTTGTTGTCTTCCTTGAGCACGATTTTCACCATAGTCTTTCCTTTTACGGAAACCGTCTGCGGGACGAATCCCACGTATGTAACCACAAGCTCGCTCTTGCCGTCAGGCACATTGATGGTGAAGTTGCCGTCGATATCAGACACGGCACCCGTACCTTTATGGTCCTTGACGGTCACGCTTGCGCCAAACACAGGCTCTCCGGTCTCGTCTGTAACGTTGCCGGTCACTTTAGTCTGTGCGAACGTCAGGGTGCTGATAATCAGCGCCGCCAACAGCATAACCAATCTGTTCATTAAGCGTAATTTTAAATATTAGAATTTATGTTTGAAGTTATTGGGGAAGCTTCAGCATGTCATTTGCTGTTCTGACACACGAGTCTATACATCACGGCGTCGTGTGATGGCACCTTGATCTTCTTTGCCACCTTGTCGGCCTTGGATGTCTTGCCTTCCTTCTTGTGTGTCCAGACATTGTATATTGTATATGTATTCTTGTCGAAAGCGGTGCTCATGCCACTCACTTCCTCGTCGGTGAGATTGAAGTGCTGCCAGTTGATGGCGTACGTCACGTCGTTCTTTGTAGGATTGAGGAAGCAGAGAGCCCAGTCGCCTCCTGCCAAAGGTTTGAAATAGATGTACAGTCCGGATTCCTCGCCGAACTTGAGGCATTGCACTCCGAGTGTATCCTGGTTGATGGCGATGGCTTCGGCATTGGTAAGGATGGCCTTCACCTCGTCGCTCATGCTGCGTATATCGTTGCCAAGAATGAGCGGGCTGGCCATCATACACCACATGGAGAAATGGGCGCGGTCCTCGTTTATGGCCATTCCGTTGCCACATTCGAGCATGTCAGGATCGTTCCAGTGGCCCTTACCGGCGTATATACGGAGTGAGTCGTTGGCATGGATGCAGTCCATGACACTATATTGTGTATATGTAGGGAAAACGCGCAGCGAGTCGAACGAGCACCATATGTCGGGCGTGGTGCGCCATGAGTTGCCCACCTCGCGTGCCCATTTCCACGGCATGGAGCTTCCCCACTCACACATGCTGAGGAAGATAGGACGTCCGGCAGCGTGCAGAGCTTCGCTCATAAGAGTGTATGCACACTTCTGTGTGACGTAGTTCTGCTCGGTATTACACCAGTCGTACTTCAGATAGTCGATGCCCCAGCGCGCATACTGCAGTGCGTCCTGGTATTCGTGTCCGAGGCTTCCCGGCTCGCCGGCGCATGTCTCTGTTCCGGCGTCGCTGTAGATTCCGAGTTTCAATCCCTTGGAGTGAACATAGTCTGCCAGCGCCTTCATGCCACTGGGGAAACGCTCCGGGTCGCACTGTATGAATCCGTCGGCGTCGCGTTCGCCGTGCCAACAGTCGTCTATATTAATATATGTGTATCCTGCATCGCGCAGTCCTGATGACACCATGGCGTCGGCTATGCCTTTTATGATGTCTTCGTTGATGTTGCCCTGGAATTTGTTCCAGGTGCTCCAGCCCATCTGCGGAGTGTCGCCCAGGCCGGGAAACTTCTGCGCCGAAGCTGTGGCAGAAGCCGTGAACAATAGTACGGCGGCCGCAGCAGTTCTCACTGCGACGCACAAGCGGTGATTGAATAATGATTTCAGCATATCAATGTATTTAAGTTAGAATGATTTTCGGTTGTTCATTATCACGTTGCAAAGATACGCCGATTAATTTTGCAGATATGACACTATATTAACAAAAGGTTACACTTTCATGACATTAAACAAATAGCAGTGTTAATTTTACGTTTTCGCATATATTTTGACGGCATGCACAATGGGTTAGTGCTATTTTTCTTAACTTTGCATGCCTTAAGGCAAGAACAAAACTTTTCTGTGTATATGGATAACAACAAAGCTTTAATTGCCCACCTCAGCATACTGAGTGCATGCGTGATGTGGGGCCTGATGTCTCCCATCGGTAAAACGGCCATGATGAACGGCATAGACGGCATAGACCTCGTGTCGTTCCGCATTGCGGGAGGTGCGGTGCTGTTCTGGACAGCCTCGCTCTTCGCTAAGAAGGAGCACGTGCCGCTGAAGGACGGACTTCTGATGATAGTAGCGGGACTCTTCGCGCTGGTGTTCAACCAGTGCTGCTTCACCATCGGCCTGGGCATGACGTCGCCATCGAACGCAAGCATCATCACCACATCGTCGCCGATATTCGCCCTTATACTGGCTGCCATCATACTGAAGGAACCCGTGACGTGGAAAAAGGCGTGCGGAGTGGCTCTGGGATGCTGCGGCGCGGTGATGCTTATAATGACAAGCGCGTCGGAGGGCAACGCAAAAGTGGGCAATATATGGGGCGACATACTGTGCATAACGGCACAATTCTCGTTTGCCCTGTATCTGACGCTGTTCAACAAACTGATAAAACGCTACAGCGTATTCACCATAAACAAATGGATTTTCCTATGGTCGGCAGTGCTGATACTGCCCTTCTCGGCCGGCCACATCATCAACACTCCGTGGGAGACGGTGCCTGCCAAGGCATGGCTGTCGGCAGGCTACGTGGTGTTCTTCGGAACGTTCGTGGCCTATCTGCTCACGATGGTGGCGCAGAAGGTGCTGCGCCCCACGGTGGTGAGCACCTACAACTACGTGCAGCCCATGGTGGCCGTGAGCGTGAGTCTGCTCACAGGCATGGCCGTACTGAAGCCCATGCAATGCGTGGCAATGGTTCTGGTGTTCTGCGGAGTGTGGCTCGTGATAAAGTCGAAGTCGAGAAACGACATCATCAAGGCAGAGAAGGTGAAACAGGAGAGCGCCGAGGCGGAGAAATGACATACGCTGCGGACGGACGCGGAGTATCATATTTTTTTCGTATATTAGCACCTGCATTATAAAACCGCAGCAATATGAAGAAAACAGCACAAAGTCTGACCGACCTCATCGGCGGCACACCACTGCTCGAGCTCAACCGTTTCGCAGCCGAAAAAGGGCTCGAACGACCAATAATAGCAAAACTGGAGTATTTCAATCCGGGCGGAAGCGCCAAGGACCGCATAGCTCTGGCCATGATACGCCAGGCAGAGGAAGACGGCACACTAAGGCCGGGAGCCACGATAATAGAGCCGACAAGCGGCAACACGGGCGTGGGTCTGGCTCTTGTGGCAGCCGTAAGGGGCTACCGGCTCATTCTGACAATGCCGGAGACAATGAGCATTGAGCGGCGTCAGCTCGTGAGCGCATACGGCGCGCAGGTAGTGCTCACGCCGGCGGCCGAGGGCATGACAGGAGCGATAAAAGAGGCGGAGCGGCTGCGCGACAGCATAGACGGAGCCATAATACTGCAACAGTTCAGCAACAGAGCCAACCCGGCGACACACTTCGCCACAACAGGCCCGGAGATATGGAACGACACGGAAGGACACGTTGACGTGTTTGTGGCAGGCGCAGGAACGGGCGGCACCATATCGGGTGTGGGCCGATACCTGAAGAGTAAGAACCCCGCCATACACATAGTAGCGGCAGAACCGGCATCGTCGCCGGTGCTCAGCGGAGGCAAGGCAGGGGCGCACGCCATACAGGGCATAGGTGCAGGATTCGTGCCCGATGTGTATGACAGCAACGTTGTGGACGAGGTTATCACAGTGAGCAACGACAATGCAATGTCCACCACCCGTCTGCTGGCACGCAGCGAGGGCCTGCTCACAGGCATATCGTCGGGTGCGGCGGCATGGGCAGCGGCAGAACTGGCACGCCGCGAGGAGCTGCGCGACAAGATGATAGTAACTCTCCTGCCCGACACGGGCGAGCGTTATCTCTCTACCGGGGTGTTCGGCTGAACACCTTTTCCGCCACAGGGCACACACAGAAGCGCCGTAACACAAGCAGCAGGAAGCAATAAACCGCACAGGACGAAGGCCACGAGGCACCGGCTGTCCACAACATGGCAGGATGATACGAAGCAAATAGAAATTCTACGGGAACAGGGCTGAATATAAAAACCGTGACTTAGATCCTAAATCGACGTTGTTGCTTTCTGCTGAAAGAAAAACAATCCGGGCTTTTACAAACCTTTAAGATTCTTTGATTTTTTCGTCCGAGTTTTCAGTTCTACCCCGAAAAATAAGCGAGTATTTGCGCGCGGACTCTCCTTCGAACGCAAATACGCGAATTTTGAGAAGTTTTTATAATACACTGAAGGTCAGATATTTATATTTGATAACTATTTTTTCTATCTACAATAAGCACCGTTTCAGCGTGTGATATTGCCCATATCAGGGGCTGAAATACCCGATATCAGGCCGTGATACAGACGAAATCAGACCCTCAAACGGGCATTATCAGAACGCCAAGTGAATTTTTCCGGACCACGCTCCAAGGTAGATGGCAATGCCGTAAATTCCGGAACGGCCTTTGTTGTGTCTGATTTAACATTTCTTCACATCTCTTTCGTGATTTTCTTTTGTCAAAAAAAAGTCAAGAAAAACTGTAAGGCCGGCGTCTGAGTTTTCTTAAAAAATACTGTTATTCGGGGCGAGGAGAAACGCGGGAAGTGTGTGGCGGTCCTGGGGTGAGGACTTAACGGTTGCGCCGACATGGATTTATTATTACATGAGGGAAGTATCTGCACGGTTTATATCGTCGCGCATTGTCAGCAAATTTCCAACATTCCGCGACAATTCATGAATAAAAGATATTCCTTATTGAGTTTCCACCGCTCCTCGACATGCACATCTGAAACACACAACGCTTTGACTACTTTCGTACGCTAACAACCAAACACGAAAGTTACGGGCAAAAAAAATCCCTGCAGTCCCGAAAGACTACAAGGAAACACCCCTGTGGGCGTTGACGGATTCGAACCGCCGACCCTCTGCTTGTAAGGCAGATGCTCTAAACCAGCTGAGCTAAACGCCCTTGCTTTTCTTAAGCGATTGCAAAGGTAGGGCTTTTATTTTAATCCACCAAATTTTAGGAGCAATATTTTCAAAAAATAATTGTTCAGCCATAAATCCACATTATGTACAACGTGGAAAAGACCATATCGGACAACAACAGCGGGCATATCATATAACAAGAACTGATGTTAACAGCACCGTGCAGGCGCCCATGAAGCTGCACATGCAGCATAAGGGGAAGCCAGCGACGACGTCAAGACCGCAACGTCTTTGGCCAGTCCATATATCAACAAAAAAAAGAGACGCGCTTTCGGCACGTCTCTTTTTTATATTTGTCAAGCGATTATTAGTCCTTAACCTGAACAGTTGCACGACGGTTGTAAGAGATCGGTGACAGATCGTTTACACCACCCTTAGCAGCGGTAGAGATGTTGTCACGGCTCATACCCATCTTAACGAGTTCGTTAGCAACAGTTTCAGCACGCTTCTCAGACAGCCACTGGTTGTAGTCAGGCTTACCAGTTGCACTATCAGCATAACCTGTAACGAGGAGGCTTGCACCGTTCTCCTTAGCGTACTTAGCCAAAGCTTCAACGTTTACGAGATCCTTCTTAGAAGCAATCTTATACTTGTTGATGTTGAAGAATACAGAAACCGGAGTGTTGATGAATTCCTTAACAGCCTTCGGAGTTTCGTTCTTCTTCTCAGCAAGCAGCTTCTTCAGGCGAGCGTTCTCAGCGTTAGCATCGTTGAGCTGTGCGTTGAGTGCATCGATCTGAGCCTGTGAGAGAGCCTTGATAGCGTCAACATCAGGTACGTTGTTCCATGTACCCTTGCCGAGGTTTACAGTCAGACCAACTTCAGCATAGAGGCTGTTGTCGTGGCTGTCCCATCCACGTTCACCGCCGTTAACATAGTTTGAGCTAATGAAGTCGTTCTCGTAACGGTTCCAACCAAGTTCGAGGTTGATGGCAACCTTGCGGCTTACATAGAACTGATTCAAAAGACCAACGCTCAGAGCCATTGCATAGCTATTAGCATCGCAGTTGCGAGCGAATCCGGCACCAGCGAAAGGAACTACGTTCCATACACGGTCAGGATTGTAACCGCAAAGCATGTTGCTCAGATTGAAGAGCACCTGCTCCTGAGCATTCCAGTACTTGAAGCTCTGGTCCATAGCCTTACCCCAGATACCAGAAACCTTTGTACGAAGACCGATGCCCGGAGTAAACCATTTACCGATGGCGATAGAAGCCTGCGGATTTGAACGGAAGCTCTTGAACGGGCTTCTAGAAAGACCTTGTCCGTGTTCTGCTGATGTATAGAATGCAGACCACTGAGCACCACCCTGGATGAACCAGTTGCTCCAGAATGAGTTTGTAGCAACGCTGTGCTTGAGCACAGGGTCAGCGTCCTGAGCCATTGTTGTCATAGAGACGCCGGCAAAAGCCAAAACAATCAATAATTTTTTCATAACCTATATTTAATTAAATAAAAAATATCATACTAACGGAGGCCTAAGGCATTCGTTATGTGCACAAAGTTAGCAATAAAATCCTTACAGCAACACTTTTTAGCAAAAAATATTGCTTTAAGCATCAAAAAAAAACTTAAATCAACTAAAACTACATATAAAAATGCAGTAATCACGAAAGCAGGTGTTCTATTTCAGTTTCTTTAAGTATGCTTAATATTTTCTTGCCATCGGGGGTGTAATTGAAATTGGAGCAAACAAACAGATCGTTTATTATGCTCTCCATCTCCTCGTTGCCCAACACCTGTCCATATACCACTGCCGCATTGCGTGCAAGGCCTGCGGCCAGAGTGCTGCTTACTTCGTCTATATCGCCCGACGGACATTCGGACGCTGTGCCCACCATATCACGCACAAGATTCACGTAATTGAGGCCGTCGATGCCTGAAGGCACTGCATTTATGGCGTACGAACCGTTTCCGAGGTCGGTGAGTTCGAATCCGAGCGAATCCATCTGTGGCATTATCCTGCGCAAGACAAGATCTTCAGACACGGAGAAATGGACCACTTCGGGGAACAGGACCTTCTGCGGGAATGACTTGTTGTCGTGGAGAAGCGACAGATATTTCTCATAAAGTATGCGAACATGAGCCCTGTGCTGATCGATTATCATCAGTCCCGACTTAACCGCAGTCATTATGTAGCGGGCCTTGTACTGATAGTGTGCAGGCGACTTTTCAGCTATCTCGCCTGCCGCCGGAGCCGGAGTCACGGTGTCGGAATCGGGTGTTTCGTCAAACAGTCCGGGCGCGACATCGTCGTCGGACTGTTTAAGTCCATCGTAGAGCTGTTCCCATCCGACCGGAGCACTTGACTTGCCGGGCGACGACATATCCTCAAACGGATTATAAGAAGGATTATACTGCACTTTCGGCATCGGCAGATCACCGCCGTCCTCAAACACAGGAATGTCGGGACGGTCCTGTGTGTCGAAGTCGATTGCCGTGACATCATTGAACATTCCCACGCAATCCTTCACGGCTGCGATGAGAATCTGCCATATGGCCTGTTCGTTGTCAAACTTTATCTCTGTCTTTGTAGGGTGTATGTTAACGTCGATATTCTCTGCCGGGACATCAAAATAAAGGAAGTAAGGCACCTGTTCGCCTGCCGGCACAAGACGTTCGAAGGCCGACATTACAGCCTTGTGGAAGTAAGGATGCTTCATGTAACGGCCGTTGACGAAGAAATACTGATGCACACCTTTCTTGCGTGCCGACTCCGGTTTGCCCACGAAACCATGGATTTTGCACAACGTCGTATCCACATCGACGGGCAGAAGGCTCTGGTTAATCTTCTTTCCGAACACGTCGACAATGCGCTGACGCAGTCCGCCCGGTTTGAGATTAAACAGCTCGGTGCCGTTGCTATGGAGCGAGAAAGACACTGACGGATTGACGAGCACAATGCGCTCGAAAGACGTTATGATGTTGTTAAGCTCGGTAGAGTTTGATTTCAGGAACTTGCGGCGGGCCGGAACATTATAGAAAAGATTGTCCACCATGAAGTTGCTTCCCACGGGACATGAGCATGGCTGCTGACTGTCGTAGCGTGAACCGGACACAGAGAGATGCGTGCCAATCTCGTCTTCCGGCCTGCGTGTCTTCAGTTCGACATGCGCCACGGCGGCTATAGAAGCGAGAGCCTCGCCGCGGAAACCCATTGTATGGAGCGAGAAAAGGTCTGACGCGCTACGTATCTTCGACGTGGCATGACGTTCGAAAGACATGCGTGCATCAGTCTCGGACATGCCCTTACCGTCGTCTATCACCTGTATGGACGTGCGTCCGGCATCAACCACAAGCACGTTGATATGTGTGGCACCAGCATCTATGGCGTTCTCCACAAGTTCCTTCACAACACTTGCCGGCCTCTGGATGACCTCACCGGCAGCAATCTGATTGGCAACAGAATCAGGCAGTAATTGTATGATATCACTCATATCAGAAATTTATGATAACACTGATTAACGCAACAAACAATACAATGAGAAAAAGAAGCAGCATCACCAGTCCTGAAAAAGAATGGCGTGCATACATCCCGGACGGACGCATGCGGTGAGGAGTGGCACAACGCCGCACATTCTCCTTCTCCAGACGGACATCACCGCGCTCTTCTGCCAACAGTTCCTCCGCCGCACGACGCTCGATGTCGCGCAATCTCTCACGCCTTTCGTCTATATATATAAAGGTATGAGAGAAACGCCGCGGCCTTAAATTACGGAAGAAGCTCATTGTGCAATGCCTCCTCCCCTACTGCGCAGACGCTGAAGCGGAGCCTGCTGGCGTTCCACAACCTTGAGTTTTTCGTCTTCACTCTTTCCGCGCCAGTTGAACACATCGGCCGGATTGAGCGGACGTATCTTGTCAAACCATGCAAATTCCGGAAGTTTATAGCGTTCTGGCGGAATCTGCGTCATAGGATATATCGTTCCGACTGCCTTTGGAGCCCATATCTTCTCGAGCTTCCGCTCGGCCGACATGAACAGACGCATGGTATCGGTCTCTATGTAATTGAGGTTGGTAAGGGTGCTGTCCTTGTCGTCGGCGATATAATAGACAGACTTCACGTTGCCCGTTGAAACAAGACGACGCAGCGCACCGTCGGTGAAATAGGCGTCCATGATGCGCGACGACACCTGATCGTAGTGGTTCTCCTTATCCACCAGTTCCACCGACAAGGCCTGACCGATAACCCGTGCGAGGCGCACGGTGCTGTCGTTCATATAAACCTCTATCTTCTCACCGAGCAACTGGCGGTTGTCGTTCCATACTATGGGATCATGATACATTGTCAGACATGAATCAGCCGAGTTGAAAACAAGCGAGTCGCACACCGCCTGAACATCCGAACGATAAACGCGCACCTTGCGAAATCCGTGCACCTTGCGGAAAACGGAGTCGGTATCGATGTTATATGTGTATATTTTCAGCGAATCGGAATGCATATAAAGAGTGTCGGCGTTCTGCGAGAAATCCTTGAGCAGCACTTTCTCCGTGGCATAGCCATAGCCTGTCTTCTCATTGTAGAACAACCGGTCGCATATCAGTTCGTTCTTGTTGAGCGAATCGACATACACCACATTTCCGAAGCCTTCGTTAACTCCAGTCTCGTTGTTGTGATAAAGGCTATCGCCGGTAATGGTCTTATCCTTATCGGTAATGACCGAACGGCCGAACAGTTGCGACTGGTCGGTCTTCGTATTAAGATATGCGTTTTCGGTATTGATGACGCTTCCGTCCGACGTGATGCGCGAAGGTCCTGTGACATGAGCCAGCGACTGTTCGGTATCGAAGAAGAGCGAATCGGTCGTTATGACCTGTTTATCGCTCAGCATACGCACATTATAGAAAAATGCCGCCTGCTTTGTGGCAGTGTTGTATTCACCCCAGTCGGCCACAAGTTTGTCCTTTCCGTCAACAAGTTCGCCACCCTCGAAGAAATAGGCATAGCTGTAAAGACGGTCGTAATTGAGGCTGTCGGTGTAAAGTGTGCGTCCCCGATGCTTCATCACCACGTTGCGACGCGCCTGCATCATCTGCTCCATGCCGTCGTATTCGGCATACTCACACGTTAGCGAGAGCGTGTCGCCCTGTCTGAATCTCACGTGTCCGAACGCCTGCATTGCGTTATTGTCCTGAAAGAAATATGCACTGTCGCACCACAGGTTGGCTCCCTTGTGACGGAAATGCACATTGCCTTTCGCTATCTGCGCGTGCGGATTGAGTCCATAGGCATCATATTTCAGCTCATCGGCATGTACAAGATACACGCGTTCGTCGTCAGCAGCCTTTTTCTGCGGAGCCTTCGGTACAATAGAAGAAGCGACAAGGCATAGTCCAAACAGGCATAGAACCAACAACATGATGATTCTATGCCCGCCCTGTAACCGGAATTTTATGTCATTATGCGTCATCTGACCCAACCTTCGTATTCGAAATCGCAGTTCTTGTACCTGTCGCTCATCCTGACGTATGTTTTCTTTATTTTGTCAACAACCCAGTCATGCAAGAACTTGTCGCGCTCCTTCTCCAGCACCACATTCTTCATCACCTGATAGTCCTCGGTGATTGTTGCACGGTGAGCATCGGTACGGCTCTTGAGCTTGATGAGCGCACATACGGTCTTACCCTGGCTGTTGAGCATTTCGAAGGCGTTGGAAACCTCTCCAACCTTCAGTTTCTCCACCTCTCGGGCAACCTCTGTAGGAAGATCCTGCATGCGGAAACGCGAAGTACGTCCTTCGGCAGATATGTATGACATCACACCGTTGTTGTTGCGTGTATCCTTGTCATCAGAAACGAATGTAGCAGCTTCCTCGAATGTATATTTGCCACCACGTATCTCGTCGGCAAGTGAGTCAAGCCGGTGAGTCATCTCCTGGATGGCAGCGTCAGACACCTTCGGCTTGCGCAAAATGTGACGAACCTTTATCTTGTCACCGCGCTTATCGATGAGCTGTATGATATGATATCCGAACTCAGACTCCACAATCTTGGATATCTTCTTGGGGTCGGTAAGGTTGAAAGCCACGTTGGCGAATGCCGGATCGAGATAACCACGTCCTACATAGTCCATCTCACCACCCTGTCGTGCCGTACCCGGATCCTCAGAATAGAGACGTGCCAGCGTTGCGAAAGTTGTCTCTCCGCTCATCACACGCTCTGTATATGCGCGCAGATCATCCTTCACACGGTTGATTTCCTCCTGCTCAATCTTCGGCTGCTTGGTTATGATTTCCACCTCAACCTCAGTAGGAACGAGCGGCAGACTGTCTTCCGGCAGATCGTGGAAATAGCGACGCACGTCGGCCGGAGTGACTGTAATGTCAGCCACAAGCTGCTTTTTCATAAGATTTATGAGCTGACTGTTCTTGAACTCGTCGTGCAGTTCCTGACGCATCTGCGATATGGACGACTTGCGGTATTCCTCAAGTTTCTCACGCGAACCGGCCACCTGAATCCAACGGTTTATCTGTTCGTCGATGGCTCTTGCCACTTCAGACTCAGAAACCTCGATAGAGTCGAGTTCTGCCTGATGCAGGAACAGTTTCTGCACAGCGAGCTGCTCAGGTATGGCACAGTCGGGATTGCCTCGCCACTTGATGCCTTCAGCCTCGCCCTGGAGGCGCATCATTTCGACATCAGACTTGAGTATGGGTTCATCGCCCACAATCCATATCACCTCATCGGCAATGCTGCTTTCCGGTATCTCCACCTTCTGGGCTGTTGCCACGGAGTCGCTGTCGGCACCTTCGCGCGCAACAGTTCCGGCCGTAACGCTCACGCCGGTGAGAAACACGGCTGCCAGCAAACCGGTATAGATGTTAATCAGTTTTCTCATTATATTCTGTTTAGTTTAAATATCGGCAAAGATATGTGTCAGTGCTTGTTGACAGTGGCAAGCACATCCTTGTTGACGGTTACGGCATATTTTCTTCTCAGCTCTGCCACCCATTGCTTTTCGAGCTGCTCCTGATAGTCGGCCACCACGAGTTCGCGTACGTCCTCGTAAGACTTGGGTGCCTTGAGCACCTTACCATATACAGCAGGTATGGGATATTCGGCAGGCGGAGTGACAATTGTGTCGGCCTTGAACACCATCTTGTCCACAAGCGCGTTCTCACCTTTCTTGAATATACCTTTCACCACTTTCACGCGTATGATGCTGTCATTGAACACCTTGCGCAAGGTATCGGCCCAATTCTTGAAGTCCACTTTCTTCACAGCTTTCTTCACAGCCTCTATGTCAGCCTCATCCTTTACGAAATAAGCGATGCCCTTATAGCGCGGTTCGTCCCAACGGTATTTCTTCTTGTTCTTCTTGAAACAACGCTCCAGTCCTTTCTCATCAGAAGCAGCCTTCTCCCAGACTGTGCGGTTGCTTATCTCATAGAGTAGCAGTCCGTCGTGATACTCGCGTATGAGATTCTTCAGGTTCGGGTCGGCAGCCTCCATCTCGGCAGCCTTGCGGTCGAGCAGTTCGTCGGGAGTGACGGGCGGTACCGAAGCCTTGGCGATGGAGTCAATGTTCTGTGTGATGATGCGCTCGCGCACTCCACGCTGGTCAACAAAGCGCAGAATGTCGGCATGCACAGAATCGTAGGGGAAGAACATGCCTTTGTCCTCGAGCAGCACGATGTGATATCCGGCCGGCGAAAGGAACGGCTTGCTCATCTCGCCCTTCTTCAGCGAATATACCACATCCTCAAACTCCTTGAGTGTCTGACCCTTCTGCAGCCATGGCAGGCGTCCGCCCTCCACAGCCGAACGACGGTCGTCAGAGCACTTACGTGCCAGTTCGGCAAAGTCAGCGCCCGCAGTAAGGGCGTTGTATATAGAATCGATGCGCACCTTTGCCTTCTGTTGTGCGTCGGCCGGTGCGTTCTGTCTCAGTCCAATCAATATATGGGCCGGCTTCACAAGTCCGCCGGTCGAGTCGATGCGTGCCTGCGTTGCCTTATACACCTTCCAAGCCTCTCTCTCGAGGTCGTCGTTGCTGATGAACGAAGGGCGTATCTGCTGGTTGCGATAAAGCAGGAATTCAGATCTGAAATTCTTCGTGGTGTCAATGCCGGCATCAACGGCAGCCTGCACCTTCAGTTTGTAGTTGATGAAAAGATCGACATAATCGTCCACGCTTTTCTTGTCAACCACTGTTTCCGAGTTGTTTTTGTTGTAGGAATATTCAAACTCCGAACGTGTTACCGGCTGTCCGTTTATGGTCATTATCACCGGGTCGTTCTGAGCGTTTGCAATGCTTCCGGAAAGAAGCATTGCAAACATCAGTATATTGAATTTCATTATTGTTCTCTTGTTTTTTCTGAAAGTCATTCGTCCTTCAGGATTATTCAGGACGCGAATAGTTGGGGGCTTCGCTCGTGATCATGATGTCGTGCGGATGGCTCTCCTGTACGCCGGCATTGGTGATGCGGGTGAAACGTGCGTTGTGCAGTTCCTCAACACTGTGTGCACCGCAGTAGCCCATACCTGAACGCAGACCGCCTACGAGCTGATAGATAACCTCCTGGACAGTGCCTTTGTAAGGTACGCGTCCGGCGATTCCTTCCGGCACGAGTTTCTTCACATCCTTTGTGCCAGCCTGGAAGTAGCGGTCTTTCGAACCGTTCTCCATTGCCTCGAGCGATCCCATACCGCGATAGCTCTTGAACTTACGGCCGTTGAAGATGATTGTGTCGCCCGGGCTCTCCTCTGTTCCGGCAACGAGCGAACCTATCATTACGCTTGTACCACCGGCAGCGATAGCCTTGACAACATCACCAGAATAGCGGAGTCCGCCGTCGGCGATGAGAGGCACGCCTGTGCCCTTCAGGGCTGTGTAAACATCATATATAGCGCTGAGCTGCGGCACTCCGACTCCGGCAACCACACGTGTGGTGCAGATTGAGCCCGGGCCGATGCCCACCTTCACTGCGTCGGCGCCATTGTCCACCAGCATCTTTGCGGCAGCACCTGTAGCGACGTTGCCCACTACGATGTCCACACCGGGGAACGAAGCCTTGGCCTCGACCAGTTTCTCGATTACATATTTTGAATGGCCATGGGCTGTATCGATGACGATGGCATCGGCACCTGCCTCAACCAAAGCCTGCATACGGTCGAGCGTATCCACTGTAACGCCCACACCGGCAGCCACGCGCAGACGTCCCTTGTCGTCCTTGCATGCCATAGGTTTGTCCTTGGCCTTTGTTATGTCCTTGTATGTGATGAGTCCCACCAGATGGTTGTCCTTGTCCACAACCGGCAGTTTCTCGATCTTGTTTTCCTGAAGTATCTGTGCAGCGGCGCTGAGGTCAGTCTGCAGATGGGTGGTGACGAGATTCTCGGTTGTCATCACTTCGTCGATGAGCTTGTCGAGATGGCGTTCGAAGCGCAGGTCGCGGTTCGTAACAATGCCCACAAGATGCTTCTCCTCATCCACAACAGGAATACCTCCGATGTGGTACTCGGCCATGATGTCGAGCGCATCCTTCACGGTGCGTCCGCGGCGGATGGTGACAGGATCGTATATCATTCCGTTCTCGGCGCGCTTCACGATGGCAACCTGACGTGCCTGTTCGTCTATCGACATGTTCTTGTGAATAACACCTATACCACCCTCACGCGCTATGGCTATGGCCATTGCCGATTCTGTGACAGTGTCCATGGCTGCTGTGACAAACGGCACGTTGAGCCGTATGTTACGTGAGAAACTGGTTTTCAAATCTACCGTCTTCGGTAAAACTTCTGAATAAGCCGGAATAAGAAGGACGTCATCGAAAGTCAGACCGTCCATTACAATTTTATCTGCAACAAATGATGACATATAATACTTTAAAAATTTATTGCGTGCAAATTTAGCATAAATTTTTCACATAGAATATAACCGCGCGGCCTTTTCCTTCATCCGTTAACACTATTTATCCGAAATAAGCCCGGCTCTGCGCCGCAACAACTGTCGGGGAAAGGCATAACGGGGAGTGGCCTCTGCGCAAAGCCATTGCACGGCAGACGGCCATCCACCCGGACCGCGGTGATTTTTGCAAATCTGCGTTAACACCCGTTCACACTTCACGATTCGCATTTAACACTTCATTTTTCACATTCCAGCAAACCGTCCGTCTCATGACACCTTCCGACAAGCCTGTTCCGTACGAAACGTCAGACGCACACAGACATCCGGTCTTGCAAAACGGCCTGTTTTGCATCACGAAAACGAATATTTCAGGGCATGAAACGAACCAGATCAGCACCTGAACCAGCCTGTATCAGAGGCTGAAAGAGTCCATTCCGCAAAGTCGAAAAAGAAACCACGGAACGGCAAGGCGCGCAAACCGCTGTATGACAACACATTAAGGAAAACCAGAATTTTTGCGATTTTTCATGACAAAATCTTCCCCACACGCTGTGACGCGAAATTTGCGAGATTTTCATGCTTGGAATTTAACATTCAGGGGCGGATTTTTTATTTTTTTAATTCCCTGCACATTCAACATGCAAGTGCAAACACTGAAAACAACCGGAGTACAACGCATGAAAATAAAAAAGCGCAAACTCACGCACACCGCAGCGCACAATCACAAAACAAACATCCCGCCCGGCTTCATACCGGACGGGATGCTTATTCGAAATATAATAAAAAACGCCTGATTATCCACACCGTCAGTTACCCATTTCGGACAGGAACTTTATGCGGACAAGACGAATGTCGTTCTCTGAACTGTCGTCGCCGAGCTCCTCAAGCGCCACATCAATGTCGTCGGTCTCGCTTTCGCGGAAGTATTCGTATATGTCGTCGATGTGGTCGGCATCCATCACGTCGTCGAGAAAATAGTCGATGTTGAGTTTAGTGCCGCTGTAAACAATGGCCTCAATCTCGTCGAGCAGTTCCTCAAAGTCGAGCCCCTGGGCCGACGCTATGTCGTCGAGAGGTATCTGCCGGTCGATGCTCTGTATTATCTTAACCTTCAGCATGGACTTCTTGGCCACTGTGCGCACGCGCAGTTCTTCGGGACGTTCTATCTCGTTTTCCTCGCAGTGGCGCTTTATGAGGTCGCAGAACTCGCGGCCGTATCGCTTTGCCTTGCCCATGCCCACGCCCTGTATGTTCTGCAATTCTTCTATTGTGACGGGATACATCGTGGCCATCTGTTCGAGCGAAACATCCTGGAAGATGACATATCCGGGCAGTCCCATCTTCTTGGCCACCTTCTTGCGCAGGTCTTTCAACATAGAATATAGCTCCGGATCGAGCGCAGCACCGGTGCGGTCGCCGCCCTCATCATCGTAGTTCTCATTAAACTCGGTATCCTCAACAATCATGAACGACGTAGGGTTCTTTATGAACTTGCGGCCCTCCGATGTGATGCGGAGCACTCCGTAGTTCTCCACCTCCTTGTCAAGATAACCGGCTATGAGTGCCTGACGTATCACCGGATTCCATATCTTCGGATCTTCATCCTCGCCGGAACCGAACTCCTCGAGTCTGTCATGCTTGTGTGAGATTATCTCGTCGGTGGCTCTTCCCTTCACGAAGTCGACGAGATAGGCCTGCTGGAACGACTCCTTTATGGCCACAACGGCCTTGAGTATGATGAGCAATGCTTCCTTACCCTCGCGCTTCTCCTTGGGATGCAGACAGTTGTCGCAGTTGCCGCAGTTGTCCTGTTTGTACTCCTCGCCGAAGTAATGCAGCAACATCTTGCGCCTACATACCGACGACTCGGCATAAGCGGCCGTCTCCTGAAGCAGCTGTTTGCCTATGTCCTGCTCGGCAACCGGCTTGCCCTCCATGAACTTCTCGAGTTTCTGCAGGTCCTGGTAAGCGTAGAAGGCTATGCAGAGTCCCTCGCCTCCGTCGCGTCCGGCGCGTCCGGTCTCCTGATAATAACCCTCAAGGCTTTTCGGAATGTCGTAGTGTATGACAAAGCGCACGTCTGGTTTGTCGATGCCCATGCCGAAAGCTATGGTGGCGACAATGACGTCTATGCGCTCCATGAGGAAGTCGTCCTGTGTCTGCGAGCGCGTGGCAGAGTCGAGACCTGCATGATACGGCGCGGCCTTTATCTCATTGGCCTGGAGCACCGCAGCGAGTTCCTCCACCTTCTTGCGCGATATGCAATAGACAATGCCGCTCTTTCCGGCATTATGCTTGATGAATTTTATTATCTGTTTGTCGATGTCCTTCGTCTTCTGTCTCACTTCGTAATAGAGGTTGGGACGGTTGAAGGAGCTTTTGAATTCGCGGGCGTTCACTATGCCGAGGCTTTTCTTGATGTCGGTTCTCACCTTGTCGGTGGCCGTGGCCGTAAGAGCTATGACCGGCGCCGCGCCTATCTTTGCTATTGTCGGACGTATATTGCGGTATTCGGGGCGGAAATCATGTCCCCATTCTGATATACAGTGAGCTTCGTCTATGGCGTAGAACGATATCTTTATTGACTTGAAGAATTCGAGATTGTCCTCCTTGTTCAACGACTCCGGAGCCACATACAGCAGCTTGGTCTTTCCGCTGTGCACATCGTCCATCACCTGCTGTATCGCCGCCTTGTTGAGCGACGAATTCAGATAATGAGCCACTCCGCTTTCCTCACTCAGCCCGTTGATCACATCCACCTGGTTTTTCATAAGTGCGATGAGCGGTGATACGACAATGGCCGTACCTTCCATTATGAGTGACGGCAGCTGATAGCACAAACTCTTACCGCCACCCGTGGGCATGAGCACAAACGTGTCGTTGCCGTCGAGCAGATTGCGTATGATGGCTTCCTGATCGCCCTTAAACTTGTCAAAACCGAAATAGCGTTTCAGTTCTTCGTTAAGATTAGCTTTAGATGTCATAGAGTTTATTTAGAATGAAAGGTAGAAAGCTGCAGAGCAGACTTTAAAGCAACAGATGGTCATCATGCGTCAGGAACCGGTTCAGGCTACAACCGGTCCACGCAGATGCGATTTGTCAAGCTGACTCTTGGCATAATCAAGAGTCACTTCAAACGTATTGATGTGCTTGGACGGCACTTCGAACATGGCATCGGTCATGACCGACTCCACGATAGAACGCAGTCCGCGCGCACCCAATTTGTATTCCACAGCCTTGTCGACGATGAAATCGAGCGCCTCCTCGGTGAAGTCGAGCTTTATGCCGTCCATTTCGAACAGCTTGCAATACTGCTTCACGATGGAGTTCTTCGGTTCGACGAGTATGCGGCGGAGGGCCGCACGGTCGAGCGGATCAAGATATGTGAGTACCGGCAGACGGCCGATGATCTCAGGTATGAGTCCGAACGACTTGAGGTCTTGCGGAAGAATGTATTTCATAATGTTCTCCTTGTCTATCTTGTGGGCGTTGCGCACGGTGTTGAATCCCACCACTCCGGTGTTCATACGCTGTGCAATCTTGCGCTCGATGCCGTCGAACGCTCCTCCACAGATGAAAAGGATGTTGTGCGTGTCAACATGTATGTAGTCCTGGTCGGGATGTTTGCGACCACCCTTCGGCGGCACGTTGACCATCGTTCCCTCAAGAAGCTTGAGCAGTCCCTGCTGCACTCCCTCGCCGCTCACGTCGCGCGTGATGCTCGGATTGTCGCTCTTGCGGGCTATCTTGTCTATCTCGTCGATGAAGACAATGCCACGCTCAGCAGCGGCCAGATCATAATCGGCCACCTGGAGCAGACGGCTCAGAATGCTTTCCACGTCCTCGCCCACATAGCCGGCCTCTGTAAAGACAGTAGCATCGACGATGGTGAAAGGCACATCGAGCAGCTTTGCTATGGTTCGGGCCATGAGAGTCTTGCCCGTTCCGGTGCTGCCCACCATTATGATGTTGCTCTTTTCTATTTCCACACCGCCGTCGTCCTTCGGCTGTTGCAGACGCTTGTAGTGGTTGTATACGGCAACCGAAAGATAGCGTTTGGCCGCGTCCTGACCGATGATGTACTGGTCGAGAAAATCCTTTATCTCCTTCGGCTTCGGTACTTTCTTTATCTTGAACTTTTCGCCGGTGTCGGCAGCGGAGCCGTTCTTGCCGAGAAGTCCGGTAGACTCCACAATCTGATAGGCCGATACGGCGCAATCCTCACAGATAAAACCGTCGAGGCCTGTTATCAGCAGTTTGACATCCTTCTCGCTTCTTCCACAGAAGCTGCATACTTTTTTTGGCATTCTATGTCTTTATGTCTTTAGAGATGTTTCTTATTTTTTATATTCACGGTCTGCGGCACGGCGGCCGCATGACACGCGTGTGCCGATTATTTATCGGCCGCACCCTTACGTTTCATCACCGCATCGATCATACCGTACTCCTTGGCTTCGGCTGCCGTCATCCAGTAGTTGCGGTCGCTGTCCTGCCATACCTTCTCAAACGGAGTGTGCGAATGTTCGGAGATGATGGTGTAAAGTTCTTTCTTGAACTTCTGTATCTCGCGTGCCTCAATCTCGATATCAGAAGCCTGTCCCTGCACACCGCCGAGAGGCTGGTGTATCATGACGCGGCTGTGGGTAAGCGCCGTACGCTTTCCTTCCTGACCTGCCACAAGAAGCACAGCCGCCATAGACGCCGCCATGCCGGTACACATCGTAGCTACATCGCTCTCGACAAACTGCATGGTGTCGTATATGCCCAGACCTGCAGTCACACTGCCGCCGGGAGAGTTGATGTAAATATTGATATCCATCGAGCTGTCCACAGAGTCGAGATAAAGAAGCTGTGCCTGGAGCACGTTGGCTGTATAATCGTTGATTTCTGTTCCGAGGAAAATGATGCGGTCGGCCATCAGGCGTGAGAAGACGTCGAGCTGTGTCACGTTGAGCTGTCTTTCTTCAAGAATATAAGGATTGAGATATCCGGACTGTGCTCTCACCACTTCGTCGAAAGCCAGACCGTTTATACCAAGATGACCTGTGGCATACTTTCTAAAATCGTTCATACTATGACAATAATATATTTATTATATTCAAAAAAACTGATTAATAAATATACAGAAAAAGAGGTTATCGACTCTTTTCTGCAAATTATCTTACACAAAGATAGAAAAAAAAGTCGATAACCTCTTAAAAAAGAAGTTTTTTTTCAAATTTATTTATTTCATCAACTCGTTGAATTCGTCGAGAGTAACAGTCTTCTCATCGAGTGTCACAACACCCTTCAATGCTTCAACAAGTTTCTTCTCAACTGCATTGTCAACGAAGTTGGCTGCGTTGTCGCGCTTCTTCAGCATTTCGTCAGCATAGTTCTCGAGATATTCCTCAGGAACGTTGTTCATGCCATACTGTGCGAACTGCATGCGTGCAGCCTCTTTGGCAGCGGCCTTGACGTCAGCATCCTCAACCTTGATGTTGTTGGCAGCAACGAGTTGTTCCTTGATAAGGTGCCACTTGAGCTGCTTGATGCTCTCGTCGTAGTTCTTCTCAACGTATTCCTCGCCCTTATCCTTGTTGTTGAGGAGCATGACACGCTTGAGGAGAGCATCCGGGAATGTGAGTTCACCCACTGTATCCTCAGCATACTTGCGTACGTCGATGAGGAACTTGTAGTCGCTGTTGGCCTGGAGCTGCGGTTTGAGTCCTTCAGCGATCTTGCCGCGGAATTCCTCTACGCTCTTCACTGTGTCCTTGCCGAACACCTGATCGAACATTTCCTGATTTACCTCAGCCTTCTTGAAGCGGCTTATTTCAATAACCTGATAGCTGAAGTCAGACTCCATTGTCTTGGCAGCCTCACGGTCGATCTTGAGCAGGCTTGACACTTCTGCGTCGTTCTCCGGATAAGCCTTGCGCGGGTTGAAGGCGATGATGTCGCCCGGTTTTGCGTTGTCGAAGAGTTTCTTCTGGTCTTCCACCTTTATATATTCAGGCATCATAACAGCACCTTCCACTGTTATACCGCCTTCCTTGGTGTTGCCTTCAGCGTCGAGCTCGCGCAGATCACCCTTCAGCATGTCGCGCTGTTCGCCGTCGTAGCAGTCAGCCTTCTCATAGCTTCCCATCTGGCTTGCGAACATATCAACCTGCTGGTCGATGAGTTTGTCGTCAGCTTCGATGTTGTAGTAAGCAATCTTTGTGTCTCCGTTGAGCTCGATCTTGAACTCAGGAGCAACGGCGATGTCGAACATGAAAGTATAAGGACCATCCTTTTCGATATCCACCGGTTCCTGCTTTTCAGAAGGAAGAGGCTCGCCGAGCATCTGTATCTTGTTGTCCTTTATATACGTGTAAATGGCTTCTCCCACGAACTTGTTAAGGGCGTCCATCTTTACAGATGCGCCGAACTGCTTCTTAATAAGGCCCATCGGCACCATTCCGGGGCGGAAGCCTGGGAAGTTCGCTTTCTTACGATAGTCTTTCAAAGTCTTTTCTACATTGTCTTTGAAATCGGCTTCTTCAACGGTGATGGTCATGAGACCATTCACTTTGTCGGGATTCTCAAATAAAATGTTCATTTCTGATTTGATTTTCTTATATTCGTTTATTGTTTATTTTCATTCCGAAAGTGCAAAATTACTCATTATTAGTGTAATAACCTAACATAAGAATGAAAATTTTGTTTTTTTACCACTTATGAAAGCGGTATGCGGAAGAGGCCGCACGGCATGCCGGCGACATCGCCATGCGCGGCATAACGACCCGTGACGCATGGGTCGACGGGACGGCGGGTACAGAAAAATTCAGATTGTGAGCTGCGAGACAACGCTTCCGTCGAGCCGGAGGATGGTCATCACACCGTCGTCGTAGAGTGCGAAAGTGGGTTCGCGGTCTTCCTTCGGGAAGGTGACCGAGCCGGTGTTGCACACCACGCATCCGTCGTGGCGCTCAAGTTTCCACAGATGTGTGTGACCATATACAAACACGTCGTGGCGGCACACGGGCATGTTGTCCTCGTTGTAGATGTGGCCGTGGGTGATGAATATGCGGCGGCGACCGTCAACCACCACGGCATAGTCGGCCATGATGGGAAACTTCAGAAGCATCTGATCGACCTCCGAGTCGCAGTTACCCCTCACAGCCACGATGTCAGAACTCATGGAATTGAGCCTTGCAGCGACTGCCGCAGGGTTTATGTCGTCCGGTATGCGGTTGCGCGGACCGTAGTTTATGATGTCGCCAAGCAGCAGAAGCATGTCGCAATGCTCGGCAGCGTAGAAGTCGAGAGCGCGTTCCAGACGGCCGATAGAGCCGTGGATGTCCGACAGGAGCATGTATTTCATCTGTCCGTAGCTTTGTTATTTATTATCGGCCATTGCGTTCTCCCTTGCGCGCCGTTCCTCGTCGATGAGCTGGAAGTTCTTCTTCTTGAGTTCGAAGCTGTTGCTGAGATACTTCTCGCGCACCACCTTGTTGGCAGCAAGTTCCTCGGGCGCACCCTGGAACAGAATCTTACCTTCGAAGAGAAGGTAGGCGCGGTCGGTGATATTGAGCGTCTCGTGCACGTTGTGGTCGGTGATGAGAATACCGATGTTGCGGTATTTCAGACGCCAGACAATGTGCTGTATGTCCTCAACGGCAATCGGGTCGACACCGGCGAAAGGCTCGTCGAGCATGATGAACTTAGGATCGATGGCCAGACAGCGCGCTATCTCCGTACGGCGGCGCTCGCCTCCGGAGAGCTGGTCGCCCTTGTTCTTGCGCACCTTGTTGAGTCGGAACTCGCTGATAAGGCTTTCGAGCTTGTCCAGCTGTTCGGCACGTGAGAGTCCGGTCATCTCGAGAACGGAGAGTATATTGTCTTCGACACTCATCTTGCGGAACACGCTTGCCTCCTGCGGCAGGTATCCCACTCCGGCACGCGCACGCTTATAGACAGGATAATCGGTTATTTCCTGATCGTCGAGATAGATGTGTCCGGCGTTCGGGACGATGAGTCCCGTAGTCATATAGAACGACGTTGTCTTGCCCGCTCCGTTAGGTCCGAGCAGTCCGACAATCTCGCCCTGCTTCACGTTTATCGACACATCGTTAACAACGGTGCGCTTGCCATAGCGCTTCACGAGTCCTTCGGTGCGCAGCACCATGCTGTGCGTAGAGGCCGCACCGGCCTTGTTGTCTGTTTCGTTCATATCAATGATTATATCGGTTACAAAGTTAAATGTTTTTATCGTTCCGTGCAAACCATGTTTTATGCTTTTTTACAAACAGGCGTCACAGCACAAACACGCCGACCGCCGGCCGCATGCGCCAGCCTGCAAGGACGGGCCACGGGCGACATTCATCCTCAACGTCGCGGCGACGGATGCAAATTTCCATTAACACATGTTTACTTTTAGAGAATTGGATTTAACATTTCATTTTTCTCTTTCCAGCGAGACGCCACGTCCTCCGGCCATGCCGAAGAGCCCGTTCCGCACATATGGCAGGACGACGGCAGACAGTCCGTAGCGCAAAAGAGCCTCCGTTGCACTGCAAAACAGACCAAACAACAGCTCAATCAAGACCATATCACCCTCCGAAATGGACTATTCCGGAGTGCGAAACAGGCTCTTTCGCAAGACCGGAAAGACAAGTGTGGAGCGACATATACCGTAAGCAGATGTATATCAACGATTTATGCCAACTTCTCATTTTCGCAAAATTCGGAGCAGAGGGAGCATCCGGTCGCCACGACGCGAATTTTGAGCGAACGGCACGACGAAAATTTAACAATAGGACATCGCTTTTTCTGATTTTTTATATGTCGGCCGGAGCAGAATCCCCACCCCGCCGTCACGGCCGCACCAAATCAAGACCGCGGGCGCACCAATCTGAAATAAACATAAAACTTCAACGCTTTTGGTAGTTTTTAATCTTTTATTACTACTTTTGCACCCGTACATTCATAGACATATCAAAAAAGCAGAATATGTTGATTACAAAATATTTAAATACCCTCGGACGCTATCTGTTGCTTATGGGGCGCTCGTTCGCACGTCCGGAACGCATGCGCATGTTTCTCAAGCAATACATCAAGGAAATGTCGTCGCTGGGAGTCAACTCCATCGGCATTGTATTGCTCATCTCGTTCTTTATCGGAGCCGTCATCTGCATTCAGATGAAACTCAACATCCAGAGTCCGTGGATGCCGCGGTGGGTATCGGGTTACACCACACGTGAGATTCTGTTGCTCGAATTCTCGTCGTCCATCATGTGTCTCATCCTTGCCGGTAAAGTGGGTTCGAACATAGCGTCGGAGCTGGGCACCATGCGCGTGACACAACAGATAGACGCGCTCGAGATAATGGGTGTAAACTCTGCCAACTATCTCATCCTGCCGAAAATTCTCGGTCTGGTGACCATCATGCCGTTTCTGGTGATATTCTCTTCGGCCACCGGTATACTCGGAGCTTACGGCACGGCGTACATAGGCCACATACTTCCACCAGACGACCTGACGCTCGGACTGCAACATTCGTTCAACTCATGGTTCGTATGGATGAGTATCATAAAAAGTCTTTTCTTTGCGTTCATCATAGCGAGCGTGTCCTCATACTTCGGTTACACCGTGGAGGGAGGTTCGGTTGAAGTGGGAAAAGCCAGCACCGACGCGGTAGTGAGCTCAAGTGTTCTCATACTGTTCTCCGACGTATTCCTCACCCAGCTACTCTCCTGAGCAAAGGCTTCGCAGGGGGCTGAAGGAAAAGGAAAGACCAGAATACAACAAATTTATCACGAAGAAAAAGATGATTGAAATACAACATTTATATAAATCGTTCGACGGCAAGGAAGTGTTGAAGGACATAAATGCGGTCTTTGAGGACGGAAAGACAAACCTCATCATAGGTCAGAGCGGAAGCGGAAAGACCGTACTGATGAAAAATCTGGTGGGACTGCTTACACCCACAAGCGGCCGTGTGCTGTACGACGGACGCGACTTTGTGGGACTGAGCAAGGAGGAACGCGTGAACATGCGCCGCGAGATGGGCATGATATTCCAGAGCGCCGCACTCTTCGACTCGCTCAACGTGCTGGAGAACGTGATGTTCCCACTCGACATGTTCTCGTCGATGAACTACCGCGAACGTGTGAAACGCGCACAGGAATGTCTCGACCGAGTGAACCTCGGCGACGCACAGAACAAGTTTCCGGGCGAGATATCGGGCGGTATGCAGAAGCGTGTGGCCATAGCCCGCGCCATTGTGCTCAACCCGAAGTATCTGTTCTGCGACGAACCTAACTCAGGACTCGACCCGCGCACGTCTCTCGTGATAGACTCGCTGCTGAGCGACATCACCAAGGACTTCAACATCACGACCATCATCAACACGCACGATATGAACTCGGTGATGGGTATCGGCGAGAACATCATATTCATATATCAGGGTAACAAGGAATGGCAGGGCACCAAGGATGACGTCATGACATCCACCAACGAAAAGCTGAACGACCTCGTGTTCGCCTCGGAGCTTTTCAAGAAAGTGAAGAAAGTGGAGATGGAGAAAGCCGCTGCCCGCAAAAACAACTGACAAGACAGACTTGATTTATTTTTATATCCCGGAGAAAACAACATAAAAATATCCGCCATCGGTTAACACAACCAATGGCGGACCCGGTGTTTCTCTGGTTTTCAGACTATTGAATATCTTTGTGTATGTCGTCGTCCGGACGCGTCCTGCAATATTCTTCATGCGTCAAAATGCAGGATCGCTCCAGACCGACGGCATTCTTATTATTGTTATTGAGAGATCAGTTCTGCTTTGAATGTTTCGTTGAACACATCCACTGTGATGCGGTATGTTCCGTCCTTAGTTATTGTCCATTTGGTATCATCGCCGTTTGTTCTTACGAGTTTTGTGCCGAGCGGGTCCTCACCCTGTACAAACGGGTGAATCTCTTTCTGTCCCCAGTTTCTCAATCCCATAATCTTGAAGCTTGAAGGCTCCTCGATATTCTGATGGGTTTTCAGCTCGCCGGTCCATGTCCATACCATTTCGTTGTCGGGACTTTGTGTCATCAGCTCCACCTTGAAGGCGTCCCAGCCTGCATCAGTGGCACCACCGCCCACGTAAGCCTCTTCCCAAGGCACGAACAGTTCGCCTGTAAGTTTCTTGCAGTCGCTGCTTACGTAGAAACGGTAACGGTCTTCTGCGAACGGCACCACCCATGAAGCCTTATCGGCATCAGACGTAAGTTCGGCTTCGATGCCTTTATTCACAATGTACGAATCTTCATATTTAGGTGCGATATACTTGGTGTCGGCGCCAGCCTTCTCAGTGGTCATTATCTTCAGTTCGCCGTCCTTGAGTGTTCCGGCAAATCTGAACTCACCGTCGGGAGTCTTCTGCAGCTGGCGTGTTCCTTCTGGAACGGCGCTTCCTGTTATCCACAGATTCTGGTAAGTCTGCGCCTTGACTGTATATCCAAACAGTATTGACAATATGAATATAATACTGATATTTCTCATTTCTTTCTGTTTTTTGTTTTACGAACCATTGATTCTTTTCCGGATTCATGTCCTCTGCCGCCGTGCGGAACGTTCCGCACGAGGCGGCTCAGACATGGAGCGCAGGCCGGCACATTGCGTCCGGCACTGTCTCCGGATTTATTATTTCACGTTCACCTTTACCACCGTTTTCTTGCCACATGGTATGTTGGCGAGATTTATCTTCACAGTGCGTGTGGCCTTGTCGTAGCTCCAGTCTGTGCTACTGAGCTTCTTGCCGTCAAGGCTTACCGCTGTAGGAGCGTTCTCTGCAAGCAGTTTCACGGTGTAGTTGCGTTTCTCCGGCATTCCCGGGAACGAACCTTCGCGTGCGTTGATGGTCAGAGTAACGCTTCCTGCGGTACGTTTCTGCTCGAATCTGGTGTTGGTGAACAATCCCGACTTGTAGCCTTCGGTGTTGTTCTCATCCTCGTAAAGTGTTGAAGAACCGTCAGCGCCTGGCACAACCTTCAGCACGATGCGGTCAGGACGGTTGTTGAGGTTCATCACGTTCTCGTAGTTCACGATGATGCTTCCGGCCTTATAGAAATAAGGAATTTCGGTCTGCTTGTAGTAATCCACAAACTCTCTGTCACCTTCCACAACCTTGTTGCGGCATACGTCGAACCATTTTCCTTCCGGCAGCCAGATCTTTCTTTCTGTTTTTCCATTCTTTCCGGCTGTCAGAACAGGCGCAACGAGAATCTCGTCGCCGAACATGTATTCGTCCTCATAACGGTAGGCGTTGTTCACTTCAGGATAGTCATAATACAGCGGGCGGCATATTGCGACACCTGTATCATATGACTCGCGTGCGGCGGTGTATATGTAAGGCATGAGTTCGTATCTGAGTTTCACGGTCTGAAGCAGATCCGGGAAGTTAGGATATTTCCAGATGCGCATCTCAATCTTCGGATCGTTTGTAGCATGAGTTCTGAAAAGCGGAGAGAACACACCATACTGCATCCATCTCAGATAAAGTTCCGGATCGTTGTTGCCGTGCTGGTGGCCGCCAAGATCATGTCCCCAGTAGCCGAAGCCCACGTTTGCAGCAGTGGCTGTGAAGTAAGGCTGGAAGGCGAGTGTCGGGAATGTGGAGAACGAGTCGCCGGAGAATCCGATAGGATAACGGTGGCTTCCGAGTCCACCCCAACGGTGGAATATCAGCGGACGACGGTCCGGATGAGTGGCTTTCATGTCGTTGTAGAACACGTGGTTGCACCAGAATGTCTCGCTCAGTCCGTCCATACGCGGGTTGGTGAGGTTCTGCTGCCAGTCGAGCCACCAGAAGTCCACACCATCCTTCTCTCTGTGGTGCAGGATGTCCTTGAACATGTTCTTATAGAATACGGAGTCCTCGAGCTGCCATGGAACAACCTTTGTGGTTGCCGGATCCAGGCCCATATCCTTCGCAAGCAGGCTGAAGTTCTCCTCGTCGCTGTCCACTCCGTCGGCCGGATGAAGGTTCATCGACACTTTCAGGCCCTGTTCGTGCATCCATTTGAGAAGTCCCTGCGGATCAGGAATAAGCTCTTTGTTCCATGTCCATCCGGTCCATCCCTCAGTGTGCCAGTCCATGTCAAGAATCATCACGTCGATAGGAATCTTGTTGTTCTTTATATCTGTGACAATATCTACAAAGTCCTGCTGTGAGTAACGCTGGTATTTGCTGTACCAGTAGCCAAGCACGAAGAGCGGTGGCATCGGCTGTTTTCCACCGATAAGCGTATAATCGTACAGTGCTTTTTTATATTGATGGCCGTAGCCGAGGAAGTACCAGTCGATAGCTGTTTTGTCTGCGAGCGGTGCTACCCATGGCATACCGTTCACGTTATTGTCGAATGCGAATGTGCGGCTGCCGTCACCCCTTCGTGCCGAATACGACTCGTCAATGATGGCCCATCCTGCACGCGAGAGCAATCCGTTCTCGAGTTCAGGACGCTTTGAGTCTCCTATGCATCCGTCGAGTGTTCGTGTCGTGCCCTTAAGGTTGAGCGCGTCGTCCTTTCCCGGATACCACAGCACTTTCCTGCCATTGAGCGTGAACGTAATGGAAAGCACATCAGGATTCTTGTCAGCAGCATTTATTTCTGCATTCTTGCGGTATTTCAGTTCGAGATCACTCGTACTGATATACAAGTAGTTGTCGTCTTCGCGTGTCTTGAACGCCGGCACCGGCAGACGACGGTTAACAACCGCGAATGTGGCGCGGTCTTCGAAATTCTTGTCCTTGCTGTACTGGATACGTATCATTTGCGGCGTGAGCACCGTGAAGCGCGCGCTGCCAGAGACTACCACAGCCTTAGGATCAGCCTTCGGCTCATAGTCTTCCTGCGCCTTTGCCATCAGAGCCAGGCATGCAAAAGACAGTAACAATAAAATCTTTTTCATATTAACCTTATTTTATTATATATAATGTATAGTGTTTCCGTTTTTTTTGAAATCCAGACTTTATCTACAGCACAGGTGAATGTTTGCGTAACATATTTCCTGCTCCGGCCTGCCATATTGCAGGCCGGACTCAGGAATTCAGGATTTATGTTTATTTCACAAGCACTTTGCGCACTGTTCCGTCAGACATCTTCACGATATTGATGCCTCTCTGCAGTGTCTGCATCTTCGCACCGGAAAGCGACCAGATGCCCTCAACCTTGGCATCGGCTGCGTTTTCGATGTCTTCTATTGCGTCTGTATCAAGTTCGTTCACATAGTCTGTGCCATCGAAGTAAACCACTTTGTGTGTCTTGTCAAGCACCGGATGCATGTCTTCATCAAGTGTCTGGAAGAATACCACATCCTCGCTCTTCTTACCATTGAGCAGGTAACACAGTTCACCGTTTCTAACCTGAGTACTTGTGACGCTTGTCACCTGTGAGCCGTCAAGTTCGTAACAGTTCACATATTCGCATTTGTTACCACGTGCGAAAGTATTCTTTCCATCAAGTCCTGAAGCTGTCACCTCACCGGCGTTGTAGCAATTGACAACCTTTGCTCTGTCACCCAACCATCCTGACAATGCGGCGCTTTCACGCTGTGCTGTTATTACACCTGTATTGTAGCAATTGGTAAGGAATACAAGTGCTGTCTGCTGATCGTTCACACCGATGATACCACCGGCATTTGCACCAGTAACAGTGATATCGGCCTCGTTACCGCAACCAGAGATCTCAACAAGTCCGCTGCTCTTGGCTGTACCTACAATACCTCCGGCCCATGCCTTGGCGTAGATATAGCAGGAAGCATCCATTACCACGTTTCTGATCTTAGTACCGCCGGTCACAACACCGAACAGTCCCTTGTTGCCTTCCATGTCATTGTCTATCTGCAGATTAAGGATGCGGTGACCGTTGCCTTCGAATACACCTGCATAAGGATAGTCCACAGTTCCGATGCCCGGATAATTGTAGATGCCACTCATGTCAATATCAGCACCCAGTGTTATGTTCATTACACGGCTTGCATGTCCGGTTGCAATATCGTCAGCAGCAGCCATGAGCTGTTCGCCAGTAGTGATGTAGCGTGAGCCACAGCTTTGGCATACACCGTCAACATAGTTGTGTTCTGGTCTGTTGAGTCCGCCTTCAGTGTTGGAATAGCTTGCATTTGCACCCGGCATACCGTCGCAGCTCACATCGCCTGCCACATATACATGCTCATGACCCTTGAAAGGCAGCGGACATTCGTCTGTACCGATAGTCTGTGTCCACTGTCCCTCGCCAGAATTGTAACCATTGAGAATGTAGCACAGACCACCGTTGGCAACATCTTCCTCGTCGTTCAGCAGTGTGGCGAAATCGTTGTCAGCAAAAGGAGTCCAGTAATAGCAGTTGTCGTATTGCGGAGTCTTGCGTGCGAATACATCAAACGTACCTGACGGCAGGTTCAGATTGCTCACTACATATACATTCTGCAGCAGAATCTCCTTGCCTCCGTGTGCATAGCCGATGATACCAGCGCATCCCTCACTCTGCGGAGCATCCATCTGGCCTGCATAACCACAGTTGCGGAATATGATGTTGTCGTGTGTGTTGGATGCCATACCTCCGTGCGTGGCGTCGCCTGAATAAGAAGACGTGATGTCCACCGTGCTCACGCAGTTCTCTATAACAGAAGAGCCTCTTGACATACAGAGAAGACCTCCGGCATAGCGTGCCGTTGTATTGATAGAACCATCTACAAGCAGATTGCTTATCTTAGCATCCTTTATGAAACGGAAGAGAGCCACATTATCCTTTGTAACATCATAGGCAATGGTTATCTTGTGCTCGCATCCGTCAAATGTTCCTGTGTACGGAGCTTCCTCTACATCGCCTATCATTACGCCCTTGGCAGAATACTCACTGAAGTCGATATCTGCTGTGAGATATGCTCCGGCAGTCTGGTCAACTCTGTTCACATAAGCTGCGAACCAGTAGAGTTGCTGAGCTGTAGACAATGCATAGAGTCCGTTCTCATCGGCTGCAACAAAGTCGTGGTCAACATCGCCGCACGCCGAGCAAACTCCGTCAACGAAATCGTGAGGAGTGCGTATGGACTCATCCTCATTGGAATAACCTTTCACTTCTCCCGTAGGTGAACCGTCACAGTTGATGTTTCCGATAACATACACGGTACCGTGTGTATTGAAAGGCACCGGCTGGCTGTCCTCACCAAGTGTCTGATACCATATATTATTATTGCCGTTGTTGTTCATCGCATATGCAGCAGCACCACTCTCCAGTTCCTCCACACTCACCGGAGTGCCCTGATAACCATATATGTCATAAAGACCTGACGATGTGCAGGTATTGCGGTAGAGTGATTGTGTGCCGTCCATACCGACAATGTTTCCGGCGTTATAGCAGTTTCTGATTACAGAACCGCCGCCTACCCAACCGGAGATGGCAGCGCTCTCACGTCCGCCGTCTATATTTCCGGCGTTATAGCAGTTGCTTATATTGAAGTTGCAGCTTCCCAGATAGCTCACTCCGATGATGCCGGCAGCATTTGCTCCGTTTGCATAAACCGATGCCTCATTACCGCAGTTTTCGATAGTCACCGTTCCACCGCCAATAGATCCGCCGGCAATACCGCCGCAGAACTCCTCGCCATTGATTGAGCTGGCAGCATCGACAATCACATTCTTTATATAAGCACCGTCGGCCACAGCTCCGAATAATCCCACATAGCTCTGTCCCGGCGCATCGATATTGAGATTGCGCACATAATGACAGTTTCCGTCAAAGGTTCCGTTGAAAGGCACTTCACTGTTGCCGATGGGTGAGAACTCCACACCCGACATGTCCACATCGTTGGTAAGCACACCACGGATGTTGCTGCTGCCTCCACTTACAAGATTGGAGAACTCCATCAGATCGGATGCCGTCGCAATCTGATAAACATCATCTTTTATGTCTATTGCGTATGCGCCAGACACAGCCCCAGTACCTAAAGCTGTCAACAAAAGATAAAAAGGTAATCTTTTAATCATACGTTAAAATTAATTTAGGTTTATATAAATTTAGATTCGTACCTTGCAAAGGTAGAAAAAAAAGAAAAATATATCAGCGTTTTTAGTACTTGTATAATGATTTTATCAGTTGTATAATCGCATACAACTGATTATCAATACGTTACATTTCGCGATGTAACCGTTTTGTATTACAGAAAAATAGTACAGAATAAGGAATAAGACATGAGAAACATGCCTTGTTCGTGTGTTTTTCGGATGTATTATACTGCCTGCGGAGAACTTACAGCCCTCCTGCCGGTTGGTTTTCAGATGGCCATTATAGCCGGTTCGAACTTGCTGTTGTCGAGCAGTGAACGGTTTTTCACACGCGTCTTGTATGTGTTGACCGTATGCACCGAGTAGTTCAGAAAGTTGGCAATTCGCTCGCTGTCGTTTATGCCAAGACGTATGAGTGCGAAGATGCGCATTTCGGATGTCAGAGAATTCTTTCGCGGTATGGTGCGATACTTCTCGTCGAACAGCAGATTGTATTTCTTGATGAAGTCCGGGAACAGTTTGAGGAACGCAGCATCGAACGACGCATACATACTGTCGCGCTCGGTGTCGAGCACTGTGCTGTCGATTATTGCGCGCAGGTCGCCATACTGATGGGCCACAATCTTGTGGTCGAGCACGGTGAAGAGTTTCTGCAGTCTCGACAAAAGCTCGGAGTTGGCACAGAACGACATGCCGATATATTCGTTCTTGATCTTGTTCGCCTCGGTGAGTTGCCGGTTCACCTCACGCAACTGTGCCAGGTTCTCACTGATGGTATTGCGCGCCTGCATTATCTTTGCATTCTTGCGTCTGACAAATCTCGCAGACATCAACGACACAGCAAGCAGCACCACGAAGAGCGCAGCGGCAAGCATAAAGTAATTGCGCTGGCTGCGTATGGCCTCATAACGGTCCTGCTCGATGAGCGGCAGTATGGCTCCGAGGTCTATCTTGCGCTGGCGCGAATCGTAGAAAGTAATGTCGTTGAGTGCGAGATGTATGTAACGGCTTGCGCGGTTGTAATCGTCCTTATATATGAGTTTGGCAAGCAGATAAAGCGCCGTAATCTCGCGTGTGCACGAAATATTGTCATAGATGGCCGACTTTGCCAAATACACCTTGGCACTGTCCGTCTGGCCCTGTCCGGTAAATGCCCATGACACCACCGCATGGGTCATCGCCTTGGTATGACTGTCTACGTTACCATACTTCTGGAAATTCCTGAAGGCCTCGATGCTTTTCTCCCACTGTCCGGTACGCATCTGCAGCGTACACATGTGCATCCAGTACTCGGCACTGTTCTTAGGAGTCAGCATAACAAGCGAGTCCACGTAGTCTATGCTCTTCTTCTTATAATTGTAGCAGTAAGGTGTACCATTGGCATAATTAGAGTTCTCCTGCCACAATTTCGAACACACACTATAATAGTCTCTTTTATGTTCCACGTCAAGGCGTTCGGGATTTATGACAGAAATCGTGTTGAAGGCTTCGTTCATAATTCCCGCCGATATCTGACAGAAGGCAACGGCGCAGCGGGCCTCCACCATCATGTCTTCATTACCGGTCTTTTTGGCCAGCTGCATGCACTTCCATGCATAAGCCATAGCCGAATCGTTGCGATAGGCCTTGTACTCCTCAAAAAGGCTATGACACAGTTCGTATCTCCGCACCGGCCCTTTTGCAGCATTGAACGAACGGTGCAGATATGCTATACGCTGCTTCTTCATGTTCTCATACTTACTCTTGTGCTCAAGACTGTGGTCCAGTTTGCTCAGCCAGAACTCCACTTCGTCGGAAGCGGAGGACGTAAGAGGAAGGATACATATTGTCAGTAGTATAATTGTCAAGGATTTCATCGTGTGTTCTTTTTTCTGTAATTGTAACAGTACTTCTGATTTGTGCCGCATAGTGGCGGTTACACATGACTTCCTGTATCGTCAGACACCTGCCTCATCTCCCGCATGCAGTACATCCAGCCGGATGTATATGTACGCAAGACACGGTAAAAGTAGAAACAGATGATATAGATTGTTTCACAAAGTTACATATTTTTTGAAAAAAGAAAAACGATAGCCTTAAAATTTTAAGACATATTTTTATTTGCGCGCGATGCGGCTGCCAAAGCAGAAGACATACATACACGCTATGTCTGAAAACTTGGATTTTATATCTATTTTAAGTTAAAGCCACGACAGTTTTAACCCTCCGATTTTTCAGATGCCGTATGGACGTGCGGCAGAGAAAACGCCATAAAGGAGCCTCAACCACCGGAAAAGCCGACCGACAGGAGCAGGAAGCAGATAAGGGGAAGGGACATGACTGTTCTGTAGAAATTCCGTGTAGATTGTTTTTTATCCATAAATCATCATAGAATAACCATAAATGGCAGGACACCGCAGTGTGGCATGAACAGCAACGGGGCTTTCCCCCCTAATGATAAATTCACACTGCCGTAACCGACAAACCCTCACAGAACGCTTGTTGCATATCTTTCAGTGCTTTTACATGTTACAGAATCAGCGTTTCTGAAGAAAACCCGAGAGGCGGACTTACAGTTTTTCTTGACTTTTTTTTGACAAAATATTTTCGAAAAATAGACGTAAGGGTATGTCAAATTCCATATAATAAAGGCTCGTTCTGCCCGAACAGCATTTTGATATACCCCATACCATATTCCGGAACAAATCATCCGGCGTTCTGATAATGCCCGTTTGAGGGTCTGATTCCGTCTGTATCATGGCGTGATATTAAGCATTTCAGCCCCTGATATGGACCATATCGCATGCAGAAACGGTGCTTATTGCAGAACGAAAAAACGGTCATCAAACATAAATCTCTAACACTCAGCATCTTATAAAAACCTCTCATAATTCGCGTATTTGCGTCCGAAGGAGAGTCAGCCCGCAAATATTCGCTGATTTTTCGGGGTAGAACAGAAAACTCAGACGCGAAAACCACAGAGAACTGAAAATCTGTAAGTGCCCCATTTTGTTTTTATCTCAAAAGAGGAACAACATCGTCGGTTCGGGATTCAAGCCGCAGGTTTTTAGTATAATCAATCCACACCGTATTTCCAACGGGCCTTTATGATACGTCGGAAAGTGCTTTCCGACAGCTGAGACGTGCTTCTACATGGTGCGAAAAAGGCGCAATGAGTATGCAGAAACAGTTTTGTGGGAGTATGAAACGCTGATTATCGCAGAACAGGAAACGGTCCGCCGTCTGCACTATAAGTATAAACTGCGGTACGACAAAAACCTGACATACTTTTCATTGTCAGCATACAGACGGCAGGAAACGCGTTTGCCCACGTACATCCGGACTAAAAACGAAGCATGAGTCAGCTGGTGCGCGATTATATTTGAGAACAACCAATTATAAGATTCAGAAGCTGCCGTCGGTGCCCGATGGCGGAGGTATGACCGAAGGTGAGGGCGGTGGCAGCGTGGGCGGGAGAATAGTAGGATTGCGCGGCTGCTTCTTGTCGTACACAGCATCCTCCACCAGCTCCTTCACAAACCATCCAACGGGCAGTTCTACCACTATGCCGCGGCCGAAGTTGATCATGGGCGTCACTATGGGCACGGTGGTCCAGCGACGGAGAAAAGGATCGTACACCCGTTCCACACCAAGGTTTATGCCGAACCTCTCGCCCGTGTAACTGACATATCCGCCGTAGGCAGAGCTGCCAATATAGGGCATGGCGGCCATCGAAACGTACGGCGAATTGTTGTAGAACCGGCCGAAGACGGTGAGCGACAGATTTTCGTTGAAGTTGTATGTGGCCGAGGCGTTGATACCATAGACGGTCTTCAAGCCACGCGTGAGCAGATAACGGTCGGCCGTGACACCTGCCGTGAACATGAGGTTTCCTACAGAATGCACAGCCTGGAGCGACGCATTCTGATGCGAGAATAGTCCGGGCATCGTGGTACGGCTGCCGCTTCCCACGAGGGCTCCGCCCTTCCAGCGCATCAAGTCGCCACCGGAAGAGTAGTCGTAGAAGAAAATGTTGCGTGAGAAATCGGCTCCGCCGCGCGGATATACCGACGGATAATAGCGTGCTGACATGGCTCCGGCGATGCGGCGCATGGTGCTGTCGGCAGTGGTGGCGGGCTGTTGTGGCGCCTTGCCTGGAAGTGTGGTGAACGGCTTGCGCGTGACAGGTGCGCCGCCAAGGTCGGGCTCAGGACTCTGCGTGACGTCCGGAACGCTTTGTCCGACGTCCAGTTTCTCCACCGGTTCCTGTGCGTGGACTACAATCGGAACCACGCATACCGTCACGGCAAACAATATGTGTCTGAGCCATACCATAAGCAGGCGGGTGTTTCTTTATTTCATCATCCATACGCCCTTGTGCTCCACCATCGGCACGACAATCTCCTCTCTGGTGCTGTCGCCATAGCAGAGCAGAAGATAGGCGCTGGCCACATGGCGGGCCGTATCGGCGCGGGCACGCAGCAGACGCACGGAGGCTATGCCCTTGCGTTCCTCGTGCTGCTGGGCGGCGAACATCTTGGCGTTGGCTATGAGCTGCTCGCGATACACGCCGGGAATGCTGTCAGGCTGGAAGAAGCCGTCCACATAAGCGTCGTATTTACCTTCCACGAGATAGTCGTAGTAGAGCTTTGCCGTGCGGCCGGCCATTTCGTCGGCCGACGGTTTCTGCTCAGAGCACGCCCACATCGCAGCGACCGCAATGGCCGCAATTATAAACAATCTGCGCATACTGATCGTTTGTTTTATGAGTGTAAGGCGTATTGAGCGTCACTTCTGTCTGATGAAGATGTTTATCGGACAGCCGTGCATAGGCCAGTTCTCGCGTATCTTGTTCTCAAGGAAGCGGCGGTAAGGCTCCTTGACATACTGCGGCAGGTTGGCATAGAACACGAACGAAGGTATCTGCGTGTTGGGAAGCTGCGTGCAGTATTTTATCTTGATGTACTTGCCCTTTATCGATGGTGGCGGATAAGCCTCGATAAGAGGAAGCATCACCTCGTTGAGCTTGGCCGTTCCTACCTTCGACTTGCGGTTGAGATATACGTTCTTGGCCATCTCGAGCACCTTGAAGATGCGCTGCTTGGTGAGGGCCGAGGCGAAGATGATGGGGAAATCGACAAACGGAGCCATGCGTTCGCGTATGGCGTTCTCGAAGGTCTTTATCACCACCTGGTCCTTGTTCTCCACGAGGTCCCACTTGTTCACCACGACCACAAGCGACTTGTTGTTGCGCTGTATGAGCTGGAATATGTTCATGTCCTGCGCCTCGATGCCGCGGGTTGCATCTATCATGAGTATACAGACGTCCGAATACTCAATGGCACGGATGGAACGCATCACCGAATAGAACTCAAGATCTTCCGTCACCTTGTTCTTGCGGCGTATGCCGGCGGTATCGACAAGATAGAAGTCAAAGCCGAACTTGTCGTAGCGGGTGTATATGCTGTCGCGCGTTGTTCCGGCTATCTCGGTCACGATGTTGCGGTCTTCGCCTATGAAGGCGTTTATCAGACTGCTCTTTCCTGCATTAGGACGTCCCACAACAGCGAAGCGCGGAATACCGTCTTCGAGCAGTTCGCTCTTGTCTTCGGGCAGTTTTGAGAGCACGAGGTCGAGCAGATCGCCCGTTCCGCTGCCGGTTGCAGAGCTGATGCACTGCGGGTCGCCTAGTCCTAATGCATAGAACTCGGCCGCGTCGTATATCTGATTGTTGTTGTCGGTCTTGTTTGCAACGAGTATCACGGGGCGCTTGGTGCGACGCAATATTGCAGCCACGTCCTCGTCCCAGTCGGTCAGTCCGGTGGTCACGTCGACGAGGAACAGAATGAGGTCGGCCTCCTCTGTTGCCACAAGCACCTGTTTGCGTATGGCGTCCTCAAATATGTCGTCTGAATTGACAACCCATCCGCCGGTGTCAACGACGGAGAACTCACGGCCGTTCCAGTCGCACTTGCCGTACTGGCGGTCGCGCGTTGTGCCCGCAGTATCGCTCACGATGGCGCTGCGCGTCTTTGTCAGTCTGTTGAAAAGTGTCGATTTGCCTACATTAGGGCGTCCGACTATTGCTACTAAATTTGCCATTTTTCAGATGTTTTTGATTTCAACGATAATGATGTATGCCGTAAGGGCGCACCTATCACGCATCCTTCAGGCGTATGTCCGCCGCATGGGCGGCAGGCGTCATACAGGATTGTATCCGAAGCTGTCGAGCTCACGTTTGGAGTTGCGCCAGTCTTTGTCCACCTTGACGAATATCTCCAGATATACGTTCTTGCCGAAGAACTTCTCCAGAGACTTGCGGCTCTCGGTGCTCACTTTCTTCAGCGCGATGCCCTGATGGCCTATGATGATGCCTTTCTGCGAGTCACGCTCCACGTAGATCACGGCTCCTATGCGTATGAGGTTGTCAGTTTCCTTGAACGACTCCACCCTCACCTCGACAGAATAAGGTATTTCCTTCGAATAGTAAAGCAGGATTTTCTCGCGCACAATCTCGCTCACGAAGAAGCGGGCGGGCTTGTCCGTCAGCTGGTCCTTGTCGAAATAAGGCGGCGAATCAGGCAGAAGCTCCTTAATGCGTTTCATGAGCAAGTCGATGCCAAACTTGTTCTGAGCCGATATTGGCAGTATCTCGGCCGATGGCAGCAGACCGTGCCATTTCTCCACAAGGTCGCCCAGCGTCTTGTTGTCACTCTGGTCTATCTTGTTGATGAGCAGCAGGACGGGGATGGTCATCTTGCCCACCTTCTCAAGAAAGTCCATATTCTTCTCGGGATTCTCCACTACGTCGGTGACGTAGAGCAGCACGTCAGCATCCTGAAGCGCCGACTCCGAGAAGGCGAGCATCGACTCCTGGAGCTTGTAGTTGGGCTTCAGCACACCCGGAGTGTCCGAAAATACTATCTGTGCATCGTCCGTGTTGACAATGCCCATGATGCGGTGGCGCGTGGTCTGCGCCTTGAATGTGGCAATGGATATGCGCTCGCCGACAAGCTGATTCATCAGTGTTGACTTGCCGACGTTGGGATTTCCCACTATATTTACAAAACCTGCTTTGTGCATACTATATATTTATTGCAGCAAAGATACGTAAAAAATTCTGCACTTACAACATTACACAGTAAGAATAAACAGAAATGACACGCACAATAAAGACTGTCTGCGCCCGTTATAATGCAAACAACAAAACACTGGATACATGATGAAGAAAATCTGTCTGATGCTGCTGATGGCCGTGACTCTGCTCTGTTCGTGCAGCAACGAGCCCCGGCCCACCGATCCCGGCGCATACAAGGCGCTGCAGGAACTGAAAGAAAAATACCTGAGTCTGATGTACGGCGAATGGCAGAACGAAATGCCGAGAGAGGACGGACAGCTGAAAAGCGTGGTCAATCTGAAACTGAACGAGGACAGGACGTTCACACTCGTCGAATCGGCACTGACTCCCGACGACAACGGAGAATGGACAAGCACTCTCGAATACAAAAGCGAGGGGACATGGTCTCTGAACGTGGTGCGCAACGACAACGACGAACTGCGCCCCATACTTTATCTTAAAGAACGCCAGGAAGGCGGCACCGTGGGCCGTATGATTGACTTTCGGAATGTCGATAACGACGTGCTGCACATCGACTTATACCCTTTCAGCGAGCTGAAAAGAGTGGAATAGACAGCAAAAATCCGCAATATTTCGCGTAAAACCCGTGTTTTTCACGATTTTATACTAATTTTGCAGACGAATCAACGAAATATAAATAATGACTCACAATTTATTGAAAGGTAAGCGCGGTATTATTTTCGGTGCGCTTAACGAAGACTCCATTGCATGGAAAGTGGCTGTGAAAGCCGTTGAAGAAGGTGCCACCATCACTCTTAGCAACACTCCGATGGCACTTCGCATGGGTACGCTCGACGAACTGAGCAAAAAACTCAACGCTCCCGTTGTGGCCGCCGATGCTACAAGCGTTGAAGATATGGAAAAGGTATTCGCTGAATCAGTGAAACTCCTCGGAGGCAAAATCGACTTTGTACTCCACTCTATCGGAATGAGCCCCAACGTACGCAAACGCCGTACATACGATGATCTGGACTACGGTTATCTGCAGAAGACACTCGACATCTCGGCCATCTCATTCCACAAGATGCTTCAGGTTGCAAAGAAACAGGATGCCATCGCCGAATACGGTTCGGTGGTAGCACTGACATACGTCGCTTCTCAGCGCACATTCTTCGGCTACAACGACATGGCCGACGCCAAGAGCATGCTCGAAAGCATCGCACGCAGCTTCGGTTACATCTACGGCCGTGAGAAGAACGTACGCATCAATACCATATCTCAGTCGCCTACTCCTACAACAGCAGGAAAAGGTATCAAGGATATGGACAACCTCATGGACTTCTCCAACAAGATGTCACCTCTGGGCAACGCATCTGCAGAGGAATGCGCAAACTACTGCGTAATGATGTTCTCCGACTTCACCCGCAAGGTGACAATGCAGAACCTCTTCCACGACGGAGGATTCTCTTCAATGGGTATGAGCCTCAGAGCCATGAACCAGTATGCAAAGGATCTCGCTCCTTACGAGGACGAGAACGGAAAGATTATCTACGGATAATAAGCACAAAACGCAAATATAACATAAAAGAAACGGCATCGCGGAATTTTCGCGATGCCGTTTCTTTATAATATGTCTCAGCAATACTGGCCGGCGACAGATATATCATCGCCGGCCGTCATGCTTACATTATCACTTTCTGACCGCTGTCGTTTATATATATTCCGTGCTGCGGATCGGCGACTCTCTGGCCGGAGATATTATAATAAACGCTGTCCTGGTTTTCCTCCAGCGTCACATCATTGATATTGTCTGGCACATCACACGAAACCTCGAGCACCGTATAGCTTTTCGCTTCAAGTACCATCTGCATGTCCTGCAGTTCCACTTCCTGCGGAACAATCTTCTCCGGTTCGTGCGGCGTGTTCCTGTCCGCAAGGTCTCCACAAAGAGAAACTCTCTTGATATTGCTTATATTGCCGACATTTTTTATATCGATATCCACAGATATATCATTAGAAGATGTATTCACTATATGCAATACAACGGTGCGGCCATCCTCACTGCGCGTTGCAGTCATATTGATGTTGCGGTTCGAACATACGTTATCTATCAGAAGCGGCTGGTGATGTGAGGCAGCCATCTGTTGTGCATAGTACGGCGGCTGGCACCAAGACATGGAACTGTTGAAGAATATCTGTCCCTGATCCCAGCCGTTGTCGTTCTGCAGATATGGCTGCAACGCGTTGGCAGGACTGTCGAGTTGGACAAATCCATCCATCTTTCTCACAGCGTTCAGAACTATGGCATGGCTGAGTGCACGGTGCATATTGTGGGTATTGCCGTTCTCTTCGAGTATCGCACATTTCATCGATGTCTGAGGATTCCAGCCGAGGAACATCTGCCGCATGTTCTTAAGTTCGGTCTCAACAGCACGTGCCTGGTCTATCTCGTCGGTCCATGGATGATAATCCCACAGCGCAGCCTTGCCGTCAAGACTCTTGAACACATATTCCATAAGCTCCGGTTTGTCCTGACGCCACCACGCGGCATTGATGAACTGAAGCTCCGGATAAAGCGGATGTATGGCATCATAGAAGGCGAGGAAACGCTCCACATAGTGCTTGTATGCGCCTAACGACTCGTCGCCGATATTTTCCTCGTTTCCTATTTCAATATATTTCAGGTCGTAAGGTTTCAGTTCTTCCAGCAGAGCGATGACGTCCTGCGGATCGTCTTCGATGTTTATGCTGAAGGTTGGTTCGGTTCCTATCTTACGTGCGAACTCAACAAACTCGATTATTCCGAAACCGTTCGTACTGTAACGATACCAATGGCCCTTGTAAGGAGGCCGTTTGTCGCGCGGTCCCATCATATTCTTCACCTTATATTCAGGAGCGTTTATCATTGTTCCACCATATCTCAGGAAGGTCAGTTTCTCGTTCATGAAGTTCCGGGTGAGGTCTGCCCTGTAAGGAAAACTCTGCGTATGGAGCATTGCCATGTCAACCCACATAGAACCTTCTTCGTCAAGAGCCACGACGAAACGTGCGTTATTGTCAGATGCCGACGGCGTCATCTCGAAATCGAAACGTTTCCATTCCTCTCCTATTCCGCTTATTTCCTTGCGACAATATTCCACGCTGCCGTCAGCATTCTGCAATGTCACGTATGCCTTTTCCACATCACCTTTAAGATATACATATCCTTTCATAGGCTCTTCACCTGTAACACCGATACCCCATTTGTTCAATCCGAAATTACAGATGCCGTCGTTCTTCGTGCCGGTGATTTTCTGTGAGTATGTTCCGTTGAACGCCTGCGTGCCGTCATGCATATAAACACCATTGCCGACAGGAAGCCACATACCGCTCACTCCCACCGGACTGTTTCTCAGAGCGATGGTCTCACCGTTTATCTTCAGGTTGCGGAAGCTCGCAGGACCGTCAAAGGTGCGCACTCCAACCTTGCCTTTCATCAGCGGAGTATTCTCGTCCACATATTCGTACACGCTTTTTCCGTTCAGCCATACGGAGAATGTGTTTCCGTTGAAATCCACACGCAGCCTGTTCCAGTCAGATGAATTGAACGACACAGGGATGCTTTCTATTGGCTGCCAGTTATGATCGTGCTTACCAATCACGAGTGTATGGTCGTCCGCATCAAGACTTATCTCATATCCTCTGAAACCGTCCGCGCCGTTGCCCGCATCCGAAACGTCAACGATAAGACCCGATATGGAACGGCTGCCATCCATACGCACGTCCGTCTCTACCGAACCTTCCTGCATGTCATGACTCTGATACACAGCCTTGGCAAAGGCGGATGTCGCGGTTTTCATCACATTGTCCGTCACCGTCCAGAAGTCATCATAACGCTTGAAGTTCTCAACATCAAGAGGCAACGCCCTGAATTCTATCATGTCACCGTCTATCCGCAGATTTCTGAAACTGGCAGAACCGTCATAACTTCTCAGGCCGACATATCCGCCGGTCAGCGGATTCGTCACATCTTCATAATCATATACCTCGTCACCATTCAGAAAAACCGTGAACCTCGCCCCGTCAAAATCGACACGCAGTTTGTTCCATTCTCCGGGAGTTACGGTCAGAGGGGCCTCCGCTACTGGCTGCCAGTTGTTCTCATGCTTGCCCACCACGAGCTTGCGTTCTGCCGCATCCACGCTCACTTCATACCCGTTGAAAGCATCCGCACCATTGCCCGCACCGCTCACATTGAATATGAAACCGGCTATGGCATCGGCTCCGTCTATGCGCATGTCAACATCTACAGATGCCTTCTGCAGGCTTCGTTTCTGATAAACAATCTTGCCGAAGCCGTCCGTATCTATTCTCAACACATCGTTCTCCAGGCTCCACTGGTTGTCGTAAGACGCAAAACCATTGACCAAAGAGAAGGCAGGCTCCTCAAAACTCTCACCGAATATACGCTGGTCGTACAACCCGCCGTATATCTCATGGTTCACATCCTCTGCCCCGGCACCGTAAATCAGAGCCGGGATAGAGCCTTCTATTTTGGAGGCATCCACTGTTATACGGGTCTGTGCAGATAACGACAAAGGCACGACTGACGCCAATAACGCAACAATAGTCTGTTTCATAAGGCTGTATGGTTTTTAATTTTGTTATATAATATATCTGATTAATGATCCAAGTTGTCATTCTGTGAAAACACCACCACCTTGCTGTGCAGGTCCGGGAGCGTTCTTCTGTCACGCACCGATGCAGCAATGCACTTATACGGCAGGCGGAAACGCGGTATGCAGACAGTAATCACGCACATTCGGTATTCTCATAGGAACAGCTTATATACGGTTAATAATAATTTAGATTCCGGCAACAAATATAGCAACAATATTCCATACTGGTACGAACTGATACGGTTTTTAATTTTTTATAACATTCTGACTACCAGACAATATTTGCTCATGCAAACCATATTTAAGGAAATTAAACTATGTAAAGAAAAACACTTTACCGAATATTATACGTATATTTGCACATGACATTCCGCGTGTTCACACATACATAATAAAAACATGAAACAGAACGAATCAAAATACAAACTGGTGGTAAACCATGTGATAGACGGCATAAACAACGGAGAGATAAGCAAAGGCGACCGTCTGCCGTCAATCAACGAGTATCGCCACATGTTCAATCTGTCACGCGACACGGTGTTTGCCGGCATAAAAGAACTGAAAGCCCACGGCATAATATCGTCGGCACCGGGCGTAGGCTACTTCGTGAGCAACGTGCGTCTGAACCTCAAGCAGAACATTTTTCTGCTGTTCAACGAGATGAACTCATTCAAGCAGGAGCTATACGATGCCTTCATGTCGGGCCTCGACAAGGACGACAAGGTGGACCTGCAGTTCCATAATTACAACCGTCGGGTGTTCGAGACGCTGCTCCGCGAAGCCAACGGTAAGTACACCACATACGTGCTTATGCCGGGAAAGTTTCAGGGACTGGCTCCGCTGCTCGACAGCCTCAACGGACGCGTGTTCCTGCTCGACCACTATCATCCCGAGCTTCGCGGCCGTTACTCAGGCGTAGGGCAGAATTTTGAGAACGACACATACAACGCCCTTGTCTCCGGACTGCCCCATCTGCACAAATACAAACGCATCTGCATGATACAGAGCGAGGCAAAAGAGCCTTATGAACGCTTCACCGGACTTCAGAGATTCGCACGCGAGAACGGTTTTGAATGTAAATACATGAACGGTTTCAATGGAAAACACATCAGCACGGCCGACCTGTTCATGATAGCCAACGACGCCGACCTCGTCAAGGTATTGAAGCAGGCAGCACGCCAGAACATGGAGCCCGGACGCGAATTCGGCATCATCTCATACAACGACACCACGCTGAAAGAGATTCTGGCAGGCGGCATAGCCACGCTGTCAACCGACTTCAGAAAGATGGGAAAGACCATGGCGTCGCTCCTGAAACGCAAGGAGATAATAAACATAGACAACGCATGGAACTTGACAATACGCAAATCGCTGTAAGACCGTCAGACAAACAGCGCCACAAATACGCCAAAAAGCCATGAAGACCGGCGCCGGCCGCCCACGCGCAATACTCATTCCCGTCCGGCGAAACCACATTCCCCACAGACATAAAACAAAAACGTGTGCACAGCATCAAGCCGTGCACACGTTCCTATGATTCTTGATAATATTGTTCTTTACTTCGCGTCAGCCACCTTGTCGCCATCGTAAGCCCATTTGTAGAATGAAGCTCCGTGAACGAAACCGGCTCCGAACGCTGTGAATATCACATTGTCACCTTTCTTGAGCTGCTTCTCGAAGTCCCAGAGAGCGAGCGGAATGGTAGCAGCACTCGTGTTGCCGTAGCGTTGTATGTTCACCATCACCTTCTCCATAGGGATGCCCACACGCTTGGTCACAGCCTCGATGATGCGCATGTTGGCCTCATGAGGAACAACCCATTTCACGTCGTCGGCTGTCAGATTGTTGTTCTCCATCACCTTGAGCACGTCGTCACCCATGTTGGTAACTGCATAACGGAACACCGTGCGGCCTTCCTGATACAGATAGTGGAGACGATGGTTAACGGTGAAATGAGAAGCAGGACAAACCGAACCGCCGGCTTTCATGTGCAGGAACGGAAGTCCGAGACCGTCTGTACGGAAGTAAGTGTTCTGCACACCTACGTTCTCTTCCTCCGTAGCCTCAACAAGAGCAGCTCCGGCACCGTCGCCGAAGAGCACACATGTTGTGCGGTCGCGATAGTCAACGAGCGACGACATCTTGTCGGCTCCGATGACAATCACTTTCTTGTAGCGTCCGCTTTGGATCATCGACGCAGCCATGTCGAGCGCATAAAGGAATCCGCAGCATGCTGCCTCGAGGTCGAATGCGAAAGCGTTCTTCAGTCCCAGTTTGCCCAGAACGATAGAAGCCGTTGACGGGAATTTATAGTCAGGCGTTGTAGTGCTGACAATAAGAGCATCGATGGTATCAGGATCCGTGCCTGTTTTCTTCAGCAACTGCTTGGCAGCCTTGCGCGCCAGATAGCTTGTACCCAGGCCTTCCTCGGTGAGGATGTGACGTTCCTTGATGCCGACGCGAGTCATGATCCACTCATCGCTCGTGTCAACCATGCGCGACAGTTCCTCATTGTTGAGGACATAATCGGGCACGTATCCGCCGATGCCGGTGATTATCGCGTTGATCTTTCCCATCGATTATTCAGCAACTTCCTTTACGATTGCCACCTTGCCTCTGTAATATCCGCAAGTCGGGCATACTGTATGATAAACATAATAAGCGCCACAGTTAGGACATACTGCCAGTGTAGGTGCTACTGCCTTATCATGAGTTCTTCTTTTGAGTGTACGAGTCTTTGACTGTCTTCTTTTAGGATGTGCCATTTTCTTTTAATCTTTAATTATTGTTTTTAATTTTTCCAGTTCACTCCAGCGCGGATCCACCGCTGTCGCACCGTCCTCCTCGCTGCTTCGGGCAGCCGAGTGCTCTTCGAGAGCCTTTATCATGACAGGATTACATTTGCCAGGTGCATGCACATGTCTGACGGGAACGGCAAGAGCAATGAATTCGTATATGAGCCACGCCACGTCGAGAACGCCTTCGCTCTCATCGACAATGACGAGGTTTTCGTCTTCTGAACATTCGTCACCAAACTTAGCCACGATGTGGTTGTGCGACTCTATGGGCTGCTCCATGTCGTCGAGACACAGGTCGCAGGCCACCGTCACAGTTCCCGAAATGGAGAAATCAAGTTCGTAATGAGTTGACGAGCGGCGGACATCCAGACTGACATGCACGTCGCCTCCACCTACTTCCGAACCGCCAACGGCACTGAAGTAAGCATCGCCGAGGTCATACTGAAACGTCGTGACGCCGGTCTCCAACCCTTTCAAATCTATTTTAAAAGACTCCAAGCTGAACATCGGGCTATAAGGATAGTCTGCGCAGACAGTGCCGACGCGAGGAAACCGTTTGCTTCACACGCACACAGAGCAGAGTCTGCCTTTGGGATGCAAAGTTACAAATTATTTTCATACCAGCACATAAAAAAGCAAAAAATCATGTTATTTAAGTATCTGACACCGATAACGGGCCGTGTTTGCCGCTCCTTTTCGCACACTTGGGCAGAAACGTGCAACCAAAACCGGCCTCCCGAACGTCAAAAACAGCCACATGATAATGACGTGCCGGCTGGAGCATCCCCCACCCTGCGTGCGCACATATTTGCAAATTTTCGTTAACATCCGTTCACATTCCGCACTCTGGATTTAACACATCATTTTCCCGATTACAGAGAAATTCCGTCCGCCGGATGCTCTCCGGAAAGCCCGTCACGTACATTCCACATAGCGACACCGCGCAGACGGTCTTGCGAAAGAGCCCGTTTCACGCTCTGATATTAACTGTTTTAGGGCCTGATATGCACCATATCACCACCTGAAACGGCTCGTATCGGAGTGCAATAAAGGCTCTTTCGCAGGACGAAGAAAATACCATCGGAATATCATCTCCGGTAAATCACTATCTGTCAACAACTTACAAATACTTTTCATTTTTACGATTATCCGCACAAAATCCTGTCACGGACGATTTCACGCGGATTTTACGAGATTTCCACGATGAAAATTTAACTTTTCCAACCGTGCTTTTTGTTTTTTTATATCTCTGCGGATGGTCTGACGGAGAATGTCCGCCCGTGCCGTCGCTATCAGCTACAGGCCGCACATCATGAGCAGAAATGAGAGCAGTATGAAGCCCTACGGATAATTTAAATTAAAAAACATATCATCCTTTTGCGCAAGTTGTTGTATTTCATTACCTTTGTATAATACACAAGACTGCGGGCGGAAAGACACAGAACAGAACACCATTCCGCCAGGATGCACGCATCTTTTCATGCCGATAAAAGGAAACCAACATACTAACCCTCAAAAACAATAATGCCAACATGAAACCAGAACCTATCAGGAAAAGACGGACGGCAATGCTCGCCGCGCTGTTAGCAGGCGCGCTGTGCACGTTCGGACAAGCAACGACAGACTACAACGAACTGCCCAACCCCACCGCAACAGACGCCAAGGCATGGAGCGCGGTGAAGAAAGTCACCGCAGGATGGGGCGACACCGACACCCGTTACAACAAGGAACTGCCCGCCAAGGCCACCGCCGGGAGCATCAGTCTCACGGCATGGCGGGGCGAGAAAGTGTCGGCACAGCTCGCCGTGAGCACGCCGGAGAAACTTTCCGCACTCACCTTCGAGGCAGGCGACCTCACCGGTCCGGCCTCAACAATAAGCAAGGCGAACGTACGGACGGCCTTCGTGAGATACGTCATGGCCGACGAACTGCAGAAGGACGGACAGAACACGTGCGGCTTCCGCAATCAGGATGAATACAGACATTTTCTCGTGGCCGACCCGATAGACCATCTCACGCGCCAACTCGACATGGAACCCAACACCACCCGCTGCGGATGGGTGAGCATAAGCGTGCCGCAGAATGCCAAGGCAGGCACATATCGCGGCACCGTAGAGGTGAAGGCCGACGGCAAAACGATAGCGTCGCTGCGCCTCAACCTGAAGGTGACAAACCGTACACTGCCTTCAGCCAAAGACTGGAAATTCCACTTAGACCTATGGCAGAATCCTTACGCCGTGGCCCGTTACTACAACGTGGAGCCGTTCAGCGACGAGCACTTCAGACTCATGCGCCCGATAATGCAGCTCTACGCCGACGCCGGCGGCAAGGCCATCACCGTGCCGATGATGCACCGTCCGTGGAACGGACAGACCTACGACGCCTTCCCGAGCATGATAACGTGGATGAAGAAGGCCGACGGCACATGGGCGTTCGACTACACGGCGTTCGACAAATGGGTGGAGTTCATGATGAGTCTCGGCGTGAAAAAACAGATAAGCTGCTACTCCATGATTCCGTGGAAGCTCTCTTTCTCTTACCTCGATCAGTCCACCAACTCGTTCAAAGCCATCGACGCCAATCCCGGCGACAAGGCCTACGAACAGCTGTGGACGGAGATGCTCCGCTCGTTCGCCGCTCATCTGAAAGAGAAGGGATGGTTCGACATCACCCACATAGCCATGGACGAACGCCAACTGAAGGACATGCTCGCCACGCTCGAGGTGATACGCAAGGCCGACAGCGGCTTCAAGGTAGCGCTCGCAGGCTCATATCACAAGGAACTGGCGAACAAGCTCGACGACTACTGCGTGATAATAAACGAGAAATTCCCTGCCGAAACCGTAGCCAGCCGACGCGCAGCAGGCATGAACACCACGTTCTACACATGCTGCACACCGCCGCGCCCCAACACCTTCATACAGAGTCCGCCGGCAGAGTCGGAGTGGCTGGCATGGCACAGCGCAAAGGAAGACCTCGACGGATATCTGCGCTGGGCGTTCAACAGCTGGACCGCAAGTCCGCTCACCGATGCATGCTTCACCGCATGGCCGGCCGGCGACCCGTTCCTTGTCTATCCCGACGGCCGCAGTTCCATAAGGTTTGAGCGTATGGCGGAGGGCATACAGCAGTATGAGAAGGTGCGCCTGCTGAAGGAGGAAGCCCGCAGCAAAGGCAACAAGTCGATGCTGAAGAAGATAGAAAACATACTGTCGGCGTTCGACGAGAAGCTGCTAGACCAGACAACGGCCACAGAAGCCGTGAACAAGGCGAAGGCCGCCATAAACAGACTATGACGCCGCCGGCACACCGCGACAATATGCGAAGACCGTGGCACTGAGGTTCTCAGCCCGTACCACGGTCTTCTTCGTTATACATTCCGCAGCGATATGCATGCCGTCACCGTACCGCGGCCATGACCGTATCGCGCAGAAAAGATATTATGACCTACTATGATGAAACGTAAAATCCATCTGTCCGTCCCGTACGCTGTGCGCCGGAGACAGACAGATGTTACAGGGTTCCGATCAACGGAATTGCGGATTATTCGTCTGTTGTTTTCTTTTTAAGAAATACATTCACAGTGTTCTCGCCCGAGGTGTAGTCTTTATTCACCACGACCGACTCTATCTGGTCCGGCGAAAGGGCTTCCACCTCTTCCTTTGTCACGGTCTTGCCGTCAATCATATAGGTGGGTTCTTCCTCCATATTGTAAACCTCGACAGTCGTTGGTTTCTTTCCATCACTGCTCAACTTAACAATTCTCATATCCTTCACGTCACCCGCTGTCACCGGCTTGTCCTTCTGGTGTATCGTAATAGTATTCACCTTGCCTGCTGTTGCCTTATTTTCTGAAGATGCGGAAGAAGCAGAAGACTCACCGGCAGACTTTTTCATGGTCACGACAATTACTCCATTCTTCGCCTTCTCACCATATATCTTAGTAGCAGAATCGTCCTTAAGGACAGTCACCGAATTTATTTTTGACGCGTCAAGACCATTCAACTCGTTCATGTTTGTCTCACGGCCATCAATCACCACAAGCACATCATTAGGAACAGACTTTGCTCCCTCATTTATCAACTGTTTCAATGAGTCGGCCGGCACAGCCATTTTGGCGGTGGCGGAAACCTTCGCCGATGTCATGTTCTCACTCTTTGCGTCTGCCTTCACAATCATCGCGCCAGCTTCAGACACAACCTTGTCACTCTCCAGTGCCACCTCACCGGCCATCTTTGTGGCTGCCGGAGTGGCGAATACAAGCACTGACACTGCGGCCAAAGGAAGCACTGCGGCTGCCTTGACACGGTTCCACGGATTTGATTTTTTCATTTTCATCATAGTTATACGTTTTTTTAAGTTGGTTTGGTTCAGATTGTTTGCCATGGCGAACAGGCGTTCGCCCACTGCCTTGCGTATGAGAAGTAGCTGATAGCCCGAGGCATCGACACCCCGGCGGAGCACGGCGTCGTCGGCCTCATACTCATGAACGTCGCGCAGTTCGGCACGCAACAGCCACGCCGCCGGCGAGAACCAGCAGAACATTATTATGGTGTTGCACAGAGCTATATCGACGGAATGGAGGCGGGCCACGTGTGCCTGCTCGTGTATCACTATCTCCCGGGCTCCCGCCGCGTAGTCTTTCTCACTGATGACTATGCGCCGGAACCAGCTGAAAGGTGCTCTGTCGCCGGGCACTACGGTCACCATCGTGCCGCATGTCTCACACCGCCGGCCGCCGCGCAGGAGCATCGTAAGGCGCAACAGCGACACCACCGAGCGCAACAGAAGCAGCGCGAAACCGGCCATCCACACCAGCGTGAGCACTTGCACAAGCGTCAGCCCCGCCCCGTCGCCCTCCGCTTCGACCGCAGTCTGTACGAAGGCGGCTTCGGCAAGGGCGATGGTCTGATGTACGGGAGCAGGTGTCTCCATCGTGATGTGCATGAGAGGCAGCAGGAGAGCGGCCGCCTGCATCGTGAGCAGCACACCGCGGTTGAAGGCATGAAAGCTCTCGCGGCTGAGCAGCAGTTTGTATGTCAGATAAAATATTGTTTGAAAAACTGCCACCTTTATTATATATACGAAGAACATTCCCATTGTGATAGTGTTTACAGGTTAGCTTTGTCTGATTGTATGACGGGCGCACGGCAACGGCTTGCACGCCATGGAGAGAGCGGATAATGGCGTAGAATTATTTGTCCTTCACCATGTCTATGAGTTTCTTCAGGTCTTCCACGGTGAGGTCTTCCTCCTTCACGAGCGACGACACAGCGTCGAGATAGGAATTGCCGAAGAACTTGCTGATGACGTTTTTCAGCGATCCGCGGCTGTACTCATCGCGGCTCACCGTGGCGAAATACTGGAAACAGCGTGCCGACAGAGCGCGGTGCGACAGGAAACCTTTCTCCTCAAGTATGCGCACGAGCGTCGAAAGAGTATTCACATGCGGCTTCGGGTCGTCATAACAACTTTGAAGTTCGCGTATCTGCATGTCGCCGCGACTCCAGTAATGATTCATTATCTCTTCTTCCTTGTTTGTAAGTGTCTTCATAACAGTTTCTGTTTTTTACAATGGCAAAATAACTAAAACTTTTAGTTGAGTGCAAGAAAAGAGAGTTAATAAAACTAAAACGATTAGTTATTTAACTAATTCTTTTAGTTAACATGGTATTTTCCGCCTCCCGTAGCGTTTCCACTACATATGGGAAACGTCCGTAAGGCTTATTTCTTCAGTTCTATACGGAACGTCGTGCCGCGTCCCGGCTCCGAGCTTTTCACGAATATGCGGCCGTGGTGATACTCCTCCACGATGCGCTTTGCAAGCGAAAGGCCGAGTCCCCATCCGCGTTTCTTTGTGGTGAAACCCGGTCGGAACACGTTGCCTATGTTCTTCTTTGGTATGCCCTTGCCCGTGTCACTCACCTCAATGGCAGTGCGTCCGGGCTCGTCGTAAACGGTTATGGTGATGCTGCCCTCGCCACTCATGGCATCGACAGCGTTCTTGCAGAGATTTTCTATCACCCACTCGAAGAGCGAAGCGTTGATGTTCACGATGACGCCAGTGTCGGGGAAACAGCAGGTCATCTTGATTTTCGACGAAGTGCGGCGGTCCATATAGTTCACCACATGGTCCATCACGTCGCGCAGGTCGGTAGGCACAAGCTCCGGCAGCGACCCGATCTTGGAGAAGCGGTCGGCTATAAGCTGCAGGCGGCTGATGTCGTTGTACATCTCGGGGATAAGTTCGTCCGACGGATAAGTCTCCTTAAGCACTTCCACCCAGGCCATAAGGCTCGATATAGGTGTGCCGAGCTGATGGGCGGTCTCCTTGGACAGGCCTACCCACACCTTGTTTTGCTCGGCCTTCTTCGACGTGAGCAGCGCAAAGATGGCTATGACAACGAAAATCATGACCACGCCGAGCTGCACGTAAGGATAGGAAGACAGGCGGCGGAGCATAACGGAGTCGTCGTAGCAAACATACACGTAGTCGGACGGCACATTGTCGGACAACGCCACCTTTATCACCTTATCAGAATGGAGCAGGCGCAGGCCTTCGGCCTTGACGTAGGCGAGTGTGTCGGCATAGTTGGAACAAGAACTGATACTGAGGTTGCGGAATGTCTGCACGTTCTTGTTCTCGTCCATCACGATGACGGGAATAGTGGTGTTGCCGTTGAGCACCTTGAGCACGAGATTGAGATCGGCGTTGCTGTCGGCATTGCTGAAGGTGCGCATGGCCTCGGCCCACGTCTCCATCTTCTTGTGTTCCTCTGCAGAGAGGTCGCGGATGAGAAAATGGGACACGAGCAGCGATGCGACAGCTATGATGACGGCTGCCACAACAAGAAAAATCTTAACCCTGCGTATCTGGTCTGTCCATTGCATACTGATATGATAACGAGGTTTTGTGCGGTTTATTGCCTCGGCGGATGACGGCTGCGGCCCGACGGGCCGGAGGAAGCGCATTTCACGCACTCCGCAGAAAATCAATGGAGATTTGGTTTTTATTCATTAAGTGCCGTATAATGCCGCAAAACGTGCTTACAACGCATGGGGACGTGGACTGCACAGACCGTTCCTCACGTGATGATAAATCCGCGTTGCCACAACCGACAAATCATCATCGCAGGAAGCAGGCATGTTTCCCGTGTCTTTCCTCACGCCTGATATCAATGCTTTTAAAGAAAACTCAGCCGGCGCACTTACAGTTTTTCTTGACTTTTTTTGACAAAATATTTTCGCAAAAGAGATGTAAAGAAATGTTAAATCCTGCATAATAAAGGCCGGTTCAGACCATACAGTCTTGTGTTATACCCTGTAGTGGAATGCCGGACAATCCGTTCTGCGTTCCGATAATGCCCGTTTTATCCTCTGTTTTCGTTTGTTTCAGGGTGTGATATAGTTCATTTCAGGCCCTGAAACAGGCTGTATCACGTGCTGAAACAGTGTCTTTTACATGATGAAAGAATTATCCCCGAATGTAAACCATTGACATACAACATCTTGCACAAACCTCTTATTTTTCGCGAATTTGCGTCCGACGGAGGTCTGCCCGCAAATACTCGCTTATTTTTAGGGGTATATCAGTAAACTGAGGCGGAAAAATCAAAATCTGCTTTCAATCTGAAAGTTGCCCATATCGTTTTCATCCATACATAAGGAAGCAACACTTATCCGAAAGTAAACACCGCAGTCTCGTTTTCTTCCTGGCGTCATATACCAGCCATCCCCGTTAACAAAAAATCAAAAAAAATAATACACGAAATGTCACAAATACATAAATATTGCGTAATATAAGTAAAACGCAAAGCAGAATAAAAAACATATATATTATG
>ENA-UONW01000281-UONW01000281.1-human-gut-metagenome-genome-assembly--contig:-CS52-NODE-281-length-80493-cov-7.181979_pt1 | contig 80493 bp, 72 predicted proteins | sample MGYA00242463_ERZ724010 | MGnify/ENA metagenome assembly ERZ724010 | reverse complement strand
CAAGTACAGCCGTTTAAAGAGCGACTTTGACATGAGCGTGATGAGCGGCACGTCTAAGAATAACGCCTATAGCGCCAGTGCCGAGTTCGGTTGGTATGTGCCGTTTGCAAATGTCGCCTTCGTTGAGCCTCAGGCCGAAATCACCTACGGTGTTGTCAAGGGCGATGACTTTACAACGAGTAACGGCGTTGCGATTTCCCAGAAAGACACCAAGGCCTTGATCGGACGCTTAGGTGTTCGCACCGGCTTGCACTTTAACGAAAACAAGGGTGTTGTCTATGCCCGTGCTTCCGTTCTGCGCGACTTTAAGGGCGAATCCGAATTTACGGCGAGCCTTGTTTCCGACTCCTCCGTGCGTTCGACCGTCAAGGACGATATCGGCGGAACGTACTACGAGATGGGAATCGGCGCGAACTACAAGTTCGCGGACAATGCCTACACGTATGTGGACTTTGAGCGTCAAAACGGTGGTGATGTCAAAGAAAAGTGGCGTTGGAACGTCGGTTTCCGCTATGTTTGGTAACGCCTGATCGGGAAAACATCGGCGGGAGCAATTCCGCCGAATTACGGCCTCGGGAAAGGGTGCTTTCTCGGGGTTTTCTTTGCGTAGGGTTTGGACTGGGTCGCTCGCATCACAAGCACCGGGGAACGCCTTTTCGCAAATAAATTGCTCTTGAATTTGTCAGTCGCGTGCGCCGTATCCGAGTTTCGGATGCGGAACAGCCGTTGCGAAGCACTAGATGCAAGGATTTCTGCCGTTTTTCTTCTTGTGAATACGCTGAGCATAAATGGATTACGTTTGAAGATGAGTCCGAGGGGACTCATCGTGCTCGCCGAAATGCCTCGTTGACGATTCGGGAATCGATATTTCGTTTTGGGGGCAGAACTTTCGCGAAAGGAAGACGCTCATTTGTGTATTGAAAAGGCGCAATCGCGAATGGAAGACGCGCGTGTGTGATTGAGAGAATCTCCATCGTGAATCGGAGCGCTTGAGCGCTCGAGAAAGCGACAGCACTGAGTTGTCTATAGGGGACCGTTATTGCTCGGCGGCTACAACAATCAGTTGCGGTGAGCGCCGTCCCATAAAGGTACTGACTTCAGGTTTGTACGCTAAGCGCACACGTGAGGGAAGGGGTGTGGCATGTCGAAAGAAAATGGCATCGAAGCGTTTTCCTTCGAGTTCCAAAAATAGTTTGAGGTGACTGCCCTTTAATACGCGCTGGTTGAGAACGGTAAATTCGTTCGCAAAAATCGGCGCTTCAAAACCTTGTCCCCAAATGCGCGATTCCAGCGCATCGATGAGCACGAAGTTAATCTCGTCGGCAGCTAAGGGACCGTCTACGACGATGCGGTTTTCCAAGGCGCGGGCATCGCATTTTCCCCGCACCACGGCATCGAAAAGCGATGTAAAGCGGGTCAGGTTTTCTTTTTTAATCGTCAGCCCGGCCGCCATGGCGTGTCCGCCGTAGCGCTTCATCAGCCCCGGGGCCTTTTTATCTAAGTTTTCCAAGACATCGCGCAGGTGTAGGCCGTCAATCGATCGTCCCGACCCCTTGAGGTCTTCGCCCTTATCGGGAGCAAAGGCAATGACCGGGCGATGAACGGCTTCTTTGATGCGGCTGGCAACAAGACCGACAACGCCTTGGTGCCAGGACGGATTAAAGAGGACAACGCCGGCTTTCTTTTCGACGTCCATGTCTCGAATCAGCTCGAAAGCCTCGTTTTGCATGCCTTCTTCTAAGGCACGCCGTTCCGAGTTGAGGCGGTCGAGTTCTCGGGCATATCTCTGAGCGCACGCCACATCATCGGTTAAAAGGCAATCAATGACGATTCCCATTTCGGTTAAGCGTCCGGCTGCGTTAATGCGCGGCGCGATGCTGAAAGCAAAATCTTTAACGGTAGCGAGCCCTCTGTCGTGTCCGCACACGTCAAAAAGCGCTTGAATACCGGCGCAGGCCTTTCCTTGGCGTACGCGTGCTAAGCCCCGGGACACAAGGATGCGGTTGTTCTTGTCCAAAGCCACGACGTCGGCCACGGTTCCGAGTGCTACAAGGTCGCTTAAAGTATCAAGACGCGGTTGGTTTTCTTTGGAATAAATGCCTTCTTGTCGCAGTCGTGCCCGAACAGCCAAAAGTAAGTAATACATCACACCGCACCCGGCAAGGGCTTTGCTCGGGAAGCGGCTGCCGAGTAAATTCGGATTGACGATGGCACCGGCGTTCGGAAGGGTCTTACCGGCTAAGTGGTGATCGGTGATGATGACAGTAAGGCCCATGGCATTGGCGTGGTCCACTCCGTCGACGCTGGCAATGCCGTTATCGACGGTCAGAAGAATGTCGGGCTTTTCCGGTTGAGAAACGGCCAAATCAACGATTTCAGGCGACAGGCCGTATCCGTACTTAAAGCGGTCCGGAACAAGGTAATCAACTCGGATTCCGAGGGTTTTAAGGCCTCGCACGGCCACGGCGCAGGCCGTTGCTCCGTCGCAGTCGTAATCGGCCACAATCGTGATGCGTTGTCCGGTTTTGCGTGCTCGGCACACAATGTCGGCTGCCGTATCCAGGCCTTCTAAAAGGGCCGGATCGGCAAGGGAATTCCAGTCTTCTGCTAAATCGTCCACGGATCGAATGCCGCGTGCCGCTAAAACACGCGCTAACGCCGGAAGCATGCCGGCTTCCGTAAGCCTTCGGGCAACAGCCGTATCAAAGGGTCTTTCTTCAAAACGTGTTCTCATCGACCGAGTACCTCTTCGATAATCCAGGCGTTCACATCCGGCGATTTTTGCGGACGAAAGCGGGAAAGAAGCGACTTGGGATTCGTGAGTTTCACGGCAAATGTTTTCGTCATTTTTTCGCCGCAGGCCACAATCAGGGCTTCATCACACCCACGAAGGCGTGCCGCTTCTTTTAAGGTAATCAGTTGCTCGGCAAGTTTCGGCAGGGCGCAATTCCACTCAGCCCAATTACACTGAATCCACGCCTTGTACAGGTTCGGAAAGAGGGCAAGCACTGCGCCCCTCGGAGCATCGGAAGGCCAGGAAAGAGCCCCGGTTATTTTCCCGACTCGGTGGTTAAGAATTCCGGCGGAATCGGCCCAGCCTAAGACGGCCGCATCATCCGAGAGAACACTGCGGATTTGGGTCGGTGGATAAAAGTCTTGAATCGAACCTCCGCCGTCAATCCAAAGCCTCTCAAGGTCGGCAATGCCGAGCCTCTGAATCGCCTGCGTGAGCGTGTCAAGAAGGGCCAATGCTTTTGTCACGTTTTCCGCCTTGTCGGAGAAAAAACCTTGCTCGTTCGGAATCGCATGCCCGAGTAATGTTTCGACCTCACGGACAGACACAGGCCAAGGAGTTTTTCGGGAAAGATAAAAATCGGCATCCCAGCGTTGCAACGTAAAGCCGTCTTTCTGAAACAGAGGGTATAAGGTCGAATACACGCGGTTTTGTTGTGCCTCCGTAAGAGGGGCCTTTCCGAGAACGTCTCCGTTTTTATCGCAATGCAAGAGCGAGAGGCGCCAGATTTGCCCGGAAAGCCGCGGTCCCCCTTGTGTAACCCACCGATACGGAGCCGTTGCCATCGCTTCGCGACTGCGTGTTAAAACGCGCCAACACCAAATGAGGTGCGCCGATCCTGTTTGATGGGGACCGGCTAAGATTTGCTCGGTCCAGTCCTCGGCGCCTTGTGTGAGTTTTCCCACACACGCAATCGCTTCGGACGAAATAGCCTTCCATGCGTTCCGGTTCGGAACAAGTAATCCCGGGACGATGAAATACGCTTGTGTCATGCTTGAACGTCTCTACTGAGCAAAGTGCTTACATCAGGCCTTTGCATCCATCACGACTCGCATCAAATCGGCGATGGTTCCGGAATTGGTTTTTCCCATAATCGAAGCCCGATGTGCTTCGACGGTCTTAATGGAAATGCCGAGATCATCGGCAATTTGCTTATTTAAACGGCCGGCCACGATGCGCTCCAAAACCTGCTGCTCACGGGGCGTGAGGCGTCCGAGCAGAGCGACATTGATGTTGCGCCGTTCGTTTTGCATGCGTTTTTCCCGAGCATCGACAAGCATTTCTTCAACTTGCTGCTTTAAGGCCTGTAGGTCAAAGGGTTTTTCGATAAAGTCTACGGCGCCTTTTTTCAGGGCATTGACGGCCATCGGAACGTCGCCGTGACCGGTGATAAAAATAATCGGAAGGTCGGCGTTTTTCGAGCGTAAGAGTTCTTGAACTTCAAGCCCGCTCATACCGTTCATGCGCACGTCCAATAGCAACACGGCAATGGCATTCGGATCGTAACGCGCGATAAAACTTTCGCCGCTTTCATAAAGTTCAACTTTGTAGTTGCTCGCTTCGAGCAACCAGCGGACGGAATCGCGTACAGCCTCGTCATCATCGACAACGTAGACAGTTCCTAAAGTTTTTTCATTTTCGACAAAGGCGTTCATAGTTTGAAGCGACGGCAAGACACAAATTTATCAATCGATTATTGTAGTCTATCGAATCCGAGATAATGAGCAATCCAAAGCAACGGAATCCGAACGCGAGTTCCGCGGGGGCGAACGCACGGACAGGTCTGACGTCTCGCGACCCCTCGCAACTTGCAGTTTCCCTTTAAATATTTAGAAGGACTTTTAGCTCGTCTACCCTCTACGATGAGAGGCGGGCCGCATGCTTATCATGCCGTAGTTGTTTTTGTGCAAATAGTCTTAAGAAAACTGCAATCGTTCAAAAATTGCGGCATATCCGGGTTTCGCATCCCGTATTGTTCTGCCCCACTGTCCACCGGACTGGGTGTGCGAAAAATGAGCACTGGCTCACGTCGGTAGCTGCATTTGTTGCGCTGTACCAGGACGGCTCGCTTGCAGCGGCTTCTGCACACTTTGATAAAAAACTCCCGGAGACTTTGTACAGTTGTGCATTTAATCTGCCGGGAGATTCGGAGGAATGATTGAATCTTTTTAAGTGAGCCAACGCATCGGGGTGAGAGAGAGTGTCGGGAAAACCAAAAGAATCAAGAGAACGAGAGCCTCAATTGCAATAAACGGAATGATTTTTGCAATGAGATTGGCTATCTTGATATTTCCGATGCCGCAAACCACATAGAGAATTGTTCCTACCGGTGGTGTAATCACGCCGATACCAAGGTTTAAAACGAACAAAAGCCCGAAGTGGTACGGGTCAATCCCGGCTTGTTGAACAAGTGGAAAGAAGACAGGGGCAAAAATTAGAATGTTTGGCGTTAAGTCCATCACCATACCCGCAAGGAATAGGAAGAGATTCAAAGCGAGCAAAAGCATTACGGGATGAGCGATGAGCGGGCTAAAGAGACCGACAACCTGATCGGGGATTTGAGCTGACGTGATAAACCAACCGACAGCGCAGGCCGAAGCAACAACAATCATGACAACGGCGGTTGTGCGTGCGGATGTTGCTGAAACTCGGAGTAAATCACGGAAAGTCAACTCTTTGTAGTAGAAAAGACATATGACGATTGCATAAATAGCCGCGAAAGCACCCCCTTCTGTCGGTGTGAAAACCCCAAAACGGATTCCTCCCAAGAGAAGAACAGGCAACATGAAGGCAGGCCACGAATCAAGGATAATTTTGCGAGCTTCTGCGCGCGTAAATGTCACGTGATCGTTGTAACCGTCTTTTCGTACGATAAAGTACCAAAGCACCATCAAGGCGAGTCCAAGAAGGATGCCGGGGAATAGTCCGATCATAAAGAGCTTCGTAACCGAGAGCCCGACAGTGACACCCAAAATAATAAAGTTTGTCGAAGGCGGAATAATTGGACCAAGGATGGCGCCAGATGCGATGACGGCACCTGCACGGGCCGGGTCGTACCCAACCTTTTTCATCATCGGAAGTAAAAGCCCTCCTAAAGCAGCTGCTTCGCCAACAGATGAGCCCATAAGTCCTGCGAAAATAATCGAAGCAAAAATTGCTGCGTAGCCAAGGCCACCCCGGCTATGTCCGACTGCAAGTTGGGCGAGGCGTACCACACGCACCGAAAGACCGCCAGCACTCATTATTTCGCCGGCAAAAATAAAAAAGGGAATGGCCATCAAGGCATAGTTGTCAGAGCCATCGAGCATAGCCTGTGGAATGATAAGAACATCTAGCCCCATCCCTCCATAGAGCATCAGAATGACCGAGCATAAAACCAAGACGAGCCAAATTGGGACCCCAATAAAAAGAAAAAAGAAAAGTGAGGAGATAAATAAGAGAAGCTCCATGGTTATGCCTCCTTCTCTAGGGGTCCGGCAGCGCCGATTTTATGTGTAGAAAGCGGTGCTTTCCAATGTGTAATGAGATCACGGAAGGTGATGATAAAGGCGATGGTCGACATAATCGGCAAGCAACTGTTGATGATGCCCATGTTGACGTTGGTTGCCACGGAGTTGATATCGTAGGTGAGCATCAAAATGTTGATGCCACCAGCAGTAAGAAGCGCTAGAGCGATAAGCGAGCAGACATCCGCAAGAATTTCAAGGGTACGACGTGTTACACCGTGTAGTTGGTTTAATAGCAAGTCAACAGCGATGTGTTTTTTCCGATAACACGCTTCAATTGCTCCATAGTAGATAATATAAATGAAGAGAAAGCGTGCCCATTCTTCGCTTGGCGGAAAGCTCGAGCGAAACACGTAACGCAGAAAAGCATTGTAGAAAACGAGCCCAACCATACCGAGAAAAACAACAGCACAAAAGATTTCGAAACAAAGTTGTCCGTTAATGTGCCATTTAGTTTTTTGTGGGACGAGTTGTTTGTCTTGAGGAGAGCCTTGCGTCATACAAAAGAGTCCTAACAAGTAAAAAACAAAGCCGGCCCGGTGACAGAGTCAGAGAAAACAATCTGTCACCGAGCGCATCAAGGGTTAGTGAGTACCTTTGGAGCCAAACGAAAGGGCCATGTCAAGGATTTCGCGAGCGTTTGGAACAAATCCAGGATTTGTTTTTCCATCGAGTTCTTTGTTTAAGAACATTTCCCACGTCTTCTGACCTGCCTTAAAGAGCCCGGCTCGGAAGGAAGCATCGGGTTCGGAAACCTTGCCCCCTGCCTTTTCGATAATCTTTTTAGCTTCTTGATCAACACGCGCGCACTCAGCCCAGACAGCTTCCGAGGCATCATGTGCAGCTTGTCTGAACCACTTCTTGTCTTGTTCTGGAAGCCTCTGCCAGAACTTTTCATTAATCATTGTGTTCTGCAGTACGAGGATGTGGCCAGCCTTGGTGATGTACGGAGCATATTCATAGAGACGGTCTGAGAGAATGTCACCAAAAGGACTATCGCCGCCATCAACCGTGCCCTGGTCGAGCGCACTCGGTAAGTCAACGTAGTTAATCGCTTGGCCAGAGATTCCGCAGAACTCAGCGAATTTCACATAAAGAGGAACATTCGGAGTGCGCATGCGAAGACCCTTTACATCATCCATTGTCTTGAGTTCTTTCTTTGTAAAGAAGTGACGAAAGCCAATTGGGTAAGCGTTCAAAACACGCATTCCGGATTTTTCAACAAAACTCTTAGAGAAAGGCCCAGATGTGTAGCCTTTGGCAGGGCCAACAATCAAGTCCAGAACACCTCCTTCCATCGCACGATGGGCGTGGTCGAGGTTTTCGTAGAGCATAGGCGTTTCAAACATAGCCATCGCTGGGTGAAAGCGACTCGATTGCGGACCAACGCAACACATTTGGATTGTGCCGTTTCGAGTCTGCGTTAAGTAGTTATCTTCTTTACCAAGCTGGTTGTGAGGGAAAACTTGTACTTTATATTTGCCGGAAGAAAGCTGTCCGAGACGTTGTGCAAAAACGCGCATACCGACGGTTTGCGGATTCCCATCGGGTTTAGAACCAGCGATTTTGACGGTGATTGCGGCGTCAGCAACTGAAACGGCTAAAGCGAGGAGGGTAGCACTACAGGCAGTGATAAAGCGTTTCATAGGATTTTCTCCATTTTATTTGGCTGTCCTTCACTTCTCTACTAAGAAGGAGAATTCTTTCGGACAGAGATTGATAGATTGGCCGACACACTTAAATCGTGGCGGAAAACTAAAAACACAACGAACGTCGGCTTTTGATGAGAAGCTTTGTCCTCACCTCGAAAAAGTGTATCGACAGAGAAAACTATGTCGCAACGTGATTTTCCCTTACGGATTTTCCCGTTCGGGATTCCCCTTCCGTAGTTCCCCTAATAGGGTTTTGTGCCCTTGATAGTCCGCAAGAAAGAAGCTAGACAAGGCCGGGAAAAGCAGAAAGAGCTCTGTCAGATAAAGCCATGCAGTAATTTCCAAAACAGTTTTCCGATCTCAAGAAGGAAGGAAAAGTGGAAAATGCAACCCTAATCGAGCACATTTAAAGAGGCGGCTCTTGAGTGCGTCTTGTCCGGAGAAATCAGTTTGTGCGATGCGGCTCAGACGTACAAGTTTTCCGTTGTCACGGTCAGGACATGGCGCGACAGAGTTCTTGCCGATAACATGCCGGCAGCTTTAACCACGCAGATGAATCGGATGAACTGACTGATATTGCTAAAAAGCGTCCGTTGCCGGAAGTCCTATGAAGCTGTCGTATTAAAGCGCGTACTCGGGGAAGTTGTGTTCGGCAAGCACTGCCGTAAGGCGGGGATTACAACGGAGCAGGTAACCCAGGGGCAACAGTGGTTTGAGGCACCTGTAACCGCGAGGAATTGACGGCCACGAAAGACCGGATTCGTTGGCAGGTACGGGAAAAAGCCCAAATGAGCCGAGAGCCGGAAAAACAAAATACAGCATTATCGAAAACGGCAACTAGGCTGCTGTTACCGAAAAAAGCGCAGGCGATTCTCGAGAAAAAGGACGATTAATCAGCGCTCAAGACTGCCGCGAAATCATGAAGCTGATTGAAAAGGGGTGCGCCGATGGGCGTCACAGCGCAGGAAGTGTGTGACGCCGTCGGGATAACGGATAGGACTTATCGGAATTGGAAAAAACTCGGCGATGAAGATGGGCGCACGAAGCGAGCGGCTTTCCATAGCGTTCGGATAATTGCCGAAGCAACCAGGAAAGCAATCGTAGAGCGCTTGTGCATGGCAGATGTTTCCGATTTAAGTCTCCCGCAGACCTTATACAAATTGCTCGACGAGAAGCAGGCATACCACTGCTCGCTTTCGACGTGATATCGGATCTACGCGGCAAAAGGCTTGAACAAGAGACGTGCACCGATGCGCGGGGGCGCTATAAGCCGACGTCGTATCAGGCAACAGGCCCCAACCGAGTCTGGACGTGGGACATTACGTACTTTCGCACGAGCCAATATACGGGGCGCTTTTACTACGTCTACGTCATCATTGACGTTGACAGCCGTTACATCATCTCCGCTCGCGTTTATGAAGCGGATAACGACGAGTGCGCTCGGGCCTTTTGTCGGTCACGGTGTACGTCCCGGAACGCTCGCTATTCATTCAGATAACGGCGCCTCAATGAAGGCCGCTAGCACACAGGCGCTCGGCGTCAAGTTCTCCCATAGCCGCCCGCGCACCTGAAAGAGAAACCGACTCTCGGAGCCAACCGACGAGGCGGTGATGTGAAGAATCCTCTTTACCGGGATACAGAATCGGACCACTCCTTCCTGTGCGCACAGAGGACATTGGGAAATGTGACCTTGCGATCAACAGAAGTAAGCCTTTTTTCCGGGAAAGAAAAGCGTAGAGGGAAGCGCGCGGAGCAAGGGAGGGGCAGAGCCCCTTGATTGGGAAACTGCGGAGGAGTTATTTTTGTGAAACTTGCGGAAAACCACCCGGACAAACACCTCTTTCGTACGCCATCTATTTTGCCCCCATAACAACACGCATCAAATCGGCAATCGTCCCAGAGTTGGTTTTTATCATAATCGATGCGCGGTGGGACTCCACTGTCTTGATGGAGATGTTCAAATCATTGGCAATCTGCTTGTTGAGTCGCCCGGCAACTATGCGCTCAAGCACTTGCTGCTCGCGAGGCGTTAAGCGAGTAAGTAAGGTTGCGTTGAAATTACGGCGATTGACTTGATTTCGCTTTTCTCGGGTAGCGTCAAGAAGCTTTTCGATTAGGTGCCTTAAGAATTCAAGATCAAAGGGTTTTTCAATAAAATCAACAGCCCCCTTTTTTAAGGCGTTGACGGCCATAGGGACATCGCCGTGGCCGGTAATGAAGATAATTGGAATATCTGCTTTTTTCTCTCGTAAAAAATTCTGAACTTCCAGCCCACTCATACCGTTCATGCGTATGTCAAGTAAAAGTACGGCAATGGTTTCTGGTTTGTAGTGTGCGATAAAGCTTTCGCCACTTTCGTAGAGTTCGACGTTGTAATCACTGGCCTCTAAAAGCCAGCGGATGGAGTCGCGTATAGCTTCGTCGTCATCGACGACGTAAACGGTTCCGTGAGTCTTTTGATATTCCAGCATAGTCGTTCGGATTCCCAGAAAGATAATTTCGATGCATCAGGGATGCCCGAAACGTTCTCCCGACTCATTTTACTTTACTGGACGATTGGCAAGGAGAAGAAAAAAATGGTTCCGCCATCAGGATTTTCCCTAAAGGACAAGTGTCCGTTATGGCTTTCGATAATTGACCGGCAAAGATTTAAACCAATTCCCATGCCTAGACGTTTTGTTGTGTAAAAGGGCTTGAAGATGTCTTCGCAATGCGCTGGGTCAATGCCTTCTCCGTAATCAAGGACTTCAAACCTGAGAGAATTCCCTCGCCAAACGACATTGACACAAACCTCTCTTTTAGAACTTTTTTCGGAAGCTTCTAGGGCGTTTTTCAGAAGATTCACTAACACTTGTTCAATCAAAATCGCATCGCACACAACGTCGGGAATTCCCGGCTCTATATGTGACTCGAGGCGAATGGATTTCTCATGAGCAAAAGGTCTAACCAATTCGAAAGCTTCAGCAACCATGTGGGCGGCATTGACATTGGTGTGAATCGGTTCAGAACGTCGCGCAAAGCTACGAATGCGTCGCATAACTTGGGTGGCGCGCTTTGTTTGAGTGATGATTTTTTCAAATGCCTCGATGGCTTGCTCATTGTTAAGCCGCTTTGTCTCAAGAAGAAGTTTTGAAGCGGTGGCATAGTTTTGAACAGCTGCAAGCGGTTGGTTGAGCTCGTGGGCAAGGGAACTTGCCATCTCACCCATATTAATGAGTTTAGATGAAAGCTCCGCTTTCTCAAGTTGCTTGGCAATTGCTTCGCGATTTAAGTGCTGTGTAGTTACATCGTATGTGGTTAAAAGCTGTGCTTCACTATCGTCAATCCAAGTGATTTTTTTAATGCGAATAGAATACCAGCGGTGTCGTATTTCGTCATAAATATCATCAGACTCGGTTGCGCCATTGGTTATTTTTGAGGCAAGCAAAATGTGTTGATTCGCGTTTTCTCCAAAGCTTTCTCGATAAATGCTATTGAAGAACAGTAGGGTCGGTTTCTTGTCTTTTAGGGAAATGACGCTAACCGTTGCATCCATTGTTTCCAGCACGCGAGTAAATCGCTGCTGCAAGGAACGTAGTTCACGTGCAGCACGATTGGCTTGCGTGATGTTACTGTGAGTGACCATGAATCCTAAGCGCCTGCCGTCGTTTGCCAGAAGGGGAAAAACTTGCACGGCGCAATCAAAACGCGTTCTGTCTTTCCGTGTCGCTTCAAATTCAAAATACTTCTTGTGGTGGAAATCTGCTTCCTGAAGTGCTGTTGAGAAGTCCTTGGCAATCGCAAGATTCTCTTTAGTCCAGAAAGGATAGGGAGGAGTAAGTCCTAAGGTCTCTTCGGGGCTAAAGCCGAAAAGCTCTTCGAAGGCATCATTGAAATAGAGAATCTTTCCCTTTCCATCGATTACACACAAGGCGTCCAGCAATGATTCACTCACAGCCCGCTGCACAAGAATTCGTGCTCGCATAGATTGCTCAGTGCGCAATTGTCTCACTTGAAAGCGCCAAAGAAGAAAAAGAGAAACGAAAATAATGCCTAACAGTACAAGCGAGCACCAAGCGTAAATGCTATTGCTGTAAAAGGTACTTAACAGAGAAGACGTAAGCCCTAATTCAACACGAGAAGGAAGCGGGGGTAATGGCAAACATACTTCCATCGCAGTTAAGTCTGGAAGGTCGCCTTGAATAACAGTTGTTGCAAAAACCGTCTTTGCGTCCAATAGATAATAGTGCTGGAAACGGTTAAGCTTATCGATAGATGCGTAGCGCAACGCTACAGGTAAAGAGATGCGTCCTAAGAAAAATACTCCGTTTTTTTCAGGAGGCGTTGCAAGGTCGGAAAAGGGACCCGCAGCGCCATCGTCAAGATAAGGAGGCGAATAAACGGCGGATTTGGAAGTCTTGGCACGCAGGCTAGCGATAATCGAAATCTGATTTGTGATGATTTCTCCCTTGGGTCGAGAAATCTCTCCCATCGCATCGGGATTGGCACAATTCTCAATGACGCGTCGATTTTCATCGAGTACCGAGAACTCGACTAATTCTGGGTACATGTAAAAAACCGAGGAAAGGAGTCGGCAGACAAGAGTGGGCTCAACGCTACTTAGTGAAGAAAGTTGTACTGAAAGGTTTGTCAGGCGCTCCTCGGTTGCGATGGAGATGTTTTCTCCTGCCACATAAAGGGATTCAAGCTCATCGCGTTGCGCTTCATTGGAGGCAATTCGCCATACAAGAATAGAAAGCGCCATCGCAGAGAAAATCAGAATAAGAATCGCACCCACGCCAAAGCGACTTGCCTTCGTTTTGTTAGTCTGGACAAGTTCAAGGAGCAAATCTCCGATTGGCTTTTGGGATTGGGAATTCATAAGTAACAGAAAAGGGTTTCTCGGATATTACGCCCTAAAACGAACAACAAAACAGAGTTCGAGAATGATTTTAAGAGGAATGTCGCACTCTGTTTTTCGCCTCGGCTTGCTTCGCTTCGGAAATCCATTCCCGTTTTTATTGATCTTTAACGTCTGAATCAATTACATCTGAGGGCCTGCGCCAGATGAAGCGACAAGTGACAATAGCCGTAAAAATAGCGTTATTACGGCTTTGATGCTGAACTGGCTCATGCGCGTTCTCTTCGGACATTGCGAGATTAAGCCTAAAATACGCACGAACAAAGTGCTCGGGCTTTCGGGCACTGAAATTTTCCTTTTGAAAGGATTGTCGGAATGACTCAGGATGAATTAAAGCGCGAGGTGGGAAAGGCCGCCTTAAAGTATGTCGTCGAAGACCAGATTCTCGGTGTCGGCACGGGATCGACAGTTGATTGCTTCATTGATTCGCTCAAAGAAAGCGGGCTTAAAGTTCCGGCTTGTGCCTCCAGTTCCGTGCGTTCGACAAAGCGCCTTGAGTCTTACGGCTTTAAGGTCGTCGATTTAAATACAATCGAATCGATTTCCGTTTACATCGACGGGGCCGATGAAGTCGACGAGACGCTCGCGATGATTAAGGGAGCCGGCGGTGCCTTAACGCGTGAAAAGATTGTCTCGAGTATTTCGAAAAAATTCGTTTGCATTATCGATGAAAGCAAACACAGTAAGACCCTCGGCCATGTCCCGCTTCCCGTGGAAGTGATTCCGATGGCTGTGGCTTGTGTCTCGCGCACCTTGCGTGCCATGGGCGGCAATCCCGTCGAACGCGACTTTACGACCGATAACGGGAACCGCATTCTCGATGTGGCCGGTCTTGACATGAGCGACCCGAAAGCGCTCGAAACCCGGATCAATCAGATTCCCGGTGTTGTGACAGTCGGGCTTTTCGCACACCGTGGCGCCGATGTGGTCCTTGTCGGTACCGATAAGGGCGTTGAGACGTACACTCGCAAATAACAAACGCCGATAGACGAACCCATAGGCTCGGGACGGCCGATTAAGGCGGATATCCCGAGCTTATTTTTTTTCAACGGGAACGTGGTTGGGGACGGCCTCGATACCGCCGCCGAAAAAGTACCGTTCGCATTGTTCGGAAACATGTTCACGCACTTTGGGGTCGGCACAATTTAAGCCGTACTCGTTGATAATCATCGTCTGCAGCTTCTTCCACTCTTCCCAGGCCTCTTTACTGACGGACTCATAAATCCGTTTTCCGAGTTCTCCGGGAATGGGAGCAAAATCCAAACCTTCGGCGTCTTTATTGAGTTTGACGCAATGGACCATGCGGGTCATTAACAGTTCTCCTTAGAATTGTCGGTCTCCATTATAGAGTGCTTGTTCCTGCTCTCAGACTGCTCTTTAGAGGTTTGTCGCGTAGTCGGGAAAAGATACTTTGTCCCTGTCGGTACAATTCGCAGTTGTTTTTTCGTGGTGCCTTAAGCGGCTTAAAAATGAATTCGGCGTCTTCACTCAAAAATTTGCGCGAACTTATCGGTAAATCCCAAAAACAAACCGAGAAGATTCCTGCGGAAAAGGAAGCCGTTTTAGTGCCCAAGAAAACGCGCCTCTCCGAGAAGGCATCTTGCCAAGAGACAGAAAAGCGTTTTTTATCGAATTTGCCGCAAGAACGGACACCGATTCCGTTTTTTACGCTTGCTCCCGACTTGCCCGTCAGTCGCGAGTGCACTGTTTTGGAGCGTGCGATTCGCGATAACCCCGTTATCATCGTCTGCGGTGAAACGGGCTCGGGAAAGACGACGCAGCTGCCGAAAATCTGCCTTTTAGCCGGACGCGGACGGCGGGGGTTAATCGGGCACACGCAACCGAGGCGCATTGCCGCAAGCTCCGTTGCCAAGCGCATTGCCGAAGAAATGAAAACCCCCTTAGGGGATGTGGTCGGCTACAAGGTGCGCTTTACCGATAAGACAAGTCCCGGGGCGACAATCAAACTCATGACGGACGGTATTTTGCTTGCCGAGACGCAAACCGATCCGCTTTTAAAAAAATACGACACGATCATTATCGATGAGGCACACGAGCGGTCGGTCAATATCGATTTTCTGCTCGGATACCTCAAACAACTACTCCTTAAACGTCGTGATTTACGTGTCATCGTCACATCGGCCACAATCGATTCGGAGCGCTTTGCCAAGCATTTTGCGCGGGACGGAAAGCCTGCTCCCGTTTTCACGATTTCCGGAAGAACTTATCCGGTGGAGATTCGGTACCGCCCCTTTGAAGATGCCGACGAGGATGATGACAAAACCCTCATGGATTCGGTGGCCGATGCCGTCGATGAACTCGAGATGGCAGGTCGAGGCGACATTTTGGTGTTTTTCCCGGGCGAACGAGAGATTCGGGAAGCCTCCGACGTTTTGCTTCGGCGCCACAGACCGGGAACAGTCGAAGTCTTGCCGCTTTATGCACGGCTTTCGGCCGAAGAACAAGAGCGCGTCTTTAAGAGGTCAGGTGCCCGTCGCATTGTCCTTGCCACGAACGTGGCCGAAACTTCCATTACCGTGCCCGGCATCCGCTATGTCGTCGATACGGGACTTGCGCGTGTTAAACGCTATTCATATCGCAATAAAGTCGAGCAGCTTTTGATTGAACCCATAAGTCGCGCCTCGGCCGACCAACGCGCCGGTCGGTGCGGTCGCGTCGGGCCTGGGATCTGCATTCGCCTTTATAGCGACTTGGATTACCAGAGACGCCCGGCGTATACCGATCCGGAAATCGTACGTTCGAACTTAGCCTCGGTTGTTTTGCGCATGAAGGCATTAAAGCTCGGAGACGTGCGTGAGTTTCCGTTTGTACAGTCCCCTCCCGTGCGAGCTATTTCCGATGGTCTGGCAATCCTAAGTGAGTTAAATGCCATCGGTACGGACGGAAACCTGACGCCTACGGGCCGGGAACTTGCTAAGCTTCCGATCGACCCGAAGTTGTCGCGCATCCTTTTGGCGGCCCGAGAAAACGGGTCGCTGCGCGAAGCCCTGATTATTGTTTCGGGTCTTGCCGTTCAAGATCCACGTGAAAGACCGGCAGACGCAACGGCGGCAGCCGACGCGGCGCACAAAGGATTTGCCGACCCCAAGAGTGACTTTATGGGGTATCTGCGTCTGTGGAATTGGTTTATCGATGCCAACGCCAAGAAAGAAAGCAACCGCCTTTTGACCGCTCTCTTAAAAAAGAAATACCTCTCGCCGAGGCGTCTTCGCGAATGGCGAGATGTTTGGCATCAGCTCGGAGACTTAACACGAGAACTCGGGTGGACGGCCAATGCCGCCGATGCAACGTTCGAGGACATTCACAGTGCACTTTTAACCGGGCTACTCGGCAATGTCGGCATGCGGCAGCTTGATGCGGATTTGAAGGCTCCGCCGTTTTTAGGCGCTCGCGGCATTCACTTTTGGATTTGGCCCGGGTCGGTCTTAGCGAAAAAAGCCGGACGCTGGATTCTTGCGGCTGAGATCGTCGAAACAAGTCGACTTTTTGCTCGGTGTGTGGCCGATATCGAACCCGAGTGGATTGAACGGGCGGCGCACCACGTCATTAAAAAAAGTTGGACCGATCCGCATTGGGAGAAAAATCGCGGTCAGGTCGTTGCCTTTGAAAAGGGAACGCTCTATGGGATGGCCGTATACGCAAATCGCCGCGTTTCCTTTACCGAACACAACAGAGTTTTAAGCCGCGAACTATTTATTCGAGGCGCCTTGGTGGGCGGAGATTTCGATTGTCGGGCACCGTTTTTCGAGCACAACAAACGCCTGATTCGCGATATCGAGGACATCGAGCACAAGACACGGCGCCAAGACGTTCTCGTCGATGACGAAACGATTTTCGCCTTTTACGATGAAAAGATTCCCGAGACGGTTGTCGACGCGGTCTCCTTTGAGGTTTGGCGCAAGAAGGCCGAAAGTCAAACGCCGAAGCTACTCTTCCTTACACGTGAGGATTTGATGCGCAAGGACGCAGCCGGAGCCTCGATTGATTTTTATCCGAAGACCCTTGAGATGGCAGGCGTGACGATGCCCTTGACGTACTACTTCGAGCCCGGCTCGTACAAGGACGGCGTGACGCTGGTCGTCCCGATTTATGTCCTCAATCAAATCGATGTCGTGCGGACCGAGTGGCTTGTTCCCGGAATGCTCCGAGAAAAGGTTCAAGCCCTGTTAAAGAGTCTTCCGCAACGGCTGCGCCGTCACTGTGTTCCGCTCAAAGACTACGCCCAAAGCTTTTTTGAACGTCATCTTAAGCACCCGAACACAGCGGTTTCCCTCATCGATGCCCTCATTGAGGATTTGAAAACGACGCTACGTTTAACGTGTGTGAAAAGCGACTTTAGGACCGAGAACCTTGCCCCGCACTTATTCATGAACTTTAAGGTCATCGATGAGCACGGCAGGCAACTCGGGGTCGGGCGAAATTTGGCAGAACTGCGCTCGGAGCTCGGCGATAAGGCCCAAGACGAGTTTCGGCATGTGGTCCAAGCCGGAGCCGCTCGCAACGATTTTGCCGATGAAAAAATTGTCGATTGGACGTTCGGTGAGCTTCCCGAACTCATGGAAATTCGTCGCAAAGGGCAAATTCTGATCGGTCATCCGGCCTTGGTTGACCGTAAGACGTATTGCTCGTTTGAAGTCTTTGATGACCCGAGTGAAGCCAAGAGATCCCAAAGGGCCGGATTACGACGCCTCTTTTTGTTGCAACTACGCGAGCAGGTTCGATTTTTAGAAAAGAACCTGACGGGACTACAAACCGTTCAGATGCGGGCGTCGGTTGTCGATGCGGTTGCCGTTGCCTTTGAAAGTTACGAATCTCTTCGTTCGGATTTGGAAGCCGCCACAGTCGATGCCGTGGCTCTTTATGAGCCCTGGCCGACAGATGAGGCGCAATTTCGGGCGCGACGCGAAGAGGCCAAAGGGAAACTCAATCTTGTCGGCCGAGAGCTTGCGCGCTCACTGGACACTCTTGCAAGCGAGCTTTCCGGTATCCCCAGGCGCCTCGCGGCATCACGCGCATTTCCCGATGTCGTTCAGGATATCTGTTTGCAGTTAAAGGGGCTCTTTCCCAAGGGCTTTTTGCTGACAACGCCGCCCGAACAACTGAGCTACTACACGCGCTACGTACGGGCGATTAACGTTCGACTGGATAAATTGCGCAATGCCCCGGAACGCGATGCCGTGCAAATGCAGGCTGTTAAAAATCTTTTTGTTCCGTATGCTCGCGAGGTGGCCGCCCGCAAAGGCGTGGTCGACGAGCGACTTGAATCGTTTCGCTGGATGCTCGAGGAATTGCGTGTTTCGCTTTTTGCCCAAGAGATTCGGACGCCGATGCCCGTTTCCGTCAAACGCCTGACAAAAGTTTGGGAATCCATACAGCGCATGTAAAGACGCAGTGACCTGTTTTTCCTTCTTTCGGCGAATCGGCCTAATCCGATTGCCGTATACCCATGAAAAGAAAGTGGAATATGATTGATGCGCTACAGATAGTGTGGAAAAAGCTATCTCACACATCGGTTTTTGACGGCAATGGAGAAAAACTATGAGGCGAATCGGAATCGTTGCGACGCAAGTGGCGATGTTGCGGGCTCTGGAAGTCAAGACTCAAGTGCTCTTAAAGGAGCCGGACTTTGAGGTTCAGCTCGAGACATTGCAACTGACTAAGGCTCCGACACCGCGCATCGAACTCGGGGATCTGAAAATCGAACTTTTTAATGCGGCTGAACGCTTATTTGAGCGCGGCTACGGTGTTGTCGGATTTGCTGACGAAGCCGTCCCTTCTTTTTTTCAGGAACTTGCCACCGAATGCCGAGCTCGCCTAGTGAATCCGAAAGACTTGTCGGCATCGTCCTATGCCGCAGAACTTATCGCCGCCCTAAAGGAAGGCCCTGCTTTAAAGGGCTTTAAGGTCGGCATGATCGGGGGGCTCGGACCGGCGGCAACCGTTGACTTGTACGACAAGATCGTGAAAGCAACGCCGGCCAAAACCGATCAAGAACACATCAAGCTTGTTGTGGAACAAAATCCGCAGATTTCCGATCGCACGGCGGCGCTCCTGACGGGCGGAATCGACCCGACGCTTGCGCTTTATAACTGCGCCAAGCATCTCGAAGACGACGGGTGCGATGTCATCATTATTCCCTGCAATACGGCCCATGCCTTTATTCCGTACATGGAGCGGCATCTGAAGATTCCGTTTATCAACATGCAGCAGGCCGCTCTCGATGAAATAAAAGAAAAATTCGGTGATGCGGCACGTATCGGCCTTATGGCAACGACCGGTACTGTTAAGACCGGTATTTATTCGAATAAGGCAGAAGAGATGGGACTTCCGCTTTTTGTTCCTTCGCCCGAGCGTCAAGAAGACGTGATGTCGGCAATCTACGGGCCCGAGGGAGCCAAGGCCGGAAAGACCGACGGCATTTGCCGTGAGGAGCTGATGCGCGCTGCCGAAGAGCTCGTGCGTGAATACGACTGCAACGTCCTTATTTTGGGATGCACGGAATTGCCGCTGATTTTGCACGAAGGCGATTTGCCGTGTGCCGGCAAGACAGCGTTTGTTATCGATCCGACCAGTGCTTTGGCGCGCAAAGTCGTGGCAATGGCCCTTAAGGCCAATGAAGAACGCGGCGTGCGGTAGTTTTTACGTTTGCATTGTAGAAACAGTCAATCCCCGTATGGCCCTTAGCTTCGGGGATTTTTCTTTTTCAGCTGAGCCGACGTTTTTTCTAGGAGCCTGTGTGAGAAAGTGTCTTTGCTACAGCAAGAAGGCTTTTCAGCGCATTGTCCGAGCAAGACGTTTGACCGGCAAATAAAAGCGCAAGAGCCGCCGTTGCTTCGCTTTTTTCGTGAGGTTGCACAGTAGCAGCAACGGTGTATCCGTGCACGTCGTCTAAGACGCCGAGCCATCCGTTTCGAATGAAAGACTCGCGTTGTAAAAAGAGGGTTTCGCGTGCGTTTCCCGTCAGATTTTGTCGCGTCATGTACATGGTTAACTTTTCCGGACTCTCCGTTCCGAGTAGCGCAATGCCGCAAGCTGTTTCGTGTAAAGCCAGAACGCGGGTTTGTCTTTGTGTCAGGAGTGCGACGGAGTCGCCGACACGGACTCCGAGGAAAAAAATCCCGCCGGTTTCTTCTTCCAAAGCTTTGAAAAGCGCGGAATCCGGTGAGGCAAGGTGTTTGTTACGCAGGGCATTGAGTCCGAGGACCACAAGGGCGTTGCCCGGAATCCACTTTCTTCCCGGGGTTTGCTCAACAAAACCCTGCGATTGCAACCCGACCATCAGACGCTGCGCCGTCGAAGGGGACAGATCGGCGCCCCTGGCAAGCGCGCGTACGCCGCACGGCTCGCTTTCTTGCGTTAATGCCTTTAAAAGGCGTCCGATGCGCGTTAAAACCTGAACGGTTTTATGTGTGGTCTTAGGACTTGGCATTGTTCGGCTCGCCGGTCTCTTGCATCGCATCGGCTACGATTTCGGCGATGTCTTCAATCGGCATCTCTTTGTCGGAACTGGCGGCTGTGAGCATCGTCAGACAGTGCGGGCATTCCACGGCGATGTGCTGAGCGCCGGTGTCTTTTAATTCTTTAATGCGGATAGTGTTGATACGCAGGGGTTTATCTTGGAAAAGTTGTGCACCGCCTGCGCCGCAACAAAAGGACGCCATCGCACTTTCGCTCGGCTCGGCAATTCGGGCACCGGCCTTTTTCAGAATCTTGCGCGGCTCTTTGACAAAGCCGTTGGCACGTGCCAAATAGCAGGCATCGTGAAGGGCAATCTTTGCACGGTCGCTCTTTTTGAGCGTGATGCGATGTGACTTGATTAACGCGCGAATGAATTCGACGTGATTGCGCACGACGTAGCAACCGCCTTCGAACTGCGGGTATTCGTTTTTAAGCGTATTAAAGCAATGCGGGCAGGCCGTGACGATTTCGTCAAAATCGTAGCGACTTAAGTTGCCGATATTCTCTTGAGCCGCCGTCTGAAATAGGTACTCTTCGCCGGCGCGTCGTGCCCAGTCGGCATGGCACCGCTCTTCGGCCATCACGGCAAATTTCACACCGGCGGCGCGGAAAATCCGAACCATGGCGCAGGCAATCTTTTGGGCGCGTTTATCGTAGGAGGCCGAACAGCCGACCCAGTAAAGGACATCGTAATGCTCGCCGGCTCGGGCAAGCGGGACATTGAGGTCTTTCGTCCAGCGTGTGCGAGACGCCGGATCCATGCCCCAGGGATTCCCGACACTGGCAGCGTTTTCAAGTGCGTGCGCAAGACCGGCGGGAAAATCACCTTTTTCAAGCGCCAGATTTCGACGTATGGAAATAATAAGATCGGGAATCGGGATTCTTGCCGGGCAGACCTGAGCGCATGCATTACAGGTCGTGCAGTCCCAAAGGCCGGCTTTAGGTACCAGTCCGTCGATTAACGGCACGTCGCGCTTTTCTCCGTGTAAACGGGTCTGAAGAGCCAAGATAAGCGACTTGGGATCTAAGGTGCTTCCGGCACGGAAAGCCGGGCAGACGGCACGACACCTGCCGCATTCGGTGCACCCGTCGATGTGAATGCGATCTTCGAGCGTAAAGTCCTTAAAGTCGCTCACGCCGAAATGCTCTTGCTCTTCGATGTTTTCAATCTTGGCAACGGCAGCCGTCGGACCGCGCTTTTCCCGACGAATCGAAGCGGGGGCTTTAAATAGGTGTGCGTAAAACGTCAGCGGCATGACGGCAATAAAGCACAGGGACGTCAAGGCGTGAATGACCCACACAAATAGGTGCGTGATGTGAAGCGACGCAGGGGACATGGCAACAAAGCAGCGGCTCAAAAGGAACCCGACCGGAGACCAGACGGCCCAGGGAGGATTTTGAGCGGCAAGTCGCAACGCTTCCAGAACAAAGCCTAAAACGATGATGCCGGCCAAGGTGCCGAGAATGATGCCCGAACGCCCTGTGGGTTCGACCTTCGGGTCACCCCAAACAAAGCGTCGTAAAGCGGCGTACGCAAGACCGAGGAGGACAGCAAGCCCTGCTAGGTCCAAGACCAACTTGTAAACTAGGTAAACGCGTCCCGAAAGAATGCGCTTATCAAAGGCAAGCCATGCAACGTCCCAATCGACCGTGGCAAGAACAGTGCCTAAAAATAAAAGGACAAAGCCCCAGAAAATCGCAAAATGCGCTAGGCCGCTGCGTGTTTCTCGCACCTTGCGTTGCATCAGGACGGTCAGGAGTGTTTTGGTATAAGAAAGCTTAGCCGGTGCCGAGACTTCCGAGGGCATATCTTCGCGCACGATTTTCCAGGCCCGCACAAGGCCTGCGAAAAAAATTGCGATGCAAATGAATCCGAGCACATACACGCCCACCTGTGCCCAGAAGGGAACGTTCCAAAAGTACGGACGAAGAATCGAGTCGGTTGGAATCATCGGCGAATGTTTTCTAGTTAGGACCGTGTTTTTAGCACGATAGCGCAAAATCAAAAATCATGTCTGACGTCTTGAGCCGCATGACCTAATCCGTCGGACTTAATCGCGCGGATGCACTCGTAGACTAAGGCCGGCCCGAATTCGACAAATCCTGATAAAAGCTGCACGAGGCAAGCCCCGGCCTGAATGCGACACAAGGCGTCTTCCCCGCTACGAATGCCGCCGCACGAAATGACGGGAACGGTCTTGTCGATATGCTGCGTCACGAGAAAAAGCATTTTCAGAGCATCGTCCGTTAAGGCGCGCCCCGAAAGATAGGTCCTGTTGTCATCGGATTGTTTTCCCGAGGTGGCGATAACGGCATCGGCTCCGCCTTCAAGGAGCGCATCGAGGCGCGGTAAGAGCGTGTCTTTTGCCTCCGGAGCAATTTTGACGGCAATCGGCTTACTCTTTAAGGGTTCCGAATCGAGCAATCGATGCCGCACTTCAAGAAGGCGCGACATCGCCCGAACCGAGTCCTCTACAGAGAGCTCGGCGGCGTTTAGCGTCACGTAGTCGGCCTTCTTGTAGGCTTTTTCAAAGCAAAGCGCCAGATTGCTATAGGAAGACTCGGTTTGACTCTGAGTCAGGCGCAGGTTGATTCCGAGCACCCCGCCCCGAAGGTGATAGGCATCGGCGCTTTTGAGATTAACAAGGACGTTATCGATTCCGGCGTTGACAATCGGGCGTTCGTAGGAAAGCGTCAGACCGTCCTTTTTTTCGCGACGCACATCGAAAGAACCGGGGATCGGTAAGGGGCTGACACTGCCGACTTCAATGTGGCCGAATCCGAAGCTCCCGAGGGAACTGATGCATTCGCCGTTCGTGTCAAAGCCGGCTGCCAGCCCCACGGTATTCGGAAACCGGATTCCCATGGCCCACACGGGGTCTTCGGGAGCGGTCGGCGCCATCTCGGCACTCAAGCCGAAAACCGTAAACCAGTCGAGATTGTTTAAAACCAAACGGTGTGCTCTTTGCGCACTAAGGCAATCGAGTAACTTTTTAACAGTGGCAAAACGCATCAGAGTTACTTCCGAGGATAGAGCAAATGTTTCGGTTTTCTTGACGAAGAAACCGTTATTCTATAGAATCCCGAATTCTTATAGGACCGCGGGGTGGAGCAGTCCGGTAGCTCGTCGGGCTCATAACCCGAAGGTCGAAGGTTCAAATCCTTCCCCCGCAACCAAATCATCGGAACTTCTCTGCGGAGAAGTTTTTTTGTATCCGGGCAAGTTTTTTTCTGCTGTATCGGCAGGAAAAGGCCGACCTTTCCCTGCCGCGCAAGAAGCATCAATCTTTGTTTCTCCGGTTTTTCGCCGGTACCATTGCTTCGATGTCAAGCGTTCGAACCACAAAGAGTTTTTCCAGAAGTTTTTCGGCCGTGCGTTCGGCCTTGGCAATCAGAGCGCGGTTAAAGGTTTCTAATTGCTCGACGGCCGTCGTTTTGTCACTTCGGTAAAGTTCAAGAACCCTCTTTTCCATGGCCTCTTGCTCAAGCTTAGCTTGCGCCTCGAATTCGGCCCACGTTTGTTTCACAATCGGAGCGAGCTTCGGGTAGTCGGTCATCGCCAAGGTCTGCACGCGACGGAATTTCCAGTAGGCCGAATCGGCCTCTCCCTGATCGGTGCCTTTTTGCCAGGATTCGGGGATGTGCGTCAGACCGGCATAAAAGGGAATAAAGACCGACAAATCGGCCATGCCCATCGCCACATAAAGGATTTCGCCGATCGGTTTCGGGAGCCACGGGCGCACCTGCAACACATGGGCTTCATAGGTCCGGAAAACACTAATCGGTCTCCAGGGCTCGTCACCGCGCAAGTCCGCGCCGTACGGATCGTGCTCGCTTCCATCGAAGTGATTGCGCAAAATCGCCTTGGCATCCTCAACGGTTACTTTCTTTTCCGGCGTGAGATACACAGGGAACGAACGCCCTTGCTGCGGATCTTGCGTAAGTGACGGATTGAGCAACTTTTGGATAATCCAAACACGCGGGTCGTTGTAGATGCGGTCGCGCCCGTCATCGCGTGTGTAGGCCTTGGAAAAGTTAAATTTTCCATCTGTTTCCGGTTTGTATAGGCCTTGGGAGAGGGCAAAGTCAACCAGTGTTTTCGAGCCTAAAGTATCGGGTGACTGAGGGTCATAATCTTGCAGACGTCCTTGATTGGCCGACGCAAAATATTTGTCATCGGGAGTTTTTTGGGCAATCCACTGATGGCCGGTTCCCGTTTCCAAGTACCAGATTTCATCGGCATCGACAAAGGCAACGCCGAATCCTTCGCCTGCGCCTTTTTCTTCGATAATCGAACCGAGCAACAGAACGCCTTCCTTCGCCGTGCGGCAGCGCGACAGGACGACGTCGGCAATGTCATCCTCGGTAATGCCCGTTTCTTTGACATAGGGGTCGGCGGCTAAGGCTAAATCGCTTGCGTAAATCGATTCGGTTCCCGTCACGCCGAGGCCTGCCTCATTAAAGCCCGCCGCTCCGTGTAGCTGTGTCTTCCAAAACGGCATGGTTGTGTAAGCTAAGGAGTTTTCCGGAAGCGGATATGTAAAGTCGTTGACGCCCCCGTGTGCTTTTGTGCTGTAGGTACCCGTTTGCCCGGTACGAGCCGGGTGGTAAACGAAATGCTGGGCTTTAATGGCCGCACTGTCGGCACTACGGGCCACAATCAAAGAGCCGTCTGCCGTAGCGGCTTTTCCGGCTGTAAAACTTGTGCACATAAGGTAATCCCCCTGGAGTAAAAAGGTACGGTTTCGGGAAAAGGAAATTGCATCTTCCGACCGCAAGAAAACTCAAGTGTATCGAAGAAATGCTCCTTTGTGCCGAGAGGTAAAATACGGCACATCGGAAAACGGCGAAAGGGAAAACGATGCTAGAGGCAATACTCAATTCCTTGTGTGCGGTGTCAGTCGTCGCCGCAGTAGCCGGCATCGGCTTTTATTTTGCGCACAAAGGGACTTTCAATGAACAAAGTCGGACCCTCATTGCCAAACTCGTCAATATTTCGCTCCCATGTTTTCTGTTTTATTCCGTGGCGGCGCGGTTTACGCACGATCAGTTCATGGAACTGGCGCAAAGTCTGACGCTTCCCTTTATCGTCATTTTTATTAACTTTCTTTTCTCGATATTGTTCATCAAAATCGGCTGGGTTGCCAAAGAGCGCACGGGAACCTTTATTTCCTGTTTTTCCGGCTCGACCGTGCTTTTTGTCGGCGTTCCTATCGTGATGGCCATGTACGGCGAGCGCGGCATCCCGTACGTTCTCGAGTACTTTATTGCCAACTGCCTGTTTATTTGGACAGTCGGTCTTTATAACATTCAACTCGATAATGTGCGACGCGTCGGGGGTAAAGCTCCGAAACTTTGGTCTTTTAAGAGTATTCGCATGCTGTTTAAGCCCCCGCTGATCGGGTGCGCCTTGGGGCTTTTGTGTGTTCTGATTAGCCTTAAAGTTCCCGATACGATCATGATGATTACGCGGTACTTGGGAAATCTGACGACACCCTTGGCTTTGATTTTCGTGGGTATTACGGTGCAGATGGTCGGGTTCGGACGCTTAAAAAAGATGCCGCGCGAGTTGTGGCTTATTTTATGTGCCTGCTACGTTTTGCGCCCGATTATTACGTACTGCGTGGCGCAACCTTTCGGGCTTGACCCCTTCATGCTTCGCGTCTTTATGATTGTGTCGGCGCTTCCCGTGTCTTCCGTGATTTCGGTTTTAAGTAAGGCTTACGGGGGCGATGCGGAATTCGCCGCTGAGGCCATCGGAGCGTCGACGGCGGCCGTTGTTTTTGCTATGCCGGTGATTTTGGTGATTGTGAACATAATCTAAGAGCTAACAAATTCCTATACAATCTGCCCTCGGCGGGTCCCCTCGCATAAGAGCTCTGCTAACCTGGTCAGGTCGGGAACGAAGCAGCCACGGCGGAACACTCTTAGTGCCGAGGATAAGGCTCGCCTTTTCTTTGTCCGATTTTCGTGCGTTTTCAGGGTGTCCGTTCGCTAAGAGTGCCGAACTCCCTTGACCTCTTTCCTTTAAAATGACTGCCGAACACGAATGACCGTTCGGGTCTTTGTCGCTTCTACTTTACGGTTTCAAACAGCATATGAGTTATCAAGTCCTGGCGCGCAAATGGCGTCCGCATGATTTTGACAGTATGGTCGGACAAGAGCATGTCGTCGCGGCTTTGCGGCATGCACTCGATGAAAACAGACTTCATCACGCCTATCTTTTCACCGGCACGCGCGGCGTCGGTAAAACCACGCTCTCGCGAATTCTTGCCAAGTGTCTTAACTGCATGGGCGAGGACGGCAAAGGGGGGGTGACCAGTCACCCGTGCGGCAAGTGCGAGGCTTGTCGGGCTATCGACGAAGGACGCTTTATCGACTACATTGAAATCGATGCGGCCTCGAACCGTTCGGTCGAAGAAATGACGGCGCTTTTGGAACGCGCGATGTACGCTCCCACCAATGCGCGCTACAAGGTCTACATGATTGACGAAGTGCATATGTTAAGTGCCCATGCCTTCAACGCCATGCTCAAGACTCTGGAAGAGCCTCCCGAATATGTCAAATTCATTCTGGCAACGACCGACCCGCAAAAAGTTCCCGTGACGGTGCTTTCGCGCTGTTTGCAATTTAATCTTAAGAATATGACGCCCGAGGCCGTGGCCTCGCACATGGCGCATATCCTTCAGGTCGAGGGTATTGACGCCGAGCCTGCAGCGCTGCACCTACTCGGAGTCGGGGCACACGGATCGATGCGAGACGGCTTAAGCCTACTGGACCAAGCGATTGCTTACGCTGCCGGTCCCGTAACGCTTGAGGCGGTTCGCAACATGCTCGGCATCGTTGATTCGGATGTTTTGGTCCAAATGACCGAGGCCGTGTTGGAAGGGAGTGCCAAAAAGGCGCTTCGCCTTGCCGATGAAATGAATGCGCGAAGTTTTTCGTTTTCTCAGGCCATTCGCGATTGGGCATCGCTTTTTCACAGCGTGGCCATCGCACAGCGTGTTCCGGATGCCTACCCGGCCGACAATCCTCAAAATATCGGGATTTTGCGTTTGGCCAAAGAGATGACGCCCGAAGAGGTGCAGCTCGATTACCAAATCGTTCTTCAAGCACGCACGGACATGTCGGTAGCACCCGACGAATACGCCGGATTTACGATGGCCGTTTTGCGGATGCTCGCTTTTAAGCCCGCAGGATTTAAAGGAACGGTTCCTGTTCATGAGGAAACAAAGGCAGCGCCAGAGGGTGCTTTCGAGAACCCGAATGAGGTAAGTCCTGCGCCGGCGCCTTGGGAGGACGAGCCGGGAAAACCTTAGCGCCTTCCGACTTCGGACACGAACTCAAATGGGACGACGAGATTCATTTTGTCCCGTCTCCTGAGTTACTCGGTTGGCGCCGTTTGCTGTGTCAGACGTGCTTGGAGGGCTTCCCGCGTGAAGTGGCCTCGGGGAGTGAGTTACTCGCCTTTGACGATAAGCACGTATCATTACGCCCGCGTTCGCGTTCGTTTGTGACCGAGGAGTTGATCGGTCAATTAGCGAAGGCTTTCAGGGATGCCACGGGGTCGCCCTTTACGGTGACGTTTGCCTCGGGTGAATGCACGAGTAAGGCGACGAGCATTTCCAAGTTGGAACGAGTCGAGAAGCTTCGTGCACAAAAGGCTTTAATCGAGGCCTTTCGCAGTGATCCCTTTGTGCAGAAATGTTTACAGATGTTTGATGCGACACTTGACGAGACGTCCGTGCGCATCGCTCAAGAAAAAGGAAAGAAAACATGATGAAAGGTAATTTTCAGGGACTTCTTGCCCAAGCGCAGAAGATGCAGCAAAACATCGAGCGTGTCCAGGCCGAGCTCGGCAATATGGAGGTTGTCGGTGAGGCCGGTGCCGGCATGGTCAAAATTACGATGACCTGCAAGCATGAGGCTAAGAAGGTTCAAATCGATCCGAGCGTCTTTTCCGGTGAGCCTGATGATCGGGAAATGCTCGAAGACCTGATTGCCGCGGCGTTAAACGATGCGGCACACAAGGTCACGGAGACAACGGAAGCGAAGATGCGGTCTGTCACGGCCGGCATGCCCTTGCCTCCTGGAATGAAACTTCCGTTCTAATCGCTTCGGGAATACTTTTTCATGCATTGGCTTGAAGCCGTACAGGCGGTTTTCCTCGGCATTGTCGAGGGATTAACGGAGTTTTTGCCGATTAGTTCCACAGGGCACCTGATTGTCGCCGGTGCCGTTGTCCGTTTTAACGGTGAGGGAGCTGATACGTTTTTCGTCGCTATCCAAGCAGGCGCCATTTTGGCCGTGTGTTGGTATTACCGTGAACGGATTTTTTCCATCCTCAAAAATCTTTTCCGCACGGGAAAAGATCAGCGCTTGGCCGTTAATACCGTTGTGGCGTTTATTCCGGCCGCCCTCATCGGTCTGATGCTTGCCAAAGCCATCAAGATGTACTTATTTAATCCGGTGACGGTGGCTGTGACACTCATTGTCGGCGGCGTTGTTATTTTGCTCGTTGAAAACATCAATATCCGGAAAGCGTGGACGCCGCGCGTCAAAACGATGGACGACATGTCCGTGAAAGATGCCTTCGGTGTGGGATGTATGCAGTGCCTTGCCCTGATTCCGGGGATGAGCCGCTCGGGGGCCACGATTATCGGCGGGATGGTCCTAGGTTTATCACGCCGGGCCGCCACGGAATTTTCTTTCTTTTTATCGATTCCGACGATTTTCGGGGCAACGGTCTACGACCTGTTTAAGAACTATGAGTCTTTAAGTGTCGAGATGGGTCCGGCCATTTTGCTCGGCGGCGTCGTCAGTTTCATCTCGGCCATTGTGGTCGTCAAGTGGCTTTTGGCCTTTGTCAGCCACAACGATTTTCGCGGGTTCGGCTGGTATCGAATCGTTTTCGGTTTGGTCGTGCTCTTTTTGGCTGCCGAAAGCTTTATTTAAAACGGAAAAGCCGGCGGGTTCGCCGGCTTGACCGATTCACACAAAAAGCGCCCAGGTCAGATCTCGGCAGCGCTTTTCGATTTGTCGATTGCATCACGATCGGAGAAAATCGCCTCCCAGCGTTTGACCTGATGCATCACCTGCGTCGGAGCCGTTCCGCCTAGGTGGTTGCGCGCTGACAGAGACCCTTCCAAGGTCAAAACAGCGTAAACATCTTTGTCGATGCGCGGCTCAAAACTTTGTAATTCCTCAAGAGGCAATTCCGACAAGTCTTTGCCCTCGGCACTTGCCTTGCGAACGACCCGTCCGACCACATCGTGTGCCGTACGGAAGGGAATACCTTTTCGGACCAGATAGTCAGCCAGGTCCGTTGCCGTCGGATAGCCGGCGCAGGCGGCTTCTCGCATTTGCCGGTGATTGATCTCAACGCCGGGCATCATTTCCACAAAAGCGCGCAGGGTGTCTTTGACCGTGTCGACGGCATCGAAAAGCGGTTCTTTATCTTCTTGCAAGTCTTTGTTGTAAGCAAGAGGAAGTCCTTTAATGAGCATCGTCAGACTCATTAAGTCTCCGACGACGCGAGAACACTTGCCGCGAGCCGTTTCCGGAACGTCCGGATTTTTCTTTTGCGGCATGATGGAGCTACCGGTCGTGAAGCGATCGGGAAGCCGAATAAACGAGAAGCGCTGACTCATCCAGTAGATTAGTTCTTCGGAAAGCCGCGAGATGTGCACCATGACAAGGCTCGCGGCGGCGGAAAACTCAATACCGAAATCACGGTCGCTGACGGCATCTAGGGAATTTTGGGCCACGGCCTCAAAGCCTAAAAGGCGTGCTGAGTATTCGCGATCGATCGGATAGGTCGTTCCGGCCAGGGCGGCAGCACCCAACGGGGAGCGGTTGACACGGTGCCGTAAATCGAGCATGCGCTCTCTGTCGCGCTCGAACATCTCGACGTACGCGAGCATATGGTGGCCGAACGTTACAGGCTGCGCCACTTGCATGTGCGTAAAGCCCGGCATGACGGTGTCATATTCTTTTTGAGCCTGAGCGACAAGAACGTGCTGCAAGGCATCGATCAGACGCACGATAGCATCGATTTCGCCTCTTAAATAAAGACGGATGTCGGTCGCGACTTGATCGTTTCGGCTGCGTCCCGTGTGAAGGCGTTTTCCGGCATCACCGATAAGTTGCGTGAGCCGAGCTTCGATATTTAAGTGCACGTCTTCAAGTTCTAATTGCCAAACGAACTTACCGGTTTTGATTTCTTCGGAAATCTGCGCCATACCGCGACGAATATCGGCTAAATCGTTCTTCGTGAGAATGCCGCAGTGTTCGAGCATCGCGGCGTGAGCTAAAGACCCGGCGATGTCTGCCTGTGCCATGCGCTTATCAAAGCTGACCGATTGCGTATAGCGCAGGACAAAGTCGGCAACGGGTTCGGAAAAACGCCCGGACCATGCCTTGCTCTTGGCGTGTAACGGATCAACGGAATTGTTGTGGTCTTCTTGCATAGGAATACGAAAAAAAAGAAGGTCAAAGGCTCAGCCCGCTTAAAAAAGAGGGGAGCTAAGAAGCTCCGTTATTGTAATGGGAAGAGAAACAGGTCAAAACCTAACATCTCGAAAAGGCGCCCAATCTTCTGACTTGCATCGCTTCGAACAAGATGGCAAGAAGGACGTCGTTTGCTTTTCGGTAAAATTTCACGTCGTTTTGAGACCGTTCAAATTGACGGTTTTGCGGGAAGGATTCAAAAGTACAATGGAAAAACAATCAATCGTCATCGTCAGTCGCGAAAGTGCTCTTGCTTTATGGCAGTCTAAGCACGTTCAGTCGTTGCTTCAGGCGCACTATCCGACCGAAGATGTTTCGATTCTCGGCATCACAACGCGAGGCGATCGGATTCTCGATAAGAAACTGTCGCTTATCGGCGGTAAAGGACTTTTTGTCAAAGAACTCGAGACAGCTATGCAAGAGGGGAGAGCGGACCTTGCGGTTCACTCCCTCAAAGATGTTCCGATGCAGTTGCCCTCAGGTTTTTCTTTAGCCTGCGTGACGGTGCGTGAAGATCCGCGAGATGTCTTTGTCAGTTCCCGATTTGCCTGTTTAGAGGATATGCCCGAGGGGGCTGTTGTCGGAACTTCAAGTTTGAGACGCGAATTGATGCTCAAAAACCGGTATCCGCACCTTATCGTCCGGTCCGTGCGCGGTAATGTCGGAACGCGGTTAAGTAAATTGGATGCCGGACAGTTCGATGCGTTGATTATGGCCGGAGCAGGTCTGAAACGGCTTGGTTTTTCCGATCGTATCCGTCAGTGGATTCCGGCCGAAGTGAGTCTTCCGGCCCCCGGACAAGGAGCCCTCGGGATTGAAATTCGTTCGGACGATGAGAAATTAGGTCGGATTGTCGCATTTCTCAATGACGAAAAAACGCGAGCGGCTTGTGCGGCCGAGCGCGCTGTCAGTCGTGCTTTGGGAGGCTCTTGCCAGGTGCCGCTTGCTGCGTATGCTGTCGATCGGGGCGGCAGTCTTTGGCTTCGGGCTCTTGTCGGAGATCATCGAACGGGGCGCATGCTCTTTGCTCAAGACTGTGCCCAGTACGCACAGGCCGAAGATCTTGCTTCGCGCGTTGTCGGGCAACTATTAAAGCAGGGCGCACAAGAAGTCCTGGATGCCGTTTTGTCGGAGACGCGTACGAAATGATACGGACACCTCGCTTGATTTTGACGCGTCCGCAAAAGGAATCGGAACGATTAGCCCGAGAACTTACGGGGCTGTCTACGTGGATCTGGCCGGCTTTTTCGTTTGTCGCTCCGAGCGACACCGAGACCGTGAATCGGACACTTTCGGATGTATCGCGATTTGACGCCTTTTTGTTTATCAGCCCGACGGCGGTTTCCTTTGCGCACGCCCGAATGCCGAACATCCCCGATAGTGTCACGGTCTGTTGCGCCGGGGCGGCGACGGCTCTTGCTGTGCAAAAAGCCTGGGGCGCCTCGGTCCGAATCCTTTGCCCGGAAGGCAAGGTGCCATCTTCCGGTAGTGAATCGCTTTTTAAGGCGATGAAAGACAGGGGGCTGCCGAAATCGCTTTTGATTTTCCGAGCTCAAAGCGGACGGGAGTGGCTTTCCGAGCAACTGGCCGATGCCGGTGTACACATCGAAAAGCTATGTGTCTATGAGCGCATTCCCTTTACCATGGATTTCGAGAAAAAAGAGGCGCTCAAACAGTCGATGCAAACGGAATATCCCGTCTTGCTCCTGACAAGTACCGAAGCCGTCGGTGTTTTTAAGCAAGCGCTTGAGGGGATTCCCGAAGCCTTTATGTGGCTGCAGTCGGGAGGTGTTCTGACGGTTCATCCGCGTTGCGTACAGGCGCTCGAGCAATCCGGGTTCGGGAACGTGACACTCGCAAGAGATTCAGATCCGAAAATCCTGGCTCGGGCTCTTAAGGCACTAGCCGGCGACGGGAACCGGGTCCTTTGAGACATCGACCCAACCGACTGCTTCGGCACTTTCTTCCAGTTCTTTGAGTGTCAGGTCCACGGCACTGTGAGCCGTGCCGCAGGCGGGAAAGATTTTCTCGTAGCGCTTAAGAGACAGGTCTAAATACACGCTGCAACCCTCTTTGACGCCGAACGGGCAGACGCCTCCCATCGGGTGTCCCGTGTAGTTTTCAACGGCTTCGTGGGCAATCATGCTCGCTTTGGTGTGAAAGGTCGCTTTAAATTTTTTGTTGTCGATGCGGGCATCTCCGGCGGCAACAACCAAAACGGGTTTGCCGTCGACCAAAAAGGCCAGTGTCTTTGCAATATTGCCCGGTGCGCACCCTAACGCATGTGCGGCCGTCTCCACTGTCGGTGTCGGCTCATCGCAAATACGTATTTTGTCTGATAAGTTGTGGCGCGCGAGTTGCGCTTTTGCAGATTCAAAACTCAAGAAAACACTCCTTAAAAGGGTTGTGGCTACAATTGTCCCGCCTCAAAACGAAAGGACAAACAATCATGTTAGGCGTTTCAATTTTTCAAATCAATGCGTCTGTCGGCGATTTTCGGACAAATGCCGAGAAATTGCAGGAAGCGTCTTTGCGTGCTCGCGAGGAAGGTGCCGGTCTTCTTGTTGCTCCGCTGGGCGCTTTAACCGGGTATCCGGTGGAAGGTTTTTCCCGACGCGCGGAATTTTTGCTTCGTCAAAAGGAAGCCTTTACGACACTGGTTCCAAAGCTTGCCGTCCCGGCTCTGTTCGGGATGACTCCGGGGCTCGTCTTTGTGGAAAACGGCACAAATCGTCTGGTTGTACCCGGGGAAGTGGTTGAAATTGCCGGAACGCGCTTCGGGATTCTGTCGCAAATCGATTCGCTACCCGATTCCGTTTCCGATATGAAATTGCGCGGAGCTGAGGCTGTGTTGGTGGTCGCCGCAGATCCGTTTAAACGTGGACGACCCGAAGCGCGTCTGAACTTAGTCAGTCAGGTCGCCCGAAAGCTCGCACTTCCGATTCTTTTTGTCAACCTTGCGGGCGGCGCCGACGTATGGGTTTTTGACGGCGCCAGTTTTGTCGTCAATCGCGACGGGGCCTGTACGGCTCGTCTCGCGCGCTCGGCCGAGGACTTTAAGACCGTGGATTTGGTCGGAACGAAGGCATTCGACGCTCCCCCGGCCGATGAGCTCGGGGATCTTTACGATGCCCTGGTTCTCGCACTTGGCGACTATGTGCATAAGAACGGCTTTAAAACCGTACAACTCGGGCTGTCCGGCGGAATTGACAGTGCCTTGGTCGCGACGATTTGCGCCGACGCTTTGGGATCGAAAAATGTTCATGCGCTCATGATGCCGACGCGCTACACGACGGATTTAAGCTTGACGGAAGCGGAAAAACTCGCGAAAAACCTCGGTATCCACTACACCATTCGTCCGATCGGGGCTCTCTTTGATGCGTATCGCAAGGAGCTTTCGGAGGATTTTGCAGGGACGACTTGGGATGCCACGGAAGAAAACCTTCAGGCGCGCATCCGCGGAAATCTTTTGATGGCCTACGCCAATAAGTTTGGGCGTCTTGTCGTTGCCACAAGCAACAAGAGCGAGTCGGCGGCCGGGTACGCGACGCTTTACGGCGATACAACAGGCGCATTCGAAGCAATCTCTGATGTCTACAAGACCGATGTCTGGGCGCTTGCCCGATACCGCAATGTACGAGCCGGGCGAGAACTCATTCCCGAAAGTATTATTTCGAGAGCGCCCTCGGCCGAATTGCGCGAAGGACAGAAGGATTCGCAAAGTCTTCCGGAGTATCCGGTTTTAGATGCCGTCTTACGTCTTTATGTCGATCAGGGAAAATCGGTATCCGAAATCGTTAAGTCCGGATTTGATCGAGCCTTGGTCGAGCGCATCGTCCGCATGACACACCGAGCGGAATTTAAGAGACGCCAGTGTCCGATTGGGGCACGCGTCAGTGACGTGGCGTTCTCGGGCCCGGTGTGGAATTATCCGATGACTGTTAAATTAGAAAAATAAGGGAAAAGAATGGCTTTACTACGACATTTTTTAAAACTTGCCGATTTCAGCGCCGAAGAACTTGAGCATATGCTTCAAAGGGCTCTTTGGATCAAAGCGCGTCAGAAGGCCGGGAACCCCTATGAGCCTTTCCACGGAAAAGTTCTCGCGATGATTTTCGAGAAGGCGAGCACCCGCACGCGCGTGTCTTTTGAAACGGGCTTTTACCAAATGGGCGGCAATGTGGTGAACCTGACCAGTCAGGGCTCGCAGCTCGGACGTTCCGAATCAATCGAAGATACGGCTCGCGTTATCAGTCGCATGGTCGACCTGGTGATGATTCGCACCTTCGGTCAGGACCGCCTTGTGGCATTTGCTCAAAATAGCCAAGTTCCTGTGATTAACGGTCTGACGAACGAATACCACCCCGTACAAATCATGACTGACATCCTGACCTTCATGGAGCATAAAGGGTCGATTCGCGGCAAGAAGGTCGCTTGGATCGGAGACGCTAACAACATGAGCTATTCGTGGCTCGAGGCGGCCAAGATTTTAGGCTTTGAGATTATGCTGGCTATCCCGGAGGGCTATCCGATTGATACGAGTTTGATTCCGGCCGGTGACTACTACACCGTCACACGCGATCCGATTGAAGCCGCGAGGGGGGCCGATTTGGTGACAACCGACGTTTGGACCTCGATGGGCTTTGAAAAAGAAAACGAGAAGCGCCGGCATGATTTTGCCGCGTTCCGGGTCAACGACACCGTCATGGCCGCAGCCGATTCCCATGCGATTTTCATGCACTGCTTGCCGGCGCATCGCGGCGAGGAAGTGACAGCCTCGGTTATCGACGGGCCGCAGTCTGTCGTCTGGGACGAAGCGGAAAATCGCTTGCATGCCCAAAAAGGCATCATGGAGTATTGCCTCCTGGGGGCGGTTTAATGGGCGTTGACGCCGGTTCGGAACTTGTTCGTATCAGTAAACGCATGAGTGAACTCGGCCTTGCGAGTCGTCGCGAGGCCGACGCGTGGATTGCAGCGGGCCTTGTGAAGGTAAACGGCCGGACGGCGCAACTCGGAGAAAGAATCCGATCCGATGCAACGATTACCGTCGATCGGGTCGCGCAGCGCGAACAGGCATCGCGCGTGACGATTTTGATTCACAAGCCGGTTGGCTACGTAAGCGGTCAAGCCGAAGACGGGTATCTGCCGGCTCGTGTTCTTGTTACGCCGGAAAATCACTGGGCGGGCGATACGTCGACGCGACGTTTTTCGACTGCTCAACTCAAAAGTCTGGTTCCGGCCGGGCGCCTTGACATTGATTCGGTCGGACTCCTTGTTTTAACGCAAGACGGGCGTATAGCCAAGACTCTGATTGATGCCTCTTCCACCGTAGAAAAAGAATACATCGTGCGTGTTGCAGGTTCGGACGGACGAACCGGGCGGGAAGCTCTTTCGGAAAAGGGTTTAGCGCTTTTAAATCACGGACTTGCGCTGGACGGAAAGCTCCTTTTGCCCGCGAAAGTCTCTTGGCTTAACGAAAGCGAATTGCGCTTTATTTTGCAGGAAGGCAAAAAGCGGCAAATTCGTCGCATGTGCGAGTCAGTCGGCTTGCGTGTTTTACGCTTAAAACGCGTGCGTATCGGACAAGTACGCCTCGGAAAACTTCCGTACGGTAGGTGGCGGTATTTGTCGAACGGCGAGCATTTTTAAGCCCGAGGTTTTGAAGGTCTCGATTTATAATTGACGTCATCGATACGGAGGGTGACGAACTTATGGATTCCTCACAGTTAAACGACGATGAAGAGGAAGTCAAACTTCCCGGGTTGCCGCCCAATACGAAAAACTACATGACACCGGCTTGCTACAGGCGTCTTTTGGACGAGCGCGAAAAGCTCGTGAATGTGGAGCGCCCGGCGATGGTCAATGTCGTCAGTTGGGCTGCCAGTAACGGCGACCGAAGCGAAAACGGCGACTACCTGTACGGCAAACGCCGGTTACGTGAAATGGATCGGAGGATTCGTTTTCTCAATAAGCGCATTGAATCGGCTGAAGTGGTCGATCCGGCAACGCGCCCTCAAACCGACCAGATTTTCTTCGGCGCAACAGTCGTTTACGAATCGCTTTCGGACCATACCGAACACACCGTTCGCATTGTCGGAATCGATGAGGCCGATCCCGAGCACGGTGACGTCAGTTGGGTCAGTCCCATTGCCCGTGTTTTCTTAAAGGCGCGCGAAGGCGACCAAGTAAAACTTCCGACGCCGGCGACCATCGATCATCCGGCGCACGTGGAGATTTTGGAAATTATCGAAGTGCGGTACGTCAACGAAAAGCCCGGCTAGTCGTTTTACGTCTGACAAGACCGGGTTTTCGCCCTCAATGCAAAACCGCCGAATTTTCGGCGGTTTTGTTAAGTGGCTAGCCTGCTCGGCGCATCATGTCGAAGAACTCAGCATTGCTCTTGGTGTTACGCATCTTATCCAAGAGGAACTCCATCGCCTCGATTTCATCCATATCGTAAAGAAGTTTGCGCAGGACCCACACTTTCTGCAATACATCGGGCTTGAGCAAAAGCTCTTCGCGACGCGTACCGGAACGGTTGACATTGATGGCCGGATAGACGCGTTTTTCCGCTAGGCGACGCTCCAGATGAATTTCCATGTTGCCCGTGCCTTTGAACTCTTCATAAATCACGTCGTCCATGCGTGAGCCCGTATCGATGAGGGCCGTTGCGAGAATCGTAAGCGACCCGCCTTCTTCGATATTGCGTGCCGCACCGAAGAAGCGCTTGGGACGTTGCAGAGCATTGGCATCGACGCCGCCCGTCAGAACTTTGCCGGAACTCGGAATGACCGTGTTGTAGGCGCGAGCAAGACGCGTAATCGAATCCAAAAGAATGATGACGTCTTTCTTGCTTTCGGCCAAACGCTTGGCTTTTTCGATGACCATTTCGGCAACTTGCACGTGGCGTGTGGCCGGCTCGTCGAACGTGCTGGCGATGACTTCGCCGCGCACGGAGCGCTGCATCTCGGTCACTTCTTCCGGACGTTCGTCAATCAGGAGTACGATGAGGATGCAATCGGGGTGATTGGCCGTGATGGCGTGGGCAATGTGCTGCATCAAGACGGTCTTACCGGATTTTGGACTTGCAACAAGCAGTCCGCGCTGGCCCTTACCGATTGGGGCAATGATGTCGATCAATCGCCCCGTGATGTTCTCATCGCCGCGCATGTTGCGCTCAAGGGTGAGCGGCACATTCGGAAATAGCGGCGTGAGGTTTTCAAAGAGCATGCGGTGCTTGAGGTTTTCCGGCGGCTGACCGTTGACCGTATCGACCTTGACGAGGGCGAAATACCGCTCGTTATCTTTGGGGGTACGCACTTCACCTTCAATCGAGTCGCCCGTGTGCAAGTTAAAGCGGCGGATCTGCGAGGGCGAGATGTAAATGTCGTCGGTGCTGGCCAGGTAGCTCGTATCCGGACTTCTTAAGAAACCGAATCCGTCGGGCAGAACCTCAAGGGTTCCGTCTCCGAAAATCTGTTCGCCGGACTTGGCACGTTTTTTGAGAATAGCAAACATCAACTCCTGTTTGCGCATACGTTGCGCGTTCTCGATCTCAAGCTCCGTGGCCATGTCGAGCAGATGGCTGATGTGCAGGGTTTTAAGTTCTGAAAGATGCATGAAAAAAGAAAAAAAGAAAATGCCGAGCAGACGTTCGTGCGCGTCTGACCGCTCAAAAGAAGTTTTTAAAGATATTGGTCGATAAAAGCGGTTAATTGGGATTTGGCCATCATGCCCGTGTGCTGTCCGACTAAATCTCCGTTTCTAAAGACCAGCAACGTCGGCACACCGCGCACACCGTATCGGGCGGCAACCTCACCGCCCTCGTCGACGTTGTACTTGGCAAAAAGGACACGTCCTTCGTACTCTTCGGCTGCGGCGTCAACAAGGGGCGAGAGCATACGGCACGGTCCGCACCAAGGTGCCCAGAAATCAACGATAACTGGCTTGTCCGTGACGGAGATGATTTCGGACTGAAAATCGCTGTCGGAAACAGAGAGGATTAAATCGCTCATCAGAGAGTTCCTTTATTCAACGGTTGTGGAAAGAGTCTTTATTCGGTTGTCGGGATTATTTCGGTTTTCAAACACAAACAAGCCAAGCGGGCACACGGTGCGAAACTGGAAAGGGAAAAAATCGCGACAGCTCCGGAACTGGGGCGCGATGCAGGAACATCACGGGCAGACAGGCAGACTATATCAAAAATCAGCGTTTGTGTGCGCCTTCTTTTCAGGTATTTTTCGAAAATACGAAGCGACAATCGATCCGGAGATGATGTTCCAAAAACTGAAAATCGCTGACGGGACGGCGATCATCGGCATCGCAGCAAAGTGAAGCGAGGCCAGGGCAGCCCCGAGGCCGGCGTTTTGGGTGCCGACTTCGATGGAAATACACTTACGTTTAGGTAAGTCCGAACCGAAGGCAAGCGCCAAAAGATACCCTAGAAGCAGCCCGAGACCGTTATGAAGGAATACCGCTAAGAAGGCAAGCGGAACGGCTTGCGAGAGCGAGTCGCTGGCTCCGGCAACGACAACGGCCACGATGACGATAATGACGGCAATACTCAGAAGCGGCAGGACGTCGGATGCTTGACGGATTCTCTCTCCGACAAGTGCATGAACGGCAACGCCGGCTGCAACGGGAATCAGAATAATCCAGCAGATGGATTTAAACATCGCATAGGGGTCCACGGCAACCCACTCCTGAGACAACCATGCCACGATGGTCGGGGTGACAAAGGGGGCTAAAAGCGTTGTGCAACTTGTGAGGGTCACCGATAGCGCCACGTCGCCGCGTGCCAAATACGTCAGAACGTTACTTGATGTTCCGCCGGGGCAGGCCCCGACTAAAATCACGCCGATGGCAAGTTCCCCGGGTAGGTCCAAGAAGACACAAAGGCCGTAGGCAATGGCCGGCATCAGACTGTATTGCGCAAAGATTCCGAGAAGCACTTCCGTCGGATGCGAGAGGACGGCTTTAAAGTCCGAAATCGAAAGCGTCAATCCCATGCCGAACATCACAAGTCCGAGCATCGGCGAGACCCAGGGTGTCAGATTGACGAAAACTTCGGGCTTTATATACGCCGCGCCTGCAAACACGAGCATCCAAAGCGGGAAGGTTTTATTGGCGAACCGACTGAAGTGCTCAAGTCTCTGCATGGAAGGTTGTCCGAAATGAGGCCTTTCGTTTGTTCGAGATTTGCTTGTCGGATTGCCGATCGGCAAATCCGACAACACAGAAAAAAAAGGCCACCGAAAGGTGGACCGTTCTTTTAAGTCTGGCTCCCCGAGTTGGGCTCGAACCAACGACCCACGGATTAACAGTCCGTTGCTCTACCGACTGAGCTATCGGGGAATGCAGAAGCGAAACTATATACACAATCGGAAAAATTGGCAAGACGCAATTCGGAGTTTTTTCGGTTCCGCAAAACGTGTGTTTCCGTTGTGTCGGTTTTCCGAAAAAAGAATCGGTTCGCCTCTTGCCGAAACTTCCCTAGAGCACGGCGGCAAAGGCCTCGGCGACGTACGCAATGTTCGTATCGTTTAATCCGCACAGGCAAATCCGTCCGTTTTGGACGGCATAAATGCCGAATTCACCGGCGAGGCGTTCAATCTGCTCGGATGTAAAGCCTGTGTAGGAGAACATGCCTTTTTGCCGTGCGATAAAACTGAAATCGCGTTTGGCTCCGATTTCTTTCATAGCGCGCGCGAGTGTGACACGCATTGTGCGGATGCGATGACGCATACCGCTCACTTCATTCTCCCAAGCAGCTTTTTTCACCGGGTCCGTCAAGATATTGCGCACGATTCGAGCGCCGTGAAGCGGGGGATTGGAGTAACTGGAGCGCACGAGGTTTTCGGCCTGAGTTAAAACGGCGTGCGATTCTTTTTCGTTTTGCGTGACAACCGTAAGGGCTCCGATGCGTTCTCCGTACAGGCCGAAGTTTTTGGAAAACGAACTGGAAACGAAAAAGTTGAGCCCCGATCGGGCAAAAAGACGCACGGCATAGGTGTCTTCTGCAAGGCCGTCCCCGAAGCCCTGGTAGGCGATATCCAAAAGAGCAATCAGGTGCTTTTTCCGGCAAACCTCAAGCACCTCGTTCCACTGGTCGCAATTTAAGTCATACCCGGTCGGGTTGTGGCAACAGGCATGTAAAAGGGTAACGCTTTTTTCCGGAAGCCTCTGCAAGTCTTCGATAAGTCCCTCGAAATCGATGCCGATTTCGGGCTTGTAGTACCGATACCGCAAAACCTTCAGACCCGAGGCAGCAAAAAGGGCATTGTGGTTATCCCAGGTCGGATTGCTTGTCGCGCCGACCGTGCAGGACAGACGCGAGGCGAGTAGGTCGCCGGCTAAGCGGAGTGCCCCCGTCCCCCCGAGTGTTTGAACGGTGGCAGCGCGCTTGCTACGAATGATTTCGCTTTCCGGACCGAAAAGTAACTCTTGCACGGCGCACTGCAAGGCCGCATCGCCGCTCATGGGGCCGTAATAGTGGCGTGAACCGCCCGGCGTGCCGGCCAAGGCCGTTTCTTCCTGACGGACGACATCTAAGGTTGTCGGATTACCGTTCGCGTCAAGGTAGGCGCCGACACCGAGATTAACTTTTTCGGCTCGGGTGTCTCGGGCAAAGCGCTCGGAAACGCCGAGAATCGGATCGGCCGGAGCCTCCTGAAGCGTATGAAACAAATCGTCGTGCATGGGTAACCCTCCTGCAAATGCTTGTATACGAAAAAACTATACAGACAGTAGACTTCCCGAATCACCTAGGAAACTTGACCGAACGCGGATTTCAGTGTTCTTGTCGCTAAAGCAATGTCGCGTTGTCCGCAAATTGCTGAAACAACGGCAATGCCGCGAGCGCCGGCGCAGCGCATTTCCGGAGCCTGCGCAACGCCGATGCCTCCGATTGCAACGACAGGGACGGAAAGATTTTCTATGATTCGGCGTAGCACATCCGGACCCATCGCCGGCGCGGCATCTTTTTTGGTCGACGTGGCGTAAACCGGGCCTACACCGGCGTAGTCGACAACAGTCGGATCTAAAGTTCCGATTTCTTCGTACCGGGTAATCGAAAGACCGATGACGGCATCTTTCCCTAAAAGGGCACGAGCCTTGCGCGGATTCATGTCGCTTTGTCCGACGTGTACCCCGCTTGCTCCGATGATTTCGGCGGCCTTAACGTCGTTATTGACAATCAGCGGTACACCGTAGGGCGATAAAACGCGTTTTAACTTAAGTCCGCAGTCCACAAGAGCCTGTGTGCTCCAATTCGGAGCCCGAAGTTGCACGCAGGTGACACCGGCCTGGGCGGCTTGACGGGCCGTTTGCACCATGCCGTCGGACCCGCCGCACAAAACGGGGTCTAAGACAAGATAAAGTGTCAAATCCGGAGACGTTCGCATCACAGGGACTGAAGGCTGATGGTTTCAAGGGCGTCCAAATAGGCCGTATGAAAACTTCCGTAGGGCTTGTCGCCGACAGTTTGCGCCGCACTTTTTGCCAGAGCGCAGGCAGAAGCGGCGGCCACGAGCGTATCGTCGGCTCCTGCGATGAGGGCAGCGACCAGGGCCGATAAGGAACACCCGGTGCCGACAATACGACCGACTTTGGCGTTTCCGCCGGAAACCGAAAGCGTGCGTGTTCCGTCCGTGATGTAGTCGATCTGGCCCGTGACGGCGACGATGGTTTGGGCCCCGGAGGCAAGGGTCTCGGCCGCCTTTAACGCATCGGCACTTGTCAGGATGCTGTCAACACCTTTGGCCGTTTTTTCTCCGCCGCTTAGCGCCACAATTTCAGACGGGTTGCCGCGGATGACCGTCGGGCTGTTCAAGACGAGTTTGGCAATCACGGAATCGCGCCAGAGTGAGACGCCGGCGGCAACCGGATCGAGCACCCAGGGTTTTTGGGCATACAATGCCGCGCGCGTTGTCAGCAGCATCGCATCGGCATCGGGTGCCGTCAGGGTCCCGACATTGACAAGTAACGCCGCGGCAATGCGCGTAAAGTCCGGCGCTTCTTGTTTGGCCGGAAGCATGGCGGGGCTAGCGCCGGCTGCCGCAAGGACATCGGCCGTAAAGGCACAGGCAACGACATTGGTCATGCAGTGAACCAGAGGATTGGTACGGCGGACGCGTGCCCATTCGCGGCGAGCTACCGATAAGTCAAGGGGTTGGACGGACATGGATTCTCTTTCTTTTAGCCGGCTGAAAAAACGCGCCGTATCGTTTTTTTCCGCATTATAAGAAGAGCGGGCAAAGAGGGCTTTTTGTCGGGCCTGTGTCAAAACGCAACGAATCGGAAACATTGTTTTTTCAGCTCAATTCGTTTGCATTGCGCCATCCATGAGTAAAATCCCCCCGTTGCGTGCGTAGCGAAGGGATTAGAACAGTCTTTCGTCTGCGTTGTGTTTATTTTTCTTTTTCGGATTTATGGCAAAAGAAGACCTGATTGAAATGGCCGGTGAAGTGCTCGAAGTGCTTCCCGATGCGCGGTACCGCGTGAAATTGGAAAACGGGCATGAGCTCATTGCCTACACAAACGGCAAGATGCGCAAGCACCACATTCGTATTCTGGCGGGAGACAAAGTTTCTTTGGAACTTTCTCCGTACGATTTGACGAAGGGTCGTATCACGTTCCGTCACATTGACGGTCGCCCGGCTGCGACTCCTGCTCCGGCCCGTCGTCGTTAATCGGTTTTCACTTCGGGACGACTCAGTTTCCGAAGAAGGCGCGCCTTCCTATGTTTGAGGATGACGACTTATTTGCGGTTCCGGGCCCGGTTCGGGAGGCGCCCCTTTTTTCCGTTTCCGATTTGCTCGGGCAACTCAATGCCGTGATGGCCGGAACCTTCGGTCAGGTTCGTGTTATCGGTGAAATTCACGCATTCAAGCCGGCAGCGTCCGGACACTGGTACATCGATCTGAAAGACGAACGCCGGGATGCGGTCTTGCAGTTGTGCTTTTTCCGGCAAAAGCGCTTTGCTCAAACCTATATTCCGAAAGTCGGAGATTTGGTTCAAGTCAGGGGCAATCTCAATATCTACATGCCTCGCGGGCAGCTCTCGCTCAATGTTTCGTCGATAGAGCCGGCAGGGGACGGTGCGCTTTACGCCCAGTTTATGGCCCTGAAAGCTAAACTTGAGGCCGAAGGTCTCTTTAATGCGGCCCGCAAAAAACCGATTCCGCTTTACCCGAAGCGGGTCGGTGTGGTCACAAGTTTGGCCGGAGCTGCTTTGCGCGATGTCGTCAAAACTATCTCCTTACACGCTCCCAATATCGAACTTATCGTGTACCCGACGCCGGTACAGGGACCCGAAGCCGAAAGCCAAGTGATTCGAGCCTTACAGGTAGCCGATGCGCAAGGTATGGTCGACTGCATTCTTTTGGTGCGCGGCGGGGGGTCGCTCACGGACTTATGGACTTTTAACGGCGAGGCTCTGGCACGGGCCGTCGCGGGGATGCATCTACCGGTCGTAAGCGGTATCGGGCATGAGACTGACACGACGATTGCCGACTTTGTCGCCGACCTTCGGGCGGCAACGCCGACGGCCGCGGCCTTGTGCGTCGCATCGGGTTGGGAAAACGGTCGTGAGAAGTTTTTCGGACTGTGTAAGCGCCTTATTGCGGCCAAAGAGGCCGAACTCAGACTTGCCGAGCAGATGCTCAAAGGGCGAGCCAATCCGAGGCGGGCCATGGAAACAATCTTGGATAATCTCGGACGCCGGGCAGATGAGGTGTACCACGCCCTTCAAAGCGCCATGCGTGCCCTTTTTGATGAGAAAAAGCGGCATGCTCAAGAGCTTACAGATCGCCTTTTACGCGCTAAACCCTCGGTGCGCGAATCTTCGGAGCGACTCGTGCATGTGCTGACGCGTTTTGAAAATGCACGAGCCGGCTGTTTGCAGCAGCGCACCAATCGCATGGATCTTTTAAAGGCGCGTCTTAACGGGGTAAGACCGGATGTTGTCCGGGCGAAAAGCCGTCTGGAGGCCGTACACAAGCGTCTGAATTTGGCGTATTCGCATCAGATGCAAACGCGCCTTGCTCGCCTTAAAGCCCTTCAAGACCGCCTGCAAAGCGTTGACGTCAAACGTGTTCTTGAGCGAGGATTTTGTCTTGTTCGAGATGAAAACGGGCGCCTTCATTCGCGCGCCGGCGATCTGACGGTCGGGCAGGGTGTCAATCTTTATTTTTCCGACGGCAACGCTTTTGCACGCGTTGAGAAAAACGCTCTGAAAAAATAGTTTTCGATTTTTCAGGGCTCTTGCCGTTTTCGTCCGTCTTTTTTTCGTTTCTTCCTATATGATATGTCACCAAGGGGAAATTCCGATTGCAAACGGGATTTCGGGTTCGTAACTTACCAGATGATTCAGAGGAGACGCCCATGCCAGAGTTTGTCTTACCGCCTTTGGGTTTTTCGCTTGACAGCCTCGCGCCCGCTATGAGCCGGGAAACGCTTGAGTACCATTACGGAAAGCACCACCAGGGCTATATCAGCAATTTAAATACCTTGGTCAAAGGCAGTATCTTCGAGGGTAAGTCCCTCAAGGAAATCGTTAAAACAGCGCAGGGCGCTGTTTTTGACAATGCTGCACAGGCGTTTAACCATTCGTTCTTTTGGAAAAGCTTAACACCCGACGGCGGCGGTGAACCCGGCGAAAAACTGATGGCAGCCATTGTGGCCCGTTGGGGTAGCTTCGAAGGGTTTAAGAAGGCGTTCCTCGCCGCATCGCTCGCGCGGATCGGAAGCGGTTGGATTTGGCTCGTGCACAAGTCCTCGGGAGCTCTTGAAATCGTGTCGACGTCCAATGCCGGCACACCCTTAACGGAACATATGCGTCCGCTTTTGGTCCTCGACGTTTGGGAGCATGCGTACTATTTGGACTATCGCAATGCACGCGGTAAGTATGTCGAGGCGTTCTTCAATAGTTGCGTCAACTGGAAATTTGCCGACGCTCGCTTTAACGGGCAGCCGAGCGGCTGTGACTGCCGTCCGGAGTAAAGACGACGGTTCTTCTCAAAAAGGAAAAGAGGCTTCGCTTGACGGCGAGGCCTTTTTTGAATTTCGTGCGTCAAACTAAGCCATTTCCCCTGTCAGTGGGGTAAAATCCTCGCTTGTTGCAACGTGTCCGTACTTTGAAGGATGCGTTGTGCTTGACTGAAAGAAAAACAAGAACATATCTCATTTCACTTTTACTCTTTGGAGAGTTGAAAAATGACCATCAAAGTTGGTATTAACGGTTTCGGTCGTATCGGCCGTTTCGTTTTCCGTGCCTCTGTTGCGCGTCCCGAACTCGGAATTGAAGTTGTCGGTATCAACGACCTTCTGCCGCCCGATTACATGGCCTACATGCTCAAGTACGACACGATGCACGGCGCCTTCAACGGCACTGTCGAAGTGGTCGACGGACACCTCGTTGTCAACGGCAAGACCATTCGCATCACAGCCGAACGTGATCCGGCCCTCTTGAAGTGGGGAGACATCGGCGTTGACTACGTTGTTGAGTCTACGGGATTTTTCCTTAAGGACGAACTCGCTCGCAAGCACATCGAAGCCGGTGCTCGCCGCGTTGTGATGTCAGCTCCTTCCAAGGATGCCACTCCGATGTTCGTGGTCGGCGTGAACGACAAGACCTACGCCGGTCAGGATATCGTCTCGAACGCTTCCTGCACGACAAACTGCTTGGCTCCTTTGGCCAAGGTCGTGAACGATGCGTTCGGCATCGAGCAGGGTCTCATGACAACGGTCCACTCCACAACCGCCACACAGCGTACGGTTGACGGCCCGTCCCTGAAGGATTGGCGCGGCGGTCGCAGTGCCTCCCAGAACATTATCCCGTCTTCTACGGGTGCTGCGAAGGCTGTCGGCAAGGTCATTCCGTCCTTGAACGGCAAGTTGACCGGGATGAGTTTCCGTGTTCCGACTGCCGACGTTTCCGTCGTCGATTTGACCTGCACGCTTGTCAAGTCCGCCACGTACGCGGATATCTGCGAAGCGATTAAGGAAGCTGTTGCCGGTCCGATGAAGGGGGTTATGGACTACACGTCTGACGCGGTTGTTTCGTCCGACTTTCTGGGTAACACCCACACGTCCATTTTCGATGAAAAGGCCGGTATTGCTCTGACCGATCACTTCGTCAAGCTCGTGAGCTGGTACGACAACGAAATCGGTTACTCCAATAAGGTTCTCGAGCTCATCTGCTCGATGGAAAAGTCCGGTAAGTAATTTTTGTCCTAGTGACAAATATGTGATGTAATGAAAGGGGTGCCGGCGGGTGCCCCTTTTTCGTCTCGGAGAGTGTTGTGAAACCCACCAGATTCCTTGTTAGTTTTGTTTTACTGTGCGCCTCGTTTTCGGCGCATGCCGAATCAGTTTTCTTTGAATACAGTGGAAAGTTTTATCCGCTTGAGGTTGTGTCCAACCCGTGTGCCGATGCCCTTGTCAAGCGTCTTCCCGTGATGATGAGTTTCGAGGATTTCGGCAAAAGCGAGCGCATTGCGTACCTGAAGTACCCGCTTCCGCTTCTGAAAGAGAAAATCCAATACACGCCGAAAAAAGGTGATATCGCATATTGGCCGCCGAGACGAAATCTAACGGTTTATCTAACCGACCCCGATTACAAAGCCGATGTCATTCCGATCGGGCGCGTCTCGGATGAGGCCCTCGAGATGATCCGTACGTCCAAAAGCTCGGTGATGAATCTGGTGCGCGAAGCCAAGTAGAGCACGGAGGACGCTCCTTGTTTTCCCGATCGAAACCGTTCACATGCGGCATTGCGGGCGGCTCGGAACCGACCCGACTATTCCCGATATCGGAATTTTGGTTTCGACCGATATTCTCGCGATTGACCAGGCTTCCATTGATCTGGTGTTTCGGATGACCCGTGCAGAAAACCCCGATTTAGCCGAGCCTGTTGGGTCACGCCGCGGATTGCGACAGCTTTCTTGATATGCGGGAGCTGAAAATGGGAAATCCCGGCTACGAACGCATTTTTATTGACGATAGACCACGTTTCGTGACTGACCTTTGTTTCGAGATTGAGGGGTTCGAGATACAAAAAACCCGTCTTCCATCCGAAGGCGGGTTTTTCACGATGATGTTTGTCGTCAATCGTTAGACGGCTGCAGCCAAAGCGTCTTTCACGTTGGTAAAGACCTTGTCCTTGCCGACCTTCTCGCGCAGGTCAATGAGGTTTTGTTTGGGGTCGGCCACCAAATAGACCGTACTGCCGGCATCGCGCTTGGTGTTGATTTCATCTTCGAAAGCATAGACGCCGGAAATATCCGCAAAGTCGCAGTGCGTAAGGTCAAGGATATAGGTCTTGCCCTTCACGGCCGCAAAGTGCGCTACCAAGTCGTAGCTCGCGCCGAAATAAAAACCACCGAAAAGCGTGCAAATCCGAACGCCGTTTTCTTCGTCCACTTCCATCCGCGTGCGACGATTCACTTGGGCAATCAGCGACAAGCTTGCCAGAACCACACCGAAGCCGACCGCAAAAATCAGGTCCACAAAAACCGTCAACAGGAAGACGACAACCATGATGGCGATGTCGTTTCTGGGACAAATCTTGATTTCCTTGAGCATTCTGTAGTCCAGAATGTTGATACCGACGGATATCAAAATGCCGGCCAGAACGCTCAGCGGCACATAGCAGACAACGCTATAAAGGCTCACGAGCACGGCCGAAAGGAACAGGGAGCTGATCACGCCGGAAAGACGACCCGTACCTCCGACCTTAATATTGGTCACCGTACGCATCGTGGCACCGGCACCGACGTTACCGCAGATAAAGCCGCACAGAGCATTACCGATACCCTGACCGATTAGTTCCCGGGTGCTGTTGTGCTTGGTCTTTGTCATGGAGTCGGCCACAAGGCTCGTCAAAAGCGAGTCAATGCATCCGAGAATCGCCAGAATGATGCCGTACAGCAGAACTGTTCCGAGGTGCTCCCAGGTCACATGCGGAATGTGAATCGGGGGAAGACCCGACGGGACTTCGCCGATCATCGGGACATTCAGACTTAAGGCGTAACTGATAACAGTGAGCAAAATCAAGGCGAAAAGCTGAGCCGGAATGATGGCATTGAGCTTTTTGGGCATCAGATAAATGATGGCCAGTGCAGCCACGCCCAAGGCGGCGCTCATCCAGTTGATGTCAATCGTTCCCAAAATCAGGAGGCCGTCAACGGGGCCCTTGGGGTTCGGACCGCCCAAAAGGGGCGACAGTTGCAACAGTGTGATAATGACACCGGTGCCGCTCATGAAGCCGGAAATCACCGAATACGGAATGTAGCGGATGAGTTTTCCTAAACGCAGGCAGCCGAAAAGAATCTGAAACAGGCCGGCCACAAAGAAGACACAGGCAATCATCTGCAGGTCTCCGTTCAAGGCCACGACGACGCTTGCCGTGACGATGGTCATGGGGCCTGTCGGACCGGAAATCTGGGTTTTGGTTCCGCCGAAAATCGCGGCGAAGAAACTCAGGCAGATGGCGCCGTACATGCCGGCTGCCGCGCCTAAACCCGAAGCAATACCGAAGGCGAGGCACAACGGCAGGGCGACGACACCGGCAGTGAGACCACCCGCGATGTTGCCCTTGATATTTTGTGTGTACTCGCCGAGTTCACTAGCGATACTCATTTTTTATCAATCCAATGGACAGAAAACGTCCGAAAATCCAAAAAAATAAGTTTACTCCGTAATTGCACTTAAAGACAAAATATTTCTTGAGAAATTAGAGAAAATATCTAGACTTATCAATATAAATATCAGGATACCCCTATTGATCTTGTTCGCTCAAGGGCTTGTACCATCCCATGCGTGCTTGCGGGAGCATTTCTTGAGATAAAAGGGAGCGAACGGCCGCGGTGTAGTCGCTTTCGGTCTTGGCCCGACAGATGGCTTTAAAGCATACCTGACTGTCACCGCCAAAAAGATTGGCGAGCAGGAACCAGTACTCTTTCATGCGCATCAGGGCGTTTTTCCGATTGTTCCAAGCGCGGCAGTAACCTTCAAAAAGGTCTTGTGTGAAACGGTCGATTTCCTGAGAGCAGGCGGGTTCCCCGCCGCGCAGTTTCCGAAATAGGGCCGGATCGGCAATCAGTCCTCGCCCGACCATGATGCCCGTCAGATCGGGAAAGCGCTGTGTAACGCACAGGGCATCATTCTTCGTCACGATGTCGCCGTTGTAGATGACCGGGTGGTGTAGGCGTTTTAAAGCCTCCCGGAAGGCCGCAAGCCGCGCATGCCCTCGGTATAAATCTGTTTTAAGTCGCGCATGGATTGTTACGGAGGCAAACGGGAAGTGGTTAAACACATCGGCAAGTCGCTCGAACTCGGCGGTATTTGCCCATCCTAGGCGCGTTTTGACACTGACGGAAATCGGAAGCGGTTTTTCGAAAACCGACGCAAAAAAGCGTTCGAGTTCATCGGGAGAACGTAAAAAGCCGGCCCCTTTTCCCTTGGCCGTGACGGTCCCTGCCGGGCATCCGAGATTGAAGTTGACTTCGCGGTAGCCCAAATCGGCAAGGGCGTGTACTGCCCAGATAAAGTCTTCGGCTCGGCGCGTTAAAAGTTGAGGAACAGCGACAAAACCAACGTTGGCCTCCGGGGCAATTTCCCGAAGTTGACGCACGGTAAAGGGAGGCTCCCGAGTGGGAGTGATAAAAGCGATAAAGTAACGGTCAGCACCGCCGAAAAGGCGCGCATGTGCGCGCCTGAAGACGGCGCTTCCGAGGCTTTCCATCGGCGCAAAATCCAAAAACTTCGTCATGACGACCTAAGAAATCTACTCGGGGATGTTGCGCCGACTCACAAAGGATTATCTAGGAGGCAATCAAAAAGTCTTCGAGCTTGGCACCCTTTGCCAAGGCTTCTCGGATATAGACCGGTTGCTTGCCGCGTCCCGACCAGGTTCTTCCGTCGGGTAAGCGGTATTTGGGTTCCACTTTGCCGCGCGGTGATAAGGCACTCAGCGTGATGCTCTTGATGGCGACCGGTGCCGGCGCATCAAAGTTCAAGTCCTCGGCTTTCAGAGCGAACAAAGCAATCAGGTCGTTGACCGTATCAATCGCATCCTGACGAGCTGCGTCTTTTTGGGCATTCAGTCGAGCTTCCTGACGAGCTAACTTCTTTAATGTTTTAGCGAAATTCTGTTCCATATTTTTTATCCAGGTGAAATAAAATAGAAGCAATTAACCTCGTTATTATATTGAAAAAAGAACAAAGTTCAAAAACGTCTTGATTTCAGTGCTGATAAAGCATCGGGAAACTTAAAAGTAGGATATTTCACCTAGAAAAGGCGGATTAACTTTTCCATTGAGAGTAGGGACATTGCATTAATGAAACATTGTAATAGCGCTCGTCCTCGGAAATATCCTCTCCGACCCAATCGGGTTTTTCAAAGGGCTCGTTCACGGATTTAAGTTCGATTTCCGCAACAACAAGTCCCTTGTTTTTGCCGAAAAATTCATCAACTTCCCAGATTTTTCCCTTAAACGGAATTTTCGTTCGATTTTTAATAACCTGACGGTCGGATCCGACCATATCGAGCAGTGCGGCGGCATCCGATAACGGAATCGGATACTCATATTCAAGGCGGACGATTCCGCAGGCGCGACCTTTGACGGTGATGCGCGCTTGTGAGCCCTCGATTCGTACGCGCACAATGCAGTCGGGTCCGGTGGCTAAGTACCCTTGGCGGTAACGGACGGGTGTTCCGAGCGCCCGCCAAGCTTCGCCTGTGACTAAAAATTTGTGTTCGATTTCTTCGGCCATTTTCTTGTTCTTAAGAAAAAGACGGCGGATTACTCCGCCGTCTCGTCACAATACGTTGCCGGAAAAGGAAGCAATTCTTCCTTTCCCGTTAAGGCCGATTAAAGCTTCGGGCCGCTCTTTTCCAAAGCAGCGCAATGCTCGTTGGCCGTGAACTTCTTGAAGTTCTTCTGGAAGGCGGCCGTCAGTGCGCGAGCCTTCTCGTCCCACTGAGCAACATCGGCGTAGGTGTTGCGCGGATCGAGAATCTTGGTTTCGCAGCCGGGCAATTCTGTCGGAACCTTCAGGTTAAAGTACGGAATTGTCGTGGTCGGAGCCGTGTTAATCGAGCCGTCGAGAATGGCGTCGATAATCGCGCGGGTATCCTTAATGGAAATACGCTTGCCTGTTCCGTTCCAGCCCGTGTTCACGAGGTAAACCTTCGCGCCGACCATGTTGATTTTGCGAACGAGTTCTTCGGCGTACTTGACGGGGTGCAACGACAGGAAGGCCGCACCGAAGCAGGCCGAGAATGTCGGGGTCGGTTCGGTAATACCGCGTTCCGTGCCGGCAACCTTGGCGGTAAAGCCGGAAAGGAAGTAGTACTGAGCCTGTTCGTTATCGAGGATCGAAACCGGGGGCAACACACCGTAGGCATCGGCTGTCAGGAAGATGACCTGCTTGGCGTGCGGGCCCTTGCTAATCGGTTTGACAATGTTATTGATGTGGTAAATCGGGTAGGAAACGCGGGTGTTTTCCGTGGCGCTACGATCGTGAAAATCGGGCGTTCCGTCTTCCTTGACGATAACGTTCTCAAGGAGAGCATCGCGGCGAATGGCGTTGTAAATGTCGGCTTCCGCATCCTTGTTAAGGTCAATGACCTTCGCATAGCAACCGCCTTCGTAGTTAAAGACGCCTTCGTCATCCCAGCCGTGTTCGTCGTCACCGATCAAAAGACGCTTCGGATCGGCCGAAAGCGTGGTCTTGCCGGTGCCGGACAGACCGAAGAAGATGGCCGTATTCTGGCCGTTCTTGTCGGTGTTGGCCGAGCAGTGCATGGAGGCGATGCCGCGCAACGGATTGAAGTAGTTCATAATCGAGAACATTCCCTTCTTCATTTCGCCGCCGTACCAGGTGTTCAAAATGACTTGTTCGTTCGACGCGAGGTTAAAGACAACAGCGGTTTCGCTATTGAGTCCGAGCTCCTTGTAGTTTTCGACCTTGGCCTTGGAGGCGTTATACACGACGAAGTCGGGCTTGCCGAAGTTAGCGAGTTCTTCTTCCGTCGGACGGATGAACATGTTGCGCACGAAGTGAGCCTGCCAGGCCACTTCCATGATAAAACGAACCTTCAGACGTGTCGCTTCGTTGGCGCCGCAGAACGCATCGACAACGAAAAGACGCTTGCCGGACAACTCCTTAACGGCCAAATCCTTGACGGCATTCCATGTTGTTTCGCTCACGGGCTTGTTGTCGTTCTTGTATGCATCGCTCGTCCACCAAATGGTGTCTTTGGAGGCGTCGTTCTTGACGAAGAACTTATCTTTCGGGGAGCGACCCGTGTAAACGCCCGTCATGACGTTGACGGCGCCGAGGTTGGTCACGCGGCCGACTTCATAGCCCTGGAGACCGGGTTTGGTCTCTTCGGCAAAAAGTGTGTCGTAGTCGGGGTTGTAGATAATCTCCGTGTTACCGGTGATTCCATACTGGGACAAGTCAATTTTTGTCATAGTTTTTCTACTGGTTAAAGTAATGATTAAAAACCTGCTCGCACAAAAATCCGGAGATCTTATGCACGCGACAGGTCTCCAAAAGAATCCAACGCATTTTAATGCGAACACATCGGTTTGTCTGCGGTTTTAAAGGAAAAAAATTGTATCCGCATCAAGGAAGAACAAAGTTTTCCTTGCGTATTGATATTTCAAGACTTTTTAGAGGATTTGTCCGAGACTCGGAAGGGGTTTCCTTCAAAGGCGCAAAGACTGCGTATCGGACAGGTCGAGCAAAGCGGGTTTCTTGCCTTGCAGCAATACCTGCCGTGGAGCAAAAGCCAGTGGTGAATGCCCTTTAAGTATTCGGAGGGAGTGAGGGCAATCAGGGCCTTGGACACTTCGGCCGGCGTTTTTCCCTGCGCCAGTCCCGTGCGGTTGGCTACACGAAAAACGTGGGTATCGACGGGAACGGTCGGGCGTCCGAATGCAACGTTTAGGACGACATCGGCTGTTTTGGCACCGACTCCCGGAAGGCTGACGAGGTCTTCGAAACTGTCGGGTACGGAGCTGTTGAAATCGCGCACGAGGACCTGACAGGCGTCAATGATGTGACGGGCCTTGTTGTGAAAAAGGCCGATGGTCCGGATAAAAGGTTCGAGTCCGTCAACGCCCAAGGCAAGCATGGCCGACGGGGTATCGGCCGCCTTGAATAGATCGTTCGTGGCGATGTTGACGCTTTTGTCGGTTGCTTGGGCCGAGAGCATCACGGCAATAAGCAGTTCGAAAGGCGTTTTGAAATTAAGTTCGCTTTTCGGATTCGGGCGCTCGGCGGCCAGAATCTCAATGATTTTGCGCTTTGTTTTAAGATTCATCGAATCACTCACTTTTTCTCGGTGTTGGCACGAGCTCGTGCCAGAGCCTCGGCAATCAGGTCTTTTTTCGTGAGGACGGCTTTTCGGGCGTTTTCCTGTAACTGCGCCTTTTCCCGAGCCTTGCGTTCGACAGCGGCTTTGTGGGCAAGGCGGGCACGCTCGGCATCCTCATCGGTCCAGGGGCGCCCCGGTTCGAATAGTTCGATACAGTCCATCGGACAGGCCGGCACGCACAGCGCGCATCCCGTGCATGCCGATTCGATGACGGCAAAAAGATTTTTCGGCATCCCCGTGACGGCCGAGACCGGACAGATATCGGCGCAAATGCGGCATCCGATACACAAATTCGGATCAATTCGCGCAAGAGCCAACGGCATTTCCCGCCCGTATTCCGGGTCAAGGGCAATCGGAATCACACCGAGCGCTTTGGCTAGGCGCGCAATCGTTTTTTTGCCTCCCGGAGCGCAGCGATTAATCGGAGCCTTTTTCCGAGCTATCGCTTCGGCGTACTTGGCGCAACCGTCAAAGCCGCACTGACGGCATTGCGTCTGCGGCAAAAGGTATTCGAGTGTTTCCGAAGTGACGGTCACGGGAAGTCTTCCGATGCGTTAGCGCTTTAAGTACTTGAGTTTTCCCTTGACACCGCGCCAGGAGTCGGCATCGTCGGGAGCGGGCTTTTTTCGGGTAATCGAGGGCCACTGTTCGGCAAGTTCCGCATTAAGGGCAATAAATTCCTTTTGATCTTCCGGGACGTCTTCCTCAGCGTAAATCGCGCCTTCCGGGCATTCGGGAATACACACGGCGCAGTCAATACACTCGTTCGGGTCAATCACCAAAAAATTCGGTCCCTCGCGGAAACAGTCCACGGGGCACACATCCACGCAATCGGTTCGTTTGCAACCGATGCAGGCTTCACAGACAACATGCGGCATGAATAACAACTCCTTAAAAACGTCTTTTAAGACAGGCCTGACCTGTCCCTGTCTTTTCTGTCGTATCGGCAAAAGCAAAGAGCGGGTCTGTTTTCGTTCTGAGTGAGGGTCTTCAAAACGTGCTTTTCCCACAAGGCTTCCGGCAAATCCGGGAAGAACGCATCGCCGTCGGGGGCGGCGTCAATCTCGGTCACCCAAGCGGTACGAATCCAATCTTTTTCAAGTACGGTCCGATAAAGTCGCGCTCCGCCGATGATAAAAACCTTCGGGGCATCTTGAACGCAAGCAAGGGCTTCCTCGAGTGTCGTCGCGACATGGGCACCGAGGGCTAAGTAGCTTGAATCACGCGTTAAAACAACATTGGTTCGCCCGGGAAGAGCCCGCCCAATCGATTCCCACGTCTTGCGCCCCATGAGAACAGGGCACCCCATCGTCGTTTCCTTAAAGTGCTTGAGGTCTTCGGGTAGGTGCCAGGGCATCTTTCCTTTAAGTCCGATTACCCCGTTTTTCCCGCGAGCCACAATCAGTTCCATGCGCATCATGGCTTAAACCGCAATCGGAGCCTTGATGGTCGGATACGGATCGTAGCCGACGATTTCAAAGTCCTCGAACTTGTAGTCGAAAATCGAAGCCGGTTTGCGGGCAATCACGAGTTTCGGGTACGGACGCGGCGTGCGCGACAGCTGCAGGGCCACCTGTTCGAAGTGATTCTTGTAGATATGGCAATCGCCGCCCGTCCAAATAAATTCTCCGGGCAAAAGGTTGCATTGCTGCGCGACCATACGGGTCAAAAGTGAGTAACTGGCAATGTTAAACGGCACGCCGAGGAAAATATCGCAGGAGCGTTGATACAGCTGGCAGGAAAGTCGCCCCTCATTGACATAAAACTGAAAGAGGCAGTGGCAAGGCGGCAGGGCCATTTTGTCAATCAAGCCGACGTTCCACGAGCAAACAATCAGGCGACGGCTGTCGGGATTGGTTTTAATCTGCTCGATGACGTTGGAAATCTGGTCGATATGTCGACCGTCGGCCGTAGGCCAACTGCGCCACTGAACACCGTAAACCGGACCCAAATTGCCGTTTTCATCGGCCCATTCGTCCCAAATCGTGACCTTATTGTCATGCAGGTACTTGATGTTGCTTGAGCCCGATAAAAACCATAGGAGCTCGTGAATAATCGAGCGCAGATGCAACTTTTTGGTCGTCACAAGCGGGAAGCTCTCTTTTAGATCAAAACGCATCTGATAGCCGAAGAGCGATCGCGTGCCCACGCCGGTGCGGTCGGATTTGTCGACGCCTTTTTCAAAGACGGTGCGCATGAAGGTTTCGTATTGGTCGTACATAGGACATTCCCGAAAGAATTCAAAAACGTGCCCGAAATTTTAACGCATCGGCGCCGAAAGCCTTCCGTCGATTCTGCAACGGAAGGCGCACCAATGTCGGGAAAATACGTCAGCTTGCCGGAAGGTTTTTCAGAAGCCGGAAAAAGAGAATCGTCAGGTGGTAAAAGACCGGCGCCGAGAAAATCAGGGGCGCAAAGCGCTCTAAGCTACCCCGACCGATGTAAAGTTCACCTTCCCAGCTTTTGGACCCGAGACTGCGTTTGACAGCGCTTATGACGATGTCGCCCATGACGCATGACAAAACGATTGCGAGTGAGTAAAGCGCCACCTGATAGATGCGAAACGGCGTCAGCCAGAAAAGCGACAGACCGACTAAAAAGGCCAGGAAGCATCCGACGGAAATCCCTTTGACGGTCTTGTGCGGATTCATCCTCAAGGTCTTGCCGCCCAAGGCCGAACTTGCAAGAACCGAGAACAAATCGGCGCAGAACGTGACCATTAGGTAAAAGAGCAACATCAAGGCTCCCGAGGAGTTGTGGCGTTCGATGCCGGAAAAATCGAGTGTGGTAATCGCAGGTGCGTGGCTGACGCAGAAAACACAAATCATCAAGCCCCACTGAACCTTCGCAACGCGCTCTAAAAAACGGTCGGTGTCGTTGCCGATGGCTGCAATAACCGGTAAGAGTAAGAACACATACACCGGAATAAAGAGCGTAAAGTACGGCATCAGGTTAAAGTACACCAAAGCGTACTGCGCCGGAATAATCAGGTAAAACGCAAGTACGAGGACCCAGTGATCGCGCGGCCGAATCGGCGTGAGCGCAATAAATTCTCGCAAGAGGAAAAACGAGAGGATGGCAAAAATCACCACAAGCGTCGTTTGCCCGAATCCCCAGGCGACCGTGAAAATAATGACAAGCCACCAGCCCATCCGCACGCGAGAGTTGGCAATGGCCAAACGAAACGTCTGCTCGGGAGTCTTGGCGCGTCCTGCGGCCCAAAGACCGTAAATCGTGGCGGCGGCCATCAGGACAATGAGTGCCGTGAGGATAATCAGATAACCTTGTTGTAGGTCAATACCGAGTCGCATCATAGGGCCACCTTTGCCAAGTCAATCACGGCTTGCCGTGCACGCTCGAGGAACTCGGTTTTCGGATCGGAAGCGCTGTGCGCAAGCGGGGCTCCGAAGTGCACAGAGCAAACGGTCGGAACCGGAATGTACGTTCCTTTCGGGAGGGCCCGGTGTAAGTTTTCGATGTACACGGGAATTAATTCGACATCGGGAAAGGCGCGCATCAGACGCCACAGACCGCTTTTAAATTCACTCGGTAATTCCTGAGGGCGACGCGTTCCTTCCGGGAAAATAATCAGGGAGTCGCCCTGAGCCAAGGCGTCTTTGAGCGGCTCAAGCGGATTGGTGTGTTCGGTCCTGCGACGATCGACCAAAACGACATTGAGTTCCTTCATCGCCAGGCGCCGACGAATCAGTCCCTTGGACCAGTAGTCTCTGGCTGCAACGGGGCGTGTTGTCGACCTTAAGGCTCCGGGTAGCGCCGACCAAATCACAATCGTATCGAGGTGGCTGGTGTGGTTGGCAAAATAGATGCGCTGCTTGCGGGTCGGAGCCGATCCGTGCCATTGCGGATAGGCGCCTACAAGCAGGCGCGTAATCCAAACTATCGGCGTCATTAAATGGAATTGAAACAAGGACGTGTCTCCCCCGAAGACTCGCAACGGCAGAATTATATCGACACTAGGGCGCGGTATTAATTTCAGGGCTTTGCGTTTGCGTTTCCGGATTCTTCACGGCCTTTTGAATCACCGGATCCGAAAGAGTTCCCGTAATCGTGTAATCGGTTGTCAAAAGGTAGTTGAGCGGTTGGCTGATAAGCCACTGTCCGACATAGGCTCCGAGACCGATCACAGGATTAATGATGGCAAGCGGCAAGGATGCGGCTCCGGCGTTAATCTTCGGGACGACCGTGGCGCGAGCATTGACAGCCTGGGTGTTGATGTCAACCAATCCCGAAAGATCGATTGTTGCCTTGGTTCCGGACAGATTCATGTTGTCGCTCGTGAGAATACCGTCGGCGATGAGTATGTCGCCCGTTAGGGAATCGAACGTGAAATTGGTGTGCGAAAGGTCGAAAAAGTCAAGCGAAATCTGCTTAATCAGCGACTGAATGGAAACAAGTGATAAAAGAGCTCCGCCGACCCCTAAGTCGGTTTGCTCCAAAACGCCGCGGATTAAATTGACCTTGGCTGCCCCTTGAAGGGTTGTCCAATCAGGGTTCCAAGGAGACCCCTTCCACAGTAACGACGTTGTGATTTTGCCCGAACCCTTACCGAGAATTCCTTCGTGCCCGAGGCGCTTCAAGAACGCTCCGCCGTTAATCAGTTCCAAGTCGGCCGTCAGCGATGTCGTACCGTCTGCGGCCCATTCGCCCGAGGCTGAAAGGTCGGCATCGGAGTTAAGAAGCCGAAGCGAATCGATTTTCCAAGACGTTCCTTTTTTGTTGACCGGCGTCGATGTCACGAACTTAAGTGACCCCAAGGCGGCATCCTTGTACGTCAAGTCCGCGATGTTTAAATCCAAAGAGGGAAGACTTTTGCGGGACTGATTGGTTTGTGCCGAATCGATAAAGCCTTCTTCCAAGGTCTCGGAGACGCTGTAGTGTGAAAAATCGGCTTTGATGTGACCGCCGGCCCCCCGTGCAAAGTCCCAGGTTAAAAGGCCTTCGGTTTCGCGACTTGCAATGGAAAAGTTCCAAACGGCATCGCCGAGACGTCGGGCACGGCCCTTAAGTTTTGTCAGACGAATGGCGTCAAACGAGAACGCGTCGGTCTCGTATCGAACGGTGTTAAGAACCGGAGTGTTCAAGCCGCTTGCTGCAGCGCTATCTTTTTGGGTGGCCTCGATGATGTCTTCAAGCACCTTTTCCCAAGCGCGGTACGAAAGGCTCGGTGTACGGATATCCAAAGTCAGCCCGCGATTCGGAAGCCCGACTTTCTTGCCGATTCCGAGAGAGCCGAGAGGCGTGACGGAGGGAGCTTTGCCCGCAAGTTGCAGGACTAAATCAATTTTGTTCGCACTTTCAAGCTTTAAAAGATGTCCGTTTTTGTCGGCCAGTTTTAAAGGTTCGAAACGAAATGTCGTCGGTTGTGCTTGATCGGCTTTCTTAGTAAGCGGTGCAGGAAGCGTCAGTTCGATGCCCTTTAAATCCGTTGCGGCACTCACTGTCACGCCTTTGCCGGAAACGATATCGATACCGACCGAAATATCGGTCTGTCCCTTGGCGTACGCTGTCAGAGCTTTTGTCAGTTCCGTATTCACGAAAAAGTGTACGGAATCAGGCGCAAGGCGGCTTTGCGCCTCAATGCGGATACGTCCAGTTTCATCGGTTGTCACGGAAGCCGTCACCGGGGTATTGAAGGCCGTTGCCGTAAGCTTCTCGCTTGTTGCGCTCGATTCGGTAAAGTGCAGCTTTCCGGTAAGTTTTGTGAGCGGCGGAACCGGCCAGTGCATGTCAAAGGCATTGTTCCCGAACGTCAATAGCCCGTCGACGCGTGTTTTTTTGTTACCGGTGAGCGGAATCGCAAGTTTTAGGTTCAAAGACGCATCTCCGGCGGCGTTTGCTCCGTTAAAGGCGCCGCCGAGCATGGCTCCCACGGGGCTCGCCGTCAGGTATCGGCTCATCGTTGCAAGAGGCGCCGTCGCATCGGCCGAAATCGTCAGAAGCGTGTCCTTGACACCCATGTGCGCAATCTGGGCGCGGATGTTTTTCCCGGTCGCACCGAGCGTTTTAGCCGACCGAGCCTCGATGAGCATACCCGCACCTTCAAAGGTCAAATCGGCATCGATTTCGGAAACTACGGGCCAGAGCTTGCCGACGGACCAAAGTCCGTCTTGCGGACGCGTTTGAGGCGGCACGAAATCCAAAAGTCCGCCCGTTAAGCGAGCAGTCGCCAAAAAGTGACTTTCGGATTTATCGGCTCCGTGCCAGGGATAGTCTTTAAGGTCGCCGCGCAAAACAAATCGGCCGTTTCGAGCCGCACCGCCGCGCAGTGCTCCCTCGAGCCAATGGCGGGTTCGCTGCGAGATGACAAGAGGTAGATAGCGCCAAGCGCTTTCGGCTTTAAGGTGGTCGATTCGTCCTTCAACATCGATATAACCGGCTTTACTGCCGACAGCCTTCCACGTACCCGAACCCGAAAAACCGACATCGGCGTTGGCAACGGTAAGATTATCGATTTTGACCGTCAGCGGTGTTTTTTCTTCGGCGTTTGTCCACGAAACCTTTCCGGTTAAGCGCTCCAGGGTAATGCGTTCGTTTTCAAAGACACCGGGGAACGTTATTTCCGAAGCTCCTTTCAGTGTCACATGACCGGCCTGAGGCGTCACGTTGACCGAGCCGATTAGGTTCGCAAATCCCGGTTGTCCGATGCCGCTTGAGGCCGGTTGCGCCAGAAGGGTCAACTGCATAAAGTCTGAGGTAAAGTGCCAATCGTGCGGGTCTTTGTAGGAGCCTTTCCACGAAAATTCGACGCGACTGACGGTGCCGCTCGGATCGTACCGCACAATCGGGTCGCGAACGGCGGCCGGCACGACCTCGTTTTCAAGCAGGATTTGTCCGAGCGCGCGCAAATCCAATGTTGAAAGCGTCACGGAGCCTTCTTGCGTATCGGACCACGTCGAATCGGTCGTCACGGAGAAAGATCCCGTCAACGGTCCGAATGCGCGTTCGGTTCGTGTCATAAAGGCCAGATGTCCGACCCTCAACTCGATGCGCTGACCGTCGCGTACGGCGTTAGCCTGTAGTTGCAGATGCCGAGTGACGAGGGGACGGGGCGTATTCGGTAGTAAGGCGCTCACGTCGTTTAGGATGACATCGGTTGTCACGCTTTTGATTGTGCCGTCGTCAAACGAGAGCCACAGTTCACCGTCGGCTCTTCCCGAGGTAAAGGGATTAATCTCCGAGAGCCCCGGGATGCCTTTTTTTAGGTCGAAGTCATCGAATTTGGTATAAAAGTCCCAGGCCCAATCGGTCCAGGCGGTCGAGCGGGAAACGACGGGCTTTCTGACACGGGCGCGGACATCGAGGGACTGACCGTCGGCCTTTGCTTGCAATCCGAAGTTCCAGTGCGTCAGATGCGGATAAAACGTGGCATTTAAATCATTAACGGCGATGGTTCGGGCGTCCTTAAGGCGCTTGTCGGTGTAGCGAATCGTTGTCCCCGTGATATCCAGACGCCCCTGTTCGGTAATAAACGCCAGGAGCTTGGAGTCGGCCGGATCGGATACAGATTTTTCTAAATCAACGCAAAAGCCTGCAATCTCAAATTGAGTGTCCGTCAGACGCTCGACATCGACGCTGGCTCCGACGATTTGCAGTGACTTGAATGCCGGAACTCCGAAGATACTGGACCAATATAAGGAGGCATCCACGCGCGGTAGCAGAATCGTATGTTCCATTCCCGGCTTTTTGAGCACAACTTCTTTCAGCGAAAGCCGCGGCCACAGACGCTCCCAACTCGGCTCGATTCGCCCGATTTTGATGTCAACTTTCAGAGCCGAGGAGACGGCCTGCGCAATGTGTGTGTTATACGAATCGATGTTCGGAAAGACGATATAACGTGTGACCAGAATGAGGCACGACAAGACAAGAAGGCAACCTGTGAGAGCCCAGAAGGCTGCCAGGAGCGACAGACGCACCCCCCGCCTGTCTCGCACAAAACAGGTGGCCGAGTCGACAAGCGAGGAAAAGTATTCCAAAGCGTGCTTCAAAATCGTTCCATTGTCCGGAAACCGGGTTTGCGACACAAAACCCCGAAACGTCACGGAGAAGTTTCGGGTACTATTGACGTACACTTTAGCACAGGAAAGAAACGGCGTTTTATGCAACAAAGACTCGGCATTTATTCTCTTGCAGCGTACTTACCGTTTGTCGAGCGGTCGATTGCGGCTGTTTCTGCGGCAACCGGTCTGTCGCAGCGAGACCTTCTTGACAGATATTCCCGAGAACGCCTCACGCGTGAGCGTATGAGCGAGTGCCTTTTGAAAGCAAAGTCGTGCGAGGAGCTTGCTCGGGCCATGCGGCTTTTGCGACGTGATACCCTTATTTCGCTGGCCATTCAGGACACCACCGGACAAATCGGGTATGAGACCGTTGTGCGAACAATGACCGACTTGGCCCAGGAGTGTGTGAGCCGAGCGGTTGCCATGGCTTCCCGGGAGATGGCCGCACGTTTCGGAGAACCGGTCGGACAGGATGGAGCAAAGCAGGATCTTCTCGTTGTGGCGATGGGAAAGCTCGGCGGAAGTGAACTTAACGTCAGTTCCGATATCGACCTGGTCTTTGTGTACGACCAGGACGGTCGTACGCAGTCGGAAGCAGGGAGACGTACCGTTTCCAATCACGAATTTTTCGAACGTCTGGCGCGACGGGTTATCGCACTCATCAATTGTCCGGACGAAATCGGTTTTGTTTTCCGGGTCGATTGTCGGTTGCGTCCCTTCGGCGATGACGGACCGATTGTCGTCAGTAGCGAAATGCTCGAGGAGTATTTATCGACGCAAGGACGAGATTGGGAGCGCTTTGCGTGGCTTAAGGCACGCGTGGTGAGCACCCCGATTTTTTCCGAGCCGGCTGCTTTTTGCCACACGGTTGATGCGCTTTACCGGATGATTCGACCTTTCGTGTACCGTCGTTATGTGGATTTCGGAGCGCTCAATGCTTTAAGTCGCGTGCACGCGATGATCCGCTCCGAGACGGTACGCCGTGAACTCGGACGCGAGACCGGTATCAATGTCAAGCTCGGACGCGGCGGTATTCGGGAAATCGAATTTATCGTTCAGACATTTCAGGTGATGCGCGGAGGGCGCGAGCGCAAGTTGCAGGGACGTCAAACACTACCGATGCTTGAGATTGTTTCGGAGGTCGGGTGTTTGGATGCGCACACGGTTCGTCAATTGGCTGAAGATTACATTTTCTTAAGAAACTTGGAGCATGCGCTACAGTACGTGGACGATAAGCAAACACATTTTCTTTCCGATGACTCGGTTACCTATGAACGTATCGGGGCGATGCTCGGGTTGACGGCTCTTGAGCTTCGAAATCGCCTTAAGAGCGTCCGAGCGTTTGTTTCCGGGGTCTTCGATTCGATTTTCCAAACGCAGGAAACACCTTTGGAGCGCCGCGGTTGGCCGGTCGGCTGGCGCTTCGGCGACAAGGCCTCTTGCGAAAAACTTACGGAAAAATTGCGAGAACTCGGGTTTAAGGATGCCGAAACCTTTTCACGGCGTATCGTTCGCAATCTTTCCGGTCGTGTCCTTACGACAAGCGATAAGGCCCGCGATTGTTTTACGCTTTTTGTGATGACCTTGGCGGAAAATGCGCATTCTTGGGCCGAATCCTTCGGTCTTTCGCAGGATGCCGAGACGCTTTTCGAGCGCTATCTCGGGCTACTGGAGGTGATTGCCGGGCGACCTACCTACGTGATGCTTCTCAATCAATTTCCGGTCGTAGCCAAACGCGTGTCCCGGATTTTGATATCCAGTCGTTGGGCGGCGAACTTTTTGTACGAACATCCGCTTCTATTGGATGAACTTGTCGGGGCGCACGAGGAAATCGGCGCGAACACGGACCTTTCGATTTGGGACACCTGGCAGCGAGACGTTTCGGAGCGACTTGCCGATTTTTCGGGAGATACCGAGGCGCTTTTGAACGTGCTTCGAGATGCCGCGCACAGCGCCGTCTTTCGGATTCTTGTGTCGGACTTACAAGGAATTTTGACAGTGGAGCGTACGGCCGATCACTTGTCGGCGCTTGCCGATGCCGTTTTGCGCCTTGTGATGCAGCAGGCTTGGAAGGCAACGCCGGCACGCCACCGAGAGAATCCCAAGGTTGCGGCCGTTGGCTACGGGAAACTCGGCGGAAAAGAGCTCGGCTATGCCAGTGATTTGGATTTGGTGTTTCTCTTTGAGGACGATGCACCCGAGGCTGCCTCGGTGTATGCCCGTTTTGTTCGACGGGTCATCAGTTGGCTCACGGTCCAAACAAGTTCCGGCAAACTGTATTCCGTTGATACCCGGTTGCGGCCCGAAGGACAAGACGGTCTTTTGGTGTGTAGTTTCGAGCACTTTAAGCACTATCAGGAATCGACCGAAGGCGCATGGGTTTGGGAGCATCAGGCCCTGACGCGTGCTCGGTTTTGTGCCGGAGATGCCGAGCTCGGTAAGGCTTTTGAGACCGAAAGAACGCGGATTTTATGTCGTCCGCGCGACGCTTGCGCAGTACAACGCGCCGTTGTTGATATGCGGCGCAAGATTTTAGAAAGTCGCAAGAATACATCCGGCCTATTTGATTTAAAGCGTGACCGAGGCGGCATGCTCGATGTGGAATTTGCCGTTCAAACGCTGGTATTAACGCAGGCACATCGCTCCCCGCAGTTAACACGGAACCTCGGCAATTTATCCCTGCTTGCCATGAGTGCTGAGTTAGGCTTAATTCCGGATGCGATTGCCGAGGGGTCGATTCGGGCGTATCGCACCTATCGGGATATCCAGCGAATGACGCGTCTGAATCTCGGCGAAAACACACCGGTGCGTGTGGCGCCTGAAAAACTTCGTGCCGAAAAGGAGGCGGTCACGGCCCTGTGGCGCACGGTGCTTGGAACAGACGAGCCGTGCGCCTGAGGCCTTGCCGTCAGATCGGATCCGCCAGACCGCTGTGTCGCATCAGGGCATCGATTTTCGGAGCCCTGCCGCGGAAGGCCTTAAAGCTTTCGATGGCATCGCGACTGCCGCCCGTTGCCAGGACTTCATCGCGCCAGCGCCGAGCCGTTTCGGCGTTAAATAGACCGGTTTCTTCAAAGGCGGAAAACGCATCGGCCGAAAGAACCTCAGCCCACTTGTAGCTGTAGTAACCGGCCGCATAACCGCCGGCAAAGATATGGGCAAACGATTGCGCAAAGCGGTCGTACTCTTCGTAGGGCGTTACGGAAACAAGGTTTCGAACGTCGTGCAGGATTTGAGCATAGTTCGGTTTCTTTTCCGTGTGAATGCGCATGTCAAAGAGCGCAAATTCCAGTTGTCTTAAGCAAAAGAGGCCGGACTGAAAGTTCTTGGCCGCCAGCATCTTGTCAAAAAGCTCGCGCGAAAGAGGCTCTTTCGTGTCTTTTTGTTCGGAAAGAGAGGCGAGGGTTTCGTAGTTCCAAGTCCAGTTTTCCATGAACTGGCTGGGCATTTCCACCGCATCCCATTCCACGCCGTTAATGCCGGATAAATCGGCCACATCCACGCGGGTGAGCATGTGCTGCAGGCCGTGCCCGAACTCATGGAAAATGGTTTCGACTTCTCGGTGCGTCAGGAACGAGGGATTACCGTCCACTGGCGGTGTGAAATTGCAGACTAGGTACGCAACCGGTGTTCGAATCGAGCCGTCTTCGAGCTTTTCCCGATCGCGGGCACTATCCATCCAAGCGCCGGAGCGCTTGCCGGCGCGTGCATACAAGTCGGCATAAAAGCGCGCAATGACGTGACCGTCTTTGTCCGTGACGTGGAAAAACCGAACATCGGGGTGCCAAACCGAGGCTTTAGCCGGCGTGATGCGGATTCCGAAGAGCTTTTCCGCAAGACCGAACAGACCGGATAAAACCTTCGGAAGCGGAAAGTACGAACGCACTTGCTCTTCGTTAAAGCAGTACCGAGCTTCACGCAGTTTTTCGGACGCATAGGCTCTGTCCCACGATAAGAGCGGATCGATGCCGAGGGTATCCCGAGCGTAGTCCTCAAGCTCTTTGACATCACGACAGCCGTACGGACGGGCACGTTTTGCCATGTCGGTTAAAAAGGCAATGACAGCTTCGGGGCTTTCGGCCATCTTGGTTGCCAGAGATAGCTCGGCGTAGTTTTTAAATCCGAGTAGCTCGGCCTCTTTGGCGCGCAAGACAAGGAGGCGCTCGATAATCGGACCGTTGTCGCGTTCGGCAGGCCCTAAATCCGAAGCGCGTGTTGCATAGGCTTTGTGTAGGGTGTGACGCAGTTCGCGGTTTTGAGCGTACTGCATGACAGGCAAATAATCAGGGGCCGTCAGTCCGATTCGATACCCGTTTTTGCCTGCCGCTTTAGCTCGTGCTCGATATAGGTCAAGCGCACTTTGCGGAATGCCGGCCAAGGGAGCGGCATTCTCAAAGTCAAGCGTAAAAGCATCGGTGGCATCGAGTATGTTTTGACTAAAATGCTGCGAAAGTTCGGCGGTTTCTTGTGCAATGGCCTTCAGGGCCGCCTTTTCTTCTTCGGGAAGCTCCGCGCCGCTTAGCCTGAAATCGCGGAGCGTATGATCGATGACACGCTTTTGTTCGGCTGTGAGTGTGGCAAACGCTCCGCTTTCTCGAATGGCTTTGTATTTGGCAAAGAGTTTTTCGTTTTGCGCCAAATTCATCGAAAGCAGCGTGACGTCCTGCAAGTTGGCTTCGTATACCTCACGCCAGTCCTTGGAATCGACGACACTCATTAAGTGCCCGACGGCTCCCCAAGCACGAAAAAGGCGCTCCTCGGCCTTGTGAAGCGGAAGTACCACATCCTGCCAGGTCGCCGGCGTTGCCTTGTCGGTGACGCGACTAAGAGCCTCGTTCACCTCAGCGATTAAAACGCGCACGGCCGGTGTGACACACGAGGGAGCTAAGTTATCAAAGGCCAGTAAATCGCCCTGTTCAATCAGCGGGTTTGTCATGGAAAACCTCAAAAAATAAAACGGTTAAGATCGGCGGTTTTCGGCGGCTCTCACGGTGTTTTCCAGGAGCATGGCGATGGTCATGGGACCGACGCCGCCCGGAACGGGACTTATGGCCCCGGCGACCTTGCGGACATTTTGTGTGTCCACATCGCCGCACAGTTTGTTGTTTTCATCGCGATTGATTCCGACATCGATGACGACGGCTCCGGGTTTGATCATGTCGCGAGTAATCATGCGCGGGCGTCCGACGGCGGCAACGAGAATGTCGGCCTGACGCGTAAGGTCCTTAAGGTTCTTTGTTCGGCTGTGGGCAATAGTGACCGTGGCATTGCGCTCCAAAAGCAAGAGGGCGGCAGGTTTTCCGACGATGTTGCTGCGTCCGATGACCAGGGCGTTTTTCCCTTCCGGGTCGATGCCCGCCTCATCGATCATGCGCATGATGCCGGCAGGTGTGCAGGGGACGAACCCTTCGCGCTCGTGTTTGCCGACAAGAAGGCGCCCGGCGTTGAGGGCGTGAAATCCGTCGACGTCTTTATCCGGTCGAATTGCCGCAATGACTTTTTCGGCGCGAATATGTCGAGGAACAGGAAGCTGCACGAGGATGCCGTCGACGGTTTCGTCTTGATTGAGCTTTTCAATTAATTCGAGCAGTGAAGCTTCCGTCGTTTGGCTTGTCAGGCGATGTTCGAAACTGGTAATCCCGACTTCTTCGCAGGCACGAATTTTGTTGCGAACGTAAACCTGACTGGCCGAATCCTCTCCGACCAAAATCACGGCAAGCCCGGGCTTGTGTCCGTGTTGCTCAAGCGCCTTAACGCGATAGGTAAGTTCCCGGCGAATCTCTTGAGCCAGTTTCTTGCCGTCGATGAGTTTAGAGACCATACGGTGTTGTTTCCTTCTGTAGTGTTTTTTCAGCTTTTTGGGATTGTGCGGCATCCACGAGGGCATCTCGAACGGCATCGGCTGCAATGTCGTTAAATTTAATGCGAAAGTCCGTAATCGGTTCGTTGTTTTTGAGGATACGGACCGGAATGACTTGCCTGACGTGGCCTGTTGTGGCTTTCGGAGTTAAAACCTCGGCAAATCCGATGCCGATGGATTTGGCATTGACGGGTTGAATCCCGAGGTCCGATTCGGCAACCGTGTCCGGTCGATTCAGTTCCAGAACACGTGTTCCGTGAATGATTTGAATCGTCCAGTTACCCGAAACAGTGGTTGCGTCAGCACTTTTTTGGCAGAAAAGAGCTTCCGGATCAGCGTTATATAGGACATAGCGGCCTTTCTCGGCCACTTGTACCGAACGGACGGCACGCTTCTTGTTGCGCAAAACCGCCGAGCGCTTTGCCGTCGCTCCGTCTTTCTCAAAAGCAACGGCGTACGGATGGGCCCGCGTGTGGTCGATGTACGACAAGCAGTACGGTTGCTTGTCCGTGAAATTTTTCAGGAGCTTTTCTAAGGTCGAGGCTCCCGTAAAGGCGTTGCCGAACGGTTGAATCACTTCATTGTCGCCGAGCCAGTAGGTAAAGCGATAGGCAACCGAGCCGCTCGGAAAGACCCGATCTTCGCGCATGTACCAAGCCAAGGTATCGGGCTGATTGTTTGCATCCCGAAGAATTTGGCGTATCGGTTTTCCGGCAATGTTGTAGGCCGTAAGTTTCACAGCGTAGTTGACATCGGCTTTACCGCGGACTTTGACAAGAAGTCGTCCGTCGGGAAGAAGGCGGGCATCGGCTTTTCCCCAGTCGGTTACCGCCAGCCCGTTACGGTATAGCACGGAGGCACCCGTTCCCCAACTTAAGGCTTTTTCTCCGGCCCCCTGTCGCGTCTCGGTTACGATGTACGTTTCATCTCCGCCGCCTTCCAAGCGAAACACGCTTTCATCGGTTCCGTCAAAGGCGTGGGCGCCGTCGGTAAGGGCCTGGGTAATCGGAAGAGCAATTTCAGCTGCTCCGTACGGGGCTCTGACGTGTGACTCGGGTTGCCACGTCGAATCGGTAAATTCCGAATAGTGTGCCCGTGCTGTCGGCGGGGTTTGCTCGGAGGGCATAGAGGAACAGGCTACAAGAACGGCCGGTACCATTGCAAGTAAAACACATCGGTAGGATTTGATCATCGGAAGAGTCGCTACATGGTTGAAATGCTCAGATTGTAGAGGAAAGTCTATCGGCTGGGCTCATAAAAAAGGCGGCGCCTTTTTCAAGACGCCGCCTGATTGAGAGCCTACATCTTAATCAGAGAATCGGGACAATCAACAGAGCCACGATGTTAATAATCTTGATAAGCGGATTCACAGCGGGACCGGCCGTATCCTTGTAGGGATCGCCGACCGTGTCGCCCGTAACCGCAGCCTTGTGTGCTTCGCTGCCCTTGCCGCCGAAGTTGCCGTCTTCGATGTACTTCTTGGCGTTATCCCAGGCACCGCCGCCGGTTGTCATGGAGATGGCCACGAAGATACCTGTGACAATCGTCCCCATCAGGACGCCGCCCAAAGCCTGCGGACCTAAGCAAAGACCGACGAGAATCGGAACGACAACGGGCAGGACGGACGGAACAATCATTTCCTTAATAGCCGCCACAGTCAGCATGCCGACTGCTTTGGAGTAGTCCGGACGAGCCTTGCCTTCCATGATGCCCTTGATTTCCTTGAACTGACGACGCACTTCAATCACAACCGAGCCGGCAGCACGACCGACGGCTTCCATGGCCATAGCACCGAAGAGGTACGGAATCAAACCGCCGATAATCAAGCCGACAATTACGTACGGGTTCGAAAGATCGAAGGTAAAGTCGATGTTAAAGGCCTGCTTTAAGGCGTGTGTGTAGTCCGAGAACAGGACCAGAGCAGCCAGACCGGCAGAACCGATGGCGTAGCCCTTGGTGACGGCCTTGGTGGTGTTGCCGACCGCATCCAAGGGGTCGGTGACGTTACGAACCTTTTCATCGAGTTCGCTCATTTCGGCAATACCGCCGGCGTTGTCGGTAATCGGACCGTAGGCATCAAGTGCCACGACGATACCGGCCATCGTCAGCATCGAGGTTGCCGCAACGGCAACACCGTAAAGACCTGCGAGCGTGTAGCTGACCATAATGGCTGCCACGACGGAGAGAACGGGAAGCGCCGTGGCCTTCATGGAAACGGCCAAGCCTTCGATGATGTTCGTTCCGTGACCGGTCGTTGAGGCCTTAGCCACATCACGCACCGGGGCGTATTCGGTACCGGTGTAGTACTCGGTAATGACAACCATCAAACCCGTCAGAATCAGACCGACGATAGCCGAGCCGAAGAGGGCACCGGTCGAAACGCCTTCCGGAAGCATCGAGGCATCGGAGAAGACAAAGTCACCGACAAACCAGAACGCAACGGCAGCAATCACACCGGCGGAAATCAGACCGTAGTAAAGGGCAGTCATAATCTTCTTACCGGGGATGTACTTAACAAAGAACGTACCGATGATGGAAGCGATGATGGAAACCGCGCCCAAAAGGAGCGGGTATTCAACCATGCGCATCGCGTCGCCTGTGGTCGACAGGGCGCCGATCATCATCGTGGCAACGAGCGTGACGGCATAGGTTTCGAACAAGTCAGCGGCCATACCGGCGCAGTCCCCGACGTTATCACCGACGTTATCGGCAATGACGGCCGGATTGCGGGGATCGTCTTCCGGAATTCCGGCTTCGACCTTACCGACAAGGTCGGCACCGACGTCGGCACCCTTTGTGAAGATGCCGCCGCCTAAACGGGCGAAGATGGAAATCAGAGAAGAACCGAAAGCAAGACCAATCAAAGGTTTGATTGTGTCATACAAACCGGCATTTTCCGGGGCCAGGAGCATCAGCACGGCCATGTAGCCGGCCACGCCCAACAGGCCGAGACCGACAACGAGCATGCCCGTAATCGAGCCGCCCTTGAAAGCAACGTCCAAGGCTTCTTTCATACCGATGGACGCAGCCTGAGCCGTACGAACGTTTGCCTTAACGGAAACGTTCATACCGATAAAGCCGCAGGCACCGGAAAGAACGGCACCGAGAGCGAAACCGACGGCAGTCTTCCAACCGAGCGCCGGAACGCAAAGAATCACGACAAAGAGGACGGCACCCACAACCGCAATTGTGGTGTACTGCTTAGCCAAGTAAGCCTGAGCACCCTGCTGAATGGCAAGAGAAATCTCCTGCATGCGGGCGTTACCGGCGTCTTTGGCAAGCACCCAGCTGCGTGTAACAAGACCGAAAATCACGGCCACGATACCGGCAGCAATGGCGAGCCAGATAGCTGTAGTCATAACATAACTCCGAAACGTCTCTTTGACCGACGGACAATTACCGAGGATCTCAAAGACATGTTTATAAAACAAACAACAATAGAGATACGGGGCAAGAAGCCTGACGGCGTCTTACCTCGCAGTCAATCCAATTACTTCAGCGCGTCGAAAATTCGATTACGAATTTGTTCAATTGCGCCGATTCCGGAGACGGACCGATAGGCAGGAGCATCTGCCGATCCGCTCTTGGCCAGGTTGCTGTAAAACTTGACCAAAGCTTCGGTCTGCGCATGATATACGGCTAAGCGCTTTAAGACAACTTCTTCCCGGTCGTCATCACGTTGCACGAGGGGCTCTCCCGTCACATCATCAAAACCGGCGCGCTTGGGCGGGTTGTACCTGACGTGATAGGTTCTGCCCGAGGCCGTATGAACGCGACGCCCCGACATGCGCTCGACGATTTCTTCGTCCGGAACGGAAATTTCCAGGACGAAATCAACGGGAATCTTGGCATCGAGCAGGGCCTGGGCCTGCGGAATCGTGCGCGGGAAACCGTCAAACAGGAAGCCGTTCTTGCAATCGTCAGCCGTCAGGCGTTCTTTCACAAGACCGATGATGATGTCGTCACTCACGAGTTTGCCTTGGTCCATGATAATCTTAGCGGCTTTGCCGAGCTCGGTTCCGGCTTTCACGGCAGCGCGCAACATGTCGCCGGTGGAAATCTGAGGAATACCGAACTTCTCTTTAATAAAAGCCGCTTGGGTTCCTTTTCCCGCTCCGGGTGGTCCGATGAGGATTAAACGCATGGTGTACTCCAAAAATGACGAAAAACTCAAAATTCGAACAAAGGCCGAGCCTCGTCTGTCCGAAAGGGATTTTATTTTAGGCTTATCAGACGGATTTTAAAAGAAAAGCCGCAATTTTCGAGCCTGAAAGATTTTGGCGATGTGTGAGTGTCATTGACATCGTCCGTAAAGCCGAAGGGCCAGTAGCGCGGTTTAGGACGGGTGGTCCGTCATCGATCACCAGGCATGCCGCATCGTCATACCCGGGAAAATGACTCGCCCCGAGGCACGCCAAATTGTGTGAGACAAACGTCCGGGAACCCGGTTCCTGACTCTTGTCGGCAGATTGGCGTGCGGCAAAAGATTATCGATTCGGAAAAACGGAACGCACGCGCTCAAGATCTTCTTGCGTATCAACGCCTGCCGGGAGATTTTCCGGCAAGACGGCCACGGCAATTTTGTAACCGTACCACATGGCGCGAAGTTGCTCGAGCGACTCAAAGCGCTCAATCGGGGAGCGCTTGAGGGTACTAAAGCGCTTTAAAAAGAGGGCTCGGTAGGCATACAGACCGATATGGTGGTAGGCCGTAAACCCCTCAGGAAGGCAACTTTTATCTTCGGCAAACGCATCGCGCGGCCAGGGAATCGGAGCACGGGAAAATGTCATGGCGTGACCGGTTCCGTCTAGCTCCACCTTAACGACATTGGGATTGAAAAAGGTTTGAACATCGGCAATCGGATGCGCAGCCGTTGCGATGGTGCTTTGAGGATCGGAGGCAAGCAATTCGGCTACTTGCCGAATTACGGGCGGCGGAATCAAAGGTTCGTCGCCTTGAACGTTGACAACAATGGTTTCATCGGAAAGCCGAAGTTTGTCGGCCGCCTCGGCTAAGCGATCTGTTCCGGTCGGGAGATCGGGGTCGGTCAAAACGGCTTCGACACCGTATTCGGAACAGGTCTTGGTAATAACCTCGGAATCGGCGGCCACGACAACGCGTTCAGCGCCGGATGCGGCGGCCTGTTCGGCAACGCGCACGACCATCGGTTTGCCGGCAATATCTTTTAGGGGTTTGCCCGGCAGACGGGTTGATGTCATGCGGGACGGAATAATGGCGATAAAACTCATGAGCGAACATCCTTGACGCGAGCTTGGGCAACTTCCTCGGGCGAAAGACCTCGCGCTTCCGAGGCCAGCATAACCGGAATGTCGTTAACGATTTTGAATCCGAGCGCACATTTGGCGCAATGCAGTTCTGTCTTATCCGGGTTCATACGAAGCGGACCCTTGCAGACAGGGCAGACCAGAATTTCAGTAAGACGCGAGTCCATAGACATGAGTTTCCTTTACTGACCGTGTGTTTTGATTTTTTCCAGAATACGGTCGATAAGAAATTGATCGAGCACCATCTCTAAATCAGCAACCCAGATGCGGGTATCTTGAGCGATTTGAGGAATCTGACGGCATTTGACAGCATCCTTTCCGGTAATCAAGATGATATCCGCATCAACGGCCGAGAAGGGATTGTCCGAAAAATCGAAGTGATCGGGCAGGCGTATACCCCGACACGCAATGTCATGGGCATGGAGCATGCAAAAGAATCGATCCGGAAGAGCAATGCCGGCAGCCGCTTCCGTGCGCCAATGATTTTGAGCAATACGCTCGGAGAGGTGATTAATTGAGTCGACCTGTCCGGTTGCCAACTGTATAACATGCCCGAGCTGGGATGACGCAACAAAGCGCGGCGTACGTGTTGTTAAGGTTTCATGCGTTGCATTTAAAACAAGCGCATCGACGGAATCAAGTCGGCTCGGCGGTTCACGTAAGGGGCCGGCCGGAAGCACCCAGCCGTTCCCGAGGCCCCTGGCGCCGACAACGGCCAATTCCACGTCGCGTGCCAAGCGCAAATGTTGAAGACCGTCATCACTGACAATCACGTCAACCTCCGGATGCGTTTTCAGTAAGGTTTGAGCGGCAGCGACTCGGTCGCGGTTGACGGCAACCGGGCAACGGGTGTCTTGGAAAATCAGGAGCGGTTCGTCACCGACTTCTGAGGCACGCGATGTATCGGAAACAAGGCGCGTTTGTTGACCGGAACCGGCATACCCGCGACTGATGATTCCCGGGTGATGTCCTGCTTCCGTGAGTTTGTGCGCAAGAGCAATCGTAATGGGTGTTTTTCCGGTCCCGCCGACGTAGATGTTCCCGACGACAACAACGGGAACGGGAACTTTTACTGGGGTAATCCGCCTTTTCCGAATCCGCGTAATCAGTAGGAAGACGAGCGAAAACGGGGAAAGCAACCAGGCAAAGAGTCCGCGTTTTGCCCATTGGCGGTGAATCCATGCTTCAAAACATGCACGCATGGATGAATCTCCGAATCAGTCTACAAGGAGGTTTGTCTTCTGACATGTGCTTCAAATTGTTGAAGGAAGTAGGCCTTCTTTGAAATTATGGATATGTGAATCATAGAGGAATTTTTGCGGCTTAGGCTTTCCGGACTCTCTCTTAAAATCATCGGGCGGAAAGAGTCAAAAAGCACGAGGGCGACAGGGCTTGAGCTCTAGGCAATCGACTCGTTCTCAAGTTCGATAGGGTTACCGTCAGTCTGGACATGCGTCGTCTTTCGATGCAAACACTATGGAAATTCCATCGGCTGATGGAAAAAGAGTGCGAAGCCATCGGACGGGAACGGGGCGTGCGTTTGAGTTTGACGACGTTCTCGTTTGCGAAGCTTCCGGTGCTGATTCGCGTGTTCGTTCACGCTTGGAGCGGACAGCCGAGCGGCACGGCCTCCAGGCAATTGATCTACCTTTCGGGGCAGGGCACGATGCGGCGGTGCTCTCGAATGCCGGCGTCCCCGTCGGGATGATTCTTGCGGCGAATTAAAACGGTTCCCACAATCGGTGCGAGGCTATGAAGATCGAGGACTTCCTGCAGGGAACGGAACTTCTTCGGCACACGGTCTGCGATTACGATAAGCCCTGGTCCGAAAGATAAGGTAAGCGGAAAACTTTCCCTGAAAGATTAACTGCCCCAATCGGGGAAGGCTTCCTGAGACTCAAATCGCAGGAGTTCGGATTTGCTCGGATGGGGTAGCGTCAACTCTGAAGCATGTAGACACAGGCGCTTGCTTTTAACTTGATCGGCAAGAGCGCCGATACCATAGAAGGGGTCGCCGTCAATCGGAGTATTAAGGCCCATTGTGTGGGCACAGTGCACCCGCAACTGATGCGTGCGTCCTGTTGTCGGATAAAGAGAAACGAGGGCTTTCGGACCTTGTGCCGTCTGGACGACATCCGTTACTTCGTACAAGGTTTCCGAAGGTTTCCCCCCGGCGCTTTTCGGGATAACGCATTGTCGCGGAGTGTCCGTCCGGTTCGGGAAAAGCGCAAGATCGACGGTTCCGGATTGCTTTCGGGGAACTCCCGCAAGGCGTGCACGGTAACACTTCATGGCTCCGCCTGTGCGAAATGTTTCGCTTAAGGTCGCCAAGGCACTTGGAGTTCTGGCAAAAAGAAGAATACCGGATGTGTCCGTATCGAGCCTATGAACGACATAAAGGGGACCTTTGGTGCGCTCAAGCCGTGTTTTAGCATCAATCAGCTCTTTAATTCCCGGGACGGAGGCAAGTTTTGCCGGCTTGTCAATGACGAGAATGTCTTTATCTTCGTAAAGGATAGGGATGACGGGAACATCGTCTTTTTCTCGCACGGGTTGCACAGTGCGGTGCGCAATGCCGGTTAAAAGCCAGTCAATGAGCGGCTTGGCACTTGTGCGCGACGGATAAAACGTTCCGTTACGGCGCATTTCGTGTGTCGGAGAGGGGCCGCACCAAAATTCGTTCATGGCCACGGGGATCGACCCGTCTTGTGCTTTGATAAATTCACGGAGTAGTTGAACCGAGGGACTTTTCAGGGCATCTACAAGAGCGTATCGCCAGAAGGCCTTGCGTCGTTCGATGACCTCACCCCCTTGTTTGTCGGGGCGTACCGGATATGGGGCAAAGAGCTTTTCCAGTAACTGCGTTAAAAGCAGTGTTTCGCCTTCTTTGTTTCGAAGCCGTATGAAGGGAACGTCTTTTTCTTGCATCAGAGGCCAGAGCCCCGTTTGTGTAATTGTCTCAAACGGACAAAGCCATGACGTCGGAATCGGCTCGGTGGCTAGATAAACGGTCTCGATTCCGTTTTTTCGTGTGATTAACGCACCGACGCGTCCGCAAAAGCCTGCCTCAGGTTTGAATGCTCGGGCAACTTCCAGCATGCTTCGGCTCGGTGCTTGCGAAAAGGGGCAGGGAAGAACGGTGGTTGCCATAAAAAGGGCGGCAAAACGTGTGCTTTGCCGCCTAATCCTTAATCTTCGTGGAAGGCGATTTCGCGTTTTCTACGCACGGACGGAGCGGCTACGACAATAAGGAGGGTTGCTGCCGCAATCAACAAACCGCAGGAAATCGGACTTGTGAAAAATGTCAACGGATCACCGCGACTTAAAAGCAAGGCGCGCCGCATGTTTTCTTCCATCATCGGTCCGAGAATAAAGCCGAGAATTAACGGTGCCGTTTCGCAATCGAGTTTGATGAAAAGGTATCCGACAGCTCCGAAGAAAATCGTCACCCACACATCCCAAATGGTGTTGTTAATTGAGTAAACCCCGATGCAACAAAAGACTAAAATGGCCGGATAGAGCCACCGGTACGGAACCTTAAGAAGTTGAATCCAGACACCGATCATCGGAAGGTTGAGGACAATCAAAAAGAGGTTCCCGATCCACATTGAAACAATCAGTCCCCAGAAAAGCGACGGATTCGAACTCATCACCTGAGGGCCCGGAACGATGTCATGAATCATCATGGCGCCGATTAAAAGCGCCATGACGGCATTGGACGGGATGCCCAGGGTGAGCATCGGAATAAAGGATGTTTGGGCTCCGGCATTGTTCGCCGACTCGGGGCCGGCAACGCCGCGAATGTTTCCCTGTCCGAACGGGGGATCGGCCCGGCTTCCGGCAATCTTCTTTTCAATGGTGTAACTTGCAAAGGAACTTAAAAGGGCACCGCCTCCGGGCAGTACACCCAAAAGCGATCCGACGAGGGTCCCGCGAGCAATCGGAGCAGCCGACGCTTTCAGTTCCTCTTGGTTCGGAAGCACTGAGCCGACTCGGTTCGGAACAAGCGAGCGCTTTTCTCCGAGTTCAAGGTTTTTCATAATCTCGGCAAAGCCGTAAATGCCCATCGAGAGGGCCACGAAATCAATACCTTCCTGCAACTCTCCGATTCCGAATGTAAAGCGCAAAGCGCCGGAATTGACATCCGTTCCGATAATTCCGAGAAGTAGCCCGAGAATAATCATGCAAATAGCTTTGAGAATGGATCCCGTTGCCAGAACAATGGCGCCGACTAAGCCCAAAACCATCAGACTGAAGTATTCGGCCGGTCCGAATTGAAAGGCAACGGCAATTAGTGGCGGCGCAAAGGCGGCAATTAAAAGCGTGGCAAAGCAACCGGCAATAAACGAGCCGATGGCGCAAATGCCGAGGGCCGCTCCGGCGCGTCCTCGTTTAGCCATCTTGTGCCCGTCGATACAGGTCACGACGGCTGCTGCCTCCCCCGGAATGTTCACGAGAATGGCTGTTGTCGATCCGCCGTACTGAGCACCGTAATAGATGCCGGCGAGCATAATCAGGGCGGCCGAGGGATCTAAGGCGTAGGTGGCCGGAAGAAGCATGGCGACGGCAGCCACGGGGCCCATACCCGGTAAAACGCCGATTAGGGTTCCGATGGTGACGCCGAGCAAACAGTAAAAAAGATTTTGAAGCGAAACGGCGGCTTCAAGACCGATCATGAGGTTACCGATTAAATCCATGAATCAGTCCTCCGTCAGTGCAAAAAAGACGGCCAAACCGGCACAATCATGCCGATGCCGTAAACGAAGGCGGCCCAGGCAATAAAGTCTAGAACCACAATCAAGGCCACGGTTTCTTTCAAATAGAGCTTTCGTTCGGCTAAAAGCGAAAGAACAATCATGACAGCGAGCGATACCATCAGACCGAGAGGCTTTAAAAGGAGCGTGAAAACGAAAACGGAACCGAGAATCCAGCCGAGGATGTCCCAATGAAAAGCTTCGATCTTGCCGTCACTGAGTGTCGGTCGAAACAGCAGGCCGAGAAGGGCAATGTAAAGACCGATGGCAGATAGCAGTCCGCCGAGCAAGGTCGGAAAAAAAGCTGGTCCCATATGGGCGGCCGAGCCCATCTCGTTTTCTTGTGCGAAAACGATGAAAAAGACTCCGAGTACGGCAAACATTATGCCGGCCCAAAAATCTTTGGCGTTTTTGACTTTCATGACAAATAGGGAACACGAGGGCATTCAGGGGCTTTTGCGCCTGAATGCCCGGCATCGTAACAACAATTAATCCACACGAGCGCCCGAGACTTCGACAACGTGCTTGTATTTCTTAAGTTCGCTCTTGATGAGCGCGGAGAATTCTTCCGGTGAGCACGGAGAGGCTTCGCCGCCGAGCTTAGAAATACGACTCTTTAACGTGTCGCTCTTTAAGGCCTTCGTAATCGCCGTATTCAAACGGGCAAGGACCGCATCCGGGGTCTTGGCCGGGACAAAGAGACCGTACCATGTCGAAATATTAAAGTCTTTGACGCCGCATTCAATCATCGTCGGGACATTCGGCAAAGCCTTGGTCCGAGTCGGTGTCGTCACTGCAAGCGGAATGAGTTTTCCGGCCAAAATGTTGGCGTTGGCACTGGCTAGGTTGTCAAAGATTAAGTCCGTTTGACCTGCCAGGACGGAAAGCTGCGCTGTAGCTGCACCCTTAAACGGAATGTGGACCATGTCGATGTGTTCGATGGCTTTTAAAAGCTCACCGGACATGTGGCCTCCCGAGCCGTTTCCGCCCGAAGCGTAATTGAGTTTGCCCGGGTTCTTCTTGCAGTAAGCAATCAGGTCGGCAACGCTCTTAATGCCGGTTTTGTCTCGGAAAGCCGGTGTAATGACCAAAACGTTCGGGACATGCGCAATAAGTGTTACGGGTCGGAAGTCCTTAATCGGGTCATAAGGAAGTTTTTTAAACAAATTCGGGTTTATGGCGTGCGTGGCAACGGCGCCGACGCAAAGCGTCATGCCGTCGGGCTTTTGATGCGCCAGATACGAAACACCGATATTGCCACCGGCACCGGGTTTGTTTTCCACGATGACGTTGCCCAAATCGTCTTTAACGGATTCGGCAATGGCACGCGCCGAGACGTCCAAAGGGCCGCCCGGAGAATACGGAACAATGATTCGAATGGGTTTGTTGCCGGTTCCGACCTGAGCGAAACTCACGGACGGCAAACTGATTGTTGCACAAAAACTTAATGCGCCCGCAATCAGGGCGCGACGACGAATGAGAGTAGCCACTTCATCTTCCTTTAAGTAACTGCATCTTTCCCCTCGCAGTGGACGCGATTGGACCGATGTTTTCTTGTTTATTGGAAAAACTGTCGCTCATTGTATTACGGAAGGTGATGAAATAACAAGAGAAATTTCTCTCCCTGTTGCTTTGGGGATGTACGCAAGAAAAGGAAGAGAAATACCCAGGAATAGGTCCGAGCTTTTTATTCGCTAACATAAGGAGGTGTTAAAAGCTGTTCGGTCCCTCGGAGAATTCTGATGCCTGTCCATTCCGTATCTTTAAGCGATTATGTCTACGAGGAATTGTTACATCAATTCCAGACAGGTAAGTACAGCCCGGGATCGAGGCTCCCCGGAGAACTCAAACTGGCTCAGGAGTTTCGTGTTTCACGACCGATTGTTCGGGGAGCTTTGTCGCATCTACGTGATGATGGGTATGTCGTATCCAAAAAAGGATCAGGTAGTTATCTGGTCCGAGTCGATTCGGCAAGCGTTTCTACACTTGTTCATGTTCGTGAGCTTTCGGACTTGCTATTGGCCTTTGATTATCGTGCGGGACTGGAGGCAGCTATTGCAGCGAAAGCTGCGATGGCAGCAACGGAGTTGGATAAAAGAACGATTGAAAATACGTATCGAGCGAACTGTAAACGGACGGCGTCTCGTTATTTGGATCATTTAACAAATGACTTTGAATTCCACTGTGCCATTGCCGAAGCAACACACAATCCGTTTTACCAAATTGCGGCGTCAAGCTCCGTCCTTCAGGGCGGCGATATAAGCCGCGCGGTTTTGTTTAGCTCGGCGTCTGCTGATTCTCGATGTATGTCTTGATAATCGAGAGCGGAGCTCCGCCGCAGCTGGCG
>ENA-UONW01000278-UONW01000278.1-human-gut-metagenome-genome-assembly--contig:-CS52-NODE-278-length-81418-cov-20.322874_pt1 | contig 81418 bp, 68 predicted proteins | sample MGYA00242463_ERZ724010 | MGnify/ENA metagenome assembly ERZ724010 | reverse complement strand
TCCCTTTCTTTCGCCGCAGAAAGAAAGGAAGCCGCCGGAGGCAAGACCGTAGTCGGGAAGTGCGGATTGCCACGGGCGCGGTGCGCCCTCGCAATGACATGGTTTTTGCATGAGGTGCGGCGCAAGCCCGGTTTCAGGTCGTCCGGGAGGCCGACCCCTGTGCGCCGCTTGCCGATAGATTATCGTGGGGGAATTTGCACAAGCCCGGTTTGGGCGGACAGGGCCGTCCGCCCCTGCAAATTCATAATGACACCTTACACTATATCTCCGACAGCTTTTTGCAGCGCTCATCGGTGTTATGCACTACCTGGGCCACACTCTGTCCCAGGCCCGGATAGGCGGTGAGGGACTCTGCCGTCAGGCTGGGACACTGGCCGTCCGCCCCGTGCAGGGCCAGCTGATAGTGCATGCGGCTGGCAGCCATATCCGCCTCCACCGCGCCGGCATCGAAGGCATCGGCAGCCACGCCGAACAGCTCCTCATTGCCCCCGCCTCGGCGGTACAGGTGCCGCAGCAGCAGGTAAAGCCCCCCGCTGAGATAGTCGCCTGCGGCGGTGATGGCGCCGCGGTTGCCCGTTTTGCCCAGCAGGTCAAAGAGCAGGTTGGTGGTGTTTACCACCAGCTTTTTCTGCAGGGTGGCCATGATGCTGCCCCGAAGGTTGCCCTTTTCGTCCGTGGAATCATACAGGTCGTCCGCCACGATAATGGCGCCGTCCCGGCTCAAGGTGCGGCCCAGCAGATAGTCCGCCGACACACGGTAATAGTCACATGCCTTCACCACAAAAGCAAGGCCCGGCTCGCGGATGCCGTTTTCATAGTGGCTCAGCAGCGCCTGGGATATGCCCAGCTGCGAGGCCGCCTTGCGCTGGGATATGCCCCGCTCTTGCCGCAGCAGACTCAAGGTCCGGGAAAAATCAGTTACCATCAGGTTGTCCCTTCCTCTCCTTTTCTTATACAAGGAGTAAATTATACCGCATTTTATACGAATTGTAAACGGGTATTTTTTACTTTTACCACAAAAAAGGCAGATCTTCCGGTCTTTTTGCCTTGACGTGGAGTGAAAAATGCGGTATAGTTATTTTGTAACTATTTTGTAACCTTTAGGATGGTTTTTTTATATGAGAATTTTGGAGCGGCTTTTGGAAGGGCCGAAAAAAATATTATGGTATTTGGGCGAGCACCCGGACCTGCTGCAGCGCTATACGGATCTGCAGGGTCTGGCCCGCCGGACGGTGCAGCTGCTGCGGCGGAAATGGGAACAGCTGCGGCAGGCCCTGCGCTTTATGGTGCGGGAGCGGAGAGCCCAGCGCTTTCCGGAGTCGGACCACAAGCTGGCCCAGGCCATACTCTTCATTTGGGGCAATATCCCCCGGTTTGCCAGCCGCTTCCGGGAACGGCTGTACCGTATTCGCCGCTTCCGCATCCGGACCGGAAACCGCTGGCAGGTGCTGTTTGAGCGGATCAAGCTGCACCCGGCCTGGTTTTTGGGCTCCGCTGTGGCCGTGGCCGCCATCGCCGTGACCCTGAGTCTATACACCATCGGCGTAACGGTAAGCTATGACGGCATGAATCTGGGCACCGTGGCCTCCGGCCGGGTCGTGCGCCAGGCGGCAGCGGATATTGAGGACGTTACCTGCCAGACCCTTGGCTACGACAGCTACACCGTAGACACCTCCCTGCTGACCCGAAAGACCCGCATCGTGCCCCGCAGCACCGTGCAGACCAAGCAGGAGTTTGAGGCAAAGCTCTCCCGACAGCTGGGAGAGGTGGCCTACGGCTATGTACTGTATGTGGATGACGAGCCTGTGGCAGCCACGGAGTATGAGGGCGCCATGGAGGAACTGCTGGAGCAGCTGAAAACCGGCTACATCACCGACCAGACCGTGGAGTGCTATTTCGTGGAGAATGTGGACATTCGTCAGGAGTATGTGTCCGCCGACCTGATGATGAACCTGGGCTACATTGCCGAAAAGCTTAACGCCACCAAGGAGGGCGCCGTGACCTACACCGTGCAGAGCGGGGACACGTTCTTTGACATCGCCCTGGAGCATGAGATGAGCGTGGAACGGCTCCTGAGTCTGAACCCCGGCTACCAATCCGACCTGATCCACGCCGGCGATACGCTGACCATCAGCAACGCTGTTCCCTACCTGACAGTGGTGGATGTGGAGCGGCAGAGCTATCTGCAGGATGTGGCCTACAGCGTAGAATACCAGGATGACCCGTCCATCTATGAGGGTGACTACGAGGTGCTGGAGCCCGGCGTATACGGCAAGGAGGACGTTACCGCCAACGTCACCTATATCAACGGCGCCGAGGTGAACCGGGATGTGGTGGCAGCGGTCACCCTGAGCCAGCCCACTCCGGAGCTGCAGGCCCGGGGCACCAAGGAGCGGCCCTCCTGGGCGGCTACGGGCAGCCTGCGCTGGCCCTGCAGCGGCATTATTACCTCCTATTTCGGCTACCGGGATATCGGCGTGGCCGGGGCCTCCTCCAATCACGGCGCCCTGGACATCGCAGCCAGGTACGGCACGCCCATCTACGCCGCCGACGGCGGCACCGTGGTTGCCTCCGGATGGGATGGCGGCTACGGCTACCGGATCCGCATTGACCACGGCAACGGCATGGTGACCCTGTACGCCCACTGCAGCAGCCTGCTGGTTGGCTCCGGTGAGCATGTGTACAAGGGCCAGCTCATCGCCTACATGGGCTCCACCGGCATCAGCACCGGCAGCCACTGCCACTTTGGCGTATATGTCAACGGCACCGCCGTGGATCCGCTGAACTATCTGTAAAATACCGCGCGCTGTGCGGCAAAAAGCGTCCGGGACCCTCAGGTCCCGGACGCTTTTTCATGAGGACGGAGTGCGGCAGGAGCTCGGTGCCTGCCGCATGTCTTTTGTTACTCAAACAGGCTGGCCTGGTAGGGCAGGTCGCCCCGCCCGGTCTGCCGGAGCTGGCGGGCATTCTCCTCGGTCAGGGCGTCCACGATGGCCATTTTGCGGATGATGTTCTGCACGGTGCTCTCCAGGGCTGTGCCCGCCCGATAGTCCGCAGGGAAAATGAAATCCACCCGACCCTTGCTCAGCAGATCCTCCACCCCCTGGCGGTTCTCCTCCTGATACACGGCGATGGCCTCACCGCCGTAGGACCGCATCATCTTCATGCAGGGTACGTCGGATAGGCCGTCGCCAATGTAGATCATGTTGGTAAAGGGGATGCGCTTGCTGTCATCGGGCATGGAGGCGTTCAGGGTACGGTCGTCGGACACGTCCAGCACACCCTTATTGATGCGGTAGACAAACTGGGTCTTATTGGTGAAATTAACATCCAGCTTGGGCCAGGAGGCCAGACCTTCCTCATTATAGAAAAACTCGCAGGCGTAAATCTCCTTAAACTCGTGGCTGATGCCGCTGCCCTCGATGATCTCCCGCAGGCCGGAGGAGATGACATAGTGCTCCACATCCACACCCAGGCTCCGGCCGAAGGCGTTGATGCGGCCAAACCAATCCTTCACCCCGGGGAACAGCTCTATGCCGTGGCCGCAGCGCACCAGGAAATCCCGATCCAGGCGAATATTTTGCGCCCGGCACTCCTCAATCATGGTATACATATAGGCCAGCAGGCCGTCCATACGGTTGGTGAAGCCAAAGGTATTGGCCTTTTTCCAGAACTCGGCAGGCTGATAGCCCAGGGCAGGAATAAAGGTATAGTCCTCCATGTCGGTGGTGCAGAGGGTTTTATCAAAGTCGTACAGCAGAGCAATGATGGGTTTTTCCATGGGGGGATCTCCTTTTGGTTGTGATAGGGGGTACGGTGCGAGCGGTACAGAGGGTATTGCGGATTGCCGCGCCAGTGACGCCGGCCACCGGCTCGCAATGACATCGTTTGCAAAATATGCGGCATATGTCCGGGGGTGGGGCAGGACCCCACCTCTACGCAAAGTCGGGGTGTACTATAAAAATCCGGGGCAGCAGGACACGAAGGCGGAATGAACCATGCAGAGGCTTGCGCTGCGAGCCTCTGCATGGCGTGGTTTCCCGTTTATTTATCAGGCTCGTAGTTGCGGCCGAACTTCAGCTCGTCTAAATCCAGCTTGAACTCGGAGCGAAAATCCGTGTCCGCCGGCAGCGGCTGGGCGGGCTTTTCCTCGTCGTAGGCCGCCAGAATATCCTTTTCGATCAACTGGGCGGTATCCTGGCTGGGGGCCGGCTCCTGGGCGAGGTTTTCCTCCGGGGCAGTCTCCTGGGGCACCTCGCCCTCAGCAGGTTGCTCCGGGGCCGCCTCTGCCGCCGGCTCCTGGTCGGCAGGCTCCTGAGCAGGGGGCTGGGCCGCAGGCAGCTCACTATGGGGCAGCTTTTCCAGGTAATCCACCTGGTCCAGGCACATGGCAAGGCTCTTAGCAATGTAATCCTTCATGGCCGTTTCGGCAGCGCTTAGCTTCTGCCGGGCCGCTTCCGTCTTGCGGGCCAGATCCCGGTTGAGCTCGTCGGCGGCGTTTCGTGCGTCGGTCAGGAGCCTCTCGCTCTCCTGCCGGGCGTCTGCCAGGGTCTTTTCGCCCTTTTCCTTGGCCTCCTCGGTCATAGAGGCTGCCATCTTCTGAGCGGCCAGCAGCATGGAGCGCATGGTGTCCTCAGTGGCGCGATATTCCTCCACCTTCTCCGCCAGGATCTTCAGCTTGGTTTTCAGCGCCGCGTTTTCCTTATACAGGGCGGTATAGTCCTCGGTCAGTGTGTCTAAAAACTCATCCACAGCGGCCAAGTCATACCCGCTGGAAAAGGATGGGGATTTGGGGAACGTTTTCTCGGAAACCTCCTGTGGTGTGAACATAGCTATCCCTCCGTACTATCTTATCTATCCGGCAGCCCTTACAGGTACAGGCCAGGAACTGTCGAAAAATCCTTTGGATTTTTCCGACAAAAGGCTTGCAGTCTGCTGCGCGCATAATTTTGCCGACTTGCGGCAAAATTCCACACTGGCAGCCTGAGCGGTATTTTCTCTCACGCACATGTCGCAAGAGAAAATGATTTGAATTTTTTGCCGCCTGCGGGCGGCAAACTCTGCGAGGCTTTTTGAAACGCTGCGTGTCCTTACAGGTACAGGCCGCTGCTCTCCAGCTCATCGATGAGGTCTCCCATGAGGTCCACAGAGTAGGGCGTGATGATGTAGGTGTTGGCGGAAACCTTTTTGATCTTGCCGTCCCCGGCGTAGGCCACACCGGAGAGAAAGTCAATGAGGCGGCGTGCGATATCCTTATTAGTGGACTCCAAATTCAGCACCACTGTGCGCTTTTCCCGCAGGTGGTCTGCAATCTCGGAGGCGTTTTCAAAGCGCTCCGGCTTCACCAGCACTACCTTCAGCTGGGTGGTGGCGTGGATGTTTACCACCTTGTTGCGGCGATCGTCGCCCCGGCGGTCCTCCTTCCGGTCATCAAAATAGGAGTCCTTACCGGGCCGCTGGGTGGGAAACTGCTGCTCCTCCTCGTAATCATAATCCTCATCATCATAGGGGTGAATAATCTTCTTAAATTCGTCCATCAAGCTCATGGCTATATAACCTCCCGCATTTACTTGCTGTAATTTCTGGCGCCGAAAACGGCCGTTCCCACACGGACCATATTGCTGCCGGCCTCAATGGCCTCGGCATAATCCCCGCTCATGCCCATAGAAAGATACTTTAATTTATTATCGTATATATTTTTGTTTATGTCAACATAAAGTGCCTTCATCCGTGTAAAAAGCGGCATATTTCCATGGGGCTCCGTCTCCACCGGGGGAATGGTCATGAGGCCCAGCACCCGCACATGGGGGAGCGTTTTGGCATAGCAGGCAGCCTCATTCAGGGCGCCGGGGGCAAAGCCGCTCTTGGCCTCCTCGCCGCCGATATTCACCTCCAGCAGAATGTCCTGGACGATGCCAAGCTTTTCAGCGGTCTTTTCGATCTCGTCCAGCAAAGCCGTGGAGCTGACGGATTGGATCAGCGCTGCCTTACCCACCACCTGCTTGACCTTGTTGCGCTGGAGATGGCCGATGAAGTGCAGCGGCACGCCGTCATAAGCGTTTTCAGCCAGCTTTTGGGTCATCTCCTGGACACGATTTTCCCCCAGCACGTCGATGCCGGCGGCGATGGCCTCTCGGCAGGCAGCGGCGTCATTCATTTTGCTGGCACCCACCAGGGTTATATCCGCCCCGGTGCGGCCGGTCTTGGCGGCAGCCAGGTGAATCTCCCGCCGGATGGCGGCAATATTTTCGGAAATAGACATGGAAACTCCTCCTTTATTCAGCTGTAGAAGGTCCCCCGGGGGATCCTCCGGCAGAAAATTAACCACCTTAGGCAGCAGGGCCGCCCTATTTTTCTCTGTCTGCGCTCGGGTCAGCTGTCCGGCAGTATCATTCCGTCCGTAAGCTGCTGGGCCGTGGAGATCACCAGATCTCCCTGCCGCAGGGCCCGCTCTCCCGATGCGCCTTCGGCGCGCTGCACCAGGCAGAAGCCGCTGCCCTTATAAATCAGGTCCACGGGCTTTAAGTACACATAGGCGCCGATCTGACAGTAGACGCCCAGCTGCCCGGATTCATCCATGCGCAGGGCGGCGGTGGGGACCCGGATGCCGCTGTACTCCCGCAGAATGATCTCCGCCTGCTGGCGGCGCAGAAGCGTTACCTGAGAGATATAACGGGTGCAGGCAAACACAACGGCCACCTGGCCGTCCTCCTGGTTGCTGATGGATTGAACATACGCCGGGGGGTCCTGCTTGAGACCCTTGCTCAGGCGCAGGGTGACCTCCTGGCCCACCTCCAGCCCCTCGGCCTCCGCCGCAGGCAGGACGGCGGCATAGTACCAGGTGCTGCTGGTGATGATCTTGCCCGCGCTCTTCACGGCGGCAGAAGCGGAGAGGCTATTCAGCTGAGAAGGGGTGACCCCCTCTAAAAACGCCGGGGTCAGCGTCCCCTCGCAGCCATCGGTGGAGCCGCTGAAATAGCCCGCAGCGGCGGTCTGCACCGCCGTTGCGCCGGAGAGCCGGTCCTGGAGCGAGGAGATGGAGGAGCGGGTGCTCTCGATCTCCGCGTCGATCTGATCCAGGGATTCATAGCTGTAGCTGCGCTTTAACACGGCAGTCTTTACCCCGGCCATGGCCTCGGCGGCCACAGAGTAATCTCCCCCGGCCACAACGGTGCGCAGCCCCAGAATGCTGTCGGACACATCGCTGTCCACCCTCAGGGCGGCGTCACTATCCAAAAAGGAGCTGCGGGCAAACTGAAGCTGCTGCAGCTTCAGCTCCGTATCCTCCAGCTCCTTCACGGTCTCCAAGGCGCTCTTACTGGCGTAGGACACAGCCACGGTTTGGCCCGCATGGACCTTTTCCCCCTCCCGCACCTGGCGCAGCAGCGTGCCGGAAGCCTCCGGCAGAGCCGCCTCCTGCCGGACCACCCAGCCTGTGACGGAGATGGAATCCGACACCTGGCTGGTATAGGCCGCGGACACGGACAGGGGCCGGTGGAAATACCGGTACGTCTGAACACCCAGCAGCACCACCACGGCGGCCAGCACCGCAGCGGATAATATTTTGAAAATGGGGGTGGATCTCATGGCTGCTCCTTTGCTCAGGGTGCGGAAAGGGCCGTTTCAGCATCCTGCCTAAGTTTTTGATACTTTACCGTTGGTGTTATATTTTCACTTTTTCGGCAGTCCCGCTGTTCATTGTCCCCGGCCTCCTCCTGCAGAGAGATGGGGCGCAGGGGGACAATGGTGGAGATGGCATGCTTGTAGATGAACTGCTGGCGGCCGTCGCTGTCCAGCACCAGGGAAAAGCTGTCGAAGCCGGTGATGGTGCCCCGCAGCTGAAAGCCGTTCATCAGAAATACCGTGACGGAAAGGGCCTGCTTGCGCACCTTGGTGAGAAAAATTTCCTGTAAATTCGCCTTTTGCATATCGTCTGCTCCTTTTTCTATGTTTTGGTGCGGACGATACCATTCATGGTAGGCTTTTATGCTTGTCCGCCCGGGTCTATCCTAAGCCCTGGGCGAGGAGATATTCTGTCGCATTTTGGAGGCCCGCCGGGAAATCAGGGGTTTTCTCCCAAAGGATCCAGTGGATGTCCTCCTTGCGGCGCAGCCAGGTAAGCTGACGCTTGGCGTACTGCCGGGAACGGAGCTTCACCTCTGCCACGGCATCCCGGGCCGGGGTGTCGCCCCGGTAGACGGATAAAAACTGCTTATAGCCGATGGCCTGGAGGGCTGTGGCGGTTTCAGGCAGGCCATTTTTAAGCAGGGCTTCCACCTCCTGCAGAAGTCCCTGCCCCACCATGGTATCCACCCGGCAGTCGATGCGCTCATAGAGATCGGCCCGGTCCCGGAAGGTAAGGCCGATGGTATAGGCCCGGTACTTGGGGGGGTGGAGGCGGGTGCGCGCATCGTGGGCGGTGATGGTCTCACCGGTCTCCCGAAAGACCTCCAGGGCCCGGAGGATGCGCTTTTCATCGCTCAGGTGCAGGCGGGCGGCGGCTGTGGGGTCAATGGCCTGTAATTGGCGGTAAAGAGGCTCGATGCCGCCCTGTGCCAGCTCCGTTTGGAGGGCCCTTCGCACCTCGCCGCCGCTGTGCCCGGCGGCAAAGGTCCGGCCGGAGAGGATGGAGTCCAGATAAAGGCCCGTGCCGCCCACTAAGACAGGGCGCCTTCCCCGGCAGAGGATATCCTGGATGCAGCGGTCGGCCCGCTCCGTGAATCGGGACACAGACCAGCTCTCGGCCGGGTCGGCCACTGCCACCATGTGGTGGGGGATGCCCTCTGTTTCCTCCGCCGTGGGAGCGGCGGTGCCGATGGTCATGCCCCGGTAGATCTGCATGGAGTCCACGGACACCACCTCGCCGCCGAAGCGCTTTGCCAGGGCCACGCCCATTTTGGTTTTGCCGGTGGCGGTGGGACCGACGACGCAGATAACACGGTTGTCCATGGGGAAGCTCCTTTCGTGGAAAGTGGGGGTGGGGTACGGATTGCCGCACCGGTGACGTCGGTCACCGGCTCGCAATGACGGGTTTTGCAGCGAGTGCGGTGGGCGGCGGGACACATAGGTCCCGCCTTACAAAACAGCTTGTATGGGGCGATGCCTACGGTAGACGCTGGCTTTACCCCTGCCAGGCCAAGCCAGCACAAGCGCGGAGCGCGTCGCGGCATTAGACGCAGAGACGATACGAAAGCAAGACGCGAAATTTGCTTATTCCAATTCGCGTGGCAGAAAGGGCCGACTTGAACGGCACCTCAGCCGCGGAAAGGATTTCAAAACCTTGGTTTTGACGGCGTTCTTTCCTCCCTTTCTTTCGCCGCAGAAAGAAAGGAAGCCGCCGGAGGCATAGGCGGGCGCAGGGGTATTACGGATTGCCACAGCCAGTGTGCGCACTGGCTTCGCAATGACACGTTTTTTTGCAAGGGGCACAGTGGGCAGCGGGCGGCAGGGTGAGGGCACCCCGCCCTACGGAAACGTTTCAAGGAGTGCAGTAAGCGGGGCGTCGGGGAAATCGGCGAAGCGCTGCCAGTGGCAGATGAAGCGAGCCGGTTTCGAGGAAGTGCCCCGATTGGCGGCCACGACAGTGGCCGGGAATCGGTTGGCACGACGGTGGGCAACCGCCGCCCCCTACAGATGCGTAATAAGAAGTGCAGCGGGCAGGTGACCGCCAGGGTCGCCCCTGCGGCAGGGCGGTCACTGCAGCTTTTGCTTTAATTCGTAGAGCAGATTCAATGCTTCCAGCGGGGAGAGAGTGTCCACCTGCTCCCGGCGGAGGCGGTCAATTACCTCACTTTCAGCCAAATTGGAGAGGGAAACCTGGTCTGTCTCCTCCCGAGTAGGGGACGGAGGTTTGCCGGCCTCAGTCTCCAACTCCCGAAGAATGGTCTTAGCCCGGGCGATGACCCCCTCCGGCAGGCCCGCCAAGCGGGCCACCTCGATACCGTAGCTGCGGTCGGCGCCGCCGGGGACGATCTTGCGCAGGAAGATGATCTCCTCCCCCCGGGCCCGGACGGCGATGTTGTAATTCTGCACACCGGGGAGGCTGTGCTCCATGTCGGTGAGCTCGTGGTAATGGGTGGCAAAAAGAGTCTTGGCCCCCAGCTTTTTGGGGTCGGCACAGTATTCCAGCACCGCCCGGGCAATGCTCATGCCATCAAAGGTGCTGGTACCCCGGCCAATCTCATCCAGGATCAGCAGGCTGCTTTTGGTGGCAGAGCGGAGAATATCGCTGACCTCGGTCATCTCCACCATGAAGGTGGATTGGCCGGCGGAGAGATCATCGGAGGCGCCGATGCGGGTGAAGATACGGTCCACCACGCCCAGACGGGCGCTTTTGGCCGGGACGAAGGAACCGATCTGGGCCAAAAGCACAATGAGGGCCACCTGGCGCATATAGGTGGATTTACCGGCCATATTGGGGCCGGTGATGATGGCGGCCCGGCCCTCTTTTTCGCCCATGTAGGTGTCATTGGGGACAAACAGGGCGTCCGGCCGCATTTTTTCCACCACCGGGTGGCGGCCGTCGTGAATCTCCAGGACGCCGGAGTCGTCCACCGTGGGGCGGCAGTAGCCGTTGCTGACGGCCACAGAGGCCAAGGAACAGAGGCTATCCAGCTCCGCCACCGCCGAGGCGCTGGCCTGGATCCGGGACACCTGGCCGGCAAGCTCCGTACGCAGGTCGGTGAACAGCTCATATTCCAGGGCGGAGACCCGGTCGCTGGCGGTGAGAATATCGCTCTCCAGGTTTTTCAGCTCCTGGGTGATATAGCGCTCGCCGTTTACCAGGGTCTGCTTTCTGATATAGGTGTCGGGGACCTGATCCTTGAAGGAGTTGGACACCTCGATATAATAGCCGAACACCTTGTTATAGCCGATTTTCAGGGTGCGGATACCGGTTTTCTCTTTCTCCTGGGCCTCCATAGAGGTCATGAGGCCCTTGCCCCCGTGGAGGATGCCCCGGAGCCGGTCCACCTCCGGGTGGAAGCCGTCCCGGATAAACTCGCCCTCCCGGACGGAGAAGGGGGGCTCGTCCCGGAGGGTATCGGCAATGCGCTTTGCCAGGTCATCCAGGGTGTCCAGGGTGCTGTAGAGCTCGTGGAGGCGGCCCTTGGGGAAGGCCGCCAGCAGTGCCTTGATAGCGGGAAGCTTTTCCATGGCGGTCCGCAGGGCCACCACATCCCGGCCCCCGGCGCTGCCGTAGACGATGCGGCTCATAAGCCGCTCCATATCACTGATACCGGAGAGTGCCAGAACCAACTCCTCCCGGGTGACGGTGTCATTTACCAGACGCTCCACGCAATCCGCACGGCGGTCAATATCCCGGACGCTGAGAAGCGGCCTTTCCAGCCAGCTGCGCAGCATCCGCGCGCCCATGGCGGTCTTGGTCTTATCCAGCACCCAAAGGAGGCTGCCCTTTTTTTCCTTGCTGCGGAGGGTCTCCGTCAGCTCTAAGTTCCGCCGGGCAGAGATGTCCAGCTCCATGAACTGGCCCTGACGGTAAAAGTCCAGGGTGTCAATGTGGTGTAGATCTCCCCTTTGGGTCTCGTGGAGATAATTCAGAAGATTGCCCAGGGCCAGGAGAGGAGCGTAATTATCGGCAGGGAGGTCCGAAAGGGCCTGTTCCCCGAATTGGGCGGCGATGCGGGTCCGGGCGGCGGGGCCATCGGTCTCGCGAATCTCCCGGTGGCAGGAGAGCTTATCCTCCGTGAGCACCTGCAGGGCGGCATCCCGGGCAGCGGCATCATTGAGGATGATCTCCGCCGGGGAGAACCGGGCCACCTCATTGAGCAGGTGGACACCGGCGTCGGGGCCGGAAAAGGCCGTGGCATGGGTCTGGCCGGTGGAGATATCACAGGCGGCAAAGCCGGCCTTATCCTCCCCCAGCCAGGCGGCGGCGCAGAAGTTGCTGCGGCCGGCCTCCAGGGAGGTGTCGTCCAGGACGGTGCCGGGGGTGACCACCCGGATAATGTCCCGCTTTACAAGGCCCTTGGCCGTGGCCGGGTCCTCGGTCTGCTCGCAGATGGCCACCTTATAGCCCTTGGCAATGAGCCGGGCAATGTACCCGTCAGAGGAGTGGTAGGGGACGCCGCACATAGGCACCTTCTCGTCAAAGGACTTATTCTTATCCTTGTCTCGGGTTGTGAGGGTCAGGTCCAGCTCCCGGGAAGCCGTCCGGGCGTCGGCGCCGAACATCTCGTAAAAATCGCCCAAGCGGAAGAACAGGATGGAGTCCTTGTTCTGCTCCTTGATTTCCAGGTATTGCTTCATCATGGGGGTCAGTTCAGCCATAATCGGTCACATCTTTCTGCCGCCGGGGCGGCGGGTCTCGCTGGGAAAAGGTGGAAAACTTTGTGGAAAAGTGCAAAATCATCTTATTTAGGAACAAAAAAACCGTTCTAAGCCCGCTTGAACATCTTCTCGATCTCGTAGCGGGTGAGCTTCACCGCCACGGGGCGGCCATGGGGGCAGTACTGAATTTCGCCGGATTGCACCCGGTCCACCAGAGCACGCAGCTCCGCAGGGGAGGTGTGCATCCCCGCCTTGATAGCGGACTTGCAGGCCATGGTCTGCAGGAGGTGGTCCCGGGCAGCGGCGGGGTCGGCCCGGCCCAGACGCAGGCCCTCAGCCAGCTCCTCTATGGTGGCGGCGGCGTCCTCCGGGCAGATATCCGCCGGAATTTCACGCACCAGCAGCGTCCCGGCGCCGAAATCCTCACAGGAGAAGCCAAACTCCTCCAAAAGGGATAGGCTTGCCAGGGCGGCGGCGTAGGCATCCGCCTCCAAATCCACCGCCAGGGGCTGGAGCAGCAGCTGGCTCATGGGCGGCTCCTGCCGCTCCTTCAGGGCGTTAAAGCGCAGGCGCTCATGGGCGGCGTGCTTATCAATGAGCCAGAGATTCTCGCTTTCATCCTGGCATATGATATAGGTATCCAGTGCCTCACCCACCATCCGCCAGGGGGCGGGCTTTTCCGTGAGAGTCTGCTGGATGGGCAGGTCAATGGTATTGCGCCGGGGGGCAGAGGCGGGGACCTCCGCGGGAGCGGGCCTTTCCTCCGCCGGGACAAGGGCCGGGGCGGACGGCTCCGTCCGGGCAATCGTTTCCGCCGGAACGGGGGCTTTCACCGGGGCCGGACGCGCCTGTGCAGGCTGGGGGTCCCGGGTCGGGAGTGGGGCGGGCCGGTGGACGCTGTCCCGGATGGGAAGCTTGGCATCGGGGTCTACCGCCGGGCGGGCAGAGTAGCTGCCCAGGGGACGCTTTTCCGCCGGGGGCGGAGTCTGCCGCTCCCTGTACTCCCGGACGGTCATGGATTGGTAAAAGGTCTGCTGGACGGGCTTGGGGGTTTCTCCTGCGGTGAGCAGGTCCTTGACGGTGTAGTGTACCGCGTCAAAGACGGCCCGCTCATTTTGAAATTTCACCGCGGTCTTAGCCGGGTGGACATTCACGTCCACGGTATTTTTCGGCAGGGTGATATGCAGCACACAGCCGGGGAACTTGCCCTTGAGCAGCCGATTGCGGTATGCCTCCTCCAGGGCGGCAGTGAGGAGTTGGCTCTTCACAAACCGGCCGTTAACGAAAAACAGCTGCCGGCCACGGGTGCCGCCGCCGTTTAGGGGCTTGGTGACAAAGCCCTCCACGGAAATATCGCCGCCGCAGCCGCTGATAGGCAGCAGGCCCAGGGCAAAATCCCGGCCCAGGGCGGCGTAGACAGCAGAGCGCAGCTGGCCGTCGCCGGGGGTGTGGAGCACCTCTGCCCCGTCCCGGATCAGCTTCACGGACACCTCCGGATGGCTCAGGGCCAGGTGGGTGACAACACCGGTGACGGCGGCAGCCTCGGCGGTATCCTTTTTCATAAACTTCATGCGGGCGGGGGTGTTATAAAATAAATCCCGGACGCAAAGGGTAGTTCCCTCGGGGCAGCCGGTCTCGGTGACTTCCCCGGGCACGCCGCCCTCTAAGTGGAGAGATGCGCCCTGATCCGCCCCCCGTTCCCGGGAGAAGATGTCCACCCGGGACACGGCGGCAATGGCAGCCAGGGCCTCGCCCCGGAAGCCAAGGGTGCCAATGGCGGCCAGATCCTCCGCCCGGCGGAGCTTGCTGGTGGCATGGCGCAGAAAGGCCGTGGGAAGCTGCGATGGCGCGATGCCGCAGCCGTTATCGGTGATGCGCAGATAGGTGAGACCCCCGTGCTGTATCTCCACAGAAATGGCGGAGGCCCCGGCGTCCAGGGCGTTTTCCAGCAGCTCCTTGGCCACGCTGGCCGGGCGCTCCACCACCTCGCCGGCGGCAATGAGGTCGGCTACGTGAGAGTCTAAGCATTGAATGATGGGCATGGAGACGGCCTCCTTTTTTTGAGGAATATGGGGATTACGGATTGCCACGGGCGCAAAGCGCCCTCGCAATGACATTGTTGTTCACAAGAGGTGAGGTGCAAGGCCGGGCGCGGGCCGTCGGGGACGCCGGCCCCTACGCTCCGTTTACCGATAGAATTTCGTAGGGGGCGATGCCCACATCGCCACGCGCGGTAGATGCAGAATGTACCCCCGTTTGGACAGCCAGCACAAGCACAGAGTGCGTCGCGGAGGTAGGCGCAGAGGCGATACGAAAGCACGGCATGAATTTTGCACAGACCGATTTGCGGGGTAAGAGGGGACCGACACAATCAGCACCTCAGCCGCGGAAAGGATCCCAAAACCTTGGTTTTGGCGGCGTTCTTTTCTCCCTTTCTTTCGCCGCAGAAAGAAAGGGAGCCGCCGGAGGCATGACGCAGGGGGTTACGGATTGCCACGGGCGCAAAGCGCCCTCGCAATGACATATCAAAACACCAAAATATCCGTTACACCATCTCGCCGAACAGGGCCCAGGTATTGCTGTCGGTGATTTTTATGTCGCGGTATTGGCCCAGGGCGGATTTGTCGCCTACAAGATGTACCAGGCGGCCTCCGGCGGTGCGGGCAGACAGGGGCCAGCGGGCATCGTCCGTTTCGCCGTCCACCAGGCATCGGAGAGTCTTGCCCACATAGCAGGCGTGGAGGCGAGCGGAAATTTCATTTTGGACGGCACAGAGGGTATCAAACCACTTCTGCTTCTCCGCCCGGGGCACGGGGTCGTCCATCTTGGCCGCCGGAGTGCCGGGGCGGGGAGAGAAAATAAAGGTAAACAGGGCGTCAAACTCTACCTGACGCACCAGGTCCACCGTCTCCATAGCCTCCGCCTCCGTCTCGCCGGGAAAGCCGATGATGACGTCGGAGGTGAGCACCAGGTCGGGCATGACCTTACGGGCATAGGTGATGAGCTCCAGATACCGGGCCCGGTCGTAGGGCCGGTTCATGGCCCGGAGCACCCGGTCGCAGCCGGACTGCACCGGCAGGTGCAGCTGATGGGCCACATGGCGACTGCCGGCCATGACATCAAAGAGCTTGAAGGAGGCGTCCTTCGGCTGGGAGGACATAAACCGCAGGAGAAAGTCCCCGTCGATCTTGTCCAGCTCCTGCAGCAGGTCGGCGAAGTCGCGCCGGGGCTCTAAGTCCTTGCCGTAGGAGTTTACGTTCTGGCCCAGGAGGGTGATCTCCTTATAGCCCTGGGCGGCCAGCTCCTTCACCTCGGCCACGATCTTATCCATGTCGCGGCTGCGCTCCCGGCCCCGGACATAGGGGACAATGCAGTAGGAGCAGAAATTGTTGCACCCGTACATGATGGAGACCCACGCCCGGGTGCGGCCCTCCCGCACAACGGGCATCCCCTCGGCGATGGTGCCGTGCTCCTCCTCCACGGAGAATACCCGGCCCCGCCGGGTATAGACCCGGTATAAAAGCTCCGGAAATTTCCACATGGCCTGGGGGCCGAACACCAGATCCACATGGCGATAGCTTGTGCGGACCTTCTCAGCGATCTCCGGCCGCTGGGCCATGCAGCCGCACAGGCAGATGATCTGCTCGGGATTTTTCTTCTTGGTATGGGTCAGGGCACCCAGGTTGCCGAAAACCCGCTTCTCCGCATGGTCCCGTATGGCGCAGGTGTTCAGCACAATGATGTCGGCCCGGTCTGCCTCGTCCGTAAACTCACAGCCCATAGCCTGAAGCATGCCCATAATGTGCTGGCTGTCGGCCACGTTCTGCTGGCAGCCGAAGGTATCCACCAGGGCCAGAGGTGCGCGGCTGCGCTGGCGGTGGATGTCCGCCAGCTTCCTCTCAAAATCCCGCTGGCGCAAGGTCTCCTCCGCCGATAAAACCACTTGTTTTCTGTCCAAAATAACCCTCCGTAAGCGCCCATTTGCAAAATGGCGCTATGATTCGACTTTAATTAAGAGATTATACCACATTCACCGGTGCAAAACAAGCCGTTTAGCGTTGCAAATTTCTGTCATTGCGTGTATGATAGGAGCAGCGAAAAACGGAGAAGGAGTTTTTTCTATGGCATGGAGCATTGCGCTGCTGGCGGTCCTCATAGGGCTTGACCAGGCGCTGAAATACTGGACAGTATCCCATCTGGCCCTGGGGGAGTCGGCACAGCTAATCCCGGGGGTACTGCAGCTGACGCGGCTGCACAACTACGGCGCAGCCTGGTCGAGCCTCTCAGGAAAAACGGCTGTACTGCTGGGTATCACGGCGGCGCTGATGATCGCCGTGGCATGGCTGCTGATTAAAAAAATCGTGCGGCATCCCCTGGGTGTCACGGCGGGACTTTTCATCCTGGGCGGTGGCCTGGGCAACATGATCGACCGGGTGTGGCATGGGTATGTGGTGGATATGCTGGACATTTCACCGCTGCTTGAGTACCCTGTTTTCAATTTGGCGGATTGCTTTGTGGTGGTGGGCGCCGTGCTGGGCGCGGTGTACTACCTGTGGTTCTACGATAAATACGACAAAAAGGAGCGCGGCCATGGACGCAAGGACCCTGACGGCCACAACTGAATCCGCCGGGACCCGGCTGGATGCCTTCCTGGCCGCCCAGCTGCCGAGCCTCACCCGCTCAGCGGCAGCCCGACTCATTGAGGGGGGCTTTGTCACCGTAGACGGCAGGCCCGCCGGGAAAAGTGTCCGGCTTGTGGGCGGCGAAACGGTTTCCGTCACTCTGCCGGAGGCAGAGGAGCCTGAGGCCCGGCCGGAGGACATCCCTCTGGATGTGGTGTACGAGGATGGAGACGTGATCGTGGTGAATAAGCCCGTGGGCGTGGTGGTCCACCCGGCTCCGGGGCACCCGGACGGCACACTGGTCAACGCCCTGCTGCACCACTGCGCCGGGAGTCTGTCAGGCATCGGCGGTCAAATGCGGCCAGGCATCGTCCACCGCATCGACCGGGACACCAGCGGGCTCATCATCGCCGCCAAAAATGACGCCGCCCACGCCTTCCTGGCCGCTCAGCTGGCAGACCACACCCTGGCCCGGACCTATGAGTGCCTGGCTGTGGGCAATTTCAAGGAGGACAGCGGCACCGTGGATGCACCCATCGGCCGCCACCGGACGGACCGGAAAAAGATGGCCGTGGTCCCCGATGGACGCCGGGCCGTGACCCATTGGGAGGTCATCGCCCGCTATCGGGGCGTCACCCATCTGCGCTGCCGCCTGGAAACGGGCCGCACCCACCAAATCCGAGTACACCTGGCCTATATCGGCCACCCCATCCTGGGAGACACGGTGTACGGGGCCAAAAAGCCTGTGCCGGGGCTGACGGGCCAGTGCCTCCACGCCACGGCCCTGGAGTTCATTCACCCGGCCACGGGGAAGAATATCTCCCTCACCTGTCCGCTGCCGGAGGAATTCACCCGGATGCTGGAAAAGCTGCAGCGGCAAGACTAACAGGCTAATATGAATGCAGCCGCGGGGCTTTGCCCCGCGGCTGCATTTTTTGTTTTTTATCCCTGGTGCTCCCGGGCGTGGCGGCAGATGGCCGCAAAGGTCTGTGGGCTGATGTCATGCTCGATCTTGCAGGCATCGGCCTCCGCCGTCTCCTGATCCACCCCCAGGCGGACAAGGAAATTGGTGAGGGTATGGTGGCGGTCCAGCATTTCCCGGGCAATAGCCAGCCCCTTGGGCTCCAGAGTGATGAGGCCCGTTTTGTCCATGGTGATATAGCCGCTCTCCCGCAGACGCTTGGTGGCATAGCTGACGCTGGGCTTGGTGACGCCCAAATGCTCCGCCACGTCGATGGAGCGGATATAGCCGTGCTTCTTTTGCATCATCAGCATGGTCTCCAGGTAATCCTCCGAAGATTTTTGAATTTCCATAATTGGTACACTCCATCGTTTATTTTATCCAGCGTAGCACACCGAGGTCAAAAAAACAAGGGAAAGTTAAAAATATTTTACTAAAACCTATTGACAAAGTATGCTTTTAGGGGTATTGTAAACACACCTAATAAGTAGGCTTTAGTTTTTCATACCAGGAGGACCAGCGTATGACCATTTATACCGACAATGCAGCCACTACCAAAATGAGCGACACCGCTCTGGCTGCCATGCTCCCCTGTCTGCAGGACAATTACGGCAATCCCTCCAGCCTGCACTCCGTGGGCCAGCGGGCCGCCGAAGCCCTGCAGGGCGCCCGGGAGACCGTGGCCCGGTACCTGGGCTGTGACCCCAAGGAGATCATCTTCACCTCCGGCGGCAGCGAGGCCGACAACCAGGCCATTATCTCCGCCGCCCGATTAGGTGCGCTGAAGGGCAAAAAGCACATCATCTCCACCGCCTTTGAGCATCACGCCGTGCTCCACACCCTGAAGAAGCTGGAAAAAGAGGGCTTTGACGTGGAGCTGCTGCCTGTGGGCACCACCGGCACCATTACCCCGGAGCAGGTGGCTGCGGCCATCCGGCCCGACACCGCCCTGGTGACCATCATGTACGCTAACAACGAGATCGGCTCCATTCTCCCCATTGCCGAGATCGGCGCGGTGTGCAGGGAAAAGGGCGTTATCTTCCACACGGATGCCGTACAGGCGGCAGGCCACCTGCATATCAACGTGCGGGAGCAGAACATTGATATGCTCTCCCTTTCCGGCCACAAGTTCCACGGGCCCAAGGGCTCCGGCGTACTGTATGGCCGGAAGGGCATCCCCCTGGTGAACGTCATCGAGGGCGGCGCCCAGGAGCGGGGCAAGCGGGCCGGCACGGAAAATCTCCCCGCCATTGTGGGCATGGCGGCGGCCCTGCAGGAGGCCTGCGACCACATCGACGAAAACGCCGCCAAGGTCTCCGCCCTCCGGGATAAGCTGATCAGCGGCCTGTCTAAGATCCCCCATTCTGCCCTCAACGGCGATCCGGTGCATCGCCTGCCCGGCAATGTGAACTTCTGCTTTGAGGGGATCGAGGGGGAGAGTCTGCTGCTTCTGCTGGATGCCAAGGGCATTTGCGCCAGCTCCGGCAGCGCCTGCACCTCCGGGTCCCTGGACCCCAGCCATGTGCTGCTGGCCATCGGCCGCCCTCACGAGGTGGCCCACGGGTCCCTGCGCCTGAGCCTGTGCGAGTGGAATACGGAGGAGGAAGTGAGCATCATTTTGCGGGAGGTCCCGAGGATCGTGGAGTACCTGCGCAATATGAGCCCCATGTGGAAGGACCTGGTCAGCGGCAAGAAGCCGTTCATGCTGTAATAAGGAGGCAGATATCATGGCACTGTATACCGACACTGTAATGGACCATTTCATGCACCCGAGGAATGTGGGCGAGATCAAAGACCCCAGCGGCGTGGGTGAAGTGGGCAACGCCAAGTGCGGCGATATTATGAAGATGTATCTGGACATTGAAAACGATGTGATCAAGGATGTGAAGTTTGAGACCTTTGGCTGCGGCAGCGCCATCGCCTCATCCTCCATGGCAACGGAGATGATCAAGGGCAAGACCGTGGAGGAGGCCCTGGCCATCAGCAACAAGGACGTGGTGGACGCTCTGGGCGGTCTGCCCGCCCACAAGCTGCACTGCAGCGTCCTGGCGGAGGAGGCTATCAAGTCCGCCGTGAAGGACTACTACGACCGCAATGGCATCCCCTACGACCACAGCCAGTTCCCCGATTGCGAAAGCTGCGAGAGCTGCCGCATGGTGTGAAGCCCTTGCGAAGGGGATAAAATTGTGGTATCCTAAACCTATAAAGGCGGCGCGAGAAAACACCTCGCAGAGTTTGCCGCCCGCAGGCGGCAAAATTGTAAAATCATTTTTTCACCGCGACATGCGCGTGGAGAAAAATATCTCTCAGGCTGCCGATGTGAAATTCTGAGCCAAAGGTTCAAAATTACGCGCGCAGCAGACTGCAATCTTTTTGGCAGAAAATTCCGCAGGAATTTTCGTCAGGTGCTTGAGGAGGGAGCGGCATGAAAATTTCCACCCGGGGCCGGTACGCCCTGCGGATGATGCTGGACCTGGCGGAAAACCAGGGCAGCGGTGTGGTGGCTCTGAAGGATATCGCCGCCCGGCAGGATATCTCCAAAAAATACCTGGAGCAGATCATCCCGGTGCTGAACCGGGCCGGCCTGCTGCAGACCTCACGGGGCTTCCAGGGGGGATATCGGCTGGCGAAGGTACCCCAGGACTACACCGTGGGTGAAATTCTCCGGGCCGCAGAGGGAGGGCTATCTCCTGTGGCCTGTTTGGAGCAGTCGCCCAACGCCTGTCCCCGCTGCCACAAGTGCGAAACGCTGCCCATTTGGGCGGGCTTGGAGCAGGTGGTGAACGAATACCTGGACGGCATCAGCCTGCAGGACGTGCTGGATGGGCTGAAAAAGTAAATCATCCCCACAAAATCCAAATCCCACGCCGGCACTTCACCCGACATACGCCTGCAAAATGAAAGCAGGCACTCATAAAAGGGAACTACACCTCATTTGTCAGACATGTACGGCAAAATACATGTCTAATAAATGAGGTGTAGTTTATTCACGCATCGTATTGGATCTGTTCTCTTAGAAATGCTTCACCTGACCCGCCAGCAGCAACCCCGGCAGCAGCCACAGAAGCTGGAACAGCACCAGCCGCAGGGGCGTCAGTGAGGCATAGCCGCCAATGCCCGTGAGGTAGTAGCACAGCAGCAATCCCGCCGCCGACGCCAGCAGCGCCAAGGCGATCGTCCACCGGGCCGCCAGCAGCAGCTTGCGGCTGCCCAACACCGTTTCGGCGTAGGGCATGAGCCCGTCCCGGTATACCACGGCATAGGCGGGTCCGGTCAATCGGGCCTGCTCCAGCAGAGAAAGGCGGGTCTGCACGTCCGGATAGATGGGCTTTGCATCCACCTTGAAGCTGCGGCGCAGGAACTCCGGGGTGATATTGCACCCCCGCACCGCCAGCACCGGGGTGACCCGGTTGCGCCGCAGGGCCCGCAGGGCCCAATCCACATTCCGGGAGGGCTGGTACCGCAGGGCGAAGATAGCTGTCAGCTGGCCGTCCACAGCCAGGAAAAGGCCCGAGGGAACCTTTAGCTCCTTGGGCAGGCGCACATTCTGCCTGCGCATAAAGTAGGCACTGCCCAGCAGCACCGTCTCGCCGTGGATGGTACCCCCGGCGCCGCCCTCCTCGTACCAGCGAAAATCATCCAGGGCCTCAGCCTGTCCCCCTTGGTCAGAGAGCATCTGCTCCAGCAGGGGCAGGGCCTGGCTGTCTGCCGCCCGGGCCATGGCCACAGAGTAGCTGAGCACCCGGCCCAGCTCCTCACCATAAATTTTCATGCCGTTGAGAGAAAGTGTCCCGGCGGGGTACAGGTCCTCGTCAGTGATGACCATGCGCTTGGCACCGCTGACGGCCTTGGCACCGCTGTAGCCCGCCACGGCGCAGCCGCTGTGGCTGAGCCGGTGGCTCAAAAAGTAGGTGGGCAGCGTCCCGGCCAGGGGCCAGGACAGGGGTGTGGCCGCCGCCAGAAGAGCCGACCACACCCACAGGGGCTGTGCGGGCTTGCTCTCGGACAGGCACACCACCCCCGTTAGCACGCAGGCAGTAGCCAGCAGCAGCGGCAGCACCGCGTTGTACCATTTTTGGGGCATGTCCGGCTCCACGGCGTGGGTATAGAATCCCTCCAGACGGCCCTGGCACTTGATGGCGCCGGCCTTAGTCTTCTGCACGCTCCAGGGCGGATGCCCCCCCAGATCCGCCAGGCGGAAGCTCTCTCTCCGGGCCGCGCACCGCAGGTACACGCCCCACTCACAGCAGAGGGTCACCAGGGCCGCCGCTCCAGCCAGGGGCAGGTGCTCGCCTCCCTTAACCATGCACCAAACGCAATCGCCCAGGCAGGCCACGGTCAGCAGCAGTGCGCCCCAGGCGCAGGAAACTCGCTTTTGGCGGATCCCCTCCAGCATGTCCCGCCACAGGGGCAGGGCCAAGGCGGCCTGGGCCAGCAGCAGCGCAGCCACCGCGCCGAAGCGCAGGGGCGGGGTATCTGTCCAGACGGCGGGCAGGGTCACCAGGGTCTCCGCCGCCGTGATGCCCACCAGTAAAACCGCCGGCAGGAGGCAGCGCAGGGTGGCGCCCCGGTGCAGACGGCATAGCCGCTTCTGCTCAAATTCCGCCTGGGCCATGTCCGGCTCCGGGGGGATGGCTTCTTCCCCCTCCGGTTCCGGCTCGGGCCGGGCCTTGGGGGCCGCCAGCGCCCGGAGAAATCTGCCCACCGCCGCTAATCTCGCCCGGCAAAGGGCGGCCCGGCGGGCCCGGCGGGCCTGACGCTCCTGCTCCTCCCGCTCCAGCTGCCGCTGGGCCGACTCCTCCTCCATCACGGCGGAGACCGTCCGGTCCATCATATCCTCCAGCGACACCAAGCGCTCCCGGGGCGCAGCTTTTTCCTCTATCTCCGGGGAATCCTTCTCCGGGGGCCGGGTGTCCTCTTTCGGCTGCTCCGCCGGAGCTTCCTCCTCGGCGGGTTTCTCCGCTATAGACTCAGGCTTCGGGGCAGGCTCCGCAGCCGGATCTTCCGGCTCCGGCTGCTGTGACTGGGAAACCGGCTCCGGGACGGGCTGCGGCGGCTCCGGCCTCGGCTGCTGTGGCTTCACCGCACCGGTACCAAACTCCGCCAGAATGTCGTCCAGGTCATACTCCCGGGTGAGGGGTACGTCCTGCAGGAGCCTGCCGGTGTCCTCCAGGGCCTGATTCAGTTCTTCCTCTGTGTACTTGCTCATAGTCCTCACTTACATCCGGCGGCGCACCGCCTCATATAGCAGAATGGCCGCTGCGGCGGATGCGTTCAGGGACGAGATATGTCCCTTCATGGGGATGCTCACCAAAAAGTCGCATTTCTCCCGCACCAGGCGGCCCATGCCGCTGCCCTCAGACCCGATGACGATGGCCGCCGGGCCCTTGAGATCAGCCTCATACAGGGAGGTAGCCCCCTCGGCGGCCGTGCCATAGACCCATATGCCCTTTTTCTTCAGCTCCTCCAGTGTAGCCGGGAGGTTAGAGACCCTTGCCACGGGCATATAGCTCACCGCCCCCGCCGATGTCTTGCCCACAATGGCCGTGAGCCCGGCGGAGCGGCGCTTGGGGATGATGACCCCGTGGGCCCCGGCGCACTCGGCGGTGCGGAGGATGGCGCCCAGGTTGTGGGGGTCGGAAATTTCGTCGCACACCACCAGCAGCGGCGCCTCCCCCTTTTCTTCGGCGGTATCCAGCAGGGATTGCACGGTCACATATTCCCGCATAGCCGCCAGGGCGATGACCCCCTGGTGGGCGTGGGTACGGCTCATGCCATCCAGCTTGCGCCGGTCGGCCTCCACCACCACGATGCCCTTTTCCCGGGCCCGGGAGGCAATATGGCCCAGGGTCTTGTCTGTCTCGCCCTTGGCCAGGTAGATTTTGTCGATGTTCTCCCCGGAGCGCAGAGCCTCGATCACGGCGTTGCGGCCCTCAATGATGCCGTCCGCCTCCGCCTGGGGCAGGGGCCTCTGTCTATCGTTTTCTCTCATAGCTCGTCCTCACAGAATAAAAATAAAAAAGCCTTGCTTCAGGCTGCCGTTGTAACGCTTTAACGCCGCGCACGAAAAGTGATGCGCACGGCAGGCTGCAAGCCCTTTGCCGGAAAAATACGGATGGGTTTTTTCGCAGCTTTTAGTATAGCACATACGGGGCATAATAGAAAGGTCAATTCATAGAAATTTTACACGGCAGAGGTTTTTCCGCCCTTGTTTGCTTTTATTTTATATGGTATACTGCCATTAATTGCAAGGTCTGTCTACGCGGAAGGAGGCCAACTATGGACTCAAAAAACAACAAGAACAACAAAAACAGCAAGAACAACCGAAACCTTCGGGGTGTGCTGGTGCTGCTGGCCTGGGCGGTGGTGCTGACCATCGGCTTTAACTATTTTGCCGCCTATACCGGAAACGCAGCCAACAAGGCCACCAGCTTTGAGGTGGATTTCAGCGCTCTGGCCGACCTGGTTCGGGAGGATAAAATCGCCCGGGTGGAGTTTGAAAACGGCCAGATCCTCGCCACCCCTATTGACGGCTATGTCTATACCGACGAGAGCGGCAAGGAACCCAAAACCTACACCAACTCCGAAAAAACCAAGGTCATTCTTTACACCACACAGATCAACAGCAACAATTTCTACGACCTGCTGGACGAGCATCATGTGGCCTACACCGCCCCGGTTGTGGAGCAGATGAGCCCCATTTTGCAGTTTATGATCTCTTATATCCTGCCCACGATTCTGATGCTGGGGGCGTTTTTACTGGTGATGCGTCTGCTGAGCAAGAGCAGCGGCGGCATCGGCGGCATCGGCAGCGTTGGCAAATCCAATGCCAAGGTGTATATGGAAAAATCCACCGGCATCACCTTTAAGGACGTGGCCGGCCAGGACGAGGCCAAGGAATCCCTGGAGGAGATCATTGACTTCCTCCACAACCCCGGCAAGTACACCGCCATCGGCGCAAAGCTGCCCAAGGGCGCGCTGCTGGTGGGCTCCCCCGGCACCGGCAAGACATTGCTTGCCAAGGCCGTGGCGGGCGAGGCCAACGTGCCGTTCTTCTCCATCTCCGGCTCCGACTTTGTGGAAATGTTCGTGGGCGTGGGTGCCAGCCGTGTGCGTGATCTGTTTAAGGAGGCGGCCAAGGTAGCCCCCTGCATCATCTTCATTGACGAGATCGACACCATCGGCAAGTCCCGGGATGCCAGCCGCTTCGGCGGCAACGATGAGCGGGAGCAAACCCTGAATCAGCTTCTGGCGGAGCTGGACGGCTTTGACCCCAGCAAGGGCGTTATCGTTCTGGGCGCTACCAACCGCCCGGAGGTGCTGGACAAGGCCCTGCTGCGTCCCGGCCGCTTCGACCGGCGCATCACTGTGGACCGGCCCAACCTTGCGGGCCGCCTGGCTACCCTGCAGGTCCACACCCGGAATATCCATCTGGCCGAGGATGTGAACCTGGAGAAGATTGCCCAGGCCACCGCCGGCTGCGTGGGTGCAGACCTGGCAAACCTGGTGAACGAGGCCGCCCTGCGTGCCGTGCGCAAGGGCCGCAAGGCTGTGAATCAGAACGACCTGCTGGTGGCCTTTGAGGTGGTCATCGCCGGCTCGGAGAAGAAGGGCACCGTCATCACCGACGAGGAAAAGAAGATCATCGCCTATCACGAGGTGGGCCATGCATTGGTTGCCGCCAAGCAGAAAAACGCCCAGCCCGTCAGCAAGATCACCATCGTACCCCACACCCAGGGAGCCCTGGGCTACACCCTGCACCTGCCGGAGGAGGAGAAATTCCTCATGTCCAAGGAGGACATATTGGCAGAGATCCGCACCCTGCTTGCCGGCCGCTCCAGTGAGGAGATCGTCTGCAACACCATGACCTCCGGCGCCGCCAACGACATCGAGCGCGCCACGGAGATGGCCCGGAACCTGGTGGCCCGGTTCGGCATGTGCGATGAGTTTGATATGATGGCCCTGGGCACCGTACAGAGCCAGTACCTGGACGGCAGCTACTCCATGTCCTGCGCCCAGGAGACCTATGCCGCGGCGGATCGGGAGACCATCAAGATCATCCGCCAGTGCCACCAGGAGGCCAAGCAAATTCTGCGGGACAACCGGGAGCTGCTGGACAAGATTGCCGCCTACCTGCTGAAGAAGGAGACTATTACCGGCCAGGAGATGATGGCTATTATCGAGGGCCGGGATCCGGAGACCGTGGACAACTACGGCGCCACCCGGGAGGACGATGCGCCCCGAAAGGCCTTCCGCCCCTCCACCCCCAACAGCATCGAGGCTCCGGCCAAGCACATCAATATCGTCTCCCAGCCCATCCCCATGCCGGACTTTGACGAGCCCAAGGAGGAAAAGCCGACGGCCAGCTCCCCGGAGGAGAATGCCCCGGAGGGTAAATCCCCGAAGGAGCCTCCCGCCGATAACGGGAAGCCCGAATAATAACCCCCAGGCCCCCGGAACGTGTTTGCGTCCCGGGGGCTTTTGCGCCGAGGGGAAAGAAGCCGCCTTTTGCCGTACCCTGGCCGTTTTTATGTAGACAAGAAAAATTATGCAACTTTTTCGCGGATTTTATGTTTACATAACGATGTGGAAAACTCTGTGGATAATGTGCATAACCCCTTTTTTAAGGCTGATTTTATGAGGTTGCTGTCTTGCTATAAGAATGGGAGCTGTCTAACATTTTTAAATCTTATTGCAATTTTTGTCAGAGAAAGTCCAGGCACTTGCCAGAACAGAGGAAATGCGGTAAAATAATAAAATATGGCCGGAATCGCCGGCAGGAGGTCTCTATGGCAGCAAAGAAAACCTATAACAACGAAAGCATTTCCAGCCTCAAGGGCGCAGACCGGGTGCGCAAGCGCCCGGGTGTCATCTTTGGGTCCGACGGCCTGGAGGGCTGTGAGCATGCCGTATTTGAAATACTGTCCAACGCCATCGACGAGGCCCGGGAGGGGCATGGGCGGCTCATCACCGTCACGCGGTTTTCCGACCTCTCCATCCAGGTGGAGGACATGGGCCGGGGCTGCCCGGTGGATTGGAACGAGAAGGAAGGCCGCTACAACTGGGAGCTGGTATTCTGCGAGCTCTACGCCGGCGGCAAATATGACAACGAAAACAGCGAAAACTATGAGTTTTCCCTGGGTCTCAACGGCCTGGGCTCCTGCGCCACCCAATACGCCAGCCGCTACATGGATGTAACCGTGTGGCGGGAGGGCAAGGAGTATTCCCTGCACTTTGAACGGGGCGAAATCGTGGGCCAGATGCAGACCCGCCCCCTGCCCGACAGCCAGAAGCGCAAGACCGGCACCCGCATCCACTGGCTGCCGGACCTGGACGTGTTTACGGACATCAGCATCCCCCCGGACTACTACCGGGATGTGATGAAGCGCCAGGCCGTGGTAAACGCCGGGGTCACCTTCCGGCTGCGCAATCAAAACGGCGCGGCCTTTGACACGGAGGATTTCCTCTATGAAAACGGCATCGCCGACTATATTCGGGAGCTGGCGGGGCTGGATGCCTTCACCGAGCCGGTGTGCTGGGAGTGCGAGCGCCGGGGCCGGGACCGGGCAGACAAGCCCGAGTACAAGGTGAAGCTGAACATCGCCTGCTGCTTTTCCAACAAGCACCCCGTGGTGGAGCACTACCACAACTCCAGCTTCTTGGAGCATGGCGGCTCCCCGGAAAAGGCCACCCGCCTGGCCTTTGTGTACGCCATTGACAAGTACCTCCGGGACCACGGCAAGTACACCAAGGACGAGAGCAAGATCACCTATCCCGATGTGCAGGATTGTCTGATTTTGGTCAGCAACAACTTCTCCACCCAGACCAGCTACGAAAACCAGACCAAAAAGTCCATTACCAATAAGTTCATCCAGGACGCTATGAACGACTTCCTGCGGGAGCAGCTGCAGGTATACTTCATTGAAAATCCCGACGCGGCGGAGAAGATCGCCAGCCAAGTGCTTATCAACAAGCGCAGCCGGGAGACGGCGGAAAAGACCCGTATCAATCAGAAAAAAAAGCTGACGGAGAAGATCGACATTGCCAACCGGGTGCAGAAGTTCGTGGACTGCCGCACCAAGGATGTGAGCAAGCGGGAGATTTATATTGTAGAGGGCGACTCCGCCCTGGGCGCCTGCAAGCAGAGCCGGGACGCGGAGTTTCAGGGCCTCATGCCCGTGCGGGGCAAGATACTCAACTGCCTGAAGGCCGACTATCCGCGCATTTTTAAGAGCGACATTATCACGGACCTCATGAAGGTCCTGGGCTGCGGCGTGGAGGTAAGCGGCCGGGCGGTGAAGGACCTGAATCAGTTTGACCTGAATAACCTCCGCTGGAGCAAGGTCATCCTCTGCACCGATGGCGATGTGGACGGGTTCCAAATTCGCACCCTGATCCTCACCATGCTCTACCGTCTGTGCCCCACCCTCATCCGGGAGGGCTATGTGTATATCGCGGAGACACCGCTGTTTGAGATCACCTGCAAGGAAAAGACCTGGTTTGCCTACTCGGAGAAGGAGAAGGCGGACATTCTCAAGTCCCTGGAGGGGAAAAAGGTGAAGGTGGACCGCAGCAAGGGCCTGGGCGAGAACGACCCGGAGATGATGTGGCTGACCACCATGAACCCGGAGACAAGGCGGCTGGTAAAGGTCCTGCCGGACGAGGCCGCGGAGACCGAGCGCATTTTTGACATCCTGCTGGGGGACAACCTGGCGGGGCGGAAGGAGTATATCGCCGAGAACGGGTATAAGTATCTGGATATGATCGATGTGAGCTGAGGGGAAATGGACAGATTTGATAAAGATATTTCATTTTTGGAAAGTGTTGACCGCGACCCGATACTAAAAGAGCTGTGCCGCCAGTATTCCGTATACAGCCTTGATGAAAAGTTTCGGGTAATAACCTCCCCAATAAGCGATTTAATTAAAAGGAACTATGAGGCAGGTTACTTTCTAAGCAATTACCCGTATGTGTTGTCACTGTATGGCGTGCGCGACGACCAGATGGATAATTTGAGTGTGGAAGAACTCCCATATTTAGCGACCCTTGCCTGTCTGACATGGCATTTTCGGCGCGACTACTTTTGCCAGGGAAAGCTTACTTACCGCAGCATTGCGGAGGGAACTTTACTTCGGCTGTTTTGCCACTTAAGGGAACTGTATAAAAAGAACCCAACGGTCTCCACTTTGGAAGAACTCCATCGGACAAGGTGCAGTGCGCTTCCATGTCAACCAGGCGTTTATCGCGTGACGGTTCCGGAAAAGCTGCCCATTTCCTTTATTGAGGGCTCCGACAATTTGCGTGCAAAAGGTTATCCGGCGGCAATTTTGGAACAAAAATACGGCCAATGCACAGACAAATCCGTTTTGTACATCGGCAAGGCTAACGGACGCGGCGGCCTGCGGCAGCGGGTGCTGCAATATGTAAAATTCGGCTGGGGCACCGCTGTCAACCACAAGGGCGGGCGCGCCATTTGGCAGGTGAAGGACTATCCGCTCCTGCTGTTAGAGTACGAAGTCTGCGAAAATTGCGAGCAGAGGGAGCATGAGCTGTTGGCCGCTTATAAGAAGGAAAACGGCACCTATCCCTTGGCAAATTGGCGGGGGTAGGCGGAGCAAGGGAATAAAAAGCCTCCCCTGTGTAAGGGGAGATGTGCGAAGCGTCGGAGGGGTTGATGGTCCCCTTGCCTAAAGGGGACTGGCACGGCGAAGCCGTGACTGGGGGATTCTTCCCCGCACAAATCCCTCCACCAGCCTGCGGCTGGTCCCCCTCCCTTTAGGCAAGGGAGGCTTTGGGTACGGATTGCCACAGCCAGTGTGCGCACTGGCTTCGCAATGACACGGTGGTTTACAGAGAGTCCGGCGCAAAACCCGGCGGGCCGATGTGGGCATCGGCCCCTACACACGGCTATCGGTAGACTTTCCGTAGGGGACGATGCCCACATCGTCCCGGTCGCACCGGCTTCCCTGTTATGCGTAGGGCGGGGTGGTCCTGTTGCGGTGCCCAAAATTTCTGCGCTGCCTTACGGCGGACGCTTGAAATTTTGACCGCAGCCACTCGCTCATTTCGCTTCATCCGCCACCGGCGGCGCTCAATTCACTCCCCTCACCCCGCCGCGATGGCGCGGAGTTTATCGTGCGGCGGCACACATGGGTGCCGCCCTACAGAGCGATTTGTAGAGCCGGGCGGCCCTGTCTGCCCGGTCCCGGCAGCGCAGCGTTTTGTAGGGCAGAGCCACATGCCCTGCCGCGTGCAGTGCGCCGCAAATTGAAACCGAGCGTTTTTTGGCGGGGGAAGCCCGTGCATTCTCCGTCAGTTTGAATACGAAAGGAATTATCTTTCATGGCAAAGAAGAAAACAGAACCGAAAGCCGTCCATCCCGCCGCGGACCCCAATGTCATGGGCCTGCGGGGCACGGTAGTGGAGCAGCCCATCACCTCCACCCTGGACGAGAACTATATGCCCTACGCCATGAGCGTGATCGTCTCCCGGGCCATCCCGGAGATCGACGGCTTCAAGCCCTCCCACCGCAAGCTCCTGTACACCATGTACAAGATGGGCCTGCTCACGGGGAACCGCACCAAGTCCGCCAACATCGTGGGCCAGACCATGCGCCTGAATCCCCACGGCGACCAGGCCATTTACGAGACCATGGTGCGCCTGGCCAAGGGCAACGAGTCATTGCTCCATCCCTTTGTGGACAGCAAGGGCAACTTCGGCAAGGTCTACTCCCGGGACATGGCCTACGCCGCCAGCCGCTACACCGAGGCAAAGCTGGCCCCCATCTGCGCGGAGCTTTTCCGGGATCTGGACTGCGACGCCGTGGACTTTGTGGATAACTACGACAACACCACCAAGGAGCCGGCCCTGCTGCCCACCACCTATCCCAATGTGCTGGTGTCGGCCAACCAGGGCATCGCCGTGGGCATGGCGTCGCAAATCTGCGGGTTTAACCTGGGGGAGGTCTGCGACACCACCATCCAGCTGCTGAAAAATCCCGACCACGACATTGCCACCACCCTGCTGGCCCCGGATTTTTCCACCGGCGGGCAGATTCTCTGTGACCCGGAGGAGCTGGGACGCATTTATGAGACGGGCCGGGGCGGCGTGAAGGTCCGGGCCAAGTACCGTTATATCAAGAGCGAAAACATTATCGAAATTTTCGAGATCCCTTATTCCACCTCCTTGGAGGCCATTTTGGACAAGGTGTCCGAGCTGATGAAGGCCGGGAAGATCAAGGAGATCAGCGACATGCGGGACGAGACGGACCTCTCGGGCCTGAAGCTGGCCATTGACTTAAAGCGGGGCGTAGACCCGGACAAGCTCATGCAGAAGCTCTTCCGCCTGACCCCCCTGCAGGACACGGTGAGCTGCAACTTTAACATCCTCATCGCTGGAATGCCCCGGGTGCTGGGGGTGAAGGCGCTGCTGGAGGAGTGGCTGGCCTGGCGCACGGAATGCGTGCGGAGACGGGTGTACTTCGTGCTGCACAAAAAGCAGGAGAAGCTGCACCTTTTGCAGGGCCTCAAGCGCATTTTGCTGGACATTGACAAGGCCATTGAGATCATCCGCCAGACCGAGGAGGAGGCGGAGGTGGTGCCCAACCTGATGATCGGCTTCGGCATCGACCAGGTTCAGGCGGAGTATGTAGCGGAGATCAAGCTGCGCAACATCAATAAGGAGTACATCCTCAAGCGGGTCCAAGAGACCGCCGCCCTGGAGGAGGAAATCGAGGACCTGGAGGATACCCTGCAAAAGCCCGCCCGCATCCGTAAGATCATCGTGGGCGAGCTGGAGGACGTGCGGAAAAAGTACGCCCAGCCCCGGAAAACGGAAATTATCTTCAGCCATGAGGCGGAGTATGAGGAGGAACCGGAGGAGACGCCGGACTATCCCGTGACGCTGTTTTTGTCCCGGGAGGGATATTTTAAGAAGATCACCGCCCAATCTCTGCGCATGAGCGGCGAGCAGAAGTTCAAGGAGGGCGACGAGCTTTTCCGCCAGGTGGAGGCCACCAACAACACCGAGCTGATGTTCTTCACCGACCGCCAGCAGGTGTATAAGATCCGGGCCGCCGACTTTGCCGACGGCAAGGCGTCGCTGCTGGGGGACTATCTGCCCACCAAGCTGGGGATGGACGAGGAGGAGAAGGTCATCGACCTGGTGCTGCCGGGGGATTACAGCGGGCATGTGCTGTTCTTCTTTGAAAACGGCAAGTGCGCAAGGGTCTCCCTCTCGGCCTACGCCACCACCTCCAACCGCCGCAAGCTCACCGGGGCCTACTCCGACAAGAGCCCCCTGGCGGCCCTGGTACCCCTGACGGAGGACAGGGAGCTGGCCCTCATCAGCACGGAGCCGAGAGCCCTGCTGCTGCACACGGCCCTGCTTGCGCCCAAGACCACCCGCGCTACCCAGGGCGTGGCGGTGATGAACATGAAGCCCCGGTATCATCTGGACCGGGTCTGCACCCTGGAGGAGAGCGGCATCACGAATCTTGCCCGCTACCGGGTGCGCAGCATCCCCGCCGCTGGCGCCCTGCTCCGGGAGGAGGACCAGGGCCGGGAGCAGATGTCGCTGCTGTAAAATAACTGGCGAAAAATCTTCGATTTTTCTGTCAAAAGGATTGCAGTCTGCTGCGCGCAAATTCCACTCTTGCAGATTGAGCTTTGCCGTCTGCGGGCGGCAAGCATTGCGAGGCTTTTTACAAGTATAATTCGTTGGTTCCTCTTAAAATTGAGAAGAAGGGAGCGTCCCATGAAAAAAAGAATTCTCCCCCTGCTTCTGTGCGGGGCGCTGCTTTTATCCGGGTGTGGGCTGCTGCGGCGGGAATATACCCGCACAGAGCCCCACAGCGCCACCTATTACGAGGGCGACCGGCGGGATGTGCTCCGGGCAGAAGGCCGCCAGGACCTGGTGAACGACCTGCTGCTGCTGGTGAGCGCCCATGACGAGAGCGGCACCGTTTGGCTGTATGACAGCGAGGACGGAGCGGACGCTTCTCAACTGGCCCAGGTGGCCTGTGATGAGGTTCTGCAGGAGACCCCTCTGGGAGCCTACGCCCTGGAGTATCTCACCTACACCGTGGACGAGGGGGGACGGGGCTATACGCAGCTGCGGTTCACCGCCGGATATCGGCGCACGGCCCAGCAGATTAAATCCATTGTCCACGCCACCAATGGCGCGGCCCTGCGGGACCTGCTGCAGGCCGCAGTGGAAAACGGCGGGAAGGAGCTGGCGGTGCAGGTGGGCAGCTTTGACGGCAGCCGCCAATCGGTGCTGGATTCCGTGGCGGCGTTCCAGCAGGAGCTGGGGCACGGTAACCAGTCCTGGCAGGTGCAGTTCTATCCGGACACGGACGCCTGGGGGATTATGGAAATAATTCTGAAAGAGTGAAAATAATCCTTGACAATGGCCATATTATGCACTATAATAACCATTGTTCTGCGGGCGTAGCTCATCTGGTAGAGCGCGACCTTGCCAAGGTCGAGGTAGCGAGTTCGAGCCTCGTCGCCCGCTCCAAAAAGAAACACCATCCCAACAGGATGGTGTTTCTTTTTGGAATGCTGCGGGCAGGACCAAACTCGCTGCCTCGACCTGCGCGAAGCGCGTTAAATCAAGAGGTCCGGCAGGGCTCCTGCGAATGGCTCCGCCATTCGTGGGATGCCGGTAGCGAGTCGAGCCTCGTTACGTTTTTTGCTTTTGCGGTATGCGGGGATGCAGACAACAAAAGTAGTGGACAATCAAAAAGAAACACCATCCCAACAGGGTGGTGTTTTTTTGCATTTACCGGGCCGCCGGCGATGTGCTCACCGTCATGCAGGCAAGACAAAAGCGTCGTATTTCTACGACGCTTTTGTCTTTCTCGGAAGATGGAGCAAGGGAACGCTATTTCATTATCTGTTATACTTCTTCTTTTTCCCTACAACCGTTGTGCCAATGGCTGCACCGCCGCTGACAAGCAGCAGGGCAATCCACAAAGCAGAGCTGCTTGTGTCGCCGGTCTGGGGAGATTTGGGATCGTCCTTCAGCTTCGCCGTTACGGTGTCGGCTTTTTTGATTCCCTTTGTACCGTCCCTGTCGCTGAAATACTTGCCGCAGCCTTCGCAGTACCAATACTCGATATTGCCCTCGGTGGTCTTGGTCGCTGCCTTTGCCGGGAACTGCTTTAAGCCGGTGTGGTTCTTCGGATCAAGCTCACCGTATTCCGCACCGCAGGCCTCGCACTTTGCCTTGTCCTTACAGGTCGCTTTCCCGCCGATGTGGTCGGTCAGCTTCTTGCCGCAATAATCACACTTGTGGTCTTTGTTATCATCTGCGCACTCGCTGATTATATAATCGCAGATATCACACTTGTGGTCCTTGTCTGCATCGATGCAATTCTCTGTTTGCGTGCCTGCAGAGCATCCGTCAACGGTGCAGGTGCGGGTATGGGTGCCGTCTTCGTTGGATGTCCAAGCGCCCCAATCGTGGTCCAGCGCATTGCCGGAGAAGAAGGTCGCTTCATCCGCCGTGCCCTCGGAACTCAGACCGCAGACTGCGCAGGACTTGTAGTAGACCGCCTTTTCCGTGCAGGTGGCGGCGGACTTCAAATACTGCGTCTCTGCTTTTTCGGCCGTGAAGCTGTGTGCCGCCATCTCGCCGTATTCGCCGCCGCAGACCGTGCAGACAGCCTTGGCGGTGCAACTTGCGGTGCCGCCGGAGCAGTCCTTCGTCTCCGTGTGAGTGCCGTCCCGCTTGCAGGCGCGGGTGTGGGTCTTTTCATCGCTGTTCTGCGTCCATGCGCCCCAGTCATGGCCGAGCGGCTTGCCATTGGTAAAGGTTTCCGTGCCCTGCGCGCCGCAGGTGGAGCAGGACTGATAATATACCGCTGGGCTTGTGCAGGTGGCGGCGGACTTCAGCCGGTATTCGTTCACCTGATCGACAAAATGGTGCGGGCCAAGCTCGCCGTACGAGTGCTGGCAGACCTCGCAGAGCGCCGGGGCAAGGCAGTCGGCCGTGCCGCCCTGATGCGCGCCGCGATCCACCTCCAACTGGCAGCAGGTGTAGAATCTCCAGTGGCTGTCGGCATCGGTCTGCCAAGCGCCCGGATATTCGGCGTGACGGTTCGGATTCTTGTCCCCGCTTGCAAAGGTCGCTTCGCTGGCCGTTCCCTTGGAGGACAGCATACAGATCTTGCAGGATTTGTAATAGAGCGCGGGAGAGAGGCAGTTTGCCTCCTTGTACAGAAGTGCCGTGATTGCAGTTTCTCCCGTGAAGTCGTGCTCGGTCATTTTGATGCCGCAGGTGTCGCAGAAATGGTTGCAGTCCGGGTCGGAGTGGTCGAGCCGCTCAGCCTCTCCGCCGCAGACGGTGCAGGTCTTCCAGTGACTGTCTTGGTTCGTGCTCCAGTCGCCGTAGGTGCAGCCGACCGTTTCAACATGGCTGGCATCGTGGGTGCAGACGCGCTTGTGCGTGCCCTCCCCGTCGGGCATCCATTTGCCCCAGTCGTGGTCCAGCGCATTGCCGGAGAAGAAGGTCGCCTCATCCGCCGTGCCCTTGGAGCTGGTACCGCAGACGGCGCAGGACTTGTAATACACCGCCTTTTCGGTGCAGGTCGCAGCGGATTTCAGATACTGCTCCTCGGCGGTTTCTGCCGTGAAGCTGTGCGCCGCCAGTGCGCCGTAGGACTGGCTGCAGTGGTCGCACACGGCCTGCTTCGTGCAGGTCGCCGTGCCGCCGGAATGCTCGCGGATGGTGATATCCTTGGAAACGCTGAACCGGTAGCCCTCCGCCGTCGTGGCAGAGGCGATAAAGCGGAAGCCGGTTTCCTCTGCCATGTAGGAAGCGGCAGGGATCGTTCCCGCGCAGACGCCGTCGACCGGGGTGATGGGTGCGCCGTCGCCAGTGTATTTAAACTCATAGCTGTAGGCGGGATCCGTGCAGCCCTCCGGCAGGTTGAAAGAGAATTCGAAGTCCTGCGTGCGGCAGACGGCATCCGGGCTGATGATGGTCAGGGTGGGGAGGTCCTTCTTTTCGACCTTATTGCCGCAGAATTCGCATTCGCCCCAATACTGGCCGTTCTCCGTCTGCCATTTGTAGGAATGGGACGCATGGACGGTCACGGTGAGCGTCGTGGAATTGCCCGCCTTGTCCGTGGCGACGACGGTCTGCGGGGTTCTCGCGTCGGTGAGGGTGATCTGACCCTGTTCGTTGGGGGTCACGGGCGCGCCGTTGACGGTCACGGTGTTCAGATACCGATCGGTCACGGTGAGGGTCTTGTCGCCCTCGCCGCAGAAAACGTCGCCGTCCTTCGCGCCGGTGATCGCCGGGGCAGTCTTGTCGATGATGATCTTATCCGTATTGATCACAATTTCACTTTTGAACTCAGTGAATAGGAAGCCATAGATCACATAGGGCTTCCCCTCCTCCAGATTCAGCGAGGCGGTGCTGAACGTCCCTGTATAATCCACAAAGCTCAGCTTTCTTGCCGCAACACTGCCATTTTCAAAAAGCTGGTCGCTGACCGCGTACTGGAAATACAACAGTTCTTCCGGATGCGACACCGTGAGCGTCACCGTCTGGTCATCGCGGAAGAATCGCTCCGAAGCATCCGCACGATAGCCGGTCCACTGGGAATCGCCTACAGAAATGGTGCTGCGGCTCGCAAAGGCATCATCCCAAACAGCAATGAAGGTAAGGCTATCCTCGCCGCCCGTGGCAAATTTGCCGTAGGTATCTCCGCCGTAAACTATGCTTGTGCCGAGCAGCAGTCTTTTCAGGAGCTCACCATTTTCTCTTGTCGGTGTCGGCGTCAGGAGCTTCCAAATTTCATCCGTCCATTTGACATTATTCAATTCCGTGACCGTCGAGCCGTCGCGGTTGACGATATGGACGGTATAGTCGCTGCGCTCCTCCCAGACGGGGTAGAGCGTAAGCGCCTCGTTTTGCTCATAAATCGCGTTCAGGGAATAGTCCCTCTCGCCGCCGTCGACCTTCGACCAGCCGACCTGCGTGTAGCCCATACGGGTAAAGAGCGCGCCCTCCAGCTCCAGCACGCTGTCGTGCTCCTTGCTGACCGTCTTGCTGTCGCCCGTGCCGTTTGCGCCGGGGGCGTAGGTCACGGGATAGGTCATGGTTTGCAGCTGGAGCTGCTGCGCGGCGTTATAGCCGATGCTGTAGCCCGCGCTGTCCGGGGTAAAGCGGCTGGTGTAATCCGTGCCGTTGGCCTCGGCGAACACCACAGGAACTGCCGTGCTCTCGGTGGTCAGGCCGATCTCGGCGGCGCTGCCGAGATTATCCAATGTAACGGTTTTTCCGTTGGCAAGATAGAGATTCGCGCCGGTGTTTCCGGTGATCTTCACGTCGCCGGTAAGGGTCAGGGAGCCTGCGCTCAGCGCGACTGCACCCTTGCCGCCGGAGTTTCCGGTAATCCGGCCGGTGCCGAGGTTGGCGGTCGAGCCGTCCCGCGTCAGTGAGATCGCGCCGCCCTTGTTGTTCTTGATTTCGACGGGAATGGCGCTGCTCTGCTGCGCCATCGTCACTCTGCCGTAGGCCGCGTCGATGCCCGCACCGGTATTTTCCGAGATCGTACCGCCGTAGAGGTTGACATTGGTATAATAGTCGCTTGTCGCGATGGAGGGCATGGGCCAGTGAGTGGCCGAAATACCCGCGCCGGTATTGCCGGTGATGGTGCCGCCGTAGAGGTTGATGGTATCATCTGAAGGGGTGATGGTGGACATCACGCCGTTCCGCTCATTGCCGGAGATGATGCCGTCATACATGTTGAAGGTTCCTCTGTTAATTACACCGGGGCAGTACTTGGTGTTGCGGATGTTGCTGATGACCGGGCGATCCGTGGGATAGTCGGAGCTTTTTTGATAGTAGCAGCCGCCGTACATATTGAACGTGCCGCAGTTATAAACGCCGCAAACCGGGTCGTTGTAAACATCGCGGATGCCGTCCGTTTCCGAGCTGGTCATGCAGATGCTCACGCCGTAAAGGTCAAAGGTGGCAGTTTCGGCAACAGAAACAGCGGCGCAGCTGTCACCGGTGATGAGGCCGCGGTCGCCGGAGAACTGGCAATCCGTAAATACCAGACGCGCGTTATTCCACACAAGGAAGGCGCTTTGTGCATTCGGCACATTGCAGGTAAGGGTATGGCCATGCAAACAAATCACAAACGTGCAGCCCTCCCAAACATAGATTCGATTCGTTAGGGTGACATCATTGGCAAGGTAATAGTAGAACGTTTTTCCCTTGTTGTTCGCTGCTTTTTGGTGGATCTCCTTAAGGTCTTCTTCCGATCGGATCACGTTCATTTTTGAAATATCGCCGGAGGTATTTTCCTTCCCGTCCTTGGTGAAGTAGACCCCTTCATAGGTCGTATGCCCGTTCATGGCTTTATGATTGCTGATTCCTCCTCCGCAGACGCAATGCGCAGACGGATGCGGCCAATCAAGGCGAACCGCGCTTGCCGTGAGCGGGAAGAGCAGCGCGAGCAGGCAGAGCGCCAGCAGAATGGCGAACAGTCGTTTCCTCATGTTGTTTCCTCCGTTTCTCCGTCCCTCGATAGCTTAAAATCGTATTTCATTTCCAGCATGGCGAATAGCTTATACATAACTTTTGTGGCGATCGTCCTGATATCCAGTGATTGGATAAAGGCCAGCACCCCGGCCTGTTCCTCCTCCGGTACCAGATACACCCGCATGGATGCCGTCAGGAAGCGGCTGAGCTTGCGCTCCAGCGGGAAATGGATGTCGCATTTCCGCGCCATATAGCTGCGCATCAGCCCCGCCGTACCGATTTCCATCTCGTAAAAATCGCTGTCACTGTAATCCGGGAAATTCCCGCCGAAGATCTGCTTCAGCTCTGCCGTGGTATGCAGGTAGATATACTCCGATGTTTCAGGCAGGGAGTAGGCTTCGATGTAAATTTCCCGCAGGTTCTCGTTCAGCTCGGTCAGGGTCAGCTGGAGCGCCGTTTCCACCGCATAGGCGTAAACCGGCGGCAGCTTACTGTCTGCAATGCTTCTGGCCACGCCGAACTGTCCGCCGAACATTGTTTCGGTCAATTCCAGCAAAATTCTGTCCTTGGTGGGAAACAGATTCAAATAGCTTCCCCTTGCCACGCCTGCTTCGTCCACGATCTGGCTGACAGAGGTGTTTTTATACCCCTGCTCCAAAAAGAGGCGGACACATACGGTCAGTATTTTCCGCTTTGTGTCACTGCTGTCTCTCCGCAAATTTATCACCTCCCCTCAAGCGTTTTAGTATGTATACCAATAATATCATGCCAAACATAAAATAGCAAGCGCTATTTGAAGCTTTGTCTCCGCAAATTGTGACTTTTCCGCAAACGCCGGTTTCTTCCGTTACTCACAGAGCTTTATGCCTTCTTGAATACTGCCCCAAAAAAGAAAACCTGCCGAGAAAAGCCCGTAAAGGACTAATCTCGGCAGGTTTCTTTGCCCCTGCTACGCCCCGATAGCTTGATTTCTTTAACGCTTTGCTATCAGCCCATAGCATCCGTCAGGGTGGTGTTATTTTTTGGCATTAACATTCACCGCCGCTGGTCAAAATACTTTATCAAATCAAAAATAAGCCGTGTTTCCTCCGGGGTGTATCCGTCCAGCGAGAGCTGCAAAGCGCTCTCCATGCCCAGCATATAGTCCGAAGAAACATGAAACAGCTTTGCCATCGCTACCACATACTGCGTCGTGGGAGCTGAAATGCCCATCTCCCATGCATTTACCGAGCTGCGCGTCACATCCAACTTCTTTGCCAGCATCGATTGTGAATACCCCGCCTGTTCCCGCAGTTGCCGTATCCGTTCCGAAATCATTGCTATCACCTCGCGGATATTTTACCCGACTATAGGTGGCAATAAATTATCATTACATGTATAGTTTTATTGACATACGAAATTTTGATGGTATAATTGTTTTATCACATTTCGAGAAAAAGGAGAGAAAACTATGAATTACCCCAAATGCAAAGTATGCGGCACTGATCAAAGTTTTGAGTCCGGCGACACCTCTGACGTGTGCGGCAATCGCGGCGCACAGCAGGTTCTCTCAGCGCTTGAAACAAAAAATTCAGCTACTGCACAGCAAGGAAATGCGCCTGTTTCTGCTCTGCCCGATGCAGAAATGCAGACCCAGCCTACCAACTCGGAGGCGTCCCTCGAAGCAAAGCGTATCCACCTAAGCAAGAAAGTTTTTTGTCTGGTCGGCATAGCTGTTGTTCTTGTTGCGGCTATTGCAACTCTTTTATTAACGCACAAGTCTTCGCTTGAAAAGCTGGCCGAATATGTGCAGAACTACGGCACACCATTCGATGGCGGTTACCGTTTGGTCAGCGACAGCAGCCTTGAAAGCGGGCAAACCTCTCTCATTGCCTATGGGGATGGCTCTTTTGTTTTTGGCTATGATCTTGATAGCGGAGTTTTGGAGCATACCTACCGTTTAAAGGCCGATCCCGAGGGCGATTTTGCAGACTTCGAAGTGCATGAAAAAATAACCTTGCAAGTTGGATTCCGAAGTTTCAGTAATTCTGTCGATGCCACGTGGAAGATCGAAAAAACGAAATACCCTAACGAGGCAGGTGTAACCTTTGAAACGTATCGCCCATTCACTGTTCAGCTCTTTACCGCAGAAGATGTGGACGACTACTATAATGAAACCGTTGTTACAAACGACGTAAAGGGCTTTACCACTACAATCTTGAATGATGTGTCCGATATGCTGAAGCTATCCGGGACCGGAGTGACCATAGAGGACTTTGGATTCACATCTAAAAAATAAGGAGAAAAGCCATGAAGAAATTTTTATGCTTGTTGTTTGCCTTGCTTGCAGCGACGCAGCTGACCGCTTGCGCAAGCGAAGCTGCCAAAGCTCTGCAGGAAGCCAAACGCTCTTTCAATAACGCAGAGTGGGCAGATGCAAAAAATTATGCTCAGCAGATCATCAATAACTATCCCGACACAAAGGCAGCCAAAAAGGCCCAAAAGATTGTCGACGACGCCTGCGAAAAGATGGACCTTGAATTTGCTGAAACATTGGTCAACGATGCTGAAGAAGCCTATGCTTCTCAAGCCTGGCAGGTTGTGATTGATAAATATAACGTCATTGAAAGGCTTGTCCCCGGCAGCGAATTGGCCAATCGTGTTTCCACTTGGAAGGCCGAAGCCGAAAGCAATTGGAAAAAGGAGCTTACCGAGGAAATGCAGGCAGCTTATGCAAGCGGCGATTGGCAGGCTGTTGATTCCTGTGCACAGAAAATCATTCAGTACTTCTCAGACACCGCAGAAACATCTACTGCCCAAACCATGCAGCAGGAAGCTGCCGCGAAGATCAAAGCGGCTAATGAAAGCGCTAAAAAAGAGGGGGCCCAAAGCAAGCTCCGTATTTCAAAGTGCTGGGTCTCTGGCCCGGATTCTGCCAACGGCTATGAATTGCATATCAATTACACCAACATGTCAAATAAAACCATCAAGTACTTTGACTTTGGGGTTACATTTCATAATGCTGTCGGCGACCCGATCAGCACCTGGAGAATAGACTGCGTAGAAAACTGCCGGGACACAGGCCCCATAGAGCCCGGCGATGGCCAAAACGGCAGTTCGGTATACTGGGGAAAGTATTATGACGCTCCCATCGATTACCCTGAAATTGTATCTGTCAGGGTAGAGTATATGGACGGAACTATCTGGGCCCTTACAAAAGACGAGATCGCCTACGTGCAGTACTAACAGGCTTCCTGGCCCGTACAATTACTCTCCTCTCGGTAAATCCATTTGCTCCGCAAAAGGTAAAGCTGGATACTGCTGCAGCGGTTTCACAAGCCGGAGATGCAACCCAAAGACACAGCTCAATTTCGCTCATCCAAAGAGTGCAGCATAATAAAGGCCGCCCTGGGGCGGCCTTTATTGCATTGTGTCGTCTTATCAAATTTTCCTGCGGCCTGTCAGTTCAGGTGCTTTTCAAAGTTGCCGCCTACCCGTACACCCTCCTGCACGATGAAGAAGGCGTTGGGGTCTACCTTGCGCACCTCCTGCTGCAGGGTCTGGATCTCATATTTGCTCAGGCATACGCACAGCACCTCCAGAGGCTGATCGGTATAGCCGCCGTAGCCCTGCCAGTAGGTCACGCCCCGCTCCAGCCGCTCCATGATAAACTTAGGCAGCTCCGTGTGCTTCTCCTTGGTAAAGATCAGCACCTGGACGGTAATGCTCTGCTGGTGGGTACGGTCCAAAAACAGGCTGTTAAAGACCGTGTAAATGGTGGAATAAATGGCGGTGGCGGCATCAAAAAGCACCAGGCAGAGGGCATAGAGCACCGCGTTGCAGGAGATGCTGAACTTGCCCACGGTGAAGCCCTTACCCTTCTTGCTCATGTACAGGCCCAGGATATCGAATCCGCCGCTGCTGCACCCGCAGGTAAGCACGACGCCCCCGGCAAAGCCGTTGACCATGCCCCCCAGGAGGCAGCTGGTGAGGGTGTCCTCCACAATGGGATGGGATGGCACCGGTATCATGGTCAGAAACAGGGAGCAGCACACCGTGCAGACCATTGTCCGCACCACAAAGCCCCGGCCCATGGTTTTCCACGCCAAAATAAGCAGCGGTATATTCAGCAGCAGATACAACACGCCAGATATATCGAAGCCCGGATCCAGGCCCAGGCTTTGGGTTAAGACGGATCGGGTCAGCTGGCAGAAGCCCAGCAGGCCGCCGGTATACAAATTGTGCGGCACCACAAACAGGTTTATGGATATAGCCATCAGCAGCACACCCAGAATTCCCATCCCCAGGCGCGCCCAGCGGTTATGCAGCGCTTTGCCGAACATGATATGCTCCTCCTTTGTCTGTCCCTCTCCTCATTATTCCCATTTCCAGGGAAAATGTCAATAGGGAAAATGATTTCATTTTTTTGCCTGCAGGCAGCAAGCTCTGTAAGGCTTTTTGATGCAGCGGGAAACGGTCATATGCCGCTAAAAGCAGAAGATTTACGGAGCCTGCAGGGGAGGGGTTCCCCCACTGTAAAGATTATAGGCTGTAGCGCAGGGACCTATAAAGCCGCTCCATGCTCCGGGCTAAGGACCGGGAAACGGTGGATTTGTTCAGCCCCAGCTCCCGGGCGATGGCGGTGACGCTCATGCCGCCGGTAAAGCGCATCCGCAGGATCTCCCTCTGCCGGGGAGTCAGCTCCTGCTGCACCGCCAAGGGCAGGTTGCACAGCAGCCGGCGGATGCGATCCTGGTTGTCCCCGGATTGCGCCTGCTTCCACAGGCAAAGGCTGGCAATATCGATGGGATCGTAGGCCTCAGAGGGTGTAATATGCATTTTTGCGATACCCCCTGTCATAGTAGCGAGCGGTGAGCTCCGCCAGCTGGCGTGTCTGTCGGTGCAAGGGCTCCAGATCCCTGATGCGGCGCTGCAGGTGCTCGGCGCTCTCCCGGTCGCCGCACCGGGCTTGCGCCTGCCGCAGGAGATCAATGCGCTGGTGCAGGGCCTGGGCCTGCTCCTGATACTGATAGGATAGCTGCTGTAGTGTCATGTTCTCCTTCTCCCTTCCCTTATAAAAATATGAATTTCTCAGTTAAAATTTCTATACCCCTTGAAAACACTGGTGTTTCCAGCGTTTTCGCCACCTCGGTTTGGCCCTTTTCCCTCATTTTTTCCCTTGCGAGAAGAAATGAGGGAAACTTTTTTCAGGCCGTCCCTACAACCTTATCCAGTAGCCTTGCGGAAGTTCGCTTGGCCTCTCTGGTGGCGTGGGCGTAAATGTTCATCGTGGTACTTACATCAGAATGTCCCAGCAGCTCCTGCACATCCTTGGGTGCTGCCCCGTGAGAGAGAAGGTTGGTCGTATATGTATGCCTCAACAGATGGAAGTGAAAATCATCCATATCCCCGATCTTCTTTCGGGAGTATCGGCACACACTGCTGACCGTTGCAGGGGCTTCATAAGCTCCATCGGACCGCAGGCAGACGAAGGAAACCTGGGTGTAACCTTCTGGTGGTGTCTCTGTCCGGGGCAAGGAATAGACCTCATAGTAGGTGCGGTTCTTTTCCTTGACGATGCGGTAGTAGTTTTGTGAGTACAGCGGTCCATATTTGATGCTGTTCAGCATTTGCTCCTTTTTGGCTTCCCGCAGGATAGCCGCCAGGGTGTCGCAGAAATCCACAGTACGGATTTTCTTACGCTTTGTGGGGCCGATCTGTGTTTTCTTCCTTACGGAGTCATACCGCATACTCCGGCGAATGGTGAGGCATTGTTCCTTCAGGTCGATGTCCTGCCAGGTCAGCCCGCACACCTCACCGATACGAAGCCCGGCGAAATAGGCGATCTGAATAGGCAGTAACGCGGGATTGTGTTTTTTCTTCAGAAGCTCGTTCAGTGCCAAATACTGCTCATGGGAGATTGTCGGCGTTTCAGCAGGAAGGTCGCCTGTACCATCTTCAGTGAACAGCTCATATTCATCACCTTTAATCCGCTTCACCACATACTGCATCGGATTGAAAGTAATCAGCCGCTTGGGAAAAACCGCAAATCTGAAAGAGTTTTGAAGCACCGCTGAATACTGGCCCAGCGATCCTTTACTCAATGCCTCAACAGTTTTCCCATCAGGGTCTGTCCCACCGAAGCTCAACAAATCCATATAGCTTTGCAGATGGTCGGAAGTTACCGTCTTGAGCTTGCGTTTTCCAATGGGATGCTTCTTGATGCGGGAAACAGTGTTGATGTAGGCTGTCACCGTTCCATCACTCAATGAACCGGGTTTCAGTTCTTCCTCCACCCACATATCCAGCATATCTCCCAAAGTGATGTTCTTGGCCTGCGCCAGAAACATCTTGGTTTCATAGTCCTCCATCGCCTTGCGGAGCAGTGACTCGGTTTCACTCTTGCTTTCCGTTCCCGGAAATTCCTTCTGAACGCGGTTGCCGCTGGCATCCTCTACATAAAAGCGATAGTACCACTTCTTTCCTTTCTTTCTTACAGATCCTTTTGCCATAGCAAACTCCTTTCTATGCTGGCAAACGGAACCGTAGTGATGTGTCACCCTGATTATAGCAAAGGGTGGCCAATCTATCAAACATACCGCTTGCTAAATATCAAAAGTTTCTATGTTCAATCCACTGCAAGGACCTGATTGCGGTCCAGAAGGTCGCGGCCCTCGTTGATCTGCATGAAACAGCAAATCACATCCACACGGACTATGGACTTACGCCCAATCCGCAGGACCGGGATTTTTCCCCAATCCACAAGGCGGCGGAGGGTGTTGCGTCCAATGCCGGTATAGTCGGCAGCTTCTTCAATCGTCATGCCGATCTTACCAAAGCCCGCAGGCTGAACAGCGGAGTATCTTTCTGTATGAGTACGCCCGGAAGTCCCGGACGGAATATTCGCATAACAAACAGGCGAATTTGAAGTCATAATTGTTCGCCTCCTTCGAGAACAAAAAAAGCAGCCGCGCCGATCTGGTTGGAGCCGTTGTAACATACGGCGTACTTCGGCGCGGCTGCCTTGACTTTTCAGTAACTTCAAGCCCGCTGTATTTGCCACGCATCCCCAGCGGTGGGGATATTGCAGGCCGCCCCTGGCAGGGCTGTCATAACTCCGCAGCATCGTTCAAATCGTGTGCCGCAGGGTTCCCCCTCAAGTCTGTGGGAGGTCGTGAGAAAGTATCTTTAACCCCCGCGCTGTCATCGCGCCCGGAGTGCCTGTCCGGGTCTAAGGTATGCGTTGATCGCTCGGATAGCTTGTCCCATCACCTCCTTGAAGCTATCGTCCTGGCGGCGCACCTTATGTCGCTCATCACGCGGGTTTCGTACCTGCAATACCGTATATTCAGTTGTCATGGTTCTGTGAAGGGTGAGGAAAATGTGTCCTTCACCTATCACATTTTTTAAGGCCGTTTGTTAGCTATTTTTGAGGCCCGCCGCAAACTTTTTTGAAATTTTTTTGATTGCCCTGGCAAGTGAGAGGGAGACGCTGGCTTTCGTCACTCCTTCAAGTCTGGCAATCTCGGTGACAGACTTCCTTTCAGCATAGTACAGCCAGATCCGGCGATACTGCTTTGCGTTCAGAATGGCTTTCAATGCAGCCAGCCGTTTCTCGCGCAAAGCCTTTTCCTCTGCCTGGACATCCGCCTTCAGAAGCTCGGAGAAAAATTCATCCTCGGCAGACTGAACCGCTCCGACTACATCCAGGTAATCATCCAGAGCCACCCGATTATCGTTGAAGCTCCGGCCTTCCTTTTCTGTCTGGTGGTAGTCTGCATCAGACCAGGCTTTCCATTTCAGAAATTCTTCCTCGCTGGAAAAGTCTGCCCGGGTGAGCCGGATGCGGCCGCTAACGCTTATGTATATAATGCTGTCCTGATCGTATTTGTTCAGGGCGTATTCGCTTTTCTTATCAAACATACTTGTCCTCCATTTCAATTCAAGGGTTGACGGGTGAATTGAAATGGGGGCGGTGGAGATCGGCACCCTACAGAGAACCGCAGGATATGACAAAAAACGCCTGACTGGATATAATCCAGCCAGACGCTATCTGGTGTATTTTGATATTGCCTTACATCGTATAGTTCATCTTCTTGGGTATATGTCCCCGCTGCCGGGGACAGGCTTTTTTTGGCAGGTAAATTTCTGCCGGATTATGTCGAAGCTGTTCTCGCTTCACGGCGGCTCCCTCCTAAAGCCGCCGCTACATTCAGCACAGGGTCGTCATCCTCATAAGGGCATGGAGAACGGCGGCCTTGAAATGTATTTCAAAACCGCCGCTGGGTGAAAATGTAAATTGCGCGCACAAAGCCATCTGCCCCGCAACGGTTTTTTTCTTTCCCCGTCGGGCGGGGCAGGATAGCTTCAATATACTGTTTCAGATTTCTACTTTTGCTTTTGCAACAAGATATTTTTTCTCAATGGTTGTAAGATATTGTTGACGATAAGCCATTACAACCGCTTCATCCGCAGTTACAAAATAACCTCGCCGCATTTTTTCAATCACGCCATAATGTTGTAGTTCTCGAAATGCTTTCCTAACAGTTTCCGGGCTACTTCCAGCTTCTTTTGCCAGCTCGGTGTAAGAAGGCATTTTATCTCCTGTTCTATATTTGCCGTGTAAAATACGAAAGAAAATCTCATTTGCAAGGCGTTGATACAATTTTTCGCTAACATCAATATCCCAGCTCATACAATACCGTTCCTTTCAACAATCTCTATCTTATTTTGGGCCGAAGAATTACCTTTTTGAACAGGAACATTGTTGCTCCAAAATAGGTCAGGTAAATAGCACAGAATAACAGAATTGTCACCATGCCATAGAACAACACAAGTCCTTCCTGCAAAAACGATTTCCCGAAAAGGAGCTGTGTTCCTGCAATCAGGAAAACGGTAAGTATGATGGGAAATAGCAAGGGGATAAAAAACACAGTGGAAAGTTCCTTGCGTATCAAGGCAACCTGTTTCTGACTTGATACGCCCAGCCGATCAATCACCGCATAATTTTTCCGGTTTTTGTCTATAGAAGAAAGCTGTTCAAAAGCCAGAACCGAGCAGGAAAGAATGATAAAAATAATACTCAAATACAGCCCGCAGAAGGAGAGAGTTGTAAATCCGGTCAGTGAATTGGCAACACCCCACGCTTTTACTGTTATCCCCATTGTCATTTTCTCCGGTAGTTCCTGTCCGGGTTGGATGTCTGGCAACCATTCTCCACTATTCAAAAACTGTCTTAGTTCGCTTCTAAGTTCCGGGTATCCACCATCCGCCAGTTTCATCACAAGGCGAATTTTCTCCCCGGATAGCTGTGAAGCCACTTTATCCGGCAGGACAAGCACATATCCATTTGTTCCTGCCATTTGATACTGCTCCATTGGCTCAGTCAGGATCGGCGTTTCCGCTGCGGTCAAGGTCTGACCATTCAATGTAATTTCAGACTGCTGTTCCAATCTCTGCTGGATGTCATCCACATAATTCCATGTATCACAGTGAACTAAAAATTCGTTATTACTTATGGAAACAGATGAAAGCCCTAAAATCTCTCGCAGGCGATTATAGTCAGACAAAGACAAGGCTTCGATGGATTTACCGGGAACTGTATATAAGTAATAGGTTGCACTGTCCTCCACCTTGCAGCGTTCCTCCACAAAGGAGAGGACAGAATTCATGCTATCCTTGGTCAAGGGTGCGTCAATGGCTACACCGGCGTCATAGGGATAATACGCCTCCATATTGGCCTTATAGCCTGCGCCCATTGTCAGTCCTATAAACATCGTTGTAAGAGAAATCGTCAACAAGATTGCCACAACAGCCATTGTACGCCCGGAAGATTGAATACGCCTGCCAATCTGCCCCAAGAAAAACAGATTTTCCTCTCGATATTTTCGCTGGGGGTTTCGTTTGGCAAGCAGGTACAGCAAAACTGGGATCTTTCGGTGTAGCTCATAAACAGCCACAAGAATTAGCAGACAGGCTCCGCCACAATACAACAATGCTTCATTAGTCTGGATGTGAAGTCCTTTTTCCAGCAGAATTACACCTGCAACCATAACAGCAATCGAGAGTAAGCCAGTTAGAACACTCCGAAGCAAAGAATGAAAACCGATTTCCTCGTTTTTTTGGTTATCGTAAAGCAGATCAATCACTTTTTGCCGCCGGATAACCTTTGCTGCGCGAAACATTCCAAATCCATACATCAGAATGAAGAAGAAAAGTGTCATTCCCCATGCGCGGAAAGAAAACAAAACCCGATAAGTGTGCGGAACCTCGAAAATATTCTGGATAACCTGATTTAGCAATCCGGATAAGCCGGTTCCGATCAAAGCTCCCAGCAAAAAAGCTACCCCGCCAATTATGCCATTTTCCACCAAAAATAGATTGCGGACGGTTTTCACTTCCATGCCCATCAGCTCATAGGCAGCAAATTCCTTTTTGCGTTGGCCCAACATGAAGCGAACAGCATATCCAATGACAAACGAGGACATAAAGGCAATTAGTGCCGACAGTATCAAAATGCCAGTGGTAAGCATTGACATATTTTCTGTCATGGCAAGAATGTCCGGGGAAAGTCCCAGTGCCAAGAAAGAATACATCAATGCCGCAGTCAGCGTAAGCGTCACAAAGTAGATGATATAATCCCGAAGGCTCCTGCGAATATTCCGAAATGCAAGTTTAGCATACATCACTCACGCCCCCTCCCGTCATGGTGAGGACATCCAGAATTTTTTCAAAGAAAGTCCTGCGGGAATTGCTGCCTTTGAAAATCTCCGTAAAAATAGTACCGTCACGCAAAAAAAGAATACGGTTTGCGTAACTTGCGGAAAAAGCATCGTGTGTTACCATTAAAATTGTCGCTCCAAGCGTTTCATTGATACTCTGGATAGCGGAAAGTAGCATTTGGGATGAATGGCTGTCCAGAGCGCCCGTAGGTTCATCTGCCAAAATCAGTTTGGGTTGATTGATGATTGCCCTGGCGCAAGCACATCGTTGCTTCTGACCGCCAGACACCTGATAGGGATATTTGTCAAGAATATCCGTGATGTTCAGCTTTCCGGCTATTTCTCGTACCCTACCATCAATCTCACCTGCGGGAACTCTATTGATTGTCAATGCCAAAGCAATATTCTCGCTAATGGTCAGAGTGTCCAGCAGGTTAAAGTCCTGAAACACAAATCCAAGGTTCTCCCGGCGAAACCGGGCAATCTGCTTTTCATTGATTTCCGTCACATCGGTTCCATTCAGATAGATATGCCCTGCGCTGACCGTATCAATAGTGGAAATGCAGTTGAGCAGAGTGGTCTTGCCGGAACCGGATGCCCCCATAATCCCCACAAATTCCCCTTCCTGAACAGAAAAGCTAATATCCTGAATTGCTTTTGTGGTTGGCTATGCTGTTGCTCTCTCCGTCCAAAGCGTCCTCTTGGGAAAGCCTCGCATACAAAGCAGTGATGCTGTCGGGATAATTTTTCGTTGTTGTCATTGTTCATTCCTCCTGTAATGAACGCCCGACAAACAGGTTGCTATCGCTATTATAACGCTCCGTCATTTCCTTGTCAGTAGGCGTTTTCACGGTTTCCGATTTTATAAGCCGTTTCATTTTGTCATAGAGCAGTTCGGAGCCGCCGCAGGAAGTTTCAATTTCAAAGACCGTCCCGCCGATTTTGTAGCAGACGGTTTCATGCAAGGGATTACCCTTTTTCGGCAGTAAATCATTGTGTTCCGTTTTTCGTTTCCTCTCCATTCCTTTCCCGTCCTTTCCTTTGTTTTGAGTAGGGAGCAAGCACAGCAAATGAGTACCCATTTGCGATTTTGGCTTGTTGGGAAAATCCCAAACCCTTTACTTTCTCTCACTCAATATCCCGTTTGAAAGGCAGCTTTTGTTGCACTTTCCCCCTCACTATATAAAAATGAAAATCCGGAAAATGATATTGACTTACCATGCAATTTGTGATATTCTAAATAAAAATATGTTTCTGCCGAGAAACGCTTATTCTTACTCCAGTCGGCCATGGAAGACTAACTATTAGAAGTCAACCCCAAATGTGTGGAAAGGTGAAAATAATGCAGACGATTCAAAAAAGGTATGGCAAAGCTGACGTCCGTCGGACGCCTAACTGAGCTTATTATAAGAACTTAAGCTGCACGCCTGTACGGCTGCCGAGATTTCTCCAAGGCGTAGATCAGCCGAACCAATTTCTTAGCGGCATGAGAAAGTGCAACATTGTAATGCTTTCCTTCAGCTCGCTTTTTAGCAAGGTAAGCCGCAAAGCCCGGATCCCAATGGCAGACATACTTGGTCGCGTTGTAAAGCGCATAGCGCAAGTAGCGAGAGCCTCGTTTCTCCATGTGAGAGTAGGTTCCAGCCAATGAAAGATGCCCTGATTGATAGGTGGACGGTGACATGCCTGCATAGGCAAGGATCTTGTCTGGAGAATCGAAAAAGGAGAAATCACCGATTTCGGCAAGGATCATAGCTGCCATGCGAAAACCCATGCCGGGAATAGTCGTAATGGGAGACTGAAGTTCTTCCATGATGGCCTCAATAGCTGCTTCAATATCTTTAATCTCTGAATCTAATTCACGGATCAAGCGGATTGTATGACGCAACTCAAGCGATTTAGCGGGCATAACAGAACCGATTGAACGCTTGGCAGCATCACGAATTTCTGTTGCCATATCTCGTCCATATCGGCCTTTAGAGGCATCTTTCAGGAGAGATTTCAAGTGCGTCAAATGAGCTTCGGCAATCTGCTTTGCTCCGGGAAATTCAATGAGAAGTGCGTAAACAGACGACATATGCAGCGTTGGCACCAGTTTTTCTAACTCTGGAAACAGTATGGTAACCAAACGAGAAACCGATTGTTTCAGTTGAGCTCTTTCTTGAACTTTATCAAATCGGTATCTGGTTAGTGACTTTAACTCTTCGTTGTGGTATGCTGTATCTGTGTAGGACTTGAGGTCCACATTAGACATAAGCATAGCTGCGATAGTTTTAGCATCAACCCGATCAGTCTTGGTTTTACGAAGACTCATACTTTTTCGGAAAAGGTTGGTGTGCAGCGGATTGATAACATAGGTTGGCAGGCCTTGGTTAAGCAGAAATCCGAGAATGTTGTAGCTGTAATGTCCAGTAGCCTCAAGTCCTACTTTTATTTTGTCATCTGGACTTGTGCAGCCGTGAATCTTTTGTAGCAAGGTATCAAATCCATCTGCATTATTAGGAATGGTGAATACACCTGCAAGGACTTTCCCTTCCGAATTCAGGATAACGCAATCGTGCTTATCCTTGGCAACATCAATACCCACACAAATCATAATGAATACCTCCGATATGTTTATTTGATGCCGGTTCCACAGAACACTTTACTCTTGTAACCTTGTTCAACATAAACCGTCTGGCGGTATCTAACTGATTAACAATACCGTAAAGGGCTGTGGTCGGAGCCTTCCGTGAACCGTCTGACGGTAGGAGTTGCGAACCAATCCACAGCATCCTTTACATTGTAGCACAGCCCTTGGAGAGGGGATCTAATAACTACTACTCTATAATACAAGGAGTAAAAAAAAACGTCTATTTTTTTGTGGAGGTCAATATGATATTTCGAGAAATGAGGCAAAAAAAACAGGAACTATCGCGGCAAGAGATTGCGGATATTCTGCATAAGGGGACATCTGGTGTGCTTGCCCTTTTGGGCGACAACGATTATCCCTACGCCGTTCCAATCAGTTATGTGTATGACGACGGGAAAATCTATTTTCACAGCGCAAAAAGCGGTCATAAAATAGACGCTATTCAAAGAACTGAAAAAGCGTCGTTTTGTGTGATTGATAAAGATTTAGTTGTGCCGGAGGAGTACACAACTTATTTTAGAAGTGTAATTGCTTTTGGACAAATACGGATAATCGAAGGTGATCTCGAAAAGAGAGCAGCGATAGAAAAATTGGCAATCAAATATGCGCCGGAAGATACTGCCGCAAGCCGCGATCATGCCATAAACCGTGGGTGGAAGCCTCTTTGTATGTTGGAAATGACAATCGACCACATAACAGGAAAAGAGGCGATAGGACTTGTAAAAGAAAAGGAAAAATTAAATAGACTGTAAATAAAATCAGCCCGCCGGGGTTTCATTTTATTGTGTAGTAGGCCAGCGTTACACAAACGCTGGCCTTTTTTTATTTGTTAGGAGGATTGATTATCATGTATGAAGGCAAATCACACACTTTATTTGCCAAATATGCCGTACCGCAAATGATAGGGTTGCTGTTTAACTCGGTCTATATGATTGTTGACGGTGTATTTATTGGCAACCGACTTGGCCGCGACGCTATGGCCGCCGCTGCCGTTTCTGTTCCGCTTGTCGAGATACTAATTGCATTGTCTATGGCGGTTGCCACAGGCGCGGGCGTTTTGATTTCCTCACATCTCGGTCAAGGTGAGAAAGAAAAAGCACGCCATATTTTTAGCCTTGCCGCCCTATGTACGGCCGTTATGGGGCTGCTGATTAGTGTATTGGGAAATATTTTTATCCACCCGCTTGCCGAACTTTTAGGCTCAACTCCGGTTATCCATGATGAAGCAATCAGTTATATGTGGTACATCATTACTTTTTCCCCATTCCTGCTTTTCAGTTTCTTGTTAAGTGGTCTGGTGCGTAATGATAACCGTCCAAAACTTGCCATGTTTGCCCTCATGTTTGGCTCTGTATCAAATATTGACATTACATTTACTGCCGTAATATTTTTGGATATGTTCCAGTTTCAAAACTTCATTCATATAGGCAGACCTCCTTCATCGTTTTTAATAGCTTGATAGCGGCACCCCCATTCAAAAGAGCCGATAACCACAAGAAATTAGACCTTGTGTGTTATCGGCTCTGCGGCTGTGCGTCTGGCGCTTTGATAACGGATATATGGAATTGTTCAACATCAATTAGACATTCGCTTTTACATTTTGGACAAAAGAGAGGAAAATTTTTCAGAATAGTATCTTCTCTAACTTTGTCGCGCGTTTTATTTCCACAGATCGGGCAGCGTATAAACTCTGTTTTTTCCATATCCATCATTTTTCATCCCGGTTTTTATCCTGTTTCTTTTTTTCCTCCCGATATTTACGGATAAGTTTATTCCGAACAGGAATACCAACACCAATCAGAAGCACTACTGCTAAAATCGTGAAATCCATACTATCCACCTCACATTTCTTTATTTTTCATAATCTGAACAGAGAACCAGATCGACACAGCATACATAACAATCACCAGCGCAATCGCAAGAGTGAGAAGCAGCACAGGTGAACTGGCAATCGCGTTGATAATGGGGTTATCAGCAGGCAGTTTAGGAAGAAGAAACAAAGTCACTAAAAATCCCGCAACCGGAATATACATAAACACCCGGCCTTTGATAGAGCCAAATTTGTAATATCCGGGAATTTGAAATACCGTGTAAAGTGCAAACAAGAACAGGCCGCCAATGGCCGCACTGATAATGTCAAACGGTTCAACGGTTTCTCCCAATGCCCGTAATACAATCGGCTGTGTGATAAGAGACACCACCAAAGCGATAACTCCAAGCACAACAACAAAAAGATACCGTCCCATCACCATTTCACTTTTCTTTACAGGCAAAATACCATATAGGCGTTCCATGCTATTTTTTTCTGTGACGGAGAAAGTATAGCCGGTTGTCATGGCGATAAAGCACATGGCGAAAGAAACTCCTGTCAATATAGATCGGTTGATTGCTGCAAAAGCGATGGGGAGAAGCATAGTAAACCCAATCACTTTGACATACGGTTTTACAAGGGAAAAATCCAGTCTTGTAGCTTTCAATATATTACTCATAATCCTCACCTTTCTTGCTTGTAAACACAACGATTTTGTCAATGGTAGCCGGTTCAATGTCCAATGCAGTAAATGAGCCAATATCCTCGGTTTTTACCAGAGCTTCAAAACCAGTCGGGAAAGTACGAACGCCAACCGCCTTCGCTTGTAGATCAGCGGAAAGTTCATCCATACCACCCTTAACGATGCGGAACATATCAACAAATTCATCCTTGCTGCCAGTGAAAAAAAGTTCCCCATAACTGATGTATGTGATATAATCAGCGGCTCGTTCCAAATCGCCAGTAATATGGGTGGAAAATAAAACGCTGTGTTCTCCGTCCTCAATGTATTCCGAGAGGATCTGAAGCAATTCATCTCTGGAAACTGGATCAAGGCCGCTGGTAGGTTCATCCAAAATCAGCAGCTTTGCGTCATAGGAGAACGCACAAGCCAGCATCAACTTCATCTGCATCCCCTTTGACAGTTCTTTGACCTTTTTGGTCGGAGCGATATGAAATTTCCGTAGCATTTCACTAAAACGCTCCGTGTTCCAGTTGGGATAGAAAACAGAGATGGATTTTTCTACCTCAGAAACTTTCCAATCATCACTGAAATAGTTTGTATCAAACACAACGCCAAGCTCTGCCTTTGCCTTCTGTTCATCGGCGATATTGTCCAAGCCCATGATTTTGATTTCTCCGCCGTTGCGTTTGAGCATATTCAGAATGAGCTTAATTGTAGTTGTTTTGCCGGAACCGTTCGGCCCGATCAGCCCCATGATATAGCCTTTGGGGAGCGTAAAAGTAATGTTGTGAAGCTGAAAACTGTCGAAAGATTTTGACAGATTTTTTACTTCCAAATAATTAGTCATCTGTATTCGCCTCCAATAAAATATCTAAAAGATGATGTAGTTCCTCATTAGATAGGTTAGCAATTTTTGCTGCTTTTATAGCTTCTGTTAAGCCATTTTCCACTTTGCAAATTAGCTGCTCCTTCATAAGTTCGGAGCCGCTGCCAAGTACAAAACAACCGCGGCCCTGAACATTTTTGACAAACCCTTCCTGTTCCAGTTCTGTATAGGCCCTTGTAACCGTCAAAACACTGATCTTTAAGTCCTTTGCCAGAGTGCGGAGAGAAGGCAAGGCTTCTTCCTCTTTTAGTTCTCCTGACAGGATAGCGGCTTTGACCTGCTGTTTAATTTGCTCGTAAATAGGTACGCCTGATACATTTGAAATAATTAGCTTCAATCCATCCTCACCCCTCCTGTTTTAACTGTTATGCTTTTATGTATAACAGTATAACACACGCAACAGAAGAAGGCAATACATATCAAAAAGTTTACAATTACAAAATTATCCGTCACCACGGCAAGATTTCTTTCCCGCTTCTATTTTTTTCAAGGCAGGCGAGATACGAATTATAAAATGAAGCTAAAACGCATATCATATCATTCCCAGCGCATTATATGAACAATAGAATGTAATAGGGTGATGTGATATGCCTAATGTAAAAGATTGCCCTGGATTTGAAACCTTCGGAGCAGATGTTCAGCAGGCGCGTGAAGCTGTGAAAATGTCCCGCCGGGAGCTGGCCGAAAAGGTCGGCATTGACCCGCGCTATCTTGCAAATATTGAGTTGTGCGGCACAATACCGAGCGTACCGGTTGTGATGCAGCTCATCCGCATTTGCAAGCTGCCCGCAGAACGCTACTTCAACCCGGAGTTGCTTCGGGAGGACAGTGAGCAGCGCCAGCGGACAAGCCACAAATTACAGCTTTGCCCGGAGAAGTATCTGCCCATTGTGGAAGGTGTCATTGATGGAGCCATCAAATTGAAAGATGCGGATGATGAGAAGGAGGATGTGTAAGCGTCCTCTTTTCTCATTTGAAGAAATACCGCCCGAAAGGGCAAAAATACGGGGTACGAGAAACCGGCAAGCAATGCCTCGTGGGACCCACCGAGGCCAAACCTGGGATTTTCGCTGGCGCGAAGATCCCAGGTTGCTTGTTGAGGGCGCTGCCCCCAAGCCCCCATAAACAGCTCCATTTTGGAGCTGGCTACGCGTTCTGATAGAACGCTTTTTCCATCGCCCAGGCGATGGATAGCACAGGACAGAAACCGCATCAAGAGCAAGCCGCCGGTGGGCGGTGCTTCGCACTCTTGACCCGGTTCCCGTCCTGCGCCGGTGAGCAGACAAGAGGAAAAGCCGCCGCAGGCTTTCCCTCCCGAAAAGCCCAAATCCATGAGCCGATCATCGTCCCTGTCTCTGCTCCTGTGAGTGGTCTTTCTCTGTCTGCTTTTCTTCCTCATAGCCCATGATACGGTCCACATTGGCCTTGACGGTCAGAAGCTCCTTCATTTCATCACGAGCCTGCCGGTAGCCGGAATAGGCTGCCTTTTTTTGTGCCATCAGCTCCGCATATTCTGTCTGCAAGCTCTTGACGGTGGGGAGCTTTTTCATCCCCAGCTCATCAAATGCTTTCTTTGCTGTCTGGTGTAAAAGGATGTCCGCCTCATGCTCGGCGCGAAACTTTTTTGAATATCCGGCTTTGCGATAGGCAACATATACTTCCCGCGTTTTTGCATAGTTGATGATGTGGGTGCGGAGGACTGCAATCTCCGTCATTCGCTTTTCCGCCGCCTTGATCTGTGCGGACAATTCATTGTACCGGGCGGTGGCTGCCGCTGTCTTTTCAGATAGCACTTTGTAATCAAACAGCTTATGCTCGGAAAGGTAATTCATGGTCTGCGCCATCTGCTTCAGATTGAAGCCGGTGGCCCATCGCTGATAACCGGCCCCCTTGCCAGCGCGGAGCTTTTCTTGAATATCGACCATCAGGCTCACTGTCTGTTTCGGCTCCGGGTGGAGCGTGGCCCTGGTGGGGGTATGTTCCTTTTCTCCGGCCAGAACCGCACGAAGCTCGGCTTCGCTGTACCCTTTGCCCAGCTTCTTACTCATGCGGGCGGCATTATCCCAGCCAGGCGCTTTGAGGCTGTATGACTGCCCACGGCGGGACACCTCGCAGCCCATCCCTTCCAGCAGCTTTAGCAGGGAATCGAAGTCGGCGGGCTTTTGTTCCAGGGCCTGGTCGATCATCACACGCAGCGTCTCCCGCTGGGATTGTTTAGCCCGATCACCCAGCCACTTGTTATAGCTCTTTCCATGCGGCTTCGGGTTCTCTACAATGGAATATCCATTCTCAATGCAGATGGTATCATTGAGCCGCCGGACCGCGCGGGTGCTGCCCCAAAAGTTCCGAAACTTCCGCTGGTAGTCCAGCGCAGTGGCATCGAAAATGATGTGATTATGGATATGTTTCTTGTCTATATGGGTGCAGACAATGAAGGCGTGTTTCCCCTTGGTGAAGCGCCGCGCCAGCTCACAGCCCAGCCGGTTTGCTTCTTCCGGCGTGATCTCACCAGGGACAAAGGATTGCCGGAGATGATAGGCAATCACATCGTCCTCGCCCCGTACCCGGCCGGTGGCGGCGATGTACTGCCGTTTATTGAAAAGGAACTCTGCATCCGCAATCCGGCTGTCACATTGATAGCTGGTAATGAGCCTGCCGTTGTCTGTTTTCTGCGGATTTTGAACATAGTCGATGATGTCGCTGATGGCTGTCCCCACCGTCCGGCCTTTGCCGGTGTGCAGGGGCATGAGCCGCGTGGTTGCCATGAAAAAACCTCCCTTCACAGCAAAACGGCCTGCATCTGCAGGCCGCCTTCGTTGATGGTATTCTGTTCAGTCTTTGCGCCGGATCACGGAAACCTGTTTTACCTTTTTGCCTTCCGTCCGCCGTTCCAGAGCAAACACCATGTCGCTGGTGCGCTCAAAAAATCCGATGTCCTTTTTCCAGCTCATGCCGCATTTACAGTGCTGCAAGCCGATGAACTGCTGTTTCATTTTCCTGCCGCAGACCGGGCAGACTTTGTTGCTGGCTCCCATGTTGCCACCACCTTTCCATGTTCCGATTATACCATATCCGGGCGGCGCGTTCACCTATAAATGCGGTCCTGGATTGCATACCGCAAGCTCTGGACCTTTCCAAGCAGCCAGGCTGCCACAGTCGGCAGCCCCATCGGGCTGATAAGAAAGGCAATCACCAGCAGGATGATACCGTTTTGCAGGGAGTAGGTTACAAGCACAGCCACCCCTAAAAGCGCCACCACCAAAGCGGCCAGTCCCAGGACCATGCCGGTGCAGTACAAAAGGATGGTACAAATCCAGACGAACAGGGTCAGGGCGATCACCAGGGGTGCGGCCACAATCTTCAAAATCAGTCTCATCACAGTCCCTCCTTCATACATTCCTCAAACATCGCCTGCCGCTTCTTTTGGATTTCCCGCATTTCCTGCTCGGTGGGGTCCCGGTCCTCATCGGTGACAACATATTCCAGGTAATTCACATAGGCATCTAACAGGGCATCCCGCAGGTCCTCCGGGGTCTTGCAGAACTCGGCGCTGAACCATTCCTCCCGGCGATTGTTCCAGGCCAGCAGTGTATAGCCCCGGCTGGTCTTTACCACCTCATAGTCAGGGTCGGCATCCAGATACGGGCCGAACACCTTCAGCACTTTTTCGTGTGTCAGCATATCGCAATCAGCTCCTTTACCTCGTGCGCTGTTTTCGTTTCTGATTTCAGCATAGCGGCCCCAGCTTCTTTTTGCAAGGATGCGGCCAAAAAAGAAAGTGGGGCGGCAAGCCAAAGTTCTGGCCGCCGCCCCGCACCCTTATTTCAGGGCTGCCAATGCCGAGAGGATATGTTCCGCTGCCTCCCACAGCTTTTCCTGTCCCTGCCGCAGATCTTCCAGGTCGGCATCATAGATGCGTCCCGTCTCATGGACGCGCCGGGTAAGCTGGTTTAAGTTGTTGCTGCTCCGGCGCAGCAGGGATACCATCTCCCGAAGCTCCGGCAGTTCCAGACGGACCACATATCCGTCCAGGGCCATCTTCCGCAGATAGGCCGCCATGTTCTGTGTGCCGAGCTGGGCCATCTTTGCCTCGATCAGCTCCCTTTCCTCCGGCGTGACGCGGAATTTCAGTTGGATTTCCCGTTCCCGGTTCGCCATATCAACGCTCCGCCTCTTTCTTCCTGGCCGGGGCAGAGCGCCGGGGAGCCGCCGGAGCCTTTTGCAGTTTCTCCCGGACAGAGGGTTTTTCCCGCTCTCCGGCAAGCTGCCGCACCTGCTTCAGAAACAGGTCGGTCAGACCGGGATTGCAGTGGTCCACCACCAGATACTCGCTGTTCCGGTCCTGGGGGCTGCCCTCCGGCATGGGCATCGTGCTGGCCCATGCCTTATTGTCGCGGGAGATGCGCCCATCCCATTCCTTATGCCGGACCGTGTTGGCCAGCACATACTGTACCCGGTCCGCCCCGAACTGTTCTAATACATCGTTCACAGCGGCTTCGGCATCCAGCCGGTTATTGCTGTAATGGCGGCCGATTGCCTGCTCGATGGCCTCCTTGCAGGCATGGCTTGCCTGAAACGAGGCGTTGTATTGTGCCATCTCCCCATGCTCGGACGCATACGCCGCCGAATGGGGATAGAGGGGCGTATTTTTCAGTGTTTCCTGGGCCTGATACAGCTCGTTTGCCCTGGTTTCGATGGTGTCCCGTATCACATCCATGTAGCTGGTTTCCAGCTTCTCAAAGTCCTTGTAAACATCGGCCAGCGGCGCGGGCGAAGCCAGAAGCGCCTTTGCTTGGGCTTCGGTCAGCTCCAATTCCTCCATGCACATCACGATGTCCTCCCGGACAGTGTACTCGTAGGCATGGTTCAGGACCTCCGCCGCAGGCTGGCCTTTCAGCCAGTCGCGGTACTTGTCCTGTTCAGCAGCCATCTTTTCATAAAGGGCTGTCAGCATTTCTTCCTGTGTCATGGTTATCGCACCTCCTCATGGGTTTTGGATTTTTTGTCTGCCGCTCTCGGCGGCATGGGACGGCGAAGCCCCTCCAGGACGGAGGGGCGTGTACTTTTGGCAACGATGGTTTCCTGGGGGCCGGGGGCCTTGTTGTCGATGTTGAGCAGTGTGTCCAGCTCTGTAAGCCGGGCCGATTTCTCCCGCAGCTCATCCTCATAGGGGAAGGGCCTGCCGACTTCTTCCTTTGCGGCGGCCTGCTGCTGGTAGAGGTTATCAAGCTGGGCTTTCACGCTTTCTAACCGCTGGGGCATCTGCGCCAGGGCATTGTCGATCCGGGTCAGGTTGCCGCGCGGGTCTGCGCCCAGGGTGGCCTGATGGGTCATCTGGCCTTTCAGTTGCAGGGTGTACTCCTGGCGGAAGGCATCAAAGGACACTGACATGGCAAAGCCCCGGTAACTTCCCACCTGGACCGGCTCGGCGTTTTTCACTTCCTTACAGGCATCCAACAGGGCGGCACCGGCGTTCTCCTTGTCGGTGAGGGTATCGCCCCGCACCTCCATCCCGGCAAAGCTGTCCTCCGGGTGGGGATGGGCGGCCAGCGTTTCCATATCTGCCTCAAGCCCCTTGATGAAGCCTTTGTGCTTTTCGATCTGCTCCGGGAAGTATTTCAGCAGGTTATCCTCCATCTGGTACTGCTTGCTCTGGTGGTCGGCCTTCATCAGCTTCAGACGAGACACATCCACATCCAGGTCCATGCGCTCCTTGATGCGGGGGTCCCCGGCGCAAAGGGCCTTAATCTCGGCAAAGGAGAGCGCCGTTTCATCCACATCATCACAGCTTCGCACCGGCGATTTGGAGGACATGATCTGGCTGATGAATTTCTGCTTGTTCTCCACCGTCTGCCAGAGGTATGCGTCAAAGGTCCCTTCGGTCACATAGCGGAACACATGGACCTTTTCATTTTGGTTGCCCTGGCGCTCAATGCGGCCCTTCCGCTGGGCCAGGTCGCCGGGCCGCCAGGGGCAGTCCAGGTCATGCAGCGCCACAAGGCGGTCCTGCACATTGGTCCCGGCCCCCATTTTTTGGGTACTGCCGAGCAAAACACGCACCTGGCCGGTACGGACTTTAGAGAACAGCTCCTTTTTCCGTACTTCGGTATTGGCCTCATGGATAAACGCGATCTGTTCGGCGGGCATCCCCTGGGCGATGAGCTTCTGCCGGATGTCCTCATACACCGTAAAGGCCGGTTCCAGCTCCGGCAGCGGCACCGCATCTTCCAGGGCGTGCAGGGTCGGATTGTCCAGTGCCTTTGCCACTTTTCTTGCGGGGCTTGCCTGGGGTGTGGAAATATCGCAGAATACGAGCTGGGTCAGCTTATCCGCCTGCCCATCCCGCCAGATCTGCATGATATTGTCCACGCACTGATTGACTTTGGTTCCCGGCTCATCCGGCAGCAGCGGGTTGATGATCCGCTGGTCCAGCCCCAGCTTGCGGCCATCCGAAGTGATTTTGAGCATATTGTCCTCCCTGGGGTCAATGCTCCCGCCGTGTACCTTGGCTGCCCGCTCGGAGAGGGCCTTCACCATCTCTTTCTGGTGTTCGGTGGGCTGGGCCACGATATTGTGGTATTCCACCTCCGGGGTAGGAAGATGGAGCTGGTCGGCGGTCTTGATGTCCGCGATCTCTTTGAACAGGTTCATCAGTTCCGGCAAATTGAAAAACTTGGAGAAGCGGGTCCTGGCCCGGTAGCCGGTCCCTTCCGGGGCAAGCTCCAAAGCGGTCACTGTCTCCCCGAAGCGGCTGGCCCAGCAGTCAAAGTGTGCCATGCCCAGCTCCTGAAGCCGGTCATATTGGAGATAACGCTGCATGGTGTAAAGCTCCGTCATACTGTTGGAAACAGGCGTGCCGGTGGCAAAGATAACGCCCCGGCTGCCGGTGATCTCGTCCATATAGCGGCACTTGGCAAACATATCGCTGGATTTCTGCGCGTCCGTAGTGGAGAGGCCCGCTACATTCCGCATCTTGGTATAGAGGAACAGGTTTTTATAGTTGTGCGCCTCGTCCACAAAGAGCCGGTCTACACCGAGCTGTTCAAAAGTTACCACATCATCCTTGCGGCCTTCCGCTTGCAGCTTTTCCAGCCTGGCCTCCAGGGATTTCTTTGTCCGCTCCAACTGTTTCACCGTGAAGCGTTCCCCGCCGCTGGCCTCCACCTCGGAGATACCCTCGGTGATTTCCCATATCTGTTCCCGCAAAAGCCGCTCCTGGCGTTCCTTGCTTATGGGGATTTTCTCAAATTGCGAGTGTCCGATAATGATGGCATCATAGTCGCCGGTGGCGATCCGGGCGCAGAACTTCTTGCGGTTGTGCTTCTCAAAGTCCTTTTTGGTTGTCACCAGGATATTGGCCGAGGGGTACAATCGCAGGAACTCCGAAGCCCACTGTTCGGTCAGGTGGTTCGGGACCACAAAAAGGGATTTCTGGCACAGCCCCAGGCGTTTGGCCTCCATCGCGGCAGCCACCATCTCAAAGGTCTTGCCCGCGCCCACTTCATGGGCCAGCAGCGTGTTGCCGCCGTACAGCACATGGGCAATGGCGTTTTTCTGATGCTCCCGCAGGGTGATGGAAGGGTTCATGCCTCCAAAGACGATATGGCTGCCGTCATACTCGCGGGGCCTGGTACTGTTCATTTCTTCATTGTATTGGCGGACCAATGCCTGCCGCCGCTGCGGGTCTTTCCAAATCCAGTCCTTAAATGCCTCCCGGATGGCCTGCTGCTTCTGTGCGGCCAGGGTGGTTTCCTTGGCGTTTAACACCCGGCGCTCTTTCCCGTCCGCATCCTCCACCGTGTCATAGATACGGACATCCCGCAGGTTCAGGCTGTCCTCCAGGATTTTATAGGCGTTGGCCCGGTTGGTCCCATAAGTGGTGTAGGCGGCCACATTGTTATAGCCCACAGAGTTTTTCCCCGTCACCTGCCATTCGGCGGTGTAAGGGACATACTTCACCTCGATCACATCCCGCAGATAGGGCGGGGTCTTGAAAGTCTCGTACATAAACTGTTGGATGTATTCCTTGTCAATCCAGGTCGCACCCAGCCGCACCTCAATCTCAGAGGCATCCAGGTCCTTGGGCTGGGCGGCGGTAAGCGCCTCCACATTGACGGAAAACGCCGGATCGCGCTCCGCCGCCCGCTGTGCCTGGCACAGCTTCTGCCGGACATTGCCGGACAGGTATTCATCGGCGGTCACATAATGGGGTGAGCCGTCTGGCTCCGTAATCCCCGGCACCTGGAAGATTACGCCCCGCAGTTCCTCGGCCAGCTCGTCCCCGGTTCTGCCGGTGAGCGAAGCCATATAGCCCATATCCACACAGGCTTTTTCCGAAATGGAGACTGCCAGGGCTTCGGCGGCGGTGTCCACAGAGGCCACCGCCTCATGGGGCTTAATGGTCCGCTTGGTGAACATATCCGCCTTGCGTTCCAACCTGCCATCCTCGTCCAGCACTTCCAGCGCACAGAGCAGGTAATAGCTGCTGTCATCGGCAAAGGCCAGCCGGTTCGCCCGGTCATTGATAAGTCCGTACTTGGCAGAAAAGGCATCATAGAGCCGGTTCAGCTCCGCCATCTGTTCCCGGATGGCGGCATCCGGCATGGCGGCGTTCATTTCCAGGTCGATGAGCCGCTGCACACAGTCCCGCAGCTCCACCAGCCCCTTGATGCGGGCCTCGGCGGTGGCGTTTAAGTCCGGGCGCACCATGCGGCTGTTTTCCCGGTAGTACACCGCGCCATCGACCACCGTGTAAGAATAGTTTTTCACATCCGGGTCTGCCGGGAGGGAGGTGTCGATGTCCTCGCCTTCACCCAGCTCCGGCAGCTCGGCCTCGGTATAGCGGCCCTGGATATGCTGCATCGCTTCACGGAGCTGCTGTTCCAGGTCTGCGCCTTCCCTCGGATTGCAGACGAGCTGGGGGCCAAACGGCCCGGTCACAATATCCAGGTCGCCCAGCACCATTTCCGGGTGGGTACGGAAGTAACGGTTCATGGTCACATGGTCGTGCCGTTCCCGCCCGTCTTTATCCGTATAAGTGTTTGTGCGCAACAGGTCTGTCTCCACCCATTCCGGCAGCGGTTCTCCCTGCATCCGGGGGACTTCCCGCTTTTGCAGGAAAACAATGTCCATCGCAATATCTGTCCCGGCATTGGCCCGGAAGGTGGTGTTCGGCAGGCGGACCGCGCCCAGCAGGTCGCACCGCCGGGCCATATACTCTCTGGCGTGCGTGTCCTTTTTATCCATTGTGCCGCCGCTGATGCCGTTGGAAGTGATGAAAGCAATGATGCCGCCAACCCGCACCTTGTCGATGGTCTTGGCAAAGAAGTAATCGTGGATTAGCAGATTGTGCCGGTCATAGGGCCGGTCACTCACCCGGTAGTTGCCAAACGGCACATTTCCGATGGCAAGGTCAAAAACGCCGTCCGGGTACTGCGTTTTCTCAAAGCCGTTGACCTCGATGCGGGCATTGGGATAGAGCTGGCGGGCGATACGCCCGGTGATGCTGTCCAGCTCCACGCCGTACAGCTTGCTTTCGCTCATGCTCTCCGGGAGCATCCCGAAGAAGTTACCCACGCCGCAGGACGGTTCCAGAATGTTGCCGCTGTAAAAGCCCATCTGCTCCACGGCCTCATACATGGCGCGGATCACCATAGGGCTGGTGTAGTGGGCGTTCAGGGTGGAGGCCCTGGCCGCTTCATATTCCTCCGGGGTCAAAAGCTCCTTCAGCTCGGCATACTCCTTGGCCCAGGCGGTTTTGGACGGGTCGAAAGCCTCCGGCACGCCGCCCCAGCCCACATAGCGGGAAAGGACTTCCTGCTGTTCCGGGCTGGCCTGCTGGCCCGCTGCTTCAAGCTCCTTCAACAGACGGATGGCGGTGATATTGGCCTGGTATTTGAGCCTCGGTCCGCCTTCTCCCAGGTGGTCGTCCGTGATGCGGAAGTTCTGCCCGGTTCGGCGGGGCTGGTCCGTGTTTTCCTGATGGTCAGCCTGCTCCGCAGATGGGGCCGGTTCCGGCGGCGTGGGTTCCGGCTCATCTACGCGCAGCCGCTCCACCACCACATCATAGGGAAGTCCATTTTTGTCCCCCGGATAGACCGTTACAGGCTCTGAGGTAATTTCCGGCGCAGGGGTTTCTTTTTCCTCCTGCGTGAACAGTCCGGCGTTTCGCTCATCCTGGCGCAGCCAGGTTTCAAATTGTTCCCGGCTGATAACATCATAGCTCCAGGCATAAGGCCCGGTGTAGATGCGGACCGTTGTATCTTCAATGGCATCAATCGTGCCGGTGATGGGGTGGTCAGGCGCAGGGAGCGTTACCTGATCGCCCACATGGTAAGATGGAGTTCCTTCCAAGGGGGAGGTGTGCCGGTCTGCGAAGCCTTCCGGGTCCTGAAAGAAGCCGTCCAGCTCCTTTACATACATTCCCCGAAGAAGCGGTGCAAGTTCATCCCAGCGGTATGCCAGGGTCGCAAGTTTTCGTTCCTCATGGTCCAGGATCTCCACCTCAACGCTGGTGGTGAAGGTGCGGTAGTCTGCTATATCCCCGGTCGCAAGGTCCATCGTCTCCACACGCCCGGAATACAGCTCGGAAAGGCGTTTGGCGATTTTGGTGTTGCCCTCGCCATCCCGCAGCCAGCGGGAAATGTACTCCTTATCCTGCCAGGCAAACAAGCCGGAAGTCAGCACTTCCCGCAGGTCCTGGTCCGCTTTCTCCGGGGCAGCAGAAAGGAACTCGGTAATGGGGCCGTTTCGCAGGTCGTTTTTCAGAAGCTGCTCAAACCGCTCCCGACTTTCGGCCCGGAAGATGGGGTAAGCCATGCCGGAAGGAAGAAGCTGTACCGTATCTTCCCGCAGCTCCGTGATCTGGTATTCCTGATTTTCCAGGTAGACCGTATCGCCCTCATGGTAGACCGGCGCGGCAGGGTCATAGACCTTTTCCTCCGGGATGGCCTGCTGGATGGCCTCGTATTCCTCATCGGAAACGGTAATGTCGATCTCATGGGTCGGCTCCCCGTTCCCGATGGTAATGGTGTCTCCCTCGCGGGTGACAGGCTGGCCGGATAAGTCCGGCGCAGGCGGCTCCGGCCTTGCCTCGTCCTGTTCCTCGGCTGCGATGGCATCCACATCCCGCATCACCTGGCGGATGAAAGGGTCATTGTCCAGCTTTTCCGGGTCCGCTACCTGACCGTCCACGATCCCGCGCTCGGCCAGGGCTTCCCGGATGGCAACAGGGTCCACATTGTCAAAGCGGTCCTGTTCTTCCGGGGTATAGAAGCGGTCCTCCTTGATGAGCTGGGCGATCCGGCGCTGCACTTTTGGCCACGGCACATCGCCCGCCGCGCCATTCACCGTGACAGGAAAGGCGGGCAGCGCATCGCCGTATTCCTGCCGCAGCCAGGCGGCGGTGTCCTTTTCACGGGCATGGTCCTTCATGTAGCGGACAACCGCGTGCTTGCTCTCGATATTGCCGTTCCATTCCTGGATGGCGGCATCAATGTCGGCCTGGGTAAGCGCCCGGCGAGGGGCCGCCGGTGCTGGTGGGGCCGGTTCCGGCTCCGGGACAGCAGAAGGGCCAGACGCGAAAACGCCTGGCCCTTCATCAATCCGCCGTATTTGTTCCTGTTCCGAGGGGAACAGGGTTAGCTGTATATAAGTTCCGTCAGAAGGATTTCCTCCGCCTGGGCTTTGCAGTTGTTCATCAGCCCCACCCAGGTCATCGGATCGCGGGCTTTCAGTTCCTCCGTCACGCCCGCCGCCTGCATCAGCTCCGGCATCATCTGCTCCAGCCGCCGGTTCATGGTCTGCTCGATCTCGTTCAGGTGCGGGTACAGTTTCCCGCTCACCATCATGGCGTTGAACAGGACTGGCCGATGCTCCTTCAGATAATCCCGGCGCATCCTCCCGTACCGGCCCAGGGGCTTCGTTTCCTCCAGCTTCAGGTCGGGGATCAGATAATCTCCGTTCTTGGTGTAAGTCAGGTTGTTCTCCATGTGTGACGCTCCTTTCCGCGAATTTGGCTCGTTCATAGTTTTGGATGGTAATGCCGATCTGCCGCAACACCTGCTGGTTGCTCTGGCTGACCGCCGTTCCCAGGGCGGCCACCGCCTCCGGGGTATTGAAATCGAAGATACTTAAAAAGTCCTCATGGTCGAAGTAGCCTTCCGGCTCCAATCCACACCGGGACAGCAGCGAGTAGGTAATGCTGACCGTTGCGGCATTTCTGAACTGCACTCCGATGTTAAATTCATCATAGCCTTCCAGAAAGCTCCCGTCAACGATGTCGAGGATGTCCCGCTTGTGTTCCACCCAATACTCGCTGACAAGCTGGGCCGCGATGCTTTCAAGCTGTTCCGCCAGGTTGTTTTCCGGCGGCGCGCCAAACCGCTCGGTGAGCGCCTGGGCCACCGCAGCCTCATGCTCCGGGCGAAGCTCCCACAGGAAAGGGTGGCGGGAATTTTTCCGCAGGCCGGTGTCGGAAATGTCGAACACATACCGAAGCCGGGGCTTTTCGCGGGAATTGTCCACAAGGGCGATGCCCTTGGAGCCGCGCCGCACATACCGGCGCATGGTGTCGTTCCAGAGGTCATATTCCGCACAGGCCGTTGCGTCCGGGCGCTGGGCGAAGATCATAAGCTGCTCGTGGAAGGGATACTTATACAGCCGGGAGGCTGTGGTGAGAAATGCTGTCCACCTCTGCCAGCTATCCGTCAGGTGGGTGGCGGTGTAGCTGGCCATCGCAGAATAAAATTCCAGGTTACTCATCATAGGCATTGTCCTCGCTGTCAAAATCCGGGTACAGTTCCAGCTCGGCAAATGCTTCATCGGTCATGGCGGACAGCTTTTTTAGGGCGGAGTCGGTAAGCTCCAAAAGCTCCGTTTCATCTGCGCCCAGGTAGCCGCGCATCTCGGTGAGGGCCTCGATCAGCTCCTGGCGGGTCCCGTCCCCGGAATTGTAAATGCACATCAGGTTGATTTCTTCAAAGGTAAAGTTGTTCATATCAAAGCTCCCTTTCCGCGCTCTTTTTGGGCGCTGTCTTTTTCCGCTCCTGTTTCGGACTCTGCCGGAGCTGTTCCATCACAGATTTTTTCTTGTCCCGTTCCTCCCGGTGGACGGCATCTGCCAGGTCCATCAGGGAAATGGGCTGTCCGCTTCTTGCCTGCGCCTCCAGCTCCGCCACCGTTGCTTTGGGGCCGTTGTTGATGATGCCGTCAATCATGCCGTAATCATCCTCCATGGTCATTTCCGCATTTTTCAGCGGATTGGACGGAAGAAAGCCGGGGATTTCCTGAAAGCCAACGCTGTCGCAGTAATGGCAGGATACCACGCCATCCCTTTTTATCGCAACGATGTCGCTGACGCTCATGGATGGGCTGTGGAAGTCTGCCGGACGGTGAAAGTTGAACTGTTCAAACAGCTTGTGAAGCCGCCCGTCAATGCTGCCGGTTTCCGAAAGCGGAGCGGTATAGACCAGATCGTAGTTGCCCCGCTCCACAGAAAGGTCATGGGCGTTCAGCCAGTCCATATTCATAAAACGAAGCCTCTGCGGGTCATTCTCGGACACCTGGTAAATGGCGAAGCAGTCCCCCTCATGGGAAAGAAATGCCCGTTCCCGTTCTTCCTGATGGTTCAGGCGGTCCTGCACCCGCGCATCGAACTCCGGGCTTTCCTCCCATTCCTCGCGGGAAACGGCATACATGGTCCCGGCGGCCTGGGTGTCAAATTCTTCCCGGTCAAACAGCATCTCCGCGCTGCCGCCATCCACCACCGCATACACCGTCAGATCCCGCTCGTAAAGCTCTATCGCCCGCTCTTTGGAAAGGGGGAGCATATCCCCGTCCCGGTAGCCGCACTTTTCCAAATCATCCAGCGTGAGCATCGGGTCCGGCATAGGGTACTCATCCAGCGTCTGCTCCGGGGCATCCGGCAGCATGGTACTCTCCGGGACGGCGGCCTGGGCCGCTGCCTCCTGCATCTGCTGGTAGGCCGCCTCCTGCAAGGTTTCAATCATGGCAAGGGGCGCATACTTGATGGACTGGCCTCCCAGGTCGTGCATCTCGCAGATTTTCAGGGCGGCGGTAGACAGGGGCAGCTCCGGCGCATCCAACTGGCCGCCATCCATCTGGCGGAGGGTGTCTTTGTCATAGAGGGTGTAGTCATAGCCGCCCTCGGTGGTTTGCAGATGCAGATACACCGCTTCATCCAGAAGCAGCAGTTTTTCCTGTACAGGCGCAAGCTGATCCAGCCGCTGCATCAGCTCCGCAGCCTTTGCGGTATCTTCCCCCGGCTCATTTTCATCCAGGACGCTTTGAAGCCATTCCTGGACACTATGCGCTCCGCCATGCCGGAGAGAAGCCGCAAGGTCTTTCACCGCAGCCTCCCGGTCCTCCACCTGGTCCCGATATTCATAAGGGTCAAAATCAAAGGCAAACTGGTCGATGTCGGAGGCAAGCTGGTCGATGGGGTCCAGCTCCGGTGCAGCGGGTTCCTCCGCTGCCGGTTCTTCCGCAGCCGGGGCCGTCTGCTCCGGCTCATTTTTCTGCTCGGACAGGTCAATGCCCTGTTCCTTGCAGACCTCGGCAAAGTGCTTTTCGATACCGGCGATCATGCTGCCAGCGGTTTTATTGATGGTATTCAGGCAGGCCCGAAGTTCCGACAGCTCCCGGTCCTTGCAGTAGGAGGCCACATAACCGAAGCTGTTCTCCCCGGTTTCGATGCCGAAATACTGGCATACCATGTAGGAAGTGCTTTCCGCCTCGATTTCCTCGATCTGGTGGGACTTGGGCTTTGGCGGCTCTTTGTCCGGGTCCCCGGCAGCGGCCTCCATCCTCTGCTTTTCATAGTTGTGCAGGGTGGCATGGGTCATCTCATGGATGCAGGCGCATACGGTCTGGACCTCGCTCATCCCTTGCCGGATGGCGATGCGCTGGGCGGTGGGACTGAAAAAACCGTCCATGTTGTCCTGCATTGGTTCGATGGTCAGGGGAACCGGCGAAGTGCGCCGCAGGGCCTCCATGAAAGCCTCATAGTGCTGGACATTCCCAAACAGGTCGGCAGCAAGCTGGGGCAGCGGCTTTCCCTCGGTCTGTGCGTAGTCAAACACTTTGATGGGCCGGAAAGTGGGGATTTCAATTTCCTTTTCCTCCATCACCACTTTGCCATTGGCATCCAGCACCGGGGCCTTGGTGTCCGGGTCAAGCTTCTGTTCCTCGATTTTCTTCTTGTAGGGTGTGGGGGCGATAATCGTAATGCCATGTTCGCCCCGCTTCACATGGCGCTCAAATTGCTGCCACTTGTTGTAACCGGCCACTTTGGTCGCGTTAGGGCGCTGTAAGCGAATGAGCATCTGGTTATTGACGGAATAGGTGGGAAAGCGGGACATGACTTTCAGATACTCGGCATACTTGCCGCTGTCAAACACTTCCCGGATGCCTGCCTCGATCTTTTCACCCAGTTCTTTCAGGCGTTCCTTGTTGGTGGGCTTATCAGCCATGAGAGTTCAGCTCCTTTCCTGAAAAAATAAGCCCCCGCAGGGGAAGAAAACTCATCCCTTGCGGGGGCGGAAATGTAACGGTTTAAAACACGGTTTTGAGGGGTTCAGGGGAAAACATACGGCAATGCACAAACGGGGCCGGAAATGCCTTGAAATACCTGGGCTTTCCGGCCCCGAAAGCGTTACATCTGTCCCCGATAGCGGCGCACCCGTTCACGGGCTTTCTTCCGCTGTTCAAAAGCGGCGCAGCGGGGACAATACAAGGCCCGGTTGCTTCTGGCCTGGAAGGGCTTGCCGCAGGACCGGCAGCGTTTCAGATCATCGGCTCCCTGGCCGATGGCCGCGCACAGCTCCGCATCCGCAGGCAGAACCGACTCCTTAAAATACCGGCAGAGAAGGGAGTAGGAAATGCTCTGCACACAGACGCATCCCTCGCCTTCATCCAGGGCCAGGCAGTTTCCTTCATCATAGTTGGCGCACAGGCGGCGGATCAGTTTCCGGGCGCGCCGGAGCTGCCCCTCCGTCATGCGAGGCTTATCCATTCCCGAACACCAGCTTGAAGTTGGTCTTTTCGCCGGTGTCCTCCATCACCACCGTTGCATCATAGGTCTTGCCGGTTTTCTCCGAGTAGCAGCCGGTGAGCTTCACACGGCCATCCTTCAGGAGAGAGGCGGCCACCGTCTTGGTAAGGTTCTTTTTCTTGGCTGTGAAAAACTTGCTGTTTTTCCAAAGGGCAAACCGGCAGCCAGCATTTTCGCAGAAAAATCCCTGCTTGCGCTCGGTGACAGCCCCGCCGCAACGGGGGCATTTGCCCACCGTCTCCCGGTCAGAGGGGAAAAGCACCTGGGAACCGTCAATCACCTTGTAGGTCCCCACCAGGTCACGGAGCATATTGCAGATACCGTCCATGAACTCGCTGGGCTTCACTTCACCGCGCTCCACCTCTTTGAGCTGGTGTTCCCATTCCGCAGTCAGAAGCGGCGATTGAAGCTGCTCCGGCAGGACGGTAATCAGGGAAACGCCGATCTGCGTGGGGATGAGGTTGGTGGTCTTTTTCTGTTTCTTGCGCTCCACAAAACCGGTGGACACCAGCTTTTCTAAGATACCGGCGCGGGTGGCTGGTGTGCCGATGCCTTTGCGCTCCGCATCCTCCGGCATATCCTTTGCGCCAGCCGTTTCCATTGCGTAGAGCAGCGTGTCCTCGGTGTAGTGCTTGGGGGCGGTGGTCTTGCCCTCTTTGATGGTGACAGCGGTGACGGAGAGCGTCATTCCTTCTGTCAGTCCGTCCGGCAGGACGCTTTCTTTTGCCGGGTCTACCTTTTCCCGCTGATAGGCTTTCCAGCCCGGATCGGTGATGGCCTTTCCTTTGGCAGAAAACTGGTTCCCGCCGCAGGACAGGGTGACAGCCGTTTCCTGGTAGCGGTAAGGGGAGCCGGTGGCGCACAGAAGTTCCCGCGCCACCAGACGCAGGATTTCCCGTTCCCCGGCAGGCAGGGCCTCCACATCCGCCCGGCCAGCTCCCTCAGTGGGAACGATGGCATGGTGGTCGGTGACTTTGGCGCTGTTGCAGACCTGGGCAGCCAGAACGGTGTCCGGCACAGACACCCCGCAGATCTTCGCCGCCGCAGCCGCCAGAGCCGGGACCGTCCCTTCCATGTCAGCGGTCAAATACCGGCTGTCGGTGCGGGGATAAGTGCAGAGCTTCTTTTCATACAATGTCTGGAGATAGTCCAGGGTCTGCTGGGCCGTGTAGCCAAGCTGCCGGTTGGCATCCCGTTGGAGGGTTGTCAGGTCGTAGAGGGCAGGCGGCTTTTCCGATTTTTCTTTCTGCTCCACAGTCTGGACCACGACGGTCTGGCCCTTGCAGGCATCCGCCACTGCCTGGGCCGCCGCTTTCTCGGCGCATTTCTCACCAGTGGCAGAAAAACCGCCGCAGTCCAGGACCGGTGTATAAAACGGAACCGGCTTGAAGGCGCTGATCTCGGCCTCCCGCTGGACGATCAGGGCCAGCGTTGGAGACATCACACGCCCGATGTTCAAAGTGCGGTGATACAGCACGCTGAAAAGGCGGGTGGCATTGATCCCCACCAGCCAGTCGGCTTTGGACCGGCACAGGGCGGACGCATACAGCCCGTCATAGTCGCTGCCCGGTTTGAGGGCCGAAAAGCCCTCCCGGATGGCGGCATCCTCCATGCTGGAAATCCACAGCCGGAGCATGGGTTTCTTGCAGCCGGTCAGGTTGTAAACAGTGCGGAAGATAGACTCTCCCTCGCGCCCGGCATCGCAGGCGTTCACCACCTCGGTCACATCGGACTGCTCCATCAGTTTTTTCAGCAGGTCAAACTGCTTTTTCTTGTCAGCAGCCACCGAATACTGCCATTTCTCCGGCAGGATCGGCAGGTCCTCATAGCGCCATTTGGCATAGTCCGGGTTGTAAGCAGAGGCATCCGAAAGCTCCGCCAAGTGGCCAAAACACCAGCTCACCAGATACCCGCCGCCTTCCAGATACCCGTCTTTTCGGTTCCCCGCCCCCAGCACAGAGGCGATGCTCTGTGCCACAGAGGGCTTCTCTGCAATCACAAGTCGGCTCATGGTTTCACGCTCCTTCCTTTGGGTTTTATCGCCACCGGTTCCATCACACCCCGGTAACAGGGCAGGATGCAGCCTTCCCCGTAGCGTTTGCAGCCGTGGCAGGGGTGGCCTTTGGCCGGGCGGGACAGGTCAGGCCCCCGCTCCTGGCGGGGGACCTGCATCATCATGCGCTCCAGAGGGTTGTCGGTGAAATATCTCATAGCTTCTCATCCTCCGGCTCCGCATCCATAGTAAACTCATCGTCCATTTCTTCCTCTGCGTCCTCGTCCAGATCTTCCTCCCCGGTGGGTTCCTCGTCCTCGCCGTAGTCGTAATCATCCAGGTCGGTGTCGCCTTTGGTCTTGGGCTTATTCTTGATGAATTTGATGTAGTAGAACGCGCCGCCGCCCGCCAGAGCCGCGATCAGCAGGATAATCAGCAGGCCGCCCATGCCGCCGCGTTCTTCCTCCGGCTCTGGCTCGGTTTCCTCGGCGGCAGGCGTTTCTTCCGGCTCCGGCTCTGGTTCCGGGCCAGCGCAGGCGGTCATATCCGAAGCGCAGATTTCACAGTTCATGTTGACCGCTCCGGCCTGGCAGCGGGTGGTGCAGGAACAGGTGGCCGGTTCGCCATCATCGGCCAGGGCCATCAGGTCCGCCTCGTCCACCTGGTTCAAGAAGTGGACCGTTTCCTTGCCTTTATCGTCACGGTCAATAATCAGGTAAAAGACATTCCCGGCTTTCGTTTCCAGCGTGATAAACTGCTTGCCGCTGCCGGTTGTGCTGCCGTAATCGTCAATCAGGGTCAGGTTCCCGTCCGGGGTCAGTGCGCTGCCGCCCCCACCGCCAAACAGTTCCATCAGGGAAGAAAGTTCATCTTCTCCAAGAGAGAGAGAAAAGCTGCCATCGCCGGTACTGGCATCGTTGATGGTGAGGTAATCGCCGCACACATAGCCCTCGCGCTCCGGCAGGAGGATTTTCACCCATCCGCCTTCGGTGCCGATCACCTCCACCTCGGTCCCGTTGGGGAGCTGGGTGATGGCGGCATTGTCGGTCCCCGCGCCGGTGCGGACATTTAAGTTGCTGCCGTTGGTGGTGACGGTCCCGGTCCTGGTGCTGGCCGCCTCGCCGCTGGAAGTGATTTGAAGGCCGCTGTCCGTGGTGGTAACTTTCACCTGGTAGCCGAACAGGGAGGAAAGCAGCTCTGCCACATCTTCCTCGGTCATGGTTTCGGTTTCCGCTGTATCAGAGGCATTTTCGTCTGCGTCCGCAGTATCTTCGATGCCGCCGGTGGTGGGAGTCTTTGTTTCCTCGGCCTGTTCGGTGCTGGCCGTGGTTTCCGGCTTTGCCTCCGGGTCGTTCCCATTGGCAAGAGCCACCGTAGAAAAAGCCGTGAAGCAGAGCATCACGGCCACAAAGCTGGCAAGAATACAAGATTTAGATTTCTTCATCGCCGGTTTCCTCCTTCTCCGTCATGGCAGGGGCCATCTGGCCGTTTTTGGACGCTTCGATCAGGGCCGCCAGTTCCTCCGGCGTCATGCCCATGCTGCGGACCATGCCCACAATGTCCAGGTTTTCCAGCTCGGTGCGCTGTTTGTCCAGTTCCTTCTGCCGGGCCTGAAGCTCCGCGATCTTCGCGGCGTTTTTCTCATACTCGGCATTGATTTTCTTGATTTTGGCGTTCATACAAAAGCTCCTTTCTGTCACGGCAGTCTCGCAAAGGTGTAAAAATGCTGCTGCCAGTAAGATGTGTTGATATTTGCGTAAGAAATCGGGGACCCGCAGTGGATCATCATTCCGTTCCCCACATATAGCCCCACATGAGAGGCCCCGGCGGTGTCATAGGTCCCCTGGAAAAAGATCAGGTCGCCGGGCCGGGCGTTCTCGCGTGAAACAGGGGTAGAGATGTTCAAAAGCCCATTGGCGGTCAGCCGCCCCACATCCCAGCCGGAATGATTGATGACCCATGAAATGAAGCCGGAACAGTCAAAGCTGGTGCTGGGAGAGCTGCCGCCCCACACATAGGGATAGCCCAGGTACTTTTCCGCCTCGGTAATCATGGCCCGGAAAGTTTCATCTTCCAGGGCCTCCGGGGGAATGTCATAGTCGGTAAATTCCAGACTGCCGCTGTTGGAGGCGTTGGGATTGCCCTCAAAGAGATCGGGCCGGTTGCCCAGCGTTGCCATATAGACCGCATAGAGGCTCACCTGTTCCTCGCCCATGATGTAGACAGGCAGGTGGGACAGGTCAAAGTTTTGGAGGCTCACATAACAGATATAGTAATCGTAAGGGACCTGCTCGCTGGTGGTTTCTCCGGTTTCCGGGTCCGTTGAGGTTTCGGTGCGGTAGCGTGTCTCCACCACCACTTCCTCGGTGAGAATGTACTGACGCTCAAAGAGCATGGAGAGGGTTCCTTCCACTTCGGCAAGGGTCCATTCCCCCTGATGGTAGGTTGTGAGAATGGAGATTAGCACATAGGGGTCATGGACAATCTCATCCAAATCAAAGTGATACTCGTCATAGTCATGGTTGGCTTCGTAGTTATCCAGGTAGTCCTGCAACTCTGCCTCCATCTGCGCGTAGGCGGCCTCGGCCCCCAGCATATCCTCATCGCGGGAGGGATAGGTGGAACCGGCAACGCCGGAACCCACGCTTTCAAACATCATAGAACAGGAGGACATGGTATTGAGCAGGAAACAGAGCATCACCACCAGGGCGATGCCCACCAGAAAGCCCCGCCGGTGCCGCCAGACGAACTGCGCCGCCTGTTCACTCTTTTTCGCGGCGGTTTTGGCAGTCTTTGCCGTCTGTTCCGCAGCTTTGGCAGTGCTGCCTGCTGTCTGACCCGCACGCTTGGCAGCGGCATACTGTTTCTTGATGGCGTGTTTTTGCTGCCACCGGGCCAGCGGATTGCTGGCAAGCTGGGGATTGTCCCGCAGGCTTTTGTGGTAAAGGGCATTGATGTTGGCCTTTTCCAGCTTTTTCTCTGCTTTGGCGGCCTCCCGGTACGGTTTCAGCTTGTGGGAATGGTAGGCGCTCTCAATCATGCGCCCGCCCGTCTCGGCGGCTTCTTCCATCTTGTGGGCGCTCTCCACGCCCACATTATCTTCCTCGGACTCCCGGATTTCCTTGTGTACTTTGGAGAGGATCGCGTTCCCAGGCGCATCCCGTACCGCATGGGACAGCTTGGAAGGCGGCTTTTTCTTATCCACTTCCTCGAAGCGCAGGCGGGTGACGGTCTTGCCGGTGGCAGGGTCCGTTACCGTTTCCTCGAAGCGGATCTTCTTCTTGGGGATTTTCGCCCGCGCCTTTTCTGCCTTGTCCGCCGCCCGGTCTGCCTTGCGGATGGGCTTTTCCAGTACCGGGTCAGCCCGTTCCTCTTTGGTAAACTGTAAGCGGGGTTCCTGCCTCATGCCGATACCTCCTGGGGCTTCGTGGTCATGATGCGGTACAGCTCGGTGTCCTTCGGGAACCGATCCAGGAAAGGCAGAATAACATTCCCATAGAACAGAAGCCCCTCGCCCTCGCCGGAGTGGGTCACATAGGAGAGCTGGTGCGGGCTGATGTTGAGCTGCTTCGCCAATATCTGCCGGTCCCCGGATGCCTGATTGAGCATATAGATGAAGTCGCTGTTCTCAAAGATGTTCTCAATCTCGCGGGAGGCCAGCAGGTCCTTGATATTTTGGGTGATCCCGGTGGGGATGCCGCCCCATTTCCGAAAGCGTTTCCAGATTTCCACGCTCCAGCTTGCAAGCTCCCCCTTCAAAAGCAGGTGGAACTCATCGCAGTAGTAGCGGGTGGTCTTGCCAGCCGCCCGGTTGACGGTGACGCGGTTCCACACCTGGTCCTGGATGACCAGCATACCAAGCTGTTTTAATTGTTTGCCGAGTTCCTTGATATTGAAGCAGACCAGCCGGTTTGTCAGCTCCACATTGGTACGGTGGTTGAACACATTGAGGGAGCCAGTCACATACAACTCCAATGCCGCCGCCACTCGCTTGGCCTCCGGCTCCGGCTGGCGGAGCAGTTCATCATAGAGGTCTTGCAGGATAGGCATTTTCTCCGGGTCCGGGTCGGCCAGGTAAGGCCGGTACACATTCCGCACCGCGCGGTCAATGACGGTCTTTTCCACCGGCTGCAATCCGTCCTTGCTCCCCACCACAATATCGCACAGGGAGAGGATGAAGTCGGCTTTCAAAGCCAGCGGGTTATCATCGTCCGAATAGTTGAGGTTGATGTCCATTGGGTTCACATACTGGTTGCTGGTGGGAGAAATCTTCACCACCTGTCCGCCCAGGCGGATCACCAGCGGGGCATATTCGTCCTCCGGATCACAAATCAGGACATCATCATTCGTCACCAGGAACACATTGGAAATCTCGCGTTTTGCCGAGAAGGACTTGCCGCTGCCCGGTGTGCCGAGTATCAGCCCGTTGGGGTTCTTCAGGAGTTTTCGGTCCACCATGATGAGGTTGTTGGAGAGCGCGTTCAGCCCATAGTACAGAGCCTCCTTGCCATCCTGGAAAAGCTCCTGGGTGGTAAAGGGTACAAAAATAGCGACGCTTGAGGTCGTCAAGCCCCGCTGTATCTCGATCTGGTTATAGCCCAGGGGCAGGCTGCTCATCAGCCCTTCTTCCTGCTGGAAGTCCAGCCGGGTGAGCTGGCAGTTGTGCTTTTGGGCGATGGAACTGGCCTGAAACACATTGTTGGCAAGCTGCCTCTGGCTGTCAGCGGTGTTGAGGACCAGGAAGGTCAAAAGGAACATCCGCTCGTTGCGGCTCTGCAAGTCCTGCAAGAGCTTTTTCGCCTCCGTCCCGTAAGTGGCAAGGTCGGAGGGGATGATGTCCATGTCATAGCCGCTGCGGACCGCTTTCTTTTGTTCCTCGATTTTCGCCCGGTCCAGGTCGGTGATCTTGCGCTTGATGGTCTTGATGGCGCTCACCTGGTCCACTGATTGAATGTGCAGGTTCACAATCAGGCTGCTTTCCATGTCCAGAAAGTCCGCCAGCATCCGGTCATTTAACTCCGGCGCAAGGATTTGGACGAAGGAAACGGCCCCGAACTTTTTCCCCATGCAGAAGGTCTTGCCGTTGGGGAAGGAAAAGGAGCTGGGCGCAATAAAGTCCTTGGTGGAAAGGCCGGAAGGGGCCAGCCAGTCCCAGGAGAATTGAAACGGCTCCTGTCCGTCCATGTGGAAGATTTGATGCAGCACCCGCAGGCGCTCCTTGCCGTTTAACGGTTCCACCACCACGCCCAGCCGCTTGAAGTTGTTTATCACATCCGTTTCAATGCGTTCCAGCCGGGGCTTTGCCGCCTTCAGACTGGCCGCCTCAATCCCGAAAGTCAGGTACTTGGTCTTGATAAGGCCATTGTTGCCCTTGGCAAGCTGATTTTGCAGCATTTCCGTGTACTCGGCCCGGATGCTGTCAAATTCATCGCCCTGGGGCGGGATGTTGATGCTGTTCGCATAGCTGTCCCGGCTGGCGGTCAGGTTGAGGAAGGAAAGCTGAAAGCGGATGGAGCTGTCGAAGTAGTTAAGGAAGTCGCACCAGCCCTCAAAGATGGCCGTTTTATCCTCGTTCTGCGAAAGCTGGTAGTTAATGTCCTGGTATTGGACCGTCTTGGTGTAAAAAGTATCTGTGACACGGCAGATGCCGTCTGGGAACATCCGTTGATAAGGGATGCTGTCCTGCGCCGAAATCTGCTTTTTATCGGTCTGGTTCGCCCTGGCGATGGCGGCTTCGACCTGCTTTCTCTCGGCGCGGGTCAGTTTTCGCTTTTCCGTTGACAATGTGATACACCTCCCTGTCTAACTGGTTCTGCCGCATGATAACGGCGTAAAAGTTCTTGGTTTTATAGGGCCGCTGCCGGGGTCGCAGGAAACACACCCGGATCATGTTGCGGAGTATCTTTTCCAGCGGCTGGCCGTTCTTCTCGTACATCGCCAGCAGGAAAAACGGCAGCATGAGGACGACCATGCACATCGCCGCTGTGCTGGTCCCCACAGGCCCTTTGAGCAGAAAGAAAAGCGGCACGCCGAGAAGCGCCCCGCTCCCGAAGCAGACAAGCTGCCTCTTGGTGAGATTGAACATGACCTTCGTTTTTACTTTGGTCAGGTCTTTGGGTACTGGTACATAAGCCATTTAGAAACCTCCCTCCCGGTTTAGTGCGCTGCAAAAATACTTTTTGCGAGGCTTCCAGTTTTGAACAGGGTAAAGCACAGCAGCACCGTATAGCCCACACAGCTCCAGATCGCGCCAATGATGTCATCCTCCAGGGCGATATTCTCCACCAGGACCGCATAGATGCCCACGCAGACGATGATGAGAAATGCCTGAAAGCCCAGGGCCATCAGGGAGCGCAGGTAATTCTGGCCCATGCCGCCCCATTCCCGTCCCATCATGGCCGCCATCGGGATGGGAGCCACAGAGGTCACGAGGTAGATTTCCACCATCCGGCCATAAATGACGATGAATATGCAGATGGTGAGCGCCCACATGGTAATGCCCACAAACAGAGATTGGAACCACAGGCCGAACAGCGGCCCCAGCTCCATCTCCATCAGGCGACTCTCCATGTCGGTGATAACGGAGCTGATGTCGATGCTGGCATCCGAAATGATAACGCCGGATGCCTGATTGACAACGCCCTGTGCCACATCAAACACACCCATGACGATGTTCCAGGTATTGGTGACAATCAGGATGGCGCAGGCCGTTTTGAAAATCCACTTGAAAAAGACCGCCGTTTCGATCTCGTGGAAGTTATTCTTGTCGGTGATGATCTGGATCAATTCTAGCGTCATAACAAACGCTAAAATCACTCCGGCGATGGGGACAATGACCGTCTCCGAAAGGTTGTGGATCATGTTATAGATGCTGCCATTCCAGCCCTGGGGGGTCATACCCACCTGGCCGGAGATTTCAGCCACCTTCTGGTTGACAGAATCGAACATCCCGGACAGGTTGCTCGTGATACCGCCCACCAGAAGCTCCTTGAGCCATTCGGTTATGGCATCCCACAGAAAATCCATAGGGGTTTACCCTCCTTTCTGCCCCTCCCGCACAGGACGGGAGGGGCCGGGGTTTTGGAGTGACAGATTAGCCGAAAAGCCCGGTGAGCTGCGGAACGAGCAGCATACCAATCAGGGCAACGCCGCCGCCCGCCATGAGCTGTTTCATGCCCTGGCTTTTTGCCCCAGGGTTGTCGTTGCCGTAACCTTCGAGAAGGTTAATCACGCCCCAGATACCAAGGCCAGCGCCCAGGGCAATCACGAGAGTCTGAAGAACATCCACAGCAGAGTTAAAGAATTCCATAATGTACCTCCATAAAATTTGATTGATTTTTGATTGATTACGGAAGGCACACATTTTCCCCGAAGGTAATCAGCCGCCGGTTTCTTCGGCAGCTTCGTCCCCGGACAGGTCAATCGAATAGGCTGCAAACTGTTCGTCCGGCCGCAGTTTGAGCCTGGCAGACAGAAAACGCTCTATGTTGAAGGCGTTTTTCTTGTCGTAGTCGGAAAGGTATTTGTAGTTCGGATGTTTGGTAATATCAAACTTCTCCGAAAGGAACGGCCTTACGCCGCGCAGTTGCAGGATGCACTTGCCGCCATCCATAACGGCCAGCTCATCCTGGCTCATCAGCTCTTTTCCGAGCTTCTGGTAATTGAGAGAGTGGGAGGTTTCTCGCCCACGGCTCTCGCCGGTATTGTAGGTGTCGATTGTCTCTTTCCCAAGGGATGCCGCCAGCTCCTTTAAGGTGGTCGGCTCCTTGCCGCCCAGGAATACCGTGGCATCCATGTTTCCGATGATGGTGTCGGCGTTGTCTTTGTAAATCGCTTTAAGCTGGCTCTGCGCCTGGAGGACGAGGCAGGCGGATACCTCACGACTTCGAATGGTTGCGACCAGTTTCTCCAGCCGTGGGATCTGCCCGATGTTGGCGGCCTCGTCTATGAGGCAGCGCACATGGACCGGCAGCCTGCCGCCATACACATCATCCGCCTTCTCACATAGCAGGTTGAAAAGCTGGGAGTAGGCCATAGCAATCAAAAAATTCATGCTATCCTCGGTATCGCTCATTATGAGGAACAAGGCTGTCTTGCGATCTCCGAGGGTGTCCAGTTCCAGCTCGTCATAGGCGGTCAAGTCCCGGACCTCCTGAATGTCAAAAATAGAGGTCCTGGCCGCCGCGCTGATAAGGATACTTTTAGCTGTCTTACCTGCGGCGAGCTTGTATTTTTTATACTGGCGCACCGCAAAGTGTCCGGGCTGG
>ENA-UONW01000277-UONW01000277.1-human-gut-metagenome-genome-assembly--contig:-CS52-NODE-277-length-81709-cov-145.069660_pt1 | contig 81709 bp, 67 predicted proteins | sample MGYA00242463_ERZ724010 | MGnify/ENA metagenome assembly ERZ724010 | reverse complement strand
GCAGACATTACAAGCACACAGGTCTATGCGCAGGTGACGGAGCAGAAGATTTCAAATGACATGGATAAGCTTATTGCCAAGCGAGAAAGGAACAGATTATCGAACGAAAAAACTATTGGAAAATGAACAGAGGAGTTATAACTATCAGCGAGAGCGGAACGGTATCCATGCCGACCGATACTGTATGGATGACCATGCAGGAGATTGCCGACATGTATAATGTATTCGGCTGCTATGTGCGCAAGGCTGTCAAGGCTGTATTCAAGGATGGCATTCTGAAAGAGCAGGGTGTACGCCGTCATGTCAGGAAGAACGACCGCATCAGCTATGATGTGTATAGCCTTGAACTCGTCATTGCGGTAGCCTTCCGTATTGACAGCATTGAGAGCAGAGCCTTTCGGGAGTTCATCATGCAGTCCGTCATCGGCAAGCAGACAAGCCGCACTAAACTGGTCTGTATCTTTACAGAGAACGCAATGGCATAGACCTACCATAAAGCAACGTTCCTTGGAGGCTTTGCGCCTCCAGCCACTTGGGCGAACCACCGCAGTGTGTTTTAGCATGGTATTAGATTTATACAGGTAACACAAATGATACCCGGCAAACACGACCAACTCGGTATAGCCAATAAAACGAGGCGACAACCTATAACAACCACACTCGGTAAGTTATACGTTGTCGCCTTGTTCATTTCACACACTCATCAAGGACATTCTCCTACACACCTTTCATTCTGTACGCCTCACGATAGTTAGCCATCAGAATCTTCTGAATGTCGGACTCGCGGTAGAGTATCTTTCCGCCAAGCTGGATATACGGGATGACACCGTTGTTTCGGTAGTCCTGCAGGGTTCTTCGGCTCAGTTGCAGCCTGGCACAAAGCTCCTTGTCCGTCATGAAGCGCTCACCGTCAAGCATGGGGCGGTAGTTCATCACGGCACGTTCAAAATTGTCAACCATTCGGTTGAGGTGGTTCACGATGTGGTTCATCCACTCGCTGTTTCTTGTCATTACTTCATTGCTCATAGTTGTCTCGTTTTATTGTTGATACTTACGTTACTCGGTTTACTTGCTGCATTGGATAAAGTGGCTGTTGTATATTGACAGCCTAACCTGTGCGCTTGCGAAAGCGCATGTCCTTTTTCTTGTCCTCCACTACTGCTACGATAGCCATCACGTCCTCCGGCTTGTAGTAGGTCTTGTGGCTGATTTGCGTATAAGCCAAAGTTCCGTTGTCCCGAAGCGTCTGCACTGTCCGTGGGCAGATGTTGAGCGTCTGACACACGTCCTGCGTGTCGAGCCACTTGTTCATGGTCTTGTCCTCACTGCGCTCACGGATTCTGTCCATGCGCTTCACGAAGTTCTCCAACTGGGCATCAAGATAGTTGAATGCCTCTTCCTCGAATACGATGAATCCCATACTTTTCTTTTTTTCTAAGTTAATACTATGTTATATGTCGCAAAGCTCCACGCATATGCTGTGCTCCACGTTTGTGAGTGCAAAGATAAGGCACGGCAATCTAAAAACAAGCGTTTTCAATTTCTGTGGCAGTATGTTGCCGGGGTTTGCCGACTTCAACGCCAAAAACAACAAGAAAAACTTGCACGACTGCAACGAATACATGAACAATGATGAGTTGAGAAATACGTTGAAGTTCTCACAACTATCTCGGTATGCAAATAAGCAAGCCACAACTAAATTGCCACGTTACACCCAATCAGTTGCATGGCTGCACTCAGTATACTTACTTTGCACCCGACAATCGGTCAATGGTGCATACCGTGACCACTATACCAACAATTTAAACAATGTAAGTTATGGCAAAAACAAAAGAAACGAAAATGTTTCCTGAACAGCAGGAGAAAATGACACAGGAGGTGATGGCTTCGCTTCACCCATCCACTTATGGTAAAGACTATGCCCAAAAACATAGCTCTTTCTTTGAAGAGGTGGAGAACTCCGATTTAGAAGTTGTGACAGAGAATGTGGCTGCAACAACCTCCAACATGGAGGACGAGCTTACGAACGAGGTTCAATCGCCACCGAATCCGCAGAAGCGCATCAGTGGCAAGCAGCGCAAGGCGACATTAGAGGAGTATCAGCAGACCTTCCTCCAAGTTCCAAGGATTGACGACCGCAAGCCAGTCTTCGTCAGTTCCGATGTACGAGACCGTCTTGATCGTGTCGTCCGCATCCTCGGAGGGAGGCGCATGAGCGTATCGGGCATCATCGAGAACATCGTGCGCCACCACCTAAGCCTTTATGAAGAGGACTTCGAGGCTTGGCGCAAATTGTGAGAATTAAGGTCTGCGACCTTGGACGTGGATAGCTGAAAGGCTGTAGTTCCAACTAACGTGTTCTGAGAGGGAGCGAGGTTATGTTTTGGGAACCCCAAAACGCCTCGCTCCACCATGAGGGTGGAGGAATTTTGCTCCCGATGGTCGCAGAAAGTGAGTGTACCAACTGTAAACAGTGTATAGAATGACAAGCATACATGAACAGGACAAGAGAAAGGGCGGAAGACCGCCCACGGGCAGGGTTCGCAAGCTGTCGAAGTCTGTCACGGTGAAGTTCTCAAAGCCAAGCTATGAGGCTTTGAGACTGAGGGCGAGAAAAGCCAACCGCAAGTTGGCGGAGTACATCCGTGAGTCCGCCTTGAACGGCGAGGTGGTCAGCGGACACAATGCAGAGACGGTAGCCATCGCCAAGAATCTCATTGGCATGGCGAACAACCTCAACCAACTTACCAAGCTGTCGCATCAGAGAGGTTTCCATGAAACCTATGTATATGTGGTGGACTTGTTGAGAAGATTGAAAGAAATCCTTGGCGAGTATCGCCAAGCAAGTTATAAACCGAAGCCAAGCAGTATGGGCAGAAAGGAGGATACCACATGATAGGCAAGCTAAAGAAGGGCAGCTCATTTGGTGGTTGCATCCGCTATGTTACAGGCAAGGACGAGGCGAAAATCATCGCCTCAGATGGCGTGTTGCTCGGTACGAATGCCGAGATGACGCAAAGTTTCGAGCTACAGAGGCAACTAAATCCAAGGATTAAGAAGCCTGTAGGGCACATAGCTTTGAGCTTCAAGCCCGAGGACAAGCCACGTTTGACGGATGAGTTCATGGCTAAGATAGCCATTGAATACATGCAAATGATGGGTATCAACGATACCCAATTCATCATCGTGAGGCATCACAATACAGACAATCCACATTGTCATATCGTATATAACCGCATCAATAACGAGGGCAAGCTCATATCAGACAGGAATGATTACAGGCGTAATGAGCAAGTGACCAAGGCTCTAAAATCCAAGTATGGACTGACCTACGGAACGGATAAGAGCAAGACTAATACTCGTAAATTGCGCAATGCTGAGCGTGCCAAATACGAGATTCACAATGCTGTCAAAGATGCCTTGAAAGTCGCTGATAATTGGCAAAAGTTCAAGAATGAACTTGCAAAGCGAGGTGTTCGCTTGGAACTTGTCTATAAGGACAAGGAGCAAACCAAGGTTCAAGGCATCCGTTTCTGCAAGGATGGATATAGCTTCAAGGGTACACAGATTAGCCGAGACTATAGCTTTGGCAAACTGAATGCGAGATTTGAGGGAACGGAGAACCTTTTATCAGCAAGAGCCAAATCTGCTCAGCAATATGAGCAGGGCTGTCACAAGAATGAGCAGATGCCATTCATGTCGGAGAGCAGTCAGGATCCTTGGGGCGGTATTTCTTCCATTGGACTTTTTGCTCCAGCCAATGCTCAGACCTTTGAGCAATTCCCAGAGGATGAATCATCCAAGAAGAAAAAGAAGAAACGCAGAAGAGGCTTTAGCCTTTGATGCAAGTTACAAACCATTCAAACAACAAAAGAAAAATGAAAGAAGAACTATTGGAAGCCATCTACGGCACAGTTGAGAGATTGGAGCAGAAAGTCGATGAACTTTCTGTCTCCACAAAGAACGCAGGAGCGGAAACCGTTCCTGCAAGTAATGACATAACCAAGTTGGATAAGTCAATCAATGCGATGTTTATCAAAGAAGAGGAAGTCAGAGGTAAAATATCCAAATTAAGAGATGCCATTGTTGTTTTTGCAGACCTTATTAAGGTTGAACTTGGCAAAAATGAGCAGCGAAACAAGTTCTTGGTTGATGCAGTCAAGCAGATGAGACAAGGGAATGATGTTTTCTCAAAGGCATTGCAAGATAAACTTGAAGTGATGAACAAATCACCTCAGAAGAAGGTTGTAACCCATCGCTTCGAGCCAACCTCAAAGAATATTCTTCTTTTCATAGGTGGCTTGGCTCTATCTCTTGTCATTTCTATTTGGGGCAATCTCACTCAATGGCGAGATTACCAAGATTGGGAGGAGGCAGACTTGAAGTATAGGGCATTGAAGATGGTGCTTCCATCCGATGACCCGAATATTAGTTACATCGAAAAGCATTTTTCTGTTTGTCGAAATGAGAATGTTATTGATGATGTAAGAAATCGAGTTGCTGCTTATGAAGATTCAGTATGTCGATACCATGAAATGGTTGAAACTGCAAAATATAAGGATAGTATTGCCAATAAATTATTGCTTGAATCAAAAGAAATTAGACGAATAATGGAAAAATCAAAATAGGAACATCATTATTTAGTTAATCTTTGTTTATGTTGGGTGTTATAATACAAATATTACCCTTTTGTGTAGTGGATGTTTGAAAAAACAAATCTACTTTTGCACAGTAAAAATTTAAAGTATCATCAAAATGGAAAAAATGTATAGTAGAAATCGAATTTACATCAAGCCAGATGAACAGGAAAAAATTAAGCATTTTCGTGTTCTCTTGGGTGGTGCTGGCATAGGAAGCATTATTGCGGAATGTGCCTTACGTATGGGGTTTGAAACGATCACTATCATCGATGGTGATAAGGTGGAGAAAAGCAACTTAAACCGTCAGAACTATCGGTTGGAGGATGTTGGAAACTATAAGGCAGAGAGCCTCGCCAAGAGATTACTTTCCATTAATCCACAAGCGAAAATCACGGTCATCAATAAGTTTGTTGACCATGATAATGTAGAGGAATTGATAGAGGGACATGATGTTGCCATCAATGCCTTGGACTTCAAGAGTGACATTCCTTTTGTCTTTGACAAAATCTGTTCGGAAAAGAACATTACAGTGCTTCACCCTTATAATTTTGGATGGGCAGGATTTCTTGCCGTGGTAGATCCTGACGGCAAACCTCTTCAAGGTTTGTCAGACAAACCGTTTGGATTTGAATTGAAAGTTGCAGAATACGTTCTTGGATACCAAGCCTTTTGGATGCAGCCGCAAGAATGGCTAGAGAAAGTAGTCAAACAGTATCAGAGAGAAGATGGGACTCTACCACCTCCTCAATTATCTGTAGCTTCTTGGATAACAGCAGGACTTTGCACTCATGCCATGTTCAACATTGCTACAGGCAAAGACGTGAAGAAATTCCCGAAGTTTTATCTTTCATCCTTGCTTTTATAGTGAAGCAGGGATGAAAAATAATAATCATAACAATTTATAGATAGTGGCAAAAGTGAGTGCTTCCGTGATGTTCTTAGTTCCGATTTTATCAAACAAGGTCCTTCTATAAAACTTGATAGAGTCAATGGATTTGCACATCTTGTCAGCAATCTCATTCATGGTAAGTCCTTGCGAGCACAAGGTAAGCACTTGTTTTTCCTCTTCTTTTAGCTGTATCATTTCTTTCTCTCTCCACTTGTGGAAATCCAAATCATATTTCCAATACTTCTGTTCTCCTTCTATGTGAAACTCTACATGTCCTGGAGTAGATTGAGGAGACAAAGAAACCATACACATGGCTATCCATATTCTTCCATCTTCAGTTAACAAGATTGGAGTTAGCTTATGATTGATAACTACCTTTCTGTTACCATCAAGCGTGATATGGAAATCGTATGAGATATAACATTTGTGTTTGTCTTCTGCTGCAATCTTGGTTTCAAAAAACTTAAAACCATTACTGTTGATTTCCAACAACATATGTTGTTCTTCCTCTGGCACATGTTGTGAATAGAAAGAGTATCCAAGCTCTTTCATTTCCTTTGCCGTATGCCCACAAAGAAACAAAGGATTCTCAGATACATATAGGAATCCTTTCTTGTAATAATCGATAAGATACACGCTTTGGTATAGAGAGCGTGATATAGCTTCTGTCGTGTGAATGAGTACATCTAGCTTCTTATATTGTTCTTCATTGATAGCTCCAACAGAGTTTGCTGCAATGAAATAATCTTCTTCGTTTATCATACAATCTCTTTTGAATTTTATTGCAAAAGTACGAAATATTTTCGAAAACACTTTATTTTGTTACACAAAAGGGTAATCTTTTAACATAAAGTAAGGATATTACCCGAAAGTGTAGTTGTTTGTGTCGAAAAACAAAGTAGTTTTGTATTCGAAATTTAAAATATAAAGCTATGGAAAAAAGAATCGCAACATTCGAAGATTACTCTATCTTCAAAGCTGATGCAGATTGCATCAATGAACTCTCACGATTTATCGTGAAAGAAAACTACAAACACCACACAGGTTCTGAGAAATCATCTCAGATTGCAGATGATATAGCCGATGTCGCAAAAGAAGAGTTAGACCTATATGGCGACAACACCTATATTTATATAGTAAGAGACCATCATGGTAAAATATTAGGTTCTATTCGAGTCTTCCCTTGGAATCGTCGATCAACATTACCATTAGAGAAAATTTATGGTATCAATCCATTGGAAGCTATACATCCAGATGAAAAGTTCAACTATTGGCATGTAGGTCGTTTTGCAATAGATACTACTGCAGGAATATCCACATTTACATTATTCAAAAGACTTATGGCTTTAGCTGTACAGCCAATAGTTGGTGATACCGATAGCTATATGGTTGCAGAAATTGACAGTAAACTCTTGAGAGTCATGAATGCACTTGGGTTTGTAACAGAGCAATTAGGTGAGTCTATCTATTATTTGACTTCAGAAACAGTGCCAATATCTTCAAGCAAACAAGGTATTATGGGGTTTTACTCTAAGTACAGTTACCTTTGCGGAGTAGCATAAATACCCAAATGGGTAAAAATAATTGTTAATCACCATCTATTACCCAAAAGTGTAATAGCAAAATGTGAGGAACTTAGTACTTTTGCACCATCGAAAGAAAATAATAGAGTCGACAATATTATATATCCTGACCAGACAGGCAAAAAGGAGCAAGTACCGAAAGGCTAATAGTAAAGTGTAGGTATAACTTTTTAATGGTATGTTACAAACAGAAATGCTTTCTTTAGAGCAAGAGAAGAACAGCCAGCTTTCACCTGTAAGCTTTGACGAGCTTTCCAATATCTTAGGTGGAAAGAAATCCGTTAACAACGGAACACAAAAACCAACAGGTAGTGGTGGCGGATTCATCTGCTGGTGTTAAATTAATGGATAGGATTCTCTCTAAATGAGAACCCTATCCTTGATTTTCAACAATTAATCATTTTCATATGGACAGAAATATACATTATATTCATAAGGATAAAACATCTATAGTTTTTGATGGTGACAGAATGGAATTGTATCCAGCAAGTTCTTCTAACAGAGAAGGCCATCTGGTGCAAAACATAAAACAAGCAGAAAACACGTCTAAAGTTCCGGCTTCTTCTAGAAAGTTCAAACGTATAACTTTATGCGTTTCAAATGATTGCAATTTAAGATGTAAATATTGTTATGCAGGTGGTGGTAATTATGGAGGGAACAGATTCATTATGGATAAAGAAACTGCTTTAGAATTCGTAAATTTTTGCTATAGAGAATTGGGTGAGCTAGAATGTATTATGTTCTTTGGTGGGGAACCCCTTCTTAATTGGAAAATAGTAGAATTCATATGTAAAGAATTTGAGGACAGACATAAAGATGGAGGATGCTTAAATCCTAAATTCACGCTTGTAACTAATGGTACTATATATAATGATGCCATATTGCAAATGATAGAAAAATACATCTGTAGCATAACAGTAAGTGTTGATGGAAAAGAAGACATAAATAATTATAATCGTGTCTATCCAAATGGGAAGGGGAGTTTTCTGAGAATCTCAAATTTCATACATCACATCAAAAAAATGGAAAATGTTGAATTACAATATGAAGCAACCTATACAAAAGCTCATGAGGCAAAAGGATATACGAGATATGATGTCAAAAACTTCCTTACTTCTTATTTTGGAATAAAAGGCATAGTTGTAGATGAGGAGTCTTTGGGTTTAGACTGTTTGAATAGCAGTTTGGAAACAATTACCCAAGCAGACATACTGAAAACGAATTTTGAATGTTTACCAAATGACTTTTGGCATATATTATATGCCATAGCAACAAAAAAGCCTCTGTCTTTTTGTTCTATTTTCCAAGATAGGATTACTATATCTTCTTCGGGAGAAATATATGCATGCCAATTACTAAATGGACAAAAGAATAATATTATTGGTGATATCAGAGAGGTTGGCATATTGGACTCTATATATAAAAATCATTTGAGTTTTTTCGACAATCAATGCTGCAATTCTTGTTGGGCTAAGCCTCTATGTGGTGGGTGTGTAGTACAAAAGTTTTATGATAGCAAACATAAGACTTTAGCTTCGGTTCCAATCAAAGCTATATGTGCTAAAGTGCAAAAATGTATAGAAAGTACACTGGTCATTATCTATAGGATACGAAGCAGCCCTGAAACATGGCATCGTTTATTAGAAAAGGTAAGTTCTCAATAGAAGTGCAAAAAACTGAGGGGTTTCAGGCTTAATAAACTATACCTGAAAACACCGAGGTTTTTGAGGGCGAGCCCCCCAGTAATTGAGCTATGTCAAGATATTCAATGAGCAATTCAAAAAAACAAAACGGGGAGACCGCTGTCTTCCCAGAAATAATTATATTTGCATTGCAAATATAGTTATATAATAAAAATGAGATATTTATGAAGGCAAATATTATTTTATTATTTTTATGTATGCTGGTCAACTGTCAAGTTCAAGCCCAGAACATTACAGGTAAGGTCGTGGATGCCAAGGGCAATCCTTTGTCATTTGCTAACATTGTCCTTTTGAACCGACAAGACTCAGCTTTCGTCAAGGGGGCAGTGAGTGGAGAGGATGGTAGCTTCTCTATCGACTCATCTTGCAATGGCGGAATCATCAAGGTTACATCCGTGGGGTACAAAACCGTTTGCAAGGATTGTGTGGGTGAGAACGTGGGTGTTGTCAAAATGGAAGAGGACAGCAAGATGCTAGGCGAGGTGGTGATAAAATCTTCTTTACCTAAGACCATCTTGAAGAAGGGCGGAATGACAACTACCGTGGTTGGCTCTGTGCTCGAAAAGGCAGGAACTATGGAAAACTTGCTCGACCGCATCCCTAATGTCTCTGCCCAGAATGGTAGTATCAAGGTATTTGGACGTGGAGAGCCTGTCATCTATGTCAATGGACGAGAAATGAGGGATAAGAGTGAACTCGATCGTTTGCATTCCGATAACATCAAGTCGGTGGAAGTAATCACCAACCCAGGTGCCCGTTATGCAGCGAGCACCAAGGCGGTCATCCGCATCACAACGAAGAAGATGCAAGGTGAGGGATTCGGACTTGACGCCTCTTCAACAGGTAATTATGATGAGAAGAAAAACTTTGGTGGATTTGGCAAATTGAATTTGAGTTATCGCAAGAATGGTTTGGAATTGGGCGCATACGCCTTTGGAGCTAGACAGTATCAGCCAGATAACAAGGACTTACAACAGATAACATATCTCGACAAGGCATGGAATCAAACAAGTGAGATAAGACAGGTTGGCATCACTGAATCTATGAACTTTCGTTTGAACGCTAGTTATCAGTTGGATGCCAACAATTCTATCGGTGCCAACTTTGACTTTTTGAGAAATCCAAAAGAATCATGGGATGGCGGTATGTATTCATCCATATTACAAGATGAAGCATTGTCAGAAAACTCTTATAGTCATATTGATTTCTTTTGGCAAAAGAGCAATCTTTCTAGCAATGTTTACTACGTAGGAAAGATAGGCAAACTAGGCATCGATTTCAATACCGACTGGCTCTGGTCTAAGGATTGCCAGAACGATGTTACTGAAGAGCAATACAAAGAAGCAGGGATGGATGTGCGAAATCAAACGGCACACAGCTTGACCAACAAGAACAATCATTTGTTTGCTTCAAAGCTGGAACTTACTTATCCTCTGTTGGGGGGTGAGTTATCTCTAGGCGGTGAATATTCCAACACCCATCGTAACTCCAAGTATCAAGTGGAGCCAACTGATTTGGTATCGGATGATGACAGCCGTATCACAGAAAGCATGACTTCTTCGTTCCTGACCTATTCAAGGGATTTTGGAAATTTGAGTGTGGAGGCAGGACTGAGATATGAATACATTGACTTCAGTTACTATGAGTATGGTAAGTATATGCCAGAGCAAAGCAAGTCGTATGGCAATTGGTTCCCATCTCTCAGCCTATCAATGCCTGTAGGAAAAGTACAGATGCAATTGAGTTATGCTGCCGACATCAACCGTCCTTCCTACCAGAACTTGCGTAGCGGCATCCAATACGACAATCGTTACACATATGAGACGGGAAATCCATTCTTGGTATCGGAGATAAGCAGAAATCTCAACTATGAGTTAGCTTACAAGTGGCTGACATTCGATGTAACCTATTGCCATACTTCTCATCCGATACTGTCGAATGTGGAAACATATAAGGACAATCCTGCAATAGGCTTGTTGAAACCTGTCAATGGAAGTGCGTATGATGATGTTGAGGCATCTCTAAGTTTGACTCCTGCTTTTGGCTTTTGGCATCCTTCATTTACCGCATCCATCGACAAGCAATGGTTTGACATGGAAACGTATGATGGGAAATCACTCAATAAGCCAATGGCTTCATTCCGATTCGACAATACCTTCAGCACCAAGTTGGCTATGTTTACGTGGATGATGTCATATACGACAAAAGGACATGAGAAGAATCAGTATTTGTACAAACCTATGTTTTGCACCAACCTGTCCGTATATAAGGATTTCTGGAAGAATCGCCTATCTTGCCAGCTCTTCGTTTATGATTTGTTTGGGACAAACAACAGCCACATGATTGCTCATTTTGGCAAGATGAAGGAAATGATATATGATGGGCTGTCAACAAGTAAGGTTTCCCTTACTGTCAGATATAAATTCAATACATCAAGAAGTAAGTATAAGGGAACTGGTGCGGGAGAAGCCCAGAAGAACAGAATGTGATTTCTTGACTATCAAGATTTATAATGAAGAAAATAGCAATTATACATCAGCATGACTCAATGCAGTGCGGGATAGCCTGCTTGCAAATGGTATGCAAATATTTCGACAGAGAATACTCTTTGGATTCTCTGTCGAAACTTTGTTTTGCCACTACGGAAGGGGTGTCTCTGCTAGGCATCAATGAAGCGGCAAATACTTTAGGGTTGCATACCACATGTGCAAGAGTAACGACTTCGATTTTTAATGAAGCACCCCTACCTTGCATTCTTCATTGGAACCAGAATCACTTTGTGGTTCTATACAAGGTGAAGAAAGGAAAGAAATTCTATATAGCAGACCCTGGAAAGGGATTGGTAACTTACAGCCTTGAGGAGTTCAAAAAGCATTGGATAAGTACAAGATCGAATGAAGAAGACAAAGGCATCGCCATGTTCTTGGAAACCACTCCTGCTTTTTTCACTTATAAGATGGAGGGTGAAGAACACATCAAAGAGAAAAGGTCTTTCCGCTTTCTCTTTGGTTATGCGAAGAAATATCGCAAGTATTTTGGGCAAATCATTTTAGGCTTGATTATTGGTAGTCTTTTGCAACTTGTCTTGCCATTCCTCACACAGTCCATAGTGGATGTCGGCATCAAGAACCAAGACATTGGTTTCGTGTGGCTTATCTTGTTGGGGCAATTGATGCTTACCATCAGTCGTACTGCTATTGATTTCATTCGCAGATGGCTGTTGTTGCATATCTCCCTGCGCATCAATATCTCATTGGTGAGCGACTTCTTCATCAAACTCTTGAAACTGCCGATGTCTTTCTTTGACACGAAACTTATGGGCGACTTGATGCAGAGAATGAATGACCATAGTCGTGTAAACAATTTCCTCACACAGCAGACACTCAACATTACCTTTGCTATGCTCACTTTTGTGGTGTTCTCTGTGGTGCTGTTCTTCTACAACAAATTGGTGTTCGCCATCTTCTTGCTTGGAAGCATTCTGTATGGAGGTTGGATGACCTTGTTCTTGAAACGGAGAAAGGTGCTTGACTATGAACTGTTCGAGCAACAAGCCATCAACAATAATAAGACCTACGAGTTTATCACTTCCATGCAGGAAATCAAGTTGCAGGATTGCGAGCAGCGCAGAAGATGGGAATGGGAAGATACGCAAGCAGACCTGTTCGGTGTGCAGATGAAGTCGCTCAAACTCCAGCAGACGCAAGAGGCAGGAAGCATCTTTATCAACGAGGTGAAGAACATCATCATCACGGTAGTGGCTGCAACCGCCGTGATTCATGGACAAATGACACTCGGTATGATGCTTGCTGTGCAATACATCATCGGACAGCTCAACTCGCCAGTGGAGCAACTGATGAGCTTCTTCTATTCTCTGCAAGATGTGAAGATTAGCTTGGAGCGTATCAACGAGATTCACCAGATGGATGATGAGAATGGTAAGGACGGTTTGAAAACTTCAATCGAGAATAAAGACAAGGGCATTGACATCAAGAACATCATGTTCAAGTACGACCCGCATGCTTTGTACAAGACCATAGATGATGTGAACATCCACATACCGCAAGGCAAGGTGACGGCTATCGTTGGTGCATCTGGCAGCGGAAAGACCACCCTCATCCGTTTGATGCTCGGCTATTATCCTGTACAGGAAGGAAAAATCGCTATCGGAAATACCGACATCAATACGCTCAATAAGAAGTGGTGGCGCAGACAATGTGGTGTTGTCATGCAAGATGGTATTGTTTTCTCGGAAAGTATTGCCAGAAACATTGCTGTTGATGATGGCGACATAGACAAGGAACGTTTGCTGAAAGCTGCCGAGATAGCTTGCATCAAAGATTACGTGATGGCTTTGCCTCTGAAGTTCAATACCAAGATTGGCCGTGATGGCGTAGGGCTGAGCCAAGGACAGAAGCAGCGTATTTTGATTGCAAGAGCTGTCTATAAGAATCCTGATTATATCTTCCTTGACGAGGCAACCAACTCGCTCGATGCTAACAACGAGAGAAGTATTGTGGAGAACTTGGACAAATTCTATAAAGGGAAAACAGTTGTGATTGTGGCTCATCGCCTAAGCACGGTGAAGAATGCCGACCAAATTGTGGTTATCGATCATGGAAAAGTGGTTGAGGTAGGCAACCATGAGTCTTTGACCGCCAAGCGAGGGGCATACTATAATCTTGTGAAGAATCAGTTGGAATTGGGAAACTAAAATGCTTTTGACATGGAACAGAAAGAAAAAGAAACAGATAATATCGAGTTGAGAAGCGAGAAGGTGAGGAACGTGATAGGCAAGGTTCCTCCTCGCCTCGTCAGCTTGGGGACAGTTATCATTACGATCATAGTCCTCGCACTCGCAGTTACTTTCTACAAGATACCTTATCCTATATCCATAGAGGCTAATGGTGAGGTTGTCAATCAAAGAACGATGCAGGTGTTTGTACCATACAAGTATTTGTATCTTTTCGATGAGCCAAGGACGGCTCATGTATCTTTCGAGGGTAACGACAATGTATCTTATAACTGCAACATTATAAGCCATAATGCCAAGCTCATACATAGGGAAGATGGCAACTATTTTATGGCTATAGCCACAGTGAGCACACTGGGACAAAATACTCCTATACTGCAAAAGTATATGAAAGCTGATGTCAGAATCATTGTCAGCAATAAAACGTTATGGCAGCAGGTGTTCGGATAGTCTATGTCCGAACATCTGCCGTTTGTTTTAGGATGCATATTGTGTTGCTAAGCATCAGATTTTACGCAAAAGTTCTAATTTCCATAAAATTCCTCTTGTAAATCATTGGATATTTAGAAAAATATCGTATCTTTGTCCCCGAATTAAGGCGTTCTTTGCATATTGCAAAATACAGAAACGAGCAGAAGTCCGCTCGTTTCCATATTGTTACCTATATAATATAGGCAAACGTCCAACTTCTTGATTTTCAATCAAAGTCCAATTTAGAGCGAGTTAGGATTCTTAACAGGTTTCGGATTGAAAGTGTGCTGAAAATCGCCCCTTATCACACGCTGAAATTTGGTGGTATCGGGAAATTGCAGTATCTTTGCTTCGTCGTTCGAAGAAAGGCTGCACTCTTTAAAGGTAAAAAGACCTTAGCTTATTAAAAGTCCCTGGTGCACTGGGGGCTTTTTTGCCTTCGGGGGACCAGCGATGGAATCGCTGGGGACGGGGGCGCGAAGGGGGTAAGGCTCTTTTTACCTTTTTACTTTTTTACCTTTTTACTTTTAATTAGTATATATCATAGCCAAACATTTTCCACCTATTTTGCTAGAATTTCTCAAAAACTTCGTATCTTTGCAATGGCTTTATGCAAGATAAGCTGTTTATAAAATCATCAAACGTAGAATTATGGAAAGAAAAAGTTATTCTATAGATATAAATCGCATTGCACAATATGCCATGTATGCATATTGCATTTTCGCATTGTTTTCGCTGGCATTTTCTGTTTGCAGACAAGCGGGCTTATCCTTCAGAACAAGTCCCATCCTGATTCCAATAAGTCCCATCCTGGTTACCATCAAGCAACTGGTCTTGCAGCTCGCCCCTATAGCTTTATGGGGAATATTCCGCTGTACGCTACCGGCAGACGTAAAATTACTACGACGCTGCAGCGAGGTGATGGTGCTTTACTATGGGCTCTCATTCATCCTGGGCCAATGCTTCAATCTTCATCTCGTAAAGATGATGCAGAACGGACAGATTACCCAAATGGCTTCCATACTCACCTGGACAGAAAGCACGATGGGCCTGATTTCCGTCATCGCCTCCCTGGTAGTCGGCTGTCATCTGTGCAGCAAGCACAGAGGTAACATGCGCAAACTGGGCATAGCCCTTATTCTGGTTTTCATGGTATGGCTGATATGCTCGAATATACTCCCAGTTGCAGTGTTTTATCTGGCAGGTAACACCCAGCAGGCAGCCTTCACCTGCATGAATCTCATCAGTATGATAACCACAACATCGGCTTATATATACGCATACTACATGATGTATCGGGCGATAAAAACGAAATAATTTGGTGATGCGGCGTTTTTTTCGTATCTTTGCCGCAAAATATGCGGCGTTTTTTGATCAATAATGCCGCAAGAGAAAAAATCAGAAATGCTACAAAATGATGGAAAAGAATCAGATTTTTGAAAATATCATGAGCCGTACATCGGTGAGAAGTTATACAGACATACCTGTAGAACGGGAGAAGGTGGAGATGATGCTGCGTGCCGGCATGGCGGCTCCATCGGCATGCAACAAGCAGCCTTGGCATTTTGTGGTTATCAACGACCGGGAGATTCTCGACCAGATACCACAGTTCAGCCCTTATGCCAGCATGGTGAAGCAGGCACCGCTCGCTATCGTGGTTTGCGGATGCCTTGACAAGACGCTGGAAGGCACAGAGCAGGAGTTCTGGATTCAAGACTGTTCGGCAGCCACGGAGAACATTCTGCTGATGGCTCACGGTCTGGGACTCGGCGGTGTATGGACAGCCCTCTATCCCCTGAAAAAACGATACGAGGGAATGCAGCAACTGCTGCATCTGCCCAAGACGATGATTCCGCTCAACACCCTCATCATCGGGTATCCGAAGAATCAGGCGGAAGCAAAGGATAAGTGGAAAGAGGAGAATATATCCTATAATAAATGGATGGAGAAAAGTTCATAATAAAGAAAAAGTATGAATATCAAGGAGAATTATCAACAATATGTAAGCCGATACGCTTCTGAGGTGGCTGCCCTGAAGCGTAAGAATACGGGATTTATAACGGGCGAGCTGCTGGCTTTTGGCGGCATCCTCGCCTTCCTGATCTGCTATTTCGCAATGGATGGAGATACGCAGAACTATCTGATGGGGGCGGCGCTGTGCCTGATTGCCTATCTGGGAATCAGACGACTTGACGACAAGAACAAGGAGAAGGTAGAGCATCTTTCGGCTTTGCTCAAGGTTTATCAGGACGAAATCAAGGCTTGGGAGGGCGATTTCTCGCCTTTCGAGACGGGCGATTCCTATCAGAATCCGCAGCATCCTTATTCCTTTGACCTCGATGTCTTCGGCAAGAGTTCGCTGTTCAACCGCATCTGCCGAACCATCACATCGGGCGGTTCGGAGGCACTCGCCAGGAATCTTACCCGGGAAACGCCTTTGAATATGGAAGATATCAAAAGAAGAAGAGATTTGCAGAAGGAATTGGCGGGAGAAGGCGAAAACTGGCGAATGGAATTCCTGGCACTTGGCGAAAAGAACAGAAGCCAAACTGCGGATGCCAAAATGGTGAATGGCAAGATGAAGAAGATTGATTCTGCTGCGGTGGTGGATGCGATGCAGAAGGTTTCGAAGATGGAGGTGCCGGCATGGTTTGGTTCACCGGTTTCGTTCGTTATCGGATGGCTGCTGATTATCGGAGTCATCGGTTCCGTGATTTTATCGATATGCGATATGGTTTCGGTGAATTTCGCCCTGTGGTGGGTGTTGGTTCAATACATGGTGGTATTCTTCGTATGCAAGCAGACACTTGACAAGATAGACAGCAATGGCGGCAAGCTTCGCCATCAGCTCATCGCCTATGCTCAGATACTTCAGCTTATCAACAGGCGCAATTTCCATAGTAAATTAGGCAAGGAGATGCAGAATTCCCTGGCAGATGCCCTGCCTTCCTTTGCCCAACTGGAAAAGATATTGAAGGGGTATGACAGAAGAGGCAACTTCCTCGGTCTTTTCTTCACCGATGCCTTCATGCTGAGCGATTTCTTCCTGGTTCGCAGTTTTCTGAAATGGAAGAATACCTATATGATGAAGATGGAGGAATGGATGCATATCATCAGCGAGATGGATGCGATGGTTTCGATGGCGGATTTCAGATATAATCATCCCGAGGCGGAAGAGGCTGAATTTGTTTCGGGAAGTCCGGAAGCAGATACAGATAGCGATGTTTCTGAAAATGCAGGAATCGGAAGTCCGGAAATCGTGTTCGATGGAAAGAATCTCTATCATCCTTTCCTGGGAGCCAAGGCGGTGAAGAATGATTTCACCATTAAGGACGACAACTATTATATCATCACCGGAGCCAACATGGCGGGAAAGAGTACCTTCCTCCGTTCGCTGGGCGTGAACTATATCCTAGCAATGGCGGGTATGCCGGTATTTGCGGATCAACTGAAGATTTCCCGTTTCAGATTGTTCTCGAGCATGAGAACCACCGATGATTTGACGCACGGCATCTCTTATTTCAATGCAGAATTGATCAGATTGGAGGAACTTCTGAAGTTCTGCAAGGAAAGTGCAGAGGGCAAGTTCTGCAAGGAAAGTATAGCGGGCAATAAGGAATCACTCCGAACGCTGATTATTCTGGATGAGATTCTGAAAGGAACGAATTCGTTGGATAAGCTGAATGGTTCGAGAAAGTTCCTAGAAGCCATCGCCAAGCAGCCAGTAAGCGGTATCATTGCGACCCACGATTTGGAACTTTCCAAGATGGAGAATGATGCATCAGGCAAATTCCACAACTATTGTTTCGAGATAGATTTGGGCACAGATGTTACCTATACTTATAAGATACAGAAGGGCGTGGCAAGAAACCAGAATGCCACCTTCTTACTGAATAAGATTCTGGAGAAATATTAGAATAAAAAGAGAAACTCCCGATAATTTGATCAAATCCAAATTATCGGGAGTTTTCCTTTTAAATAATACATTATAACTCAACACTATCCAGGCGGAATTTCAGCAAGCCGGCTGGTACCTTTACCATTACCTCTTCACCTGCCTTCTTACCCAGAAGGGCCTTGGCGATAGGCGACTTGATGGAAATCTTGCCACTATGAAGATCTGCCTCGTGAGGATTTACTATGGTATAATTCATGCTGCACTTGTTGGCGAGATTGGTAATCTTAATCTTGCTCAACAAGCCAACGGTATCGCTCTTCAATCGAGACTTGTCGATGACACGGGCATTCTCCAAGACCTTCTGTTTGAAGCTGATGCGGCTCAAAAGCTTGCCCTGCTCACGCTTGGCTGCATGATACTCGAAATTCTCACTGAGGTCGCCCTTGTCGCGGGCCTCAGCTATCGCATCGCGAACGGCTGGCAACTCTACGTTAACCATGTGTTGAAGTTCGGCCACGAGCTCATCGTAACCTTCCTGAGACATATATTCCATTTTCTGATAATCTTAATGAATGATGTTTTTAATTTTCGGGGTGCAAAGTTACTAGTAATTCATGAAAACACCAAACATTTTTGATAAAAAGTAAATAAAAAAAGAGAAGATGTGCAGCCATGACAGACAACACATCTTCTCCTTGAATATATCATTATCCCCAAACTTCTTCTGAAATCTCTCTCACCAGATCTATCTTTGCCCACTGCTCAGCATCGGTCAGTTTATTACCAATCTCGCAAGAGGCGAAGCCGCATTGAGGACTGAGACTGAGCCGATCGAGGGGGATATATCTGGCTGCTTCTCGGATGCGGGCGATGACCGTAGCCTTATCCTCCAACACCGGAGATTTGGAGGTTACCAGACCCAGCACCACCTTCTTGCCATCAGCCACATACTTCAACGGCTCGAAACCACCCGAACGCTCATCGTCATACTCCAGATAGAAGGTATCTACATCCTCATGAGCAAAGAGATAAGGAGCTACGGCATCGTAGGCACCCTTGGTGGCATAGCAGGAATGATAATTGCCACGGCATACGTGGGTGTTGATGGTCAACCCCTCAGGTTTGCCCTCGATGGCAAGATTGTTCACCTTGAGATATTGCAGAGCTTCCTGCTCAAGGGTGAAACCTGTGCCCACCTTAGCCTTCCAGTAATCGCTATCCACAATCATTCCCCAGGTGCAGTCATCCAGCTGGACGGTACGGCAACCGGCTGCATAAATCTCCTGGAAGAAGGTGCGGTAAGCCTGAGCAATATCCTCAATCAGCTGGGTAGTGTTAGGATAGAACTTGCGGGTATTCTCGGCATTCTTGCCACGGAACAGTTCGGCAAGAAACTGTGCCGGAGCAGGAACCGTCTGCTTTGCCTCGAAGATATATTCGCCATTGGCATCCAACTCCTCAAACTGCTTCACAAACAGGAAATCCTTGATAAAAGGATGATTCTCGCCGGTAATCTTGCCGGTCAGTTGGATAGAGCCCTTGGTTGTCTCCTCGCCATGAAACTGGTAGCCATGCTCCAGTTCGATATGCTCCACGCCATTGAATCCCCACATAAAGTCGAGATGCCAATAGCTGCGGCGGAACTCGCCATCGGTGATATAAGGCAGGCGATGCGCCTTCTGCTGACTGATGACCTCTGTAATCAAACGGTCTTCTACGGCGCGAAGGTCTGTGGCAGAAATCTTGCCATCAGCAAACTTAGCTCTCGCTTCTTTCAACTCTGCAGGGCGCAAATAGCTGCCCACTGCCTCAAAATGTATATTTCTTACGTTGCTCATATTTTTATCTCCTTATTATTATTTGATGTGAATGACTCTTTATCCTGTCATTACCGATGAATGACGCTTTGCATCCGGAATTGCGGGTGCAAAGGTAAGAAGAAGAATTTTATTTGCCAAATATTCTCCGTAATTCAGAAAAATATACTATCTTTGCAGCGAATTAAGCAAATCAGCAGAATATTATTCTGCAAAAATGAATAAAATCAGTAATAAAGAAACAATGACAACAGAAGAAAAACTTGATGAAACAGACATCAGAATACTGAAGTTACTGCAGCAGAACTCCCGACTCACCGTGAAGGAACTTGCTGCAAGAGTACACCTCTCCCCTTCTCCCACCTTCGAGCGGCAGAAGAGGCTGGAACGCGAGGGATACATCCAGCGATATGGAGCCATCGTAGACCATCACAAGTTGGGGCACAACGTAATCGTGCTCTGCAATATCCGGCTCAAGCAGCATACCCATGACCTGATTCAGCAATTCATGGATACCGTGCAAACCATCGACCAGATAACGGAGTGCTACAACACCACCGGTGATTACGATTTCCAGATCAAGGTATATGCCCGCGACATGAAAGCCTATCAGGACTTTATGCTCAACACGCTGGGAAACATCGACTGCATAGGAAGTCTGCACAGCATCATCGTGATAGGTGAAATCAAGGATTCGCATTATATTCCCGTAGCAAAATAAGGAGAAACGTGATGAAAGCAAAAAATATATTGATGATATGCCTGTTTATTTCCGGACTTTTCTGCCTCCCCTCCAAGGCACAGCAGCCTGGAGAAAACATCAGTTCTCAAACCATCAGAAAACTGGGCGAGAAGCATTTCTTCTCCATCTCCACTATTCCTGATGATATCTTCCGCCTGATGCAGGGCAAGACATACAAGAAGAACTGTACTGTGGCAAGAAGCGAACTGAGATACATAAGATGCCTGCACGTAGACAAGGACGGCAGAAACATCGTGGGAGAAATGGTGGTGAACAAGGCGATAGCCACAGATGTGCTCGACATTCTGAAAAAGCTCTACGAGGCGAAATATCCGATAGAGCGGATGAGACTCATTGACTACTGGGATGCCGACGACGAAAGGGCGATGAGAGCCAACAACTCCTCCAGCTTCAACTTCCGCTTCATCTCGCATACCCATACGGTATCGAAGCACGGAAGGGGACTGGCCGTAGACATCAACACCCTCTACAATCCTTACCACAAACGGCTGAAGAACGGCAAGGAAGTGGTGGAACCTGCCACCGCCCGCCCCTATCTGGACCGCAGCAAGAACCACGCTTATATGATAAAGAAAGGCGACCTCTGCTACCGGCTTTTCAAGGCAAAGGGATTCAGATGGGGAGGTGACTGGAAACACAGCAAAGATTACCAGCACTTCGAAAAATAGAAATGCAGGAAAGAACAGCCAGCAAGGAAAGGACATAAAAAAAGACTATGCCTATGTTACATCATTTCTTTAGTAACTATGGCATAGTCTTTTATTATCCTAACGATCTTTTTTATATGTAACACTAATTTAATTCACCTGTTACAGCCTTATTATAATACATTGCAACTAGCTGTACCAGACTGAATTATATTCTCTACGTTCATCGTCCTCATTATAGAGGTTCTCATATTCAAGGTTCATAGCCTCGAATGATTCCAATGTCTGTTTCATGATAACTCCTCCTCTATTTATTAAGTTCAACTTTTAATATGGCAAAATTACTAAAAAAACAGATTTATGATGTCAATATTTCAGAAAACTTTTGTATTTTTGCACCATCTCTGCACATCAGGGGCAAAAAGTGCAAAAAAACAGCTCTGTTCAAGAGCCATGCAAGATAAAAAACAAGAAACAAGATGAAGATATTACATACTTTACGACTCGACAGAATGAAGTGGCGCCACTGGGTACTGCTGCTGTTGCTCATCCTCGTCACCCTTACCAAGATGATTCCTCTCTGGGGAGTTATCTACACCTACCGTGTTTATCCCGTTATCGGCAGCCTTCTTTCGCCCATCTCGGGCATCTTTCCTTTTGCCGTGGGCGATATTTTCATAGCTCTCAGCATCGCCTGGGTCGTCCTCTATCCTATCTACGAGATTGGATTACGGAAGAAACTCGCCCGTCGGTTTATCTTTCTTGCTGCCAAGAGCGGCGGCTATCCGAAGAAAAAGGTGGTTTTCGGAAGGGTAATTGAATATCTGCTGTGGGTATATGTATGGTTTTATGCTGCTTGGGGACTGAACTATTCGCAGCCTGTTATCTATTATAGAGTTGGCATGCAGCCTGCTGAGGTTTCGGAAGAGAAGTTCCGGAAATTTGCCTACCAGTATGCCGACAGCCTCAACCTTTTGAGTGAAGAACGGAGAGGGAAGAGTGAAAAATTCAATTGTATTGTGGATGAAAAACTGAAGAATCGGGTGCGGGATGCGGTTCTGAAGGAATATAACAAGATAGGCTATCGGGAGGGCATCAATCCGCCTTTCAACCAGCATCCGCATGCCAAGACGATGGTGTTTTCGCCCATCAGTTCGATGTCGGGTGTAACCGGCAGCATGGGACCATTCTTCTGTGAATTTACGCTGAACGGCGATATTCTTGCACACGATTATCCTGCTACCTATGCCCATGAGTTTGCTCATTTCCTGGGTATTGCCAACGAAGGAGAGGCAAATTTCTACAGTTATCTCGTTTGTACGGCATCACAGGATAAGGCGGTGAAATTCAGCGGATATTACCACATTCTGCCCCATGTATTATATAATGTATTCGACATTCTCGGCGAAAAGGAAGGTGAGAAATATCTGAAATATATCCGTCCTGAGATAATCAGGCTGCTGAAAAGCGACCGCCAATACTGGCAGGGCAAAAGATGCAAGGCACTGGATGCTGCCCAGGATTTCTTCTTCGAACTCTATCTGAGAGGCAACCATGTAGAAGGCGGCAGAAAGAGCTATGCCGGCGTCATCGGTCTGATTCTGGCTTGGGAGGACAAGCAGGAAACTGTAGAGAAGAAAGCCAAGAAGAAGGAATGATAGAGAGTATCAAGTTTCGCATGTGGTTCAAATACGGGCCCCTTCATCGTATCCACTATGCCTTTGTCATTTACACTCATATTCGTTTATTTTCGTGAACGTTACGATTATATGATCTTCAGAAAAAGGAAAAGTAAAAAGCGGGATGCATTTTTTTCGATACCTGCTTAATTTTTCCTCCTCTTTTCTCTTTTAATATCATAGAGAAGAGAAAAAAGGGAGCTATTTCTCCGGTTTCTCAAAGAAAAAGTATATATTTGCAAACGGATTTAGAATATCGAATCGATATGAAGAAGGAAAAGAATTTTTCAGAAACTGTTTTTCAGAAGAAGGCATTGGAAAGCTTATCGGATGATGAGATTCTGCAGGGTTTCAAGGATGCCGATGCCAGAATCGTAAGGGAGTATTACTACGGATACTGCCGGGTGGCTTATTGCATCTACGATAAGCGATATGACCTGCAGCACAAGCCGGGCATGGACTTCTTCTCGCTGGCTCACGAATATTATCTCTATCTCTGCGAACACGACTTCAAGCCGCTGGAAGACCGGAAGCCGAGCATGTCGCTCAAAACCTGGATGGTGAATGGTTTCCGGTTCCTGCTGCTGGATAAACTGAAGGAAGTGGTAAAGGAGCATCACTTCGAGAGTTTCGAAGCAAGGCAGGAAAGCCGCAAGATGCAGTTTGACGTGACCGACAACCAGTTTGAGCACGATCTTTATCAGACGATAGAGGACATCGGCAATTTCTATTATGGCAGAGACAGCAAGAACAGCATCATCCTGAAGATGCTCTATATAGAGGGATTCAGGGGCAAGAACGTAGCCGCGCAGTTGGGCATATCCCATTCAGCTGTTACCCAGCGTTGCCAGAAGATGATGCACGATGTGGTGATTCCTTATTTCAAGAGATACTTCGATGCATCGGAATACGGAAGCTATCTGTCGTTCAGCGAAGAAGACGCATGTATCGAAAGTGCTCCGAAGATGTCGATGCCGAGAAAGATGTCCGAATGCATGTGCTGCGAGGAATCGGCAGATAAAGGCAATAACATATTTAATAATAAGAAGAATATGGGAGATATGAAGAAGGGAAGAATCACTCCTAGCTGGATTGATTCATTAAAGGAGAACGAGATTTTTGTTTTTGGCAGCAATCTGGCTGGCATGCATGGTGGTGGAGCAGCCCGCATTGCCCGCCTCCATTTCGGTGCCGTCATGGGACAGGGCGTAGGCTTGCAAGGTCAGAGTTATGCCATCCCTACGATGCAGGGCGGCGTGGAAACCATCCGTCCATACGTGGATAGATTCATCGCCTATGCCAAGCGACATCCCGAGAAGCATTTCCTGGTAACCCCAATAGGTTGCGGCATCGCCGGCTTCGAAGCCGAAGACATCGCCCCATTGTTCGAGAAGGCAAAGGAGATGAAGAACATTAGCCTGCCGGAGAGCTTCTGGGAGGTGATAGAGTAAGTAAGCCCGTAACTATACGGGTAAAATATCCACAATAAACAAAACAACTATGGGAGTCGATATTTCACATATTATAAGAACTGATTTTCGCAATACAGAAGATCGCAACGCTGCTTGGAAATTCATCTTACAGACAGTTAAGATGTTTAAAAAAGCACTAGATATAAAAGCAGATGAAGAAGAGTGGAGATTGAATAAAGAAGAAATGAGTTTTATCCTCCCTGAATGGGATTGGGAATTTTCTCTACGAAAAGGATTCTGGGTAATAGAATCCTTTGACCATTATTGTCAAATTGTTATGCATAGAGGTCGATATTTCTGGCTACGAGACGATGTATATGAAATTAGCAAATTGCTAGGACAAGAAGAGGCTTGGTACGCTATGGAACACCTCACTTGGAATGGTGGTCCCACAGAAGACCTCGACTGTACTTTTGAAGATTGGCTAGATTTTGCCATCAAAAAGAACAACGGTATTGTCCCTGAGTTTGATAGCAAACTTATCATCGCTCAAGACGATTCCAACGAATACGAGATTCTTTATCATGATGATTTCAAAGATATCAAATTATATAAGGCAGAATTGGAAAACAAAAAGCAATCCCATAATATCCCAAACGAATATAAACCATCAGTAAATGAAGTTGAGAAATATCTCTACAGATGGGATCGTTTAGATAACTATGTCGAACAAGAAAGAGCGTTAGATAAACTTTTTTTAGTTTTATGCAATAAGAATATTGATCAGTATGAAATTTTACTCAAGTGCTCAACATTGAATGATTTCTACAGTACCAACATTTACGACATTTATTCAGTAGCACTGCACATCCTTTTCATCAAGGATTTAGACTACAGATTAGCTAAAGGCGATTTGTCCTTAGTTGAAGAAATCGCACATGTCAAAGTCGGAAGGGATCAAGTTGAACGAACATTCTATTCGTTTGCTACAAAATACTGCAGTCATCATCAACCATCAAAATATGCCATATATGATAATTATGTAGAAAAAGTTTTGATTTTTTTCAAAAATAGAGATCATTTCTGTGATTTTAAAAACAAAGATTTAAAGGATTATCCTAAGTTCATATCTGTTATCAAGCAATTTATGGCATATTATAAATTATCAAAGTTCACTCTGAAAGAAATTGATAAATACTTATGGCAGTTAGGCAAAGAATATTATAACAAAACGCAAAAGAAGAAGAAGAAGTGATTATGTTAGGAGCAATGATAGGAGATATTGCTGGCTCAAAATATGAGTTCAACAATACGTTTGATTATGATTTCGAGATGTTCGGCGAAGGATGCGACTTCACCGATGATACTATTTGCACAGTGGCGATAGCCGATGCGATATTGAACGGACGAAGCTATCAGGAAAGTCTGCTGGATTGGTGCCGCCGCTATCCTTCTCCAAAAGGAGCGTATGGCGGAAGATTCGCAGGGTGGATTCGTTCTCTTGATCCGCAGCCATACAATAGTTTTGGCAATGGTTCGGCAATGCGAGTATCACCAGTAGCTTGGCTATTCGATGACCTGTCGCAGGTTTTGGAAGAGGCAGAGAAAACGGCTCTTCCTACTCATAACCATCCCGAAGGAATCAAGGGAGCCAAAGCCGTGGCTCATGCCATCTGGCATTTCCGCAAGAGCAAGGAAAGCCATCTGCCAGATGATGAAGCAATGAAAGCCTTCAAGGATATCGCCCGCAGCTATTACAAGGATTTCGATACGCGAGATTATCCAAAAGGCAAGTTCGATGAAACCTGCATGGATGCCGTACCATTATCCTTCTATCTCCTCTCGCAAGCCTCATCCTTCGAAGATGCTATCCGCCTCGCCATATCTCATGGCGGCGATAGCGATACCATCGGAGCCATCGTTGGCTCTATCGCCGAAGCCCGCTTCGGTATTCCGCAAGAGATTAAGGACAGAGCTATGGAATATCTGCCGGATGAGATGCAAGATGTATTGAAACAATTTGCAGGGAAATGCGAAATAAAGCCCAAATAATTTGGTGTTATCGAAGAAAAGTCTTAACTTTGCCCCATACATATTAAAAAAGTAAGATTATGCAAGAATATCAATTGGATTTCGTAACCTATTGCGTTGGCAACTTAGCCGACCGATTGAACATGAGTGCCAGTAAGGTATATAAGATGTTACGGTCAACAGATATCTTAAATGGCTATATGATACCCTGCTATGATGTGCTCCATACTTTCGGCAAGGAATACATCATGGACGATTTGATTAGCTTGTTAAAGAAACGAGGAGCATTGAAATAAGTCAGATGAAATAATATAAGGAGGGACTTTTATGGAAGCAAACAAGACAATACTTCAAATGAAATATGCTCGCATAGTACCTATCTTTGCTGAGCAAACAGGCATTACGTTGGAAGATGCTCTAGATTTCTTTTATACTTCTTCTATTTATCAGATGATGAATGAAGGCATTGCTGATATGCATTGCAGAAGCGATGGATATTTGGCGAATTTAGTAAAAGAAGAGTGGAAGAATAAAATTGCATAGATTCCTAATTCACACTATAGTTTATTCTTCTGGACGATATGAGAGAAATATCGGCTAGAATAAAGTGTTGCAACTAGGCTCAGCAAAGCTGCTGACTGCAGTCAGCAGACCTGCCGACTAGGCTCGGCAGACCTGCTGAGCCTAGTGACAACTGCTGAGAAGGTATCTTCTGGAACCCAAGGAGTAATGGCTTTCAACTCACGAAGACGCTTGCATCAACCTATAGAGTCGACTCCTTTATTCCATCGAGCCGACTCCGTCATCCAGTAGAACCAACTCATTCTGCTAAATCAATCCTATCTACAACCTTCTCCAGGCAGTTAATCATTATGATACTGCTTATCAGAAATCGTGGTCACAATAGCACTCAGCTTCTGTATTTTCTCCACATTTATTTCCTGCACATAAAAGTTTTTTTGTGAGAAAAGTATCAAAGTATCATTATTTAGAGAAAATAACATTCTAAGCATCTGATACATTGCGACATACAAAAATGAGACTTTCGAAATATTTTACAGATAAGTATCATCGAAGTATCATAAAATTGCAAGAAGTATCATAAATTTCGGCTTTGAGGTAAATTAAAAGGCTAAAAAGAAATATCTACTATTCCAGTTTTATAAAATTAATAGCGTCTACTTTTTCAGAATGTAAAGAATGTCAATACAAACTAGGAATAAGAGAAAAGATTGACAACCAGAATTAGGAATAAAAGCACATAAAGTGGTCTGTAAGAGACCATTAAGCGGCCTGTAAAAGACCATCAAGTGGGCACTCAGGGACCAAGTGTCGGGCATTGAGAGAACAAGTAACGGGCACTCATTGCCCATATAGTAGGCATCGAGTGTCCAAAGTATCGGACGATTTTTGGGCACTTCTCGCAAGTCGGCGGCTTCGATATTATGCATGATGCTTTATGACGATTTTGTGATGGCTTGATGATGATTTGGTGATACTTCTATGGCAATTTCATGATACTTCTATCACATTCATGATACTTCGATGATACTTTTTGTAAAGTAATCCGAAAAGTATCATTCTTGTATATTATTATATATCAGTTATTTATACCATTACTTAACCCAAAAGATGATACTTTGAGACTTTTTTCATAAAAAAACTTTTCTCGTGTGCGTATAAACTCGACGCTAAATCTAAAAAGAATCTGATATGATACCTTATAGATACCCCAAAAATTACGTCCCGATGTAGACTTTACTACATGGCGACGTAATCTTTCCTACGTCCCGACGCAGAGATACCTACATCGCCATGTAATTTCAAGGACAACGGGAAATGAAAGATGTATTGAAACAATTTGCTGGTAAATGCGAAATAAAGCCCAAATAATTTGGTGTTATCGAAGAAAAACTATAACTTTGCCACCAATAGAATTTATCAAACAATATAATTTATGACGAATCATGATTTTTGGATGTCCATCAGTGACATAATCAATGAAGGATTTACATCTGAAGGTCTAGCAAAATTAGATGATTATGCAGAACAATTCAGTACTGGAAAGATCTTATATAAACGATTTTCACCGTCAGAACAGTATGGGTGCTGTGAAGGAGGTAGAATCCATGTTATTGCATCCTTACTCGCGGGAGCAGAAGTTGGCACAGATCAACTCTCTGCGCCAGAAGGCAGTTTCAAAAGAGAGCAGCAACTCGGAAAGATCCAAGAGAAGAGAATAGAAGATTGGGCGAAAGCTGCTGGATTTTGGATAAACAACACAGATGAAACTTATAAACAAACTTTGGGCGAGAGAATTGCTCAAGGAGGAGAAGCTATTGTGTTTGACAATGGTAATAAAGTTCTAAAAACCATTGGATTAGATTATTTCATTCTGCCTATTTTTGCCTTAGATAGAATCTCTTTGCACAATGCTTATTTTGAAGAAACGGAAATGAATGTATTGGGATTTGGCAGAAATACCAACAATGATTTTATGGTGATAGTAGAACAACCTTTTATTCACGGCAAGATGATGGCAGATTCAGAGATTGCAACTTTCGTGGAACAAATGGGGTTTAAATCTATCAATCCTAGAAATTGGACCTTTGCAAATAAGGATATTTATCTTAGCGACATGCATGATGAGAATGTTCTTCTTTCTCCTAATGGACATATTTGTGTAATAGATTGCGATATACGTATCAATATTCCAGAACTTAGGACAGGAGGAACACGTATTTTGACCAACGAAGTAGAATTTCAATAAGCCTAATTATTGAAGGCTCAAACAACCTTATGGGCAGAATAAATATAAAGCTCCAACTCATTAGGTATTCTAATTAGTTGGAGTCTTATATAATTACCCTTTAGAATTTATTCGCACAAAGCGAACTCTTCCAATTGCTTTTTAATCTCCTCAAAATCTTGGCTTAAATCCAAAGTTTTAACATAAATCACATTACCAGCCTTAAGCTTTATACGTTCTGACTTTTTCCCATATTCTTCGGTCATAGCATAGAGGAGCATACCATCTACATTACCTTTCTGATAACCATTCTTGTCTATATCTTCATTAGTAACATAAGCATAAATCTGATATAAATTGGCGGAATGTATCGTTTGCTTTCCAAAGTTTTCCTGTAAAGTATGACTATAGTACTTTGCATCGATAATTAGCGTCCGGTCACCCAATCGCAAGGTTACATCAGTATTCATTGTTGGCAACAAGCTTGACGGAATCTCATCCTCATCTAAATTCCATTTTACCCGACAGCCTTTAGCACCATAATCAGAATGCTCCTTACGATAATACTCCAATATAAAACGCTGAAACAATAGTGCCATATTTTCATCTGAAAACATCGGAACTTGCTGATTACCATTCTCTGTTGTCAGAAGTAAATCAAAAGCGACAAAATAGCAAATACTATGCAGCATTTGGTAAGTTTGAGTATTTCTATCATATCTGAGGCTGCTCCACCTTACAGATTTCAATTCAATATTCTCTACATTTTCAAAGAATAGCATTAGCTTTCTTATTTTTCCCTTTCTTGCGGACTTCACATCACCACAACCTAACAATAATACAACTGTAGCTTTTAGCACCTGATTAAAGATATTGTTTGATGAGAACTCATCGAAAGCACAAGCAAGCTTTGCCGTATGCCTCATTTTCTCTTTTATCGTTGCCCGAACATCAAGCTTTCCTCGCAAAGTTGAAAGGGTATCTTCGCAATCAACATACTCACGATGCAACCCCTGCTTCAACAAATACGAAATACCCAAGTAGAGAATCTCGGCAAACATATCATGTATGTTGCCAAAATTCTCTGTCTCTACACGTTTATAATGCTCGCGGTTCAATTCCTTGAAAGCATAGGTCAACATATAGAAAATATTCTTTATAGGTATACCTTTATCTATTGTCATTATAAACAACTTTTTATATTTTCAATTTCCTGCTGACACTTATTCTTATCATCGAACCAATATTCATGCAACATAGGAATAATATCAAACTCTATCACATTTTTCAACCATTCTCTACTGATTTTTTCTTGATTACAGAAATAACTATGTCCGATACAGAAGCCATCGCCTAATGAATCATCATTGGCAATCACCTGGTTCAGCTGTACTATTCCAGCAATCACCTGATCAAAGATGTCACTCGAAAGCCTTTCCTGATAGTTTCGGAATCCATCAGTAGCAAATCCTGGCTTCATCTCAACAAAGCTAAAGCGTCTGCGAAGAGCATAATCTATCATAGCCAAACTTCTGTCAGCAGTATTCATCATACCTATTATATATAGGTTTTTAGGCACAAAGAATAATTCCTGATTGTACGCTAACGTAATTTCCTCATCACGATAACTATTCTCTATCAGCATAAGCAACTCACCGAATATCTTACTCAGATTACCTCTATTTATTTCATCAATAATGAAGAAATACTTGTGGTCAGGATCACTTTTCGCCTTTGCACAGAACTTATAAAAAATTCCTCTTTGCAGGTCAAAACCTCCATTTTCATTAGGCTTATATCCCATCACAAAATCTTCGTAACTATAACTCTGATGGAATTGAACCATTTCCATTTTATCCTCATCCTTATTACCTAAGATTGAATATGCCAGGCGTTTTGCCGTATAAGTCTTACCCACACCAGGAGCACCTTGCAAGATGATATTCTTTTTATCCTCAAGCAAGGTTCTCATTCTATCATAAGTTTCTTCATCCATAAATACCTCTGAAAGGAAATCATTTTTAGAATAAGGAGGCAATTCCTTCGATTTCTGGCAAGGATTCTCTGTTCGAATAATATCCATAAGCAATTCGCTTTCCTCCTTGGTAATCTTGAATAAAGAACCATTCATATTTTTCAAGAACTCCATTTCGGTAAGTCCCGGCATATCTTTTACTGTTGCAAAATCAATTGGCGAAGCAAAGGATTCAAGCTTTTTGAAATATAAATGCTTGCCATCATCTGCTGCCTTAGATACTTCTGCTATTCCCACAATTTGCTTAACCGGTGTGGCTTCATATCCCAAAATAAGATCACCAACCTTAGCATCCTTGAAGTTTTGAAGAATCTTGCGAGGATTTCCATTTTCATTATAAAGAGAATAATCCTGTTCTTCCCCTATTTTCATCTTTGAGAAACTCCAAATCTTAGGACTTGACACAAGCCACCAATATCGTCTATCCTTGTTGACTGTAGCAAGTTCTTCATCCATCATATCTGCCAGTTCTTTCACGTAACTCGGATATTGGGTTATATCCGTTAAAGTCTTCTGAACAATATTTTTCTGAGGAACTGTCCATTCACCAACATGAGTCCATTTTACCTTACGAACATTGTTGTGCTCTTCCAAACTGTCATCATACGAATAGTCCCCTTCTACAATTCCACGACCTATGATTGTACCTGTACCTTTCTTTGCATATATAATATCTCCAACCTGTATGGTGTGTACGAAATCCCACAAAGCCAAACTGTCATTCATGAATGATGCATCTGGCTTACCGTAAGCATCTTGCAATGCCTTTCTGATATCTTCACGAGTGTTGAATAAAGATAAATCGTTCAATTCTTCCCAACCAATACTCATCACTTTATTTTGAAGACATGTGTCCCATTTTGAAGCATTACGACCTGGTGCATACATCCATACATGAGGCTTATGCTGATTTAAAATCTCCAGCAGTTCATCATAATAATCGAACAAATCCTTATTTTCCTTCTTTTCCATTAAAAACATCTGGAGCTCTACATAAGTTTTTGCCGCCGGATTATCCATACCAAAATGCAAAGCCAGCTGTTCCAACATTTCTTTTTTATAAATTGGTACTAACTGCTCAGAGGAATACATAAAAGCTATTTTCCATTTATAAGAATGCCCCAATTCTGAAATTTCCTCTATCTCGTTCCATTTTCCCTGTTGGGCATAAAGAGCAATTTTTATGATTGCTTCTCGCACAACATCATAAGCTTCTTGAACCGTAACTTTATGATATTTTGAATACCAAGCGTACTTCTCATCACTTATAACGCGAGAGTCGTTAATTTTAGGACGCTTTTGATATTCATAAACACCAAATTTATAAGAACAACCTCCCCAAATAGAACCAAGTTCAGAAGTCTTAGCCTCTATCCAATAACAAAAAGAATTGTCTTTCTTCAAATCAGTATATTGTTCCAAAGTCATATTCTTAAGACTTTCTACAGGAAAAGCCTTAAGAAAATCATTGTATAGTTGTCTTCTATCCTTCATATGCTTTATAGTTTTTGACTATTTAAAATCTTAATCGGCACAAAAGTACAAAAAAATATCAGAAACCTATTCTACCAGAAGTGTTTTTGCACTAATTTAACGCAGTAGCAAAAAGCAGCACGATTTATCATGCTGCTTTTGCCATTTTCATTTTTATTTTAGTATATTCGCTTGCAGGTAATTTGCTGTTTATATTGTGATCCTTCATCCAAAGTAACCTCCAAGACTACAACATCGCCTTTAATCGATACAACACGATAAGTATCACCAATATCTCCATTAGAGGCATAAAGGATTATCTTGTTACCAGAGACCTCATACTTATGGATGTAATTTGAAGATTGCCATCCGTAACTTCCCAAATACCAATACCATTTATAGGTACCATCACCTTTAAAAAGAATGCGCTCACTTTTCTCCTCGGGAACATCCTGATCCACTTTGATAAGATTTTCATCCTCCGTATCATCATATCCCCAACCTGCAATATGAGTCGTTTGCCACATACCCACAATATTACTTTTAATCTCTTCTGTAGATGGAGTGTCATCATCATCAGATGAACAAGCGGTGAAAGACACCATTGAGAACAAGGCGAAAAGAATCGCCATAAATGCAAAATATAACTTTTTCATAAACTTACCCGTAAGCCGACAGCTCAGCTCTAATGTTATAAATATATGTAATTGTATTAATTAATCAATCATTATTCATTATTTCTCCTCAAAATAACTACCCGCTTCCATCTTGCAATCCATCGCACGGCACTTGTTGTAGCGCTCGCGGGCTCTGTTTTCTCTGGCAAACATCGCCTTGGTTCCAGCCTCATCTTCAGAGAACTGGAGGTGGTTGTCGATGCCCATACCATGAGCTATGTTCTCCACATCAAGATCATCGGTACCGATGAAGGTAAAGGTCCAGTTCTGCTTCTTCAGTTTCTCTATGAGGTTCTTGATCATCTTCAGATCATACTCCTCGCTGCAGTTCTCCTCACCATCTGTAATGATAGTCACCAATACGCTGTCATCCTCGGTGGTCAGGGCGTTGAGCTTGGCGATGCCCATGCCTATGGCATCGTAAAGAGGGGTGCCGCCACATGGGTTGTAATCCCTTGATTTCAAAGGCTTAATATGAAGAGCAGACACATTATCATAGAACAGATTCTTGTGGGTGCTGTCGAAGGTGATGAGCGTAACCCGCTGCTCCATATCCTTATGCGTCTTCTGCATTTTCTGAATCGTGGTCAAGGTCTCGTTGATGCCCACCAGTGCCTGGCGCTCGATAATACTCATGCTGCCACTCTCATCTACTACCAAAAGATTGAATACTCGTTTCATAACTTTTTCTCCTATTTATTTTAAATTGTTCAACATAATTTTATAAGCAAGAAGAACTATTCCCTGCTTCTATTTATCCCTTAAAAGAAAGAATAGAGGAAAAAATTAAGAAAAGGATTATCTTTTTTCCAAAAATATTTTTGTCAGTAGAAATAAAACCCGTACTTTTGCACCAAATTATTATACATATATTATATAAGGAGATGAAAGAAATATTGATAGTAAGCATCGGCAGCTTCTTCGGAGGCGGCATGAGATATTGGATTTCAAAGTTGGTGCAATCCTGCACGGTGATTGCCTTTCCTTTCGGAACGATGGCGGTGAATGTGGCGGGATGCCTCATCATCGGGTTCCTCTCGGGATTGAACTGGCGGGAAGGGGGATGGATGTCGCCATCTGCCAAACTGCTGCTCACCACGGGATTCTGCGGAGGATTCACTACCTTCTCTACCTTTATGAACGAGGGGGCAGGACTGATGAAGGAGGAGAATTATGTCTATATGATGCTCTATCTCTTCGGAAGTCTGGCGCTGGGACTTATCGCCGTTCTCGCCGGACATTATCTGGCGAAAATTATCGCATAAAAGACTTCGGAGAACAGAAAGAAGAAGAGCCCGGATTATCACATAAAATACAGAAGATAGTATTCCAACAAATGAAGAAATGATGAAAATACTATCTTTTTTATTATTTTATATTTCCAAAATGCCTTAATTACGAAATTTATTCGTAAATTTGCAGAAATAATCTGCATTCGACAATTTGAAAGCAAGCTTTCATCATGCTCGTTTGCTTAATTTTTGCACCAATGAATACATTAGATACAAACAATATAAAATGGAGCGAGAATGTAATTATCGCTGATGCCGACTATATCGACCGAGTGGCTTTCGACCTGATAGTCAACTTCGAACGAATGATTAACCGTCGCATCCAACCAGCCGACATGGCACAATGGGCAGTCTGCATTGCCCTTGACGGAGGTCTGAGAGAGGGCGAGCACGAGACACAGGTTGTACTTATCCACGACAAACAGTCGATGGCGATGAAGAACTTCCGCCCTGCCAACTATGAGAAGGATCTGAACGCTCAGGCTTTCAAGGATGATAAGCTCGGAGAATTCATCATCTCTTCTTATCCTACAGAGGAGAAGATGGTAGGCAAGGATGACTTCCTCGTAGATGTGGCACGCACCGTATGCAACGCCAAGGAGGTGAAGCGAGTGATGGTAATCCCAAATTCTGAGGATGGAGATGCTTACGACCGACTCCGCGAGATACTCCGCAAGGTAGATGACGACGACAAGCGCATCACACTCTTTGCCATGCAGCCCATGCCAGGCGGCAACTTCAGACAGGAGATTCTCGGTTATTCGCTCATGAATGCCCTGGGGATTTCGGCAGATGAAATAAAATAAACTTTAAAATAATAAACATAAAAAAATAAGATTATAAATGAGTAGAGTACTTATGATTGGCGCAGGTGGCGTGGCTACCGTGGCTGCCTTCAAGATCGTCCAGAACCAGGACGTTTTCACCGAGTTTATGATTGCTAGCCGTCGCAAGGAAAAATGCGATAAGCTGGTTAAGGATATCCATGCCAAGGGCTACAAGATGGATATTCAGACAGCTGAGGTGGATGCCGACGACGTTGAGCAGTTGAAGGCTCTCTTCAATAGCTACAAGCCTGAGCTTGTCATCAACCTAGCTTTGCCTTACCAGGATCTCACTATCATGGATGCCTGTCTGGCTTGCGGTTGCAACTACATGGATACCGCTAACTATGAGCCTAAGGACGAGGCTCACTTCGAGTACTCATGGCAGTGGGCATACAAGGATAAGTTCGAACAGGCTGGTCTCTGCGCTATCCTCGGCTGCGGTTTCGACCCAGGTGTATCAGGCATCTTCACCGCTTATGCAGCCAAGCATCACTTCGATGAGATTGAGGTGCTCGACATCGTGGATTGCAACGCCGGTAACCATCACAAGGCTTTCGCAACCAACTTCAACCCAGAAATCAATATCCGCGAGATTACCCAGAAGGGACTCTGGTATAAGGATGGCGAATGGATTGAAACCGACCCTCTCTCTATCCACAAGCCTCTCACCTACCCTAACATCGGCCCTCGCGAGAGCTATCTGATGCACCACGAGGAGTTGGAGAGTCTGGTGAAGAACTACCCTACCATCAAGGAGGCACGCTTCTGGATGACCTTCGGTCAGCAGTATCTCACCTACCTCGACTGCATCCAGAACCTCGGCATGAGCCGCATCGACGAAATCGAATACGAGGCTCCTTTGGCAGACGGTTCAGGCAAGACTGCCAAGGTGAAGATTGTTCCTCTGCAGTTCCTCAAGGCCGTATTGCCTAACCCACAGGATCTCGGCGAGAACTATGACGGCGAAACATCTATCGGTTGCCGCATCCGCGGTAAGAAGGATGGCAAGGAGCGCACCTATTACGTATATAACAACTGCAAGCACCAGGAGGCTTACAACGAAACCGGTATGCAGGGCGTAAGCTACACCACCGGTGTGCCAGCCATGATTGGTGCCATGATGTTCCTCAAGGGCATCTGGAAGAAACCAGGCGTATGGAACGTAGAGGAATTCGACCCAGATCCATTCATGGAGCAGTTGAACAAGCAGGGATTGCCATGGCACGAGGTGTTTGATGGCGATTTGGAAATTGACTAAACTTTAAACTAAATAAGATATGGCAAAAGAAATGCAAGAGGGAAAATTGAATCCCAATGAAGGCAAGCTGAAAGCTCTTCAGGCAGCCATGGCTAAGATAGAAAAGGACTTCGGTAAGGGCTCTATCATGAAACTCGGAGATGAGCACGTTGAGAATATCGAAGTTATCCCTACAGGCAGTATCGCTCTCGACAATGCACTGGGCGTAGGCGGTTATCCTAAGGGACGTATCATCGAGATTTACGGTCCGGAATCTTCCGGTAAAACAACATTAGCTATCCATGCCATCGCAGAGGCGCAGAAGGCTGGCGGTATCGCTGCTTTCATTGATGCAGAGCACGCTTTCGACCGTTTCTATGCGGCTAAATTGGGCGTTGATGTTGATAACTTGTGGATTTCACAACCAGATAATGGTGAGCAGGCGTTGCAGATTGCAGACCAGCTGATCAGTTCTGCTGCTGTAGACATCGTAGTTGTTGACTCTGTTGCCGCCTTGACTCCTAAGAAGGAAATCGAAGGCGATATGGGTGACAATGTAGTAGGTCTTCAGGCTCGATTGATGAGTCAGGCTCTCCGCAAGCTCACTTCTACCATCAGCAAGACCAACACTACCTGCATCTTCATCAACCAGTTGCGCGAGAAGATTGGTGTAATGTTCGGTAACCCAGAGACAACCACTGGTGGTAATGCTCTGAAGTTCTATGCATCAGTGCGTTTGGATATCCGCAAGGCAACAGCCATCAAGGACGGCGATGAGGTAGTAGGTAATCTGGTTCGCGTGAAGGTAGTAAAGAACAAGGTGGCTCCTCCTTTCCGCAAGGCAGAGTTCGACATCATGTTTGGCGAAGGCATCAGCCGTGCCGGCGAGGTATTCGGCCTGGCTGTAGCCAACGATATCATCGAAAAGAGCGGCAGCTGGTATAGCTATGGCGGTTCTAAACTCGGACAGGGTGCCGATGCCTGCAAGGCATTGCTCAAGGATAACCCTGAACTTCTCGATGAACTGGAAGCTAAGGTTCGCGAAGCACTTGCTGCTAAGGAACAGAAATAAAGCCAGATAAGGTTTCACACCTTATTATATATAGGAGCTTTATCTGAAAAGAAAGATTTCTCAATCATATTACAGGAATCAAGATAGGGAGAATGCGACATTTTATCGCCTCCCATATCTTGATTCCTTTTATTTTGTCAGCATTATCTGACACCTTGTCAGCCACTTTAAATTTTACAATCCCTTGGCACATGCTTTGTTATGACGGAAAGCGTGAACGCTGAATAGAGAGGTTCCCGACAGATGCATATCTTCGGCAGACTTCCATTAGCCAGCAGTTCATGAGATAAATAACATATTAATAACGATAAAAATAAAAAAAGATATAATTATGGGAAAAGTAATTGGAATTGACTTGGGTACCACAAACAGTTGTGTTGCCGTTTTCGAAGGTAGCGAACCAGTTGTAATCGCTAACAGTGAAGGTAAGCGTACTACTCCATCAGTAGTAGGTTTCGTTAAGGATGGTGACCGCAAGGTAGGTGATCCTGCTAAGCGTCAGGCCATCACAAACCCTAAGAACACAGTATATTCTATCAAGCGTTTCATGGGTGAGACATACGCTCAGAGCCAGAAAGAGGCTGAGGCAATGCCTTACACAGTAGTAAACGAGGGTGGTTATCCACGTGTTGAAATCGAGGGTCGTAAGTATACTCCACAGGAGATTTCTGCAATGGTTCTCCAGAAGATGAAGAAGACTGCAGAGGATTATCTCGGACAGGAGGTTACAGATGCTGTAATCACAGTTCCTGCTTACTTCTCTGACTCACAGCGTCAGGCTACAAAGGAGGCTGGTCAGATTGCAGGTTTGAACGTTCAGCGTATCGTAAATGAGCCTACAGCCGCAGCTTTGGCTTACGGTGTTGACAAGGCTAACAAGGATATGAAGATTGCCGTATTCGACTTGGGTGGTGGTACATTCGATATCTCTATCCTGGAGTTCGGTGGTGGCGTATTCGAGGTACTTTCTACCAATGGTGATACTCACCTGGGTGGTGATGACTTCGACCAGGTAATCATCAACTGGTTGGCTGATGGCTTCAAGGCTGAAGAAGGCGTAGATCTCCGCAAGGACCCTATGGCTATGCAGCGTTTGAAGGAAGCAGCTGAGAAGGCTAAGATTGAGTTGTCAAGCTCTACATCTACCGAAATCAACTTGCCATACATCACAGCCGTTGACGGTATGCCAAAGCACTTGGTTAAGACTTTGACCCGTGCACAGTTCGAGCAGTTGGCTCACAACCTGATTCAGGCTTGTCTCGTACCTTGCCAGAATGCCGTTCGTGACGCTAAGCTCTCTACATCAGATATCGACGAGGTTATCCTGGTTGGTGGTTCAAGCCGTATCCCAGCCGTTCAGACACTCGTTAAGAACTACTTCGGCAAGGAGCCTTCTAAGGGTGTTAACCCAGATGAGGTTGTTGCAGTAGGTGCAGCTATCCAGGGTGCCATCCTGAACAAGGAAGAGGGTGTTGGTGACATCGTATTGCTCGACGTTACTCCATTGACTCTCGGTATCGAGACTATGGGTGGTGTGATGACTAAGCTCATCGATGCCAATACAACTATCCCTTGCAAGAAGAGCGAGGTATTCTCTACAGCAGCTGATAACCAGACAGAGGTTACCATCCACGTATTGCAGGGTGAGCGTCCAATGGCAGCTCAGAACAAGAGCATCGGCCAGTTCAACCTGACAGGTATTGCTCCAGCTCGCCGTGGTGTTCCTCAGATTGAGGTTACCTTCGATATCGATGCCAACGGTATCTTGAACGTATCAGCTAAGGATAAGGCTACCGGTAAGGAGCAGAGCATCCGCATCGAGGCTTCATCTGGCTTGAGCGAGGACGAGATCAACCGTATGAAGGCTGAGGCAGAGCAGAACGCTGCTGCTGATAAGGCTGAGCGCGAGAAGATTGACAAGATGAACCAGGCTGACAGCATGATCTTCACCACCGAGAACTTCCTGAAGGATAACGGTGATAAGATTCCAGCTGACAAGAAGCCAGGTATCGAGCAGGCTTTGCAGCAGTTGAAGGATGCTCACAAGGCTGGTGATGCTGCAGCTATCGATTCAGCTATGAACAACTTGAACACCGTCATGCAGGCTGCTTCTCAGCAGATGTATCAGGGCGGCCAGCAGGCAGGTCCTCAGGGTGCTCAGGGCGGTCAGCAGGCACAGGGTGGCAATGATGGCGCTCAGGATGTACAAGACGCTGATTTCGAAGAAGTTAAGTAATACAGACTAATATTATAATAAAGGCGTACAATGCTCAGAAATGAGTTTTGTACGCCTTTTTTGTTTCATTATGTTTTTTTATATCCCAATAGTTTGCTAATTCGCTGAAAATTATGTATATTTGCAAATTAAGGGAGAAAAACATCCCCGAAAGAGATAGACAGTTTAGGGTAAATATAAAAGAAAGGAGAACGAGATATGACAAAGAAGAGACCACTGGTAGCGCTGGTTTATGATTTCGACGGCACACTGTCGCCAGGCAATATGCAGGAGTTTGGATTCATACAGGCTACAGGCAAGACAAAAGACGAGTTCTGGGAGAAAAACAGAAAGTTTGCAGAGGGTAAGGATGCCAACGGCATTTTGACCTATATGTATCTGATGCTCGACGAAGCCAAGAAGAACAATATCTCGCTCACCCGGGAATCTTTTCAGAAATTCGGCAAGGATGTAGAACTGTTCCGCGGCGTAAAACAATGGTTTTCGCTCGTGAATGAATATGGAAACAGTATCGGACTGGACGTAAAGCACTACATCAATTCCTCGGGACTGAAGGAGATGATAGAGGGCACACCTATCGCCCAGGAATTTGAGAACATCTACGCCTGCTCCTTTCTCTACAACAAGGAGGGAATCGCCTATTGGCCAGCCGTAGCCGTAGACTATACTACCAAGACGCAATTTCTCTTCAAAATCAACAAGGGTATCAAACAGGTGAGCGACAACAGAAGAGTGAACCAGTATATCCCCGACGAAAAGCGACCTATCCCTTTCCCCCGAATGATATACTTCGGAGATGGAGAAACCGATGTGCCTTGCATGAAGATGGTAAAGGAACATGGCGGCCACTCGATTGCGGTATATGATAACGAGGATAAACAGAAGACTGCCTGCCAGCTTGTCAAGGAGGGACGGGTAAACTTCATGTGCTCTGCCAACTACAGCAAAGGAAGCGTGATGAATATCATCGTAAAGAGGATATTGGATAAAATCAAAGCCGACTTTGAATTCGACCGCCTGATAGAACTGAACCAGAAGAAGGCATGGAAGTGATTTAAAAGTAAAAAGGTAAAAAAGTAAAAAGGTAAAAGGGTAAAAGGGGCAAGAAAGTAAAGGGAGAAAGGGATTCTTTTGTGAATTCCTTGAAACTTTTCTTGGTTTTGTCGAGGATTATGCTTAATTTTGCACGCAAAAATAATAATATCAAATCATATTAATGGGAAGAAACAAATACTCAGCAGGAGAAATCAAGGAAATCGGCAAGTTGCTGCGACTCAAAAACGCAGGCAACCGTTTACAACAGAAAATGATACGCCACGACCTTCGTGTGGATTATGAATTCAATATCTCTGACTTCAATGAGCCTGGCAAGGCTTTCGGAGAAGAGGAGTTGCAGGCAGCCATCAAGCGTGGCGCCATTCAGATTCTCGACGATGCCACCATCGAAGCAATGAAGGCAAAACGTGCCCGAGATAAGGCTCGCGACGAGGCAGAGAGACAGAAAGAAGCCGTAGCCAGCGGTGAACAGACCGACTGGCAGGAGGCTATGAAGGAGTGGAATGAGTATTATAAATAATTTTGAATGTTGATTGTTAAATGTTGAATGTTGAATTGCACAATGGGCTATGCTAGCCAAAAGCAAGATATAACTCAACACTCAACATTCATCACTCAACATTCATCACTCAACATTCAACATTCAACACTCAACATTCAACATTTAATTAAACGATTATGGCTAAAGTATTGATAAAGACATCAGAGGGCGATATCAAGGTGCGCCTCTACGACGAGACACCTCAGCATCGTGACAACTTCTTGAAGTTGGCAAAGGAGGGATATTTCGATGGCACTCTCTTCCATCGTGTCATCAAGGATTTTATGATTCAAGGCGGCGATCCAGACAGCAAAGGCGCTCCTAAAGGCAAGATGCTGGGCACAGGTGGTCCTGACTATACCATCCCTGCCGAGTTCGTTTATCCACAACTTTTCCACAAGCGTGGTGCCTTGAGCGCAGCCCGTTTGGGAGATGAGGTAAACCCAGAACGAGAGAGCAGCGGTAGCCAGTTCTATATTGTATGGGGAAAGACCTACAAACAGAATGAACTGAAGCAGATGGAAAAGCAGATGGGCATGCAGATGGAGCAGAACATCTTCAACCAGCTTGCCAAGGAGCATCATGATGAAATTATGAACTTCCGCCGCAACCGCGACCGTGAAGGCCTGATGAAACTCCAGGACGAACTGGTGGATGAAACCAAGAAGCGCTGCAAGGAGCAGGGCTATCCTAAGTTTACCGAGGAGCAGCAGAAGGCTTACACTGAAGTAGGCGGAACACCTTTCCTCGATAACCAATACACCGTTTTCGGTGAAGTGGAGGAAGGACTTGACATCGTTGAAAAGATTCAGAACTGCGAAACATTGCGTGGCGATCGCCCAAAAGAGGATGTTTCTATGCAGATTTCAGTCATCGAGGAATAAGAAATCTCCATAACGCTCCGCCGGACGGTAAATCCGGCGGAACGCCTAATAAAAACCTGAACAAGTATTATATAAGTAATAACAACTATTCATTCGTATTACACAAAAAGACAAATCAATATGGAAAAAATGAAAAGCAAAATGGTAAAGAGTATCATGATGCTCTTAGCATTGGCTAGTTCTAACTACAGCTATGCTTCGTCATTTTTCATTCCGCCTTCGTCATTCTATCCGCAATATACATACCTGCCAGAATGCAGCAGGCACCTGCCAGGAAGTAAGGAGTTATCTTTTCGTCTAATACCAAAGAGGCGAAAATCATTGTGGTGATAGGATTGAAATAAACCCAGTTGGTAGCTTTCACGGCACCCAGCTTAGAGATACACCAGTTCCAGGTAAGGAAACATATCATGGATGCCAAACAGCCCAGGAACAAGAGATTACCCACCACCTGAGGCTTCATAAACACATCCCATGCTGGCCAGCCAGGGATGATAAGATAATAAGGCAAGATAGTAAGCACACCATAGAAGAAGACCTTGCGGGTAATAAAAGCTGCGCCATAATCGCCCGATACCGATTTCATCAGGAGCGAATAGACAGCCCAGCTCATACATGCCGTAAAAGCCAAGGCATCACCTACAGGCGACAGATGCAGCACGAATCTGCCATTCAGCACCACGATAATCATACCTACAAAAGCAAGCAGAGAGCCCAGCAGCTGTATCATGTTGATACGCGAAGAATGGCGATAAGCCAAACGAACCAGCAAGGTAGCAAAGAGCGGACAGGAGCATACGATGAGCGATGTATTGGTAGTTGTGGTATAATTCATCGCCTCGTTCTCACTCAGAAAATAGAGTGAACCGCCCGTAATGCCCAGCATCGCCATTTTAAACTCATCTTTCCAGCTATCAGCAAACATCCGCTTATGATTTACCAGCAGCATCATAATGTATGCGATACTGAAACGGAGCGTAAAGATCTGTGCTGGCGAAAGTCCGTTCAGCATCAGCACCTTGGTAGATACAAAGGTGGTTCCCCAGATGGCTACGGTTATAAAAGCCACAAGATGATATAATAAATTACTATTATTCTGTTTCATTCTATTTTCCTGATTTTTGAAATTCAACTGCAAAATTATAACTTTTATTCGAAATGAGCAAATTGTAAGCAAGAAAAGCAGAAAAAGACAATAAAAAGAGCGAAATTGGAACAAAAGAAAAAGTCTTAGGAGTAAGTGCAGATACGACTTATCCTAAGACCTTATTATTTATATAGTTAAAAAAATCAAGCCTTATTTTTTCTGGAATACTCTCACGTAATCCACTTCCATCTGAACAGGGAGGGCGCTTTCGTCAACACCCTTCTTGCCGCCCCAATCACCGCCCCAAGCCAGGTTGAGGATAACATAGAATGGTTTATTGAAAGGCCATGAACCCACTTCATTTTTACCATCATTGTTGAAATTGAGCAGTTCCTTACCATCCACATAGGTCTTGATATAATCAGGAGTCCACTCCAGGCGATAAACGTGGAAACCGTCTTCAGCACCCACAGTCAGACGCTCCTTGGTAATCTGGGTTCCCATCACGTGATTAAACTTCTCAGTATGGAGCGACGAAGAAGTATAGTTAGGATTAAAGCCTACCTCTTCCATAATATCAATCTCGCCACACTTAGGCCAAGGATTTGCTCCGAAATCATTGTTGCAAGGCATCATCCAGAAAGCAGGCCATGTGCCTTTACCTTTAGGCAATTTGATGCGCGCTTCGAAGATACCGTAAAGCCATCCCTGACTTTCGTGGGCATATACGCGACCCGAATAAATCTTGCCGTTGCTGCCCTTGAAGCAGTTGATATAAAGCCGGTTATCTGCAATTTCTGTTACGCGCTTACCATCAGCAGAGCCGTTCACATAATTCTGAAGTTCATGATTTACCCAGCCCGACTTCTGCACCTCATGACGCCAGTCGGTACTATTCAACTCTGAGCCTTCATTAAACTCATCATTCCAGACCAGTTCGTAACCTTCCGGAATCACCATTTCGCCCCCTTCAATAGGAGTGACCTGTTTTCCTGCCTGATGCACAGACACCGATACCTTCTTATCCTCTAATGAAATCTCGACACTTCCGTCAAGAGCGACAGACGATTTATTCTCTTCCACATCTACTGTTACCATACCCATAGCTTTGTTATTACCGCTGGTACTCACTTTAAACCAAGGGTATACATTTGTCGTAGGACCTTCTCCAGGGAAGGATGCTCTCGCTTCCCAGCCTCCTTCAGAAGCCACAATCATGATTTTATAAGTACCGCCCTTAGCAGGAACATCTATTCTCGTAGGAGAGCAGGATATCGTCACCTCTCCATCGCCGTCAGAAGAGCTGCTGCTGCAAGAAAGCAGCATAAGCGAGAGAAGGAAGGAAAATATTTTCAAGAATTTCATGTCATTTAAAATTTAGAAAGGGAGCCACTCCTACTTACTTATTTATAGAAGCAGCTCCTGTATAATTCTATATAAACCTATAAAACCTAAAGCCTATTTCACAATCAAAACGATATCACTGACAGTTATTTCTGCATCCTTAGGAGCACCGGCAAAGTCCATTACAAGTTTTATTTTGGCCATATCTCCAGGATTCTTACCTTTAATCACGGCATCATCATAACGGACAACATATTCACCTTGTATATCAGTATACATATCAGCAAACAAGAAGCTATCATCATTGCCTGTATCACAAAGTTTAAAGGTTGCAAGAGGTAACGGAGCAGAAGTTTTTACTTTACAAGAGAAATCAACTTTCTGTCCCATCTTGATAGCGACAGGAACTTCTGTCAAAGCCCATTGTGCGTGCCACTGCTCAGCTGGAGTTTCTACAGGTATCACGATAGAATGCTTGTTACCCTCATGCTTGACAACAGGAGTACACTCGATAGGTGCCCATCCTGCATCACCAAACCAATTGGTGTTTACGAATGACTGATTCTCATCTACATCCTTCCAAAGGTTTCCAGCTGTATTATAGTCGAATGGCACCTTCAATTCTACCGGAACCACAGTACCGTCATCGTTGGCATGATCTTTTAACACCAGACTTTCTATCATGATTTCATCATCAGCCTGATTTCCACCAAAGTCGAATACCACCTTCAGGTTTTGAATATCCTTACCTTCGAGGTCTGAGCCGAAAATACACTTAGGCTCTCCTGCCTCAAGACCGGTATTTACATCCTTAGAGTCAAAGAGAATGATGTCATCACCACCTGCGCCAGAATCACAAAGTTTCACTTTAACGGCATTATGTCCCTTGGCAGATGTAATGATGCAAGAGAAGTCATAATGCTTATCTGCGCTAGTAGAGATACCTAAGTTTTTGAAAGGAACCTGAGCTTGCCAACGCTCGGTAGTTGCCTTAGGGAGCTTCAATGTATAGCATCCCTTGCTGTAGCTACAAACCGGGTCAGCAATTTGGGTCCATCCTGGAGCATAATAGCCAGCAGAAGGTTTTTCAGGGAAGGTAATTTTCTTGAAGAGATTAAACTCGCTGTCCTCTACGAAACCTGCGAAGCCATTCATCTTGGTTTTCTCCACCGTGAAATGCTTCTTGACGCTCTCCTTGCTAATACCATTACGGTTCTTCACAAAGCACTCTACATCGTATGTACCCTTCTTGCGATAATACTTAGAGAGGTTGAAAGCAGAAGAATAGGCACCATCGATTACCCATACAGGGCTTACTCCTTCTGCACCACCAAAAGAAAAGTTGGCGGTGTTGGTCTCTTGGTCAACATCTATCTTGAAGTTGTCGGCGAAGTCGGCTACATTAGGCAACTCACCGTTGGCTCCAGAGAACTCTTCTGCAGAACATGCGCTGAGCATCAATCCACCCAGAAGAGCATAAGCCATATTTCGAAATATCTTTTTCATATTGCTGAAATCTTAAAGTTAATATTTTATTAGGGGGTAGAGGAAACTATTGTTCCTCTACCTTAATAAGTTTTAATAATTATTTTGTACCAAAGCAGGATCTGAGTCAAGCTCAGCCTGTGCGATAGGAATATACTTCTTTGATTCTGTCCAGGAGTTGGTACGATAGCCGTAGCTGTCTGGTACCAACACGGTAGCAGCCTTGCCTGTACGAACCAAGTCGAAGTAACGCTTACCCTCGCCCACAAACTCCAAGCGACGCTCATTGATGACATCATCCTTGGTTACGGCTCCGAGTTCTGCGATTCCTGCGCGACGTCGGATTTTATTCACATAATCCTTAGCCTGATTAGCATCGCCACCTGTCTCCAACAAAAGCTCTGCAGCATTGAGGTAAGCCTCAGCCAAGCGATATACACGGAGATTGTTATTATAGTTAAGGTTATTATCGAAACCTGCGTCAGCATTGTTCTCTGTGAACGGACGATACTTGGCCAGCCAAAGACCAGTATCCTCATAACGTTTGGTATATTTCACGCCACGACAGTCCCATACAGTAGCATCACGGCGCTTGTCGTTGTCAGCAAACAGAGCATAGGTTTCGGTACGAACAGGTAGGAATCCCCAACCGTCACCGCCTTGGTTCCAACCATCGCCACCAGGCCAAGAGTTTGGAGAAATCAAGGTAGGCAATATTGTACCACCAATAGCCAATGGTGAATCCCAACCACGCTCGTTGTTACCATCCTCATAGTTTACTTCCCAGATGCTCTCCTTGCACCATTCGCCGCTCTCTTTCCAAATAGAGGCGTAATCGTCTACTATATCATAGTCACTCTTGTCGGCAATGAGCTCCTGCATATACTGGAGAGCCTTAGGATAGCGAGTCTTGTCATTCTGATACATCACCATCTCGGCATACATCATATAGCACATGGCCTGCGACATTCTTCCACAGTTGGCATCGTCCCAACGCATTGGCAGGACCTTGGAGTCAATTACAGCCTCAAGCTCTACTATCAATTTGTCATATACTTCATCAGCCTTGAGCTGTGGGGCTGTGTAAGGAGCAGACAAGTTCTCCAGATAGAAAGGAATATTGCCGAAGTAGTGCCACAAGTTATTGTAGAAATATACACGGAGGGCTCTACCCTGCATCTCATAAGATGCCCTGTTGGCAGCAGTGAGATTAGCCTCTGCCCAGCCCAAATACTTCAAGAGGTCATTACAACGCTTGATGCCTGAGTAGTCCACTGTCCAAAGTGAGCTAAGGGTATTGCTGGCATTTGACTCATAGTTGGCAAGCATGTGCCAGTGCTGTTGATCGGTTTTGTTAGAACCGCCTACCCAGAAGTTATCGCCCATTATCTCGGCATCGATATTGAGAGCATTATACTGTCCCAATCCCCAGTCTGGCCAGTGGATAGGATCGTAAGCCGCATTCAGAGCCTCATTGATATGGGCATCTGTGGTATAATATTCTTCGAGGTTTTCACCTGATGGGTTCTCCACCTCTAGGAAGCTGTCGCTGCAAGATGTGTTTGCCAGTGTCATACTGGTTGCCAACACTCCTAAAGCTATATATTTTATTGTCTTCATAATAGTCTTTATTTTAAAGGTTCTTATTTTAGAATGAAAGGTTTACGCCGATGGTGTAGGTGCGAGCCTGTGGATATACACCATAGTCTACACCGAGAGAAGTTCCACCTGATGAGATTTCAGGGTCGAAGCCCCAATACTTGGTCCAGGTAATCAGGTTCTCTGCCATCACGTAGAAACGCAAGTGACTGATAGACAACTTCTGTGTAAGCTGCTTTGGCAAGGTGTAACCCAAAGAGATGTTCTTCAATCTCAAGTAAGAGCCATCGCAAATATAGAGGTCAGAAACCTGCCAATTGGTAGCATCGCCATTCTTCAGGATAGGATACTTATTGGAGGTACCCTCACCAGTCCATCTGCCGAGCATCCAAGTAGGGAAGTTGCCAGAGAACACATCTGTACGATAGGTAGCATCAAATACCTTATTACCGGTTACACCCTGCAAGAAGAGGTTGAGATCGAAACCCTTCCACTCAGCATTGAAGTTGAAACCGAAGGTCCATGAAGGTGTACCATTACCGATGTTGGTGCGGTCATCTGGATCGATTTTACCATCACCATTGACATCAACAAAGCGTACATCACCTGGCTTGGCATCTGGCATGATCAAATTTCCATCTGCATTGGTATAAGCATTAACCTCTGCCATATTCTGGAACACACCAGCTGTCTTATAACCATAGAAGTATGGGAAAGGCTGACCGTTAGATCCACGAGTGCCACCACCAGAGATACCCAGGAAGCCATCGAGGTCGATGTAACCTGTATCATTACCGAGGTTGGTCAACTCATTGTGCAGATAGGTAACATTAGCCTTGGCATTGAAGCGAGCATCAGAGATGTGCCACTTATAGCCGAGCTCAAACTCAAGACCTGAGTTCTTCATGTCACCCACGTTACCGAGTGGCTTGGTCTCACCTACGTAGCTTGGGATAGGCATAGTAATCAACATACCGTTGGTCTTCTTTACATAATAGTCAGCTGAAAATGTCAGCGCACTGCCGAAGAAACCGAAGTCGAAACCGATATCAGTCTGCTCACTCTCCTCCCACTTCAAGTCTTCATTGGCTGTGGCATTCGCCTTAGAACCATTAAACTTGACTGCATTCTTTCCGAAGAGCACGTTGTTGCCCATAGCGGTCAATACGGTATAACGGAAGTCACCGATGTTATCATTACCATTCTTACCCCAGCTGGCACGGAACTTCAAGTTGCTCAACCAATCGCGAGTACTTTCCATGAATTTCTCGTTCATAATATTCCATCCGATAGAGGCAGATGGGAAGGTACCATATTTATGAGATGGTCCGAAACGGCTTGAACCATCTCGGCGGATTGTAGCCTGAAGCATGTACTTCTCATCATAGTTATAGCTCAATCGACCGAAGAGAGAAGATATAGCATGCACTACATTATTGCCACCTGATACAGCATGCTCAATGGTTGGAGCACCTACAGAGATGATGTTACCTTCAGCATCCTTCACGATGGTCTGGCTATATTTACCAGTAGCATAGTCGATAGAAGGCTTGTTTACATTCACAAGATTCCAACGGCTGCCGTTCAGATAATCACTCTTATTCTTCATTGCACTCTGACCTAAGACAACAGCAAAACTATGCTTGCCAATAGTCTTATCGTATGTCAAAGTATTCTCCACCTGCCAGTTGATACCCTTGTCAGAACTCTTGTAAGCCTGGGTATGCTCAGCCTTGACGTTACCAGAGAGGTAATACTTGGATGCGGTGTAGCTATCTGAACCCCAGAAGCTGAGGTCTGCACTATAAGTGAAATGATACTTCAAGTTATCCCAGAGCTGGAGGTCGATAGAGAACTTAGGCACAAACTTATGTGACCAGTTCTTAGCTGCTGGGCGCGCCATCATGGCAAGAGGGTTGTTCATCTCCTGATAGGTACCTCCCATACCTGGGATGGTATAATAGTTGCCATTGGCATCACGAAGAAGCTCGTAAGTATCACGAGTACCTGTAATATTACCATCTGCATCGTATGTATTAGGATCCTCGTAGGTATTATAATACTTCTTCGCCACATTGCTATTGGTTACCGTAGGAGCCAATGTTGGAGCAAGATAGAGGGCACTACCCAATACTGAGCCATTACTATTAGCATCGATACCTGTACTCTTTACACGGGTGTAAGCCATGTTGACGGTTACATCGAGCTTGTTGAGGAAGTTGCGATCCTTGCTGGCATCCAATACATTATAAATGTTGTTGCTACGCATAGAGAGACGCTCATAGTTGCTCTGTCCGTAGTTACCACCTACGATACCTTCCTGCTTGTAGTAGCCCATGGAGAGGTAGTAGTTGATTTTTTCAGAGGCACCACTGATGCTTACCTCATGGTTCTGTACAGGGGCATTGTCGTTGAATACCAAGTCCTGCCAATCAGTACCAAATCCATTGATAGGATTGCCATTAGAGTCAGTCAGTTTGTATGGATCAGCATAGATAGGAGCCTGACCACCATTCACTGCACGCTCGTTCTGAAGGATGGCGTAGTCAGTGGCGCTTGTCACATCACGCTTCTTCCATGCGCTTTGCCAACCGTAAGAGAAGTTATAGTTGATCTGTGCCTTTCCTATCTTACCCTTCTTGGTGGTTACGAGAATTACACCGTTGGCAGCACGGGCACCATAGATAGCACCCGAAGCAGCATCCTTCAACACCTCGATACTCTCGATATCACTAGGGTTGAGATAGTCGAGACCACCCTCGATAGGCATGCCGTCTACGATGTAGAGAGGATCTGAATTGCTGATAGTACCTGTACCACGAATACGAACCTTAGGAGATGCACCAGGCTGACCTGAAGAAGAGGTTACGTTGACACCGGCAGCCAGACCCTTCAATGCGTTATCAACACGCACTGGGCTCTTGCCAGCCAAATCTTCGGTGCTCACTTTAGCGATAGCTGCAGTTACCACGCTCTTCTTCTGAACACCGTAACCTACAACAACCACTTCGTCCAAAGCCTTGTCGTCTTGTTTCAGAGTAATCTTCATGTTGGCTGAAGGACGAATCTCTGCATCCTTGTAGCCAATGTAGGTAATAACCAAGGTCTGGTTAGCATCTGCATCGATGACAAAGTTACCATCAAGGTCGGTAATTGCACCGGCACCCTTGACGCCTTTAACCTGTACGGTGGCTCCGATAACGGGTTCACCCAGGTCATCCAACACGACACCCTTGAAGGTGTTTTTCTGTGCGAGCGCTGACGTCGACATCAATAATGCAGTCGCCAGCAATAGACTTTTTGTTTTCATACTTCGATTATTAGTTTAGAAAAATATCTGTTTGTTAGTTCACTCTATTATAATAATGTTTAAGACTGTGCGGCTGTGCATTTTCTAAAATGCGTTAAGCCGTGTTTTCGATTGCAAATATAATATGTTTTTTTGATAATTCCTAACCCCTTCAACAGATAAGTGGAAAAGACACTTGCTTCAAACAACTTATATCGTTAGTTTTCAGATACTTATCTGTTTTTAATAACTATACGAAAGTGGATGGGGTAAAATGGAGAAAATGAGGCTAGAACACCCATGAAACGTTATATCAGTATATTTCAGTGTTCACACTCTGCCACTTTTCATTCGCACAGCTACGCATTTATTTTCCTAATTATCAGCGGTTTACAAAAAGTTTCGTTTTTACACCCATCCACTTTTCACTTATCACCCACCATTTTTTCATTATTTATTTAGTAATTTTGCAGATGAATGAGCATATACGCCTAAACGCACAAAAAAACGTGAGAGGCGGTGTGCAAAACAAACAACTGCAAGAAATAAACAAACCATAATAAATATTACTTATGAAACAGTTCATTTTATCATGTGTCCTGTCGGTTGCAGCCATCGCTCCATCTCAGGCACAGCAGACTACCAGACAATTGCCAGTCTATCTCGACCAGACCAAACCGGTAGAGCAGCGCATCGATGATGCCATCTCCCGCATGACGCTGGCAGAGAAGATACGCATCATCCATGCTCAGAGCAAGTTTTCATCAGCCGGTATACCACGCTTGGGATTTCCTGACTTTTGGACGGATGACGGACCTCACGGAGTGCGTCCTGACGTATTGTGGGATGAGTGGGAACAGGCTGGTCAGACCAATGACTCCTGTGTAGCCTTCCCTGCCCTCACCTGTCTTGCCGCATCATGGAATCCGCAGATGAGCCGCATCTATGGCGAAGCATTGGGCGAAGAAGCCCTGTATCGCGGCAAGGACATGATTCTGGGTCCTGGCGTCAACATCTACCGCACGCCTCTCAACGGCCGCAACTTCGAGTATATGGGCGAAGATCCGTTCCTGGCAAGCATCATGGTAGTACCGTATATCCAGGGATTGCAGTCTAAGGGCGTATCAGCCTGCGTAAAACACTATTGCCTGAACAACGACGAGGAATACCGCCATCAGGTCAACGTAATCGTCAGCGACCGTGCTCTCCACGAAATCTATCTCCCTGCCTTCAAGGCGGCTGTTGAGAAGGGTAAGACATGGGGCATCATGGGAGCCTACAACCTATATAAGAATGAGCACAACTGCCACAACCAGTGGACCCTGAACAAGATTCTGAAGGGCGACTGGAAGTATGATGGTGTCGTGGTAAGCGACTGGGGCGGTGCTCACGACCTGGAACAGTCTGTAAAGAACGGGCTGGATATGGAGTTCGGCACCTGGACAGACGGTCTTACGATGGGCGCTACCAATGCCTACGACAACTATTATCTCTCCATGCCTTACATGAAGGCCATACAGGAAGGCAAGTTCACCCAGAAGGAGCTGGACGATAAGGTGCGCCGCGTATTGCGCCTCTTCTATCGCACCACGATGAATCCGAACCGCCCTCATGGTTTCCTCTGCTCAGAGAGCCATTATGCAGCAGCCAGACAGATTGCTGAAGAAGGCATCGTATTGCTCCAGAACAGGAACAATGTGCTCCCTATCAACACCCAGAAGGCTAAGCGCGTGCTGGTAGTGGGCGAGAATGCCATCAAGATGATGACCGTAGGCGGAGGCTCTTCTTCGCTCAAGGTACAGCGCGAGATTTCGCCTCTCGATGGACTGAAGGCGCGCTTGGGCAAGGACGGCATCGAGGTAGATTATGCCCGCGGATATGTGGGCGATGTAACGGGCAACTACAATGGCGTTACAACCGGCCAGAACCTGGAAGACAAGCGCAGCGAGGCTAAACTGATAGCCGAAGCCGTAGAGAAAGCCAAGACTGCCGACTATGTCATCATGTTTGGTGGTCTGAACAAGAGCGATTTCCAGGACTGTGAGGGTCACGACCGCAAGCATTATGAGCTGCCATACCATCAGGATAAGCTGATCGAGGCTTTGGCTAAGGCAAACAGAAATTTCGTTTATGTCAACATCTCGGGCAATGCGGTAGCTATGCCTTGGAAGGCTAAGGTTGCCGGCATCGTACAAGGCTGGTTCATCGGTTCGGAGAGCGGCGAAGCCCTTGCAAGCATCCTTACAGGCGATGCAAACCCTAGCGGCAAGTTGCCGTTTACATGGGTCAACTCGCTGAAGGAAACAGGTGCTCATGCACTCAATACCTATCCGGGAACCTGGCGTCAGAAAGGTGGAGCCGGCACGAAGGGCAACATCATTGATGAGGAATATAAGGAAGGCATCTATGTAGGTTACCGCTGGACCGATAAGGAGCGCATCAAGCCTACCTTTGCATTCGGTCACGGCTTGAGCTACACCCAGTTTGCCATCTCTAATCTCCGCAGCGACAAGGTGCAGATGAAGCAGGACGGCACAATCACCTTTACCGTAAACGTAAAGAATACCGGTAAGCGTGCCGGAGCCGAGACGGTTCAGCTCTATATCCACGATGTCAAGGCATCGGTAGACCGCCCTCAGAAGGAGCTGAAGGGATTCCAGAAGGTTTATCTCCAGCCAGGTGAGAGCAAGGATATCAGCATCACCATCAGCAAAGAGGCCCTCAGTTTCTACGATGAGGCATCTTCATCCTGGAAGGCTGAAGCCGGAAAGTTTGAGGCTCTTGTTGGTAATGCAGCCGATAACCTGAAGCTCAAGAAAGCCTTCGAGCTCTTTTAAAAAGAATGATTCGATTCTGAGAAATTGAACGGAGGGAAGAAATAAATATAACGCATAAAAGCTTGTTACGGTGAAACGCCGTAACAAGCTTTTATTGTATTCCCCTGCTTTTCATCCATTGACAAGCTCGCGTAGGAACGGGGATTTTCCAAAATATCAATATCTTGATTATCAGAAGATTAACCCACTTGACACCCTAAAACAGGGCGCATGGGTATCTGCAGCATTTACTCCTGAATTTTCGCAAGTTTTCGCCATACGCCCTGAAAGGCTTATTTCATGCCAATCTGCTTCACGCGCTGCTCGAACTCTTCCCTGTCACAGATGGCACTATTCTTGATTTTGGCGCGATAATTATAGATAGTGTTCACAGAATAGTGAAGGAACTCGGCAATCTTAGAACTGTCCTCGATGCCCAGACGGATAAGGGCAAAGATACGGAGGGTGGTAGAAAGACGGCTGTCATCTTCGAGCAAGATACGCTCTTCAGGCTTCAAGAGGGCATTGAATTCCTCAACAAAGTCAGGGAAGAGCTTCAGGAAGGCGGAATCGAAATACTCATACAGCTCGCCCATGTAAGCCTCGCCAGCCTGCATCTGCTCCAGCAACTTGTTGAGTTCTCTTGCCTTCACTAGTTTCACTACTCGCTTGCGCATGGTCTCTATCTTGTCGACATAGATGGCACAAAGGCGCAGGAATCGACCAATATATACTTCCTTCATCTTGTTACTCTCGTTGAGTGACTGGTTCATCTCGTTGAGAGAATGGTTCATCTCGTTAAGACGCTCATTTGCCAACTGCAAGGCATGGTTGGTTTCCTTCAGCTTATGATGGGCCGCAGCAATGCGCTTGCGCTGCTTGTTGACATAGTAGAGCAAGAGCATAACCACAAAGAGAAGCAAGGCAGAACACGCTACCATGAGCCGCAGATGCTGGTTGCCCGAAGAAAGTTCTTTCTGATAGCCCTCCTCAATCTGCGTGAGCACAGGCATGATCTGGCGGCTGCGGCTAGGCGTATTGAAAATGGTAGCCGACTTCCAGGCAAACTTGATATACTCGTGAGAGCGCTTCTGCTCGCCCGGGTCGGCGTTGAGAAGATTGGCAACTTCCCAGAGAGAACCCTGGTCCATCACAGCCAACTGGACATCGCAGATAGCAGAACGCAAGAGGCAGCGGAGGAACTGCTCTTTATCACCAAACTGATTGTAGGTCAAGCCGCGATAAAACTGTACAATGGCATACTGATGGGTGCCCGGTTTCGTCATCGCCAGCCGCTTATCGCTCAATCGCAAAGCCTCCTTCATATTGCCTGCATCGCGTGTCCTCACCTCCTGCATCTGCAGATAAAGGTCATCATCATGGCTGAATGTGCTGTCTATTGCAGCCTGATAGGCATTATGCTTGCCGGCATAATATTTCTTCAAGGAAGGAACGTTGGAATAATATGCCATCTCGCCATACAGGTGCTGGCAAGCCCAGAGGTAGTTGCGTTTGCCCTCAGCATCAAGATCAGCGATATTGACAGACTTCAGCAGGTCGTACGATTCGGCATAATCGCCCGTGGTAGATTCCTGGAAAGCAAGCAGCGCCTTGGCATTTCCCACCTTCTTTTTATCGCCCATTCTGATGGCCAGTTCCATACATCGGTTGATATATTTCAGCGCCATGTCGTTCTTGTAGGAGCGGTATTCCTCAAAGAGCGCAAAACAGGCATCATACTTACTGCTTAGGCGCCTGGCGGTCTTCAGTTTCTGCTCCCAATCGCGAATTCGGGCTTCACGTACCTTCACATAATCAGCCGAATGGGCAATGGCGTTGTCCAGACTCTGAAAAAGCTGCTCTATATTATCTGTTGTTTTTGCTGCAAGAGAAAGAGGCATCAAGACAAAGAGCAGGAAGAAGAATGCCTTTCCCCATAATTCATTTACGCGATACATCAACTTGATTCCGTTTAAGATTGATTTATTTTCATGAGGTTTCACGTGCAAAAGTAATAAAAAAATCGGAAACGACAAATCAAATATAGAAGAAATATAGATTTCTTCGCATTTTTCGTCTATACCGCATCCACTTTTTATATATTCTTCATTTTTCTTATCCATCTCATTATCAGAGATATTTCTATCTAAAAAAGAAAAATTCATCCACATTTTAACATTCGTATCGCCCATCGTATCATCTTTTTTATTATCTTTGCAAGGTCTTAATAGAAGATAAACTTTATAAAATAACAATTAACATAATAAACAATGAGAACAGCACTTTTATCACTCACATTTCTTTTGGCTGGTTCTATGGCAGCACCTGCTTTCGCCCATACCGCAGCCCCTAAGAAAAAAGTAACTGCCACAACCAAGAAAGGCAAGATTCTACCCATGAAGGAGTATATCGACCAACTGATGGCGAAGATGACGCTACAGGAGAAGATAGGTCAGCTGAACCTGATGGTAGCTGGCGACATCACCACCGGCGGCGCACTTGATACTCAGGTAGGCAGCGATATCGCCCAGGGCAACATGGGCGGAGTTTTCAATATCAAAGGGCTCGACAAGATCAAGGCTCTGCAGGAAATCGCCATCAAGAACAGCCGTCTGGGTATCCCGCTGCTCGTAGGTATGGACGTGATTCATGGTTACGAAACGATGTTCCCTATCCCTCTCGCCCTCTCCTGCTCATGGGATACCGAAGCGCTGAAGAAAGTAGGCGAAGTATCGGCCAAGGAAGCCAGTGCCGACGGCATCAACTGGACATTCTCTCCTATGGTAGACATTGCACTCGATGCCCGCTGGGGACGAATAAGCGAAGGAAATGGCGAGGATCCTTATCTGAGCGGCGTGATGGGAGCAGCGATGACTCAGGGCTACCAGGGCGTGGATATGCGCACAGAAGAGATTCTGAGAGCCAACCGCATCATGGCCTGTCTGAAACATTTTGCCCTGTACGGAGGCGTTGAGAGCGGAAAGGAATATAACACGGTAGATATGAGCCGCGTGCGCATGATGAACCAGTATCTGCCACCTTACGAGGCAGTGGTGAAGGCTGGCGTAGGCAGCGTGATGTCTTCATTCAATCTCATCGACTACACACCTGCTACAGCCAACAAATGGATGATGACCGATGTCTTGAGAAAGCAGTGGGGATTCAACGGTTTCGTGGTTACCGATTACGCTTCTATCGCCGAGATTCTGCAGCACGGAACGGCAAAAGACATTCAGGAGGCTTCAGAACAGGCACTGAAGGCGGGTACCGATATGGACATGTGCTCCAACGCCTTCGTAAAGCATCTGGCAAAGAGCATAGCAGAAGGAAAGGTGAGCGAGGAGGATGTGAACATCGCCTGCCGCCGCATTCTGGAAGCGAAATATAAACTGGGCCTGTTCAGCGACCCTTACCGCTACTGCAACACCAAGCGCAGCAAGAGCGAGATTTATACCGCTGAGAACCGTCAGGCAGCCCGCGATGTAGCAGCAGAGACCTTCGTGCTCCTGAAGAACGAAGGCAATATCCTGCCACTGAAGAAGGAAGGAAAGATAGCCCTGATAGGTCCGCTTGCCGACACCCGAAACAATATAGCCGGTACATGGAGCGTGGCACAGGTACCATCTAAATATACCACCATCAAGGAGGCAATGGAGCATGCTCTTGCCGGAAAAGCCACCTTATTATATGCCCAGGGAAGCAATATCTGGCGCAATAAGGAACTGCAGCAAAACGGCGAATCCGGCAAGCCAATCAACTGGGGCAACGAGGCTGAGATGAAGGCAGAAGCGCTGAAGATAGCTAAAGAGGCAGATGTCATTATATGTGCTATGGGCGAAAGTGCCGAGATGAGTGGCGAATGCGGTAGCCGTACCAACCTGGAGATGCCGGACGTACAGCGCGAACTGCTTGCCGAACTCCTGAAGACGGGCAAGCCAGTAGTGCTCCTCAACTTTGCGGGCCGTCCTACGGTCCTTACTTGGGAGAAAGCCCATGTACCAGCCATCATGAATGTATGGTTTGGAGGTTCAGAGATGGGCGATGCACTCTGCGATGTCATCTTTGGCGACAAATCGCCATCGGGTAAGCTCACCACTTCGATGCCTAAGACTACCGGTCAGGAGCCTCTCTACTACAACCATCAGAACACCGGTCGCCCTGTAGCAGACGATAATGAGAAGTTTGCCAAGTTTGCCAGCAACTGTCTGGATGTAAGCAATGGTCCGCTCTATCCTTTCGGTTACGGTTTGAGCTATACCTACTTTTCATACAGCAACTTCCGCCTGAGCAGCCAGGAGGCCGGCATCAGCAATGAGGAGGCTACCGAATGGCAGGATGGCAAGAAGATTACAGCTAGCGTCACCGTTAAGAACAATGGCTCCCGCGATGCCGACGAGATTGTGCAGCTCTACATCCGTGACATGGTAGCCAGCATCTCCCGCCCTGTAAAGGAACTGAAAGGCTTCCAGCGCATCCATCTGGCAGTAGGTGAAAGCAAGGAGGTAAGCTTTGATATCACCCCAGATATGCTCAAGTTCTACAACGCAGATCTGAAGCACGTGATAGAACCAGGCGACTTCCAGATTATGATAGGAACCAACAGCAAGGATGTAAAGACATTGAAACTGAACGTGAAATAAACAAGAAAAATCGCCCTGTAAAAAGCAAAGCATAGCTTGAAAGATGCTTTACTTCTTACAGGGCGATTATCATCTACTGAGCCCACTCCAACAGAAGGCTCAGTAATGGATTCTATCCTTCAGGATTACTTACTCATCTCGAAACCTACACGCATACCATCGTAATTATTAGCGATAGTACCGATAGCGCTGAGGGTAGAACTGCCCTTGAGGGCACCCATGGTCTTGATGAGGTTGAGCAACTTTGTCTGGTCGAAAAGCAGGCTGATGCCGTTGGTAGTCTTCGTAGCATAGCCCGACATACTCAAGAGCAAGCCCTTCATCTGAATGGCATGAGTCTTCTCATCAAAAGTATAATTGCCCTGCCATGACTTGCCATCTATCTTGGCAGCGAAAGTTCCATCAGTTTTGAAGGTGAAATAGGTATTTGAGCCGCTGAAACCAAACTTGCTGTAATACTCACCCAACTTCTCCTCTACCTTGTTGGCAGCAATCTCACCGCCAGCCTTTGCCAGGAGATTTTCAGAGGTAAAGGCGCATCCCGGCTTGCTGTACTTCCAGGTATGGGCACAGAGATCCTGCTTGCTGAAGGTACCTGAACCGATTACATTATTCAGAATGCCATTGATAATGCTGCTACCTGCAGAACTGCTGCTGTTAGAGTTCCCACCCAGTACAGCACCCAAGATACCTGCAACGGTTGAGCCTGCATTGCTGGTTGCACTGGTAGATGTAGCGGTATTGCTGGTTGTTGCTGCAGTTGTTGTGTTAGATGTAGCAGAAGTTGTTTTCTTTGTAGAAGTCTTCTTGGTCGTAGTCTTCTTTGAAGTCTTCTTCGAAGTCTTCTTTGTTGTCTTCTTAGCCGTTTTCTTAACCGGCATCATCTCAGACATTGAGGCATTGAGCGCTGCCTCGTTCATAGCGCTTGCGTTGCTGCCAGCTGTGCATGCGAGCACGAGGGCAGCCAAAAGAAATACCTTTTTCATTGCTTTCTATATATTTATTTTTATCACTCTTATTTATATATACCCAATACTTCCTATTGTTCTTTCGGGTGCAAAGTTCGCAAAAAAATCGGAAATACGATAAGAAAAATCCCTATTTCGCGGTATGAATCTCCCTAAAAACTCAGCATTTCTGCTCTTTCTACGTTATTATAGACGAATACTATGACAATTCGTTTAAAAGACTATGAAAAAATCGTTCAGGAAATGATAATTATCGGTCTAAAGGAGGGAAAACTGTTCAATCGTTTGCACTTTTTTTTGACATACATCAAAAAATAACGAATAAAACACGTATTTTCATGCATTTTATACCTAGAAATAGGTAGAAACCCCTATCTTTGCAAGCGGTTAACAAATATCAATAGGTTATGAATGATTTAATTAAGGTAAATTCAGAAAATCAGAATCAGGCTATCGATAGATGCCAACAGATTCTTCAGGATCGCCGCGAGGCTCTTGCCTCTAAGGCAAAGAGAAGAGGTTAATACTCTTCAGAAACAAGAAGTAAAGGAGGAAAGATGATGCTCTTATACAATATAAAGACGCATCCTTTCTTTTTAAAGAGAGATTTTTCGAAACGACTCTTAAATGATGAGTTTCAAAAATTTTGGGAAAAGAAAAAAACGTAAAAATCCCGTTGTCAGCCATCTGGCTTGTACAACGGGATTTTTTCGTTTATTATATCAAGTCCGAGATTTTACTTCTCGTTCTTCACTGCCTTCATGATAATCTCGAAGTGATTACCACTCTTCAAGATGACATTCTTCAGGAAGTCTGAAATCTCAGATGCCTTCAGATTCTTCACCATCTCCTTGTAATCGCTATGAGTATCAACACCCATACGCTCGTATGTGCTCAACGCACCAAGCCAATAACCATTAGACTTCTCGCTAACAGCAGCCTGCTTCAGGAGAATCTCCTTCACCTTCTGAAGGTCTTCTGCATTTGGCTGGGCTACGGTCTCGTCCATACCCTTGAAGAAGTAAGGAATAGCGATATCCGACTTCTCTGGGTTCAACTGAGCCACAGCAGAAATAGAGATGGCAGCCTTGTTATCATAATCGCGAAGCAAACCATAGTTTGCACCTGCATGATAAGCAGCACTGAGTTCCTCACGGATAGTACGCAAATACTTCATCTCCAAAAGGCGGGCTGAAACATCAGCAAGAACCATATACTGCAAGGTGAATGGAGCCTTGGTATACCAAATCTCTGTTGCCTGGTTCTGTGGGTTCTCCATTGCCTTGGTAAAGACATTGCTTACCTTACCCTTAGCATAAGGAATCTGCTTGTTCTTCAGCTTGAAGCCATTGTTTGGCAGACTGGCGATATACTGCTCGATGAGTGGGAGGAGAGTCTTCTCATCATAGTTACCTACGAAATAGAAGGTGAAGTCCTTGGCATTGCCGTAGAACTGCTTACCAATCTCCAGGATACGGTCGTAGTTGATATCCTTTATATCGCTTGCCTCTGGTACACGGGCAAGCTTGCTACCCAAATAGAGGGTGCTCTGAACAGAATCCTGATATACGAGGCTTGGGTTGTTGCTCTTGTTGGCAAGAACAGTAGCCATCATACTCTTCATATTGTCAAAGCTCTTCTGGTCCTTGCTTACTGCGGTCATCTTGAGATAGATGAGCTGCATCAGGGTTTCGATATCCTTAGGAGTAGAATTACCCTTCAAACCATGATTGAAAGGACTCAAGCTGAACGAAACACCAGCCTGCTTACCAGCCAAAGCCTTATCAAGCTCATTGCTTGAGAAATCGCCAAGACCACTAGCATCGAGCACATCTGCTGCAAATGCAGCATTCAGGAAGTCTTCCTTGCCGAAAGTAGAATAACCCACATTGGCTGACGCTGCGAAAGCTATCTCATTGTCCTTGAAATCAGTCTTCTTCAATACCACCTTAGCGCCATTAGAAAGAGTCAACTCCTTGAAGCCCAACTTCTTGTTCTCAACAGTCTTCTTAATCTTACCAGCCTTAGGAGCCTGAGCAATGAGAGGTTCCTGCTTAACATTATCCACATAAGCCTCGAGCTTCTCAGCACGTACCTGCATTACGATGGCAGAGAGTTCCTGCTCTGTAGGATAAACGGCACCAGCCTGCTCGCGCATCATAACCAATGATACAAGGTTGGTATCGCTCTGGCAAACCAACTGCTTGGCATAGCTGTTGATAACCTCAAGAGGCAAGTTTGGAACTACCATCTTCCAGATCTGGCTCTCCTCTTCTACTGATGGAATAGGCTCGTTAGAAGTGAAGTTATCCACATACTGGGTGGTAAACTGCTCGTTCTTCATCTTATCCTTGTTGGCAAGCGCCTTGTCAACCTGGCTCATGAATTCATCCTTGGCACGCTGATACTCAGTAGCTGTGAAACCGAACTCATGCATACGCTGTGCCTCGCGGAGAACAGCAGCATAAGCCTCCTTAACCTTTCCTGGCTTAGCCACACCGGTAAGGGTGAAAGCATCCTTAGTGCTTGAAATCAGGTATGAACCATCACCGGCATTTGCCTGGAGATATGGACAGTCTGGCTCCAATGCCTTCTCTGCATAACGGGCAGCAATCATAGAAGAAATCACGTTATCCATGTATCCCTTCAGGAGATAGCTCATGTTGCTCTTCAGAGAATCAGGCACAGCATTGTGCTTCATATAAACCTGGAAGAGATCAACCTGCTGCTCCTTATCCTTGTCGATAACATAGATGGCTGAATCATTATCAGATACTTCTACCTTCTCTATCTTAGCGGCATTCTTAGGTACCTTGATACCAGAGAAGAGTTCCTTAATCTTAGCTTCGATATGATTTACATCTATATCACCCACGATGATAATAGCCTGATTGTCTGGGCGATACCATTTGCGGTAGTAAGCACGGAGAGTTTCTGGCTTACAGCCATCGATAACACTCATCAAACCAATAGGGAAACGGTAGCCATACTTTTCGCCCTGATAGAGCTTAGGAAGTGAACGCTCTATCATGCGCTGCTGACCTACGATACGCATACGGTACTCATTGTGTACCACATCGCGCTCGTCATTGATGGCTTCCTTGGTAAGAGAGATACCGTTGCTCCAATCCTTGAGGATGAGCATGCATGAATCTACGGCTGTAGGGCGGGTAGTAGGTACATCGGTGAAGTAATATACGGTTTTCTCTACGCTGGTATAGGCATTGAGATTTCTACCATACTCCACGCCGATGCTCTGCAGGTAATCCTGGAGAGAATTACCTTTGAAGTGATCGGTACCGTTGAAGGCAAGGTGCTCCAAGAGGTGAGCCAAACCGCGCTGGTCATCATTCTCATTGATAGAACCCACTTTCTGAGCGATGTAGAAACTGGCTACATGCTCAGGATAACTGTTGTGACGAATGTAGTAAGTCAATCCATTATCAAGACGACCTATCTTCACATTCTTGTCTACCGGAATAGCTGGCATCTGCTGTGCCATCGCTGTACCTGCAGAAAGGAACAGCACAACTGCTGCAAAAATCTTTCTTAGTTTCATCTGATTTTAATTATTTATGTATTTATTGTTTTCTATATCATTCTTTCTTTATACCTTATTATATATGCTACTTAACAAGTTCGCCTATATATAACGACAAAACCTGTGACATGGTTACCGTCTGCGATGCAAAATTAAGAAAAATAGAAAAGATTTGCAAACATTTTAGAGAATATCTTCGCGATGTATGCAAATCTTAACCTAAAACTAACATTGGAGGCAGAAAACCAATCCTAACCTACATGAAAACTCTTCATCCATGAACCTCTGAAGAGGCGGATAAGGAAGAGGATTCCCCTGAATGTGAGTTCGGTAGCCATCGCTATCCATACTCCCTCCAAGCCATAGCTCTTGGAAAGCGCATAAGCCAGAGTGAGGCGCACCAGCCACATGGTACCGAGATTGATCATCGCCGGTTTCCTGGTATCGCCCGCTCCTACACAAACACAGTAGGTCACGATGCTGGCTGCAAAGAAAGGTTCAGCAAAAGCCTCGATGCGCAAACAGACGGTACCCATCTCACGGATACTTTCTACCGGAGAAAGAACGCCAATCATCTCAGGAGCAAAGACATACATCACCACTCCCATCACAGCCATCACAGCCATTCCAAGTCCTACTGTCATATAGGCAAAATTCTTGCACAAACCAATCCGTCCTGCTCCATGCGTCTGTCCCACCAGAGTGGTAGCCGCATCACCGATACCGTAGCCCGGCATATAGCAAAGACTCTCTGCCGTAATAGCAAAAGAATGGGAAGCAATGGCTATATTGCCAAGAGGTGCCACAATCATGGTACTCACTATCTGCGCCCCGCTCATCAATATGTTCTGTATGGCTATCGGAATGCTGATTTTACAGGCATTATGAACATACGACCTGACCCAACGGAAACGGACATGGTCCTGACGGAGATTCAGTATCTTATTCTTGAAACCTGCAAGATAAAGATTAGGCAGAGAGATGCAGACGTAAGCCATCGCCGTTCCTAAGGCTGCCCCCACGACACCCAACTTCAGGATATAGATAAACAGGTAATTGAATATCACATCGCAGATGCAAATCAATACTGCCATCACACTAGGCGTATGCATATTGCCCGCAGATTTCAGCATCATTTCGGATATATGATAAAGGAAAACGAATGGCAGTACCAGACCGTATATCAGAAAATAGCGAGAGGAATTGGTGGCAATATCAGCACCTCCACCCAGCCAATAAGGCAGATAAGAATGAATGCCGACACAGAGAAGAGAAACAAAAATACTGAACGCCACACCGCAAATCAGCGCATGACGAAACACCTGACGGGCATTTGCAAAATCATTAGCTCCAATAAAATGAGCCACCTGTACTGAGAAGCCAGTAGCCGCTGCACTGAGTAAGCTACCAATAAGCCAGGTAGTTGACTCAATCAATCCGATACTGGCAGAAGCCTCTGCTCCCAGATGACCCACCATAGAAGCATCGATGAAGAACATCATCACCGTAGAAATCTGAGCCAACATAGAAGGTATACTCAACCCTACAATAAGATTGAGTTTCTCGCGCCGATCCATCTCCCTACCCAGGCGAATCGACTCCATCAAATAATCTGTCTTCTTGCTATAAAGCATAAATTAATTTCTCGTATATCGCTCATACAAAAAAATATGTGCATATATCATTTCAAACATATGCACATACTTTTCTCTAAATCTTTATTCTTATTATTCAGTAATCCACTTCTTGCCAGAAGCTCTCTTATAACTATTGAGCACTATCTCAAAACGGAGCATTGAATAGCCTTGGATTGAAGAATAACCGCTCTCGCCATAAGCTAGCTGGTATGGAATGAACACCTGCCAATGGTCACCTGGATGCATTTTGAGCAATGCGGTGGTAAAGCCATCAACATATCCACCGGACACATTACGGGTAGGATTAGCTGTAGCTGCATCAAAACTACCCGTAAAGCTCTGGTCGAAGACGTAACCTTCCTTATAATTATCAGTAGGAATATAACGGCCACGATAGCTCACCTGTACCGAATCGGTAAGGATTGGAGAAGTTGTACCCTCTCCCTTCTTCAGAACATGAACGATGATATTATCGCAATCCTTATAAGTAAGGGTCGCTAAATTACCATTCTGATCCTTGTTCGGAGTCTGGTTTTCGAACGTCCAGTTCTTATAAACGTACCAGCCGTTAGCTTCACCCATCTTCCTGGCATAAGCCAATGTATCGGCAAAAGCCTGCTCGTTACGCTCCTGCCAGTTGGCATATTCAGAGACATTATCATCATCTTCGCTACATGATGACAGTGTAATCACTGCCATCATGAGGAAGAAGAAATATTTCAAACTCTTAAGATTCATCTAAATGTATTTGATTAATTAGAAGTTCTTGATTTCCTTGCCAAGCTTCTTCAATACGCTAGTGATGCTTACGCGCTCCTCGATGATGCTGCGAAGATCTGAGATAGCTACGCGCTCCTGCTCCATGGTATCACGATAACGCAGAGTTACCTTATGATCGTTTGGAGTCTCGTGGTCTACGGTGATACAGAATGGAGTACCGATAGCATCCTGACGGCGGTAACGCTTACCGATAGAATCCTTAGGATCGCCATAGTGAGTATTGAAGTGGAACTTCAGTTCGTCAACGATTTCGTGAGCCAACTCTGGCAAACCATACTTCTTATCCAATGGGAACACAGCACACTTAACAGGTGCCAAAGCCTCTGGCAAACGCAAAACAACACGTGTCTCGCCATTCTCCAGCTTCTCCTCGCAGTAAGAGTGGCACATTACGCTGAGGAACATACGGTCTACACCGATAGATGTCTCTACATCGTAAGGTACATAGCTCTCGTTCTTCTCTGGATCGAAGTACTTGATAGAACGGCCGCTGTACTTCTCGTGCTGAGAAAGGTCGAAATTGGTACGGCTGTGGATACCCTCTACCTCCTTGAAACCGAATGGCATCTTAAACTCGATGTCGGTAGCAGCATTGGCATAGTGAGCCAGCTTCTCGTGATCGTGGTAACGGTAATTCTCATTACCCATACCGAGAGCCTCGTGCCAAGCCAGACGAACCTTCTTCCAATATTCAAACCACTTCATCTCAGTACCAGGCTGGCAGAAGAACTGCATCTCCATCTGCTCGAACTCACGCATACGGAATACGAACTGACGGGCTACAACCTCGTTACGGAAAGCCTTACCAATCTGGCAGATACCAAATGGCAACTTCATACGGCCGGTCTTCTGAACACTCAGGTAATCTACGAAGATACCCTGAGCTGTCTCAGGACGGAGATATACCTTGCTTGTAGCATCGCTGGCAGCACCCATCTGGGTAGAGAACATCAGGTTGAACTGACGGACATCTGTCCAGTTCTTGGTACCGCTGATAGGGCAAACAATACCCTCATCCTCGATAATCTGCTTCAGCATCTCCAGGTTAGGACCCTGCATAGCCTCAGTATAGCGGGCATGGAGATCATCAAACTTCTTCTGGTTCTCCAGAACGCGAGGATTAGTTGCACGGAACTGAGCCTCATCAAAGCTATCACCGAAACGCTTCTTAGCCTTGGCAATCTCCTTGGCAATCTTCTCCTCATACTTAGCCATGTGATCCTCGATGAGCACATCGGCACGATAACGCTTCTTTGAATCGCGGTTATCAATCAATGGGTCATTGAAAGCATCTACGTGTCCAGATGCCTTCCATACTGTAGGGTGCATGAAGATAGCTGCATCGAGACCAACAATGTTCTCGTGCAACAACACCATACTCTGCCACCAGTACTGCTTAATATTGTTTTTGAGCTCAACACCATTCTGACCATAGTCATAAACGGCAGCCAAGCCATCATAAATTTCACTACTTGGGAACACGAAGCCATATTCCTTGCAATGGCTTACAATTTTCTTAAAAACATCTTCCTGTGCCATGATTAAATCTTATTTTTTTCAAATTTTCGGCAAAGATACTCTTTTTTCTCGAAAAATTGTTGTATTTTTGCCATAAATTAATAAAATAAGTATTAAAAGCTATATATGAGCGACGAAATTAAAGATAAAAACGGTCTTGAAGAGGAAAAATCGCCAAATTTGGAAAATTCTTCTGCAGAATCTGAACAGGATGCTGCAGAAGATGCCAACGAGGAGATTTCGACCGAAGAACATTCCGATTATAAGCCGGTGAACCGATTCGATGCTTCTGCTGTACATCACCTCAGCGGAATGTATCAGAACTGGTTCCTCGACTATGCATCGTATGTGATCCTCGAACGTGCCGTTCCTCATATTGAGGATGGTTTGAAACCGGTACAGCGGCGCATCCTCCACTCTATGAAGCGCATGGACGACGGAAGATACAACAAGGTTGCCAATATCGTGGGACATACCATGCAGTTTCACCCTCATGGCGATGCGTCTATCGGAGATGCTTTGGTACAGATGGGACAGAAAGACCTGCTCATCGATACTCAGGGTAACTGGGGAAACATTCTTACGGGCGACCGTGCCGCTGCTCCCCGATATATCGAGGCACGCCTCTCTAAGTTTGCTCTCGATGTGGTTTTCAATCCTAAAACCACCGACTGGCAACTCTCTTATGATGGCAGGAACAAGGAGCCTATCACGCTCCCTGCCAAATTCCCGTTGCTCCTGGCACAAGGTGCCGAGGGTATTGCCGTGGGATTGAGCAGTAAGGTTTTGCCACATAATTTCAATGAGATTTGCGATGCTGCCGTCCACTATCTCAAGGGCGAGCCATTCCAACTCTATCCCGACTTCCCTACAGGCGGTGCCATCGATGTAAGTAAATACAATGATGGACAGCGAGGTGGTGCATTGAAGGTAAGAGCCAAGATAGACAAGCTCGACAACAAGACACTCGTTATCAGCGAGATACCATTCAGCAAGACTACAGGCAGCCTCATCGATTCTATCACCAAAGCGGTAGAAAAGGGTAAAATTAAAGCACGCAAGGTAGATGATGTTACTTCGGCAAATGTTGAGATTCTTGTGCATCTGGCACCAGGTACCTCATCAGATAAAACGATGGATGCACTCTACGCATTCAGCGATTGCGAAATCAACATCTCGCCCAACTGCTGCGTCATCGAAGACAACAAGCCTGTTTTCCTCACCATCAGCGATGTGTTGCGCCACAGCGTAGACCGCACAATGGGATTGCTGCGCAAGGAACTGATGATCAGAAAGGGTGAATTGGAGGAACAGCTCTTCTTCTCTTCTCTCGAACGGATTTTCATCGAGGAACGCATCTACAAGGAGCGAAAGTTTGAGCAGAGTAAGAGTCAGGATGAGGTTGTTGCCTTCATCGATTCTAAACTCGAACCATTCAAGGACAAACTCTTTACTGCCGAAGTAGACGGTAAGGGTATGGTAGAATATGCCTTCCATCGGGAAATAACCCGCGAGGACATCCTCAAACTCCTGGAAATCAAGATGCAGCGAATCCTTAAATATAATAAGGATAAGGCAGACGAACTGCTGATGAAAATTAAGGCTGAACTTGCTGAGATTGAGAACGACCTGGCTCACATGACCGATGTTACCATCAACTGGTTTGAATATCTCAAGGGCAAGTATGGAAAGAACCATCCTCGCAAAACAGAAATAAGAAACTTCGATACTATTGAGGTGACTAAGGTGGTAGAGGCTAACCAGAAACTCTATATCAACCGTCAGGAAGGATTCGTTGGTACAGGGTTGAAGAAGGATGAATTCGTATGCAACTGCTCCGACCTCGATGACATCATCATCTTCTATAAGGATGGCAAGTTTAAAGTCACCAAGGTAGCAGACAAGATATTCGTCGGTAAGAATATCCTCCATGTACAGGTATTCAAGAAGAACGATAAGCGCACCATCTACAACTGTGTTTACCGCGACGGCAAGCAAGGCGATTACTTCATCAAGCGATTCAACGTAACCGCCATGACCCGCGACAAGTTGTATGACATCACCCAGGGCACACCTGGCAGCCGCGTCATCTATTTCACCGCCAACCCGAATGGAGAGGCAGAAATCATCAAGTGTACGATGGAGCCCGACCTGACGAAGAAGCGCCAGAGCATCTTCCTGGAGAAGGATTTCTCAGACATTCTGATCAAGGGACGTGCTGCCAAAGGTAATCTCCTGACCAAGCGCCCTATTCGCCGTATCGGTCTGAAGAGTCACGGCCACAGCACGTTAGGAGGCAGAAAGGTTTGGTTCGACCCAGACGTAAACCGCATCAACTACGATGAGAACGGCCGCTTCCTGGGCGAATTCAATGATGATGATTCTATCTTGGTAGTACTCGACAACGGTGAATTCTACATCACCAATTTCGATGTCAACAACCACTACGAGGACAACATCATCCGCTTAGAGAAATGGGATGAGCACAAGATATGGACGGCTATCCTCTACGATGCCGACAATCAGGGATATCCATACATCAAGCGATTCACGATGGATGCCACCAAGCGCCATCAGAATTTCATGGGAGAGAACCCTAACTGCAAGCTCATCTTGCTTACCGATACGGTTTATCCACGCATCAAGGTTACTTATGGCGGTGTGGATGCCATCCGTCCTGCCGAAGAAATCGATGCCGAGCAGTTCATTGCACAGAAAAGTTTCAAGGCAAAGGGTAAGCGCCTCACGACATGGAAGATTGAAAGTATCGAGGAGTTGGAACCAACCCGATTCCCAGAACCTCCTTCTGAGGATAATGATGAGGAACCGGATGGTTCTGACTCAGAGAATGAAGGTGAAAACCTTGATCCAGATGCCGGCAAAAGCGAGCAACAGGTGATTGACGAACTGACTGGTCAGACCAACCTCTTCTCAGAAAAAGATTTCGAAGAAGACCAGAAGGATAAAGACTGGTTATCGAAGCAATAAAAAGCGCTAAGAAAGCGCAAGGAAAGCACAAAAGAAAGCGCAAGAAAAGCAGCAAGAAAAGCGCAAGGAAAGCAGCAAGAAAAGCGCAAGGAAAGCGCCCATCATAAAAAAAGGAGCTTAAGTCCAAAAAGCTTAAGCCCCTTTTTTATTATCTAGCCATTTGCATTTCGCGCTTCTGCATTTCGCGTTCAACAAAAAAGAAGCCAGTCCCCCTCCTGCCCCCGTTCCAGGCGATTCCATCGCCTGTCCCCCAGCAGTCAGTAGCCTTCATTTTTACCTTTTATACCCCGCCAGCTTTTTCAGGCAGTATTCCTTAAAGTCATTCCAGTGGTAATAAGGTGCCACATCGCTCTTGATAGGCAAAGTAGCCTCATCTTCATTCAAAAGCACCTTTACCAATACATCATTCGCCTTGTTTCTATAAAAAACAAACTGCAAATTCGTAGCCATCGGAGTAATCTTATAATCCCACCATTGAGAAGCAATCTCCTCCGGATCCTTAATCTCTTCGCCATATCCATTCAAATCCAGCAAACAGGTAAGCGGAGTAACCATCGTATCGTGTCCATATCTCAATGTAGCTCCCGGATGCGGCAAGGCGATGCAGCTATCTGCCTTCTGAATGATATTTCTCAAGAGATTGCGCTGGGAGAATGGCTGCACATTGCCCGTATAAGGCGAGTTGCCGTAAGTCATCTGCCACCAGATGTTGGCATTCAGCCAGTTCTGATACAGTTCCTCCTCCGTAAAGAGGTCATAGAGCGAAACCTTGCCCCTCAGTTCCGTGCCTTGGATTGAGCTTGCCATCTTATAAAGTTTGCTGTTCAGGTCACTCTGGTTGATATTCTGCTTCACCCAAGCAGGGTCGTTGAACAATTCCTGCATCACACGGCTATAGCTAACGTGCTTCTGTGCAAATTCCTGCAGTGCCACCTTGATACCCACGCTATGCTTCAAGCTATCCAGGTATCTGTCGTCCTGGTTCATATAATACATATCATGCTCGCTGGCATCATGAAAGATATGAAGTTTCGGATTCATGCGAAGCATCTGCTGCAAACCGTTCTCCATAGAGAGGATGCATCGGATTACCAAAGTACTTCGGGCCTCAATATTCGTATTACCGGCAAAAATCTCAGGGAATCGCTCCATCATTCTTCTGGTAATACCCTGATGCTGGAGAGCTCCGAGCGGAGTCAGTTCGCCATCGCGCCCCTTCGCCTCCTCACGAATCATCTTCACCTTAGCCAGCGTTTCCTCGCCTTTAGCTGTCAGTTTGCCCTCCTGCTTCGCTTTGAGCAGAGAGAAATAAGGCACATCATAAGCCTGCTTGCCAATCATATAGCGGGAACCATGCCGACCATAATGGCTCAGATAGAAAGGCTTATAACCTTTAGGAGCCGCAGTCAACTGCTTCTGAGGACCACGATAAGCTACATAGTTACTACCCGAAAGCGTAATATCCCGCTTGAAATCCTCTTGCGGAGTCTGTGCTGTCAGAGGCATCGCCAATGTAAGAGATGCCAACAATAATAGATTTTTTGTGTTCATTGTTATCATATAATTTTGTTTTGGAAACATACAGTCTCATTTAATTCCAATTCATCAGTTTTCTCAGGAACGGAAGCAATTCTGCTGCCATCTTCCGATGCTGCAACATACTAGGATGCCAGCTGGCGCCATAACCTAAATCTCCTTTCTGGAAACTGAAATCGAAACGGTAAATGTTCTTATCAGTTTTATTGGCATCAGCACAGATTCTATCAAGCACAGTTCGCTGCTTGCTACTCTCCTTCTCGCCGAGCATCGGACCAGTCAACATCACAATCTTTGCATGAGGATACTTGCTACGTACCGTTTTAAGAAACATGCGATAATTCTTCTCGTAGAGTTGAATATCATAATTTTTGGTAGAAAGATCGTTCGTACCCAGATTGATACAGACTAACTGAGGCTGATACTTGGCAAAATCCCATTTTTCATCATGCTGGTCAAATAAGGTATATTCATATTGCCAAGGCATGTTATCGACATCACCTGTCTTCGGACCATTATAATTACGATATACACCGATACCACTACGGGAGATAGAAGTATGCTGAGCCTTCAGACTGTCACTTACGATATTGGCATAAGTAAGCCAATGGTTCTCTGTTTCATCCTCAAAAGGATCAGACTTGTTGATACTTTCTACGCCATAACCGCAGGTGATTGAATTTCCGATAAATTCAATCTTCCGTTCCGGGAGAGCCGGAGCCTCAACGAGCTGACATCCCTTATCAAGAACGAATCCCCTGAATTCCGGTTTGCGGAACAAACCTTCTATCACATACATCACCTTAGCATGATGCACCCCCTTTGGCAAAGCCGCAGCCAGGGTAACAACCGAATCGCGTTCGGCATTAAAGCCCACTTTGAAAGGTTCGCAACCATCAATCTGCGCCATGAAATATCCAGTCTTCGGGCGACACAGCATTTTCAGAGAAGACCCTTGAAAACTAGCCTCAATCGTAGTTCCCGGATAATTGAAACTGGCTACGTCAGGATTCTTAGCAAAGCTCACACGCCCAATATACTGAATCATCGGATGAGAAGCCTTTACGGGCTCTCCCTCAATAGGAAGAGTAGTTGATTTCTTCACATTTCCAGCCATCATCGTGGAAGAAACCATCAATGTAGCCAGCATCATAACCCATACTTTTTTCATATTCCTGTTATTATAGTTTTTATCTGTTCTTACCATTCTGCCTTCATTTTTGCAAAATAAAAATAGAACAGTATCTGTTTGCAAAATTACCATTATTTCTCGTAAAAAGCAAGTAAAACCATCATTTTTTTCATTTTTCTTCTTTTTATTCAAATTATTATTGTATCTTTGCACCCAAGAATGCGCTTGTGGCGAAATTGGTAGACGCGCTAGACTTAGGATCTAGTGGTTCAGGCCGTGTAGGTTCGAGTCCTATCAGGCGCACCAAAGAAAATCCTAACTGCCTGATAATAAGCGGTTAGGATTTTTTAGTTTTAAAAATTGCCGAGTTTTTGCCGAGTTTTCCGAGCGTTATACTATTTAGAAAACTCGAAGATAATCAGATATTTTGACAAACAACTCTGACTACAGATAATTAAGTTAAAAAGAAAAATTATCATTATACGAAAAAACATATTCTTTAGCTTGACAAAATCTTGTAATATTACATCTTTTAAGATAATCGTCGGTTACCTTCCCAAAACATCCATCAAAATCTTTATATTTACCAAAATACCTATAATCCCAGATTGCCACCAACAAACTTGGACTTAAAGGAAAAGTCAACTCAACCCCAAGTCGAGTCAGCCCCATATTTTCATTTCTCACATCACATTTATTATCGGCATGACCAAAAGCAAATATAGGACTATCACTAGTAAAAAAAGATTTCGTTGGAGAATAATGAAAAAACCAATAATTACGAGATAGAGCTTCAGAATATTCCTTTACCATATCATCATCAATAAAAGTACAAGACGCATGGTTGACCACTTCATCAAAAGTTCCCTCTATATCCATCTTTGCAATATCAGGGTTGTTCATTTGAATCGCCAAACCTTCTTTGAATAGACGAATATGTTTTTGCAGAAGTTCATCAGAAAAGCCATTAACCGCCTTTCGCACTTCCGGCAACCTCATATACTGAATTACAATTTGCTTAGCTATAAGACGTTTTTCTTCCACTGTAACTCCAAAATCATTGCAATTTTCCGCAAGACACAAACATTTGCGTTCGTCTATTTGACGTAACAGACTTCCCCATTCCGGTTCTATATTTCGACCAAAGAAATCACTCTCTAGTGACAATCTATTTAATTCCTGTTCGGAATCTTTTGCTAAATACTCATCACTTAAATCGTAAAAATTATTTATTCCACAAACTTTTGAAATTGCAATCTTAAAAGACTTACTATTTCTTTTCGAATAAGCATATAAAAAACGCTTATTCTTATCATCTGGCGAGAATTGACGTAAATAACACTGCGGAATATAGTGCTGATATATATTATGACTTTTCATTTTCTCATTTTTCTGTTTTATTTATTGCTACATTAAATGCCTTGCATCGACGAAGTTGCTGGTTAGAACGACACAATGAAAAGCGATTAAATTTCTCATATATATCTAGTCCACGCCCCATCGTAATCGTCCAACCTGTATCCGTACGAATAACACGATCATGATCTGCTTTGAAATCATACGTAAATTCAATACCCATTGGCAATAGTTCATCGGCCAAATCATTAAAGCTATCTATAACCTCAGCAACTTTCTCATCATCATCATTTTGGGTACTCAAGTGAATCTTTATAATTTCTTGCACACTTGTTACCTCTTTTACCATTTGGATAAAATCTACAAGATTATCTATTTGATAAGGTTGGCGTACAAACGGATCTGTAACTTGTATTTCTTTTGCTAAACGCAAATAATCGCCAAAGAGTTCTTTATAGGTAACGCCACCTTGATTTTCTCGTATAGAGATAGTTTTAGGCACTAAAGGTTTAAAGCGAGGACGTCGCTTTTGCTCCTTCTCATGTTCTGGTATTGCTTGCACAGCAGAATCCATAATATCCTGGCACTCAACTTCCATATCATCTGTCTCACCTTTCCGCTCCATCACATTTTTATGATGATACTCTAAGTTCTCTAATGTTTCTACCTTAACTGTCTCACCTGTTGGCAACCAAGTATATTCAAATTTCGCAGGTTCGGCACAGAACGTAGAATCAATGATATAAAGCTGGTCTTTTACTCTTTTTCTTGATTCCGCTGCAAAGTCAATGATTTCCTTAACTTCCTCATCTGTCATCACTCCATCAGGATAAATCAATTTGCAGAGACCAGAGCAAGTCTTTCTGATAGCGTTATGGTCACGTTCAGAAAGTGTGCCACTAAACTTTGCATACTTTGACAAGTTTGCAGAATAATCTATTCCTCGCATTTCATGCAAGATGGCTGAGATATAATCTGTAATAAGTCCATACCCTGCACTAAAGGATGCTTTCTTTAGCACTTTAACTTCCCATCCAGGATTATACACATGGATACGATCCAAGAATGCACCAGTCTGCAAGAAGTCAGTAGGGATAGACTCAAACAGATGGGAGTTTTTTAGCATATATGACACTGTATGTTTTGTATTGCCCACAAAAGACATGGAAGCCGTGCTTTCGTGGGTTCCCTTTCCTCGATTAAAAGACTTATTGGCAAGATAGTTTTGCATCGTATCTACCAATTTTGCCTCAATAGCACGATGTGGCTTTTGCTCATACTCATCCCATGCCACAACATCCCAATATCCAACAAGCCCCAATAATTCCTTGTTACCCGACATTTTCACAAACAATCGAGCCGATGTAACATCTCCACCACTAACCAAGACACTATAAGGCGAAAACTCTTGATACACATGAGACTTTCCAGTGCCCTTTGGGCCTAACTCAACAAAATTAAAGTTGTTCTCTATGTGTGGTAACAAACGAGCCAATGCTATAATTTTTTCTCTACGATTTAATGGTTCTGGATTAAGTCCAACAGTATGAACCAACAAGTCTATCCATTCATCTGTTGTAAATTTCCCTCTTTGCTGTACATACTCTTTCAAGTCTATATTAGATATTTGAATCGGCTTCAGTGATTGAATTTCCCAACGCACATGCACATCATCACCCGAAAGATAATTAATCTTTACAATACTCCACACACCATTTCCGGAAAGAAGCTTTGGATTTCTCTGCACGACACTATCCCCCACTGGTATTTTTGTCAAACCGAGATTAGCAAAAGACACCTCATACAAATCTTCCTTGTCATTAAGTGTTGCCGTTATCTTATCTATCACTGTATAAGAGCCACGCTCACGTATTTTTCCTTTTATAAGGTCAGCTTCAGCACGACTGATATAATTATTTCGTATCACGGTCTTTACCTTTTCCACGCCTTCCTCAATAATTTGTGGATCATCACTGGCACAATATTGTCCCAATAGATATTCCAACACATAAGTTGGAACAGGCAAATTACCTTTTACCTGAAAAGCCAAGTCCTTACGAACCACCTTTCCGGCAAATGCATCCAATATTTTTTCTTGCAGCTTTCCCATAACCTTTCTACTCTTACTAATAATAATGACTAAAAATCATCTTGTTCAATCAATGTATTGTTCACTATGTTCTTTTCTATGAGAGGATTCAAACGGTCATCATCTTTAAATACTTTGAATTGAAGGATCTTAGATGACACAGGCTTGTTCAAAACCAAATCCACCTCAAAAATGCGACTCGCCCCCATTTCTTCATCTGTAGAGTTAAGTACAACCGTCTTGACTGGCGTTACAGCTTCACCTCCTACATAGATAGCACAAACAACTTTCAGTTCTTGAACATCCATCGTTACAGCTTCGCCCTGCACCAAATGTGCCTTCAGACGACTTGAAGCCATTTTTAATGTAGGTTCCAAAAGTGAAACGCTTACTTTCGCCTTAGCGTTCACTCTCTTATAATGACTATAAACCAGCGGTATTACCAGCTCTTGTAGCGAAGCTCCTCCATGAGCAAACAGATAGTCGCCACCGTTCATATACAAACGATTAATACCATTTGGCACAGCCACCAAAACATTCCCACTCATAGCAGAAACTGCAGGCAGTGAGAATTTCGTGATTCCTTTTACATCGTGGTCATTTTCTGTCAAATAATATCTCGTTGTTAGCTCCACATAGTCATCATTGACCTTTTCTTTGTCCTTATCCAAAAACACCTTATCATTATATAAGAAACCATGGTCTGACGTAATGTAGATTTCTGTCACATTAGCAGTATCATGTATAAAACCAACAAGCTGCTCCAAGTCTTTGAAGCATTGTTCACATGTCGTTCTAAAAGTGTTTGAAGAACATCCGTGCAGATTATCATCCAATATATTATAGAACACATACACCAACTTATGCTTAAAGATTTCACGTTGCTCCGTCTTGCTAAGTTTCTTTAATCTCTTATAGTTTATACATAGTCCATCATCATTATAGTTTCGCAGGTGTGTGGTTCTACTTTCTGTCGAAGCTAACACTTTTTCATCCACCATCATTTTTTTTTCTCCTAAAGTCAAAGTTTCATGAGGAAGCAAGGACGGCTTTGTGTATTTTGTCTCGGTTGGGAGCATAGCCAGTACTGGGGTCAACGTGGCAATATGCTTTTTATTGCCAAGTCGTTGCAAAAGTTCTATTGCCATCTCATAGCGCAAAGCATCACACACAATAACCGCAGTTTTCGACTTAATATTTGCCAAATGATTTTTAAAGAATTCAGGTTGACGTTCTACCATTGTGACAGTTTCAAACCCATTCCCCATCTCTTTCAGGCAAGCAAGCCATTCTACGTTTTCTTCATTGACTAAAGATAAATAATCCTCATCCAGCTTCATCTTTATTCGCTCCCCAAGATCAGATTCCGAGTTCATGTCCAAATTCACATAGGCACATACAGCTTGGCGATAGAACATATCTAGTTTACTATACGTTTCCACATACTCTGAAACATATAAATTAGGAGTGTTTAGTTTGAACGTATCTATACCTTTCCATACTTGGTAGAAGGCGCAGACCAACTTTACGAAATTAACCAATGTCGCCAGTTTTTTTCCTAAATTTTTATTTTCAAACTGTTCAATTAGTTTATCAGATAAGCCAGCAGGATTATTATAAAGCAAATCCTTAGTCCACTGAAGCAAAAGCTTCTTACTCATTGCATCAGACAAGAACGAATAAGAAGCATCTGCTCCATAAACATCTAACAATGTTTCTTCCTTAACATCCTCACTCAATCTAGCAAAAGCTGGCACAAAAGATTCTGACAACTTTGTATTGTCCGCAATAGAAGACATTATTGTATTCAGTTCTTGCAAATGTAAACCATTCTGCACCTTCATTTTCTTATAAGGATCAGCTTCCATTACTGCCAACTGTTGGGTAATGAGATTATACTTCATCGCTTCCGCTACCGCTTTCATCGGGTTCAAGGCTTTTTCATCAAAAGTGAACCCAACTAGCATAGCAACCTTATCTTTCAAGGCTGTTAGGATATCCGATGCACTCACTTTACTCTTTGTTGTAAACTTTCCCCAAAAAGCTGTTGCTTTTGTAGTATCCTCAGCACCAAACAGGATAATGATACGAGCCAATAGCTGATACCACTCCAAAAGTTTATCAGAGCCAAGATAAACAGAAAGAATGCCACGATGTGCGACATCAAACGAGAATGTCTTCGTATTATAATAAGGCGAAAGTACCTTATTGAACTTATCACGCAACAGTTCTGTTATATGCCGTTTGAAGAAGTCGGTATATTCCATAGAAATGCCACGCTGTTGCATAAATGCCACAGCATCTTCCTCGTGAAACACCATATTGGCTTTCAACACACTCATCAAAGGAAAATTCAAGCAAGATTCCGGCTCTACAGGCTCCTGCTGATTGAACACCAAAATCACCCTTTTATCTTGCCATTCTGTAGCAAGACGAACCTTTGTCGAGAACCAGTCGCCCTCGAACGCCTTATAGACATAGCCATCTTTCCAAGGCTCATCTATTGCTTCAATCTCATTTCGCAACATTCCCATAGCGTCAAATACGAACAGCACACGCAAATTCGCTGTAGAATCGAAATAGTTATATATCTTGTCTCTGATGCTCATCACTAATATTCGGTCTTATTTATATTTTCATTTAATAACCAATGCCCATACGCTCTTCCTCCTTTACGTCGAACAATACCCAACTTTTTTAGATGAGTAAATACTTTATATATGGTTGTTTCACCAACAGATAGCTTAACACCCAAAGAACGGTAGGTCTCATTAGGATCAAGCTTTATCAAGTCTAAAACTTGTTTTTCTATAGGGCTTAATCCTATACGATTTCTTTCCTCACTTCTTTCCTCACTTCTTTCCTCACTTCTTTCCTCACTTCTTTCCTCACCAATAGTAGTTTCCTTACAAATCGAATAAGTAGTCCACCTATTCTTACTATCTTGGTTCAACAATTGCTTGTCAACCATCTTATGCAAGATTTTACCTACTTCAATAGGATTCAGCCCCAATATCTGCTGCAATTCCTCATTGCTCACACTATCACCATTCCAAAGATATGCAGCTATCATCTGCTCCTCTGCACTTAATCCATGATAAACTTTTTCTCCATAATAGGTTTCCATTTCATGGATCACAGACTCCGGCAAAAGACTTATCATCGGAAGAACTAAATCTACTTGGCGCAAGTCTGTTCTATCCATCAAAATTGGTTTACGCCAATTTTGGTCTTTCCACGCCTTCAATATGGTAGGATAGCCACTGCCAATATTTTCACCATATCCTATCATTCTGAGCATATTCTGTATTCTTGGATTACGTGCCTTCGAGTTTCCACCTCGTATGATTTCTTCCATGGGAAGTTTGAGAGCACCAGGGTTAGAAAACAGAAATTCCTTGTCATATTTCTCTACTTTAAGCACTCCTGTTATCAATAGGTCAGAATGGATTATCATATTCGTCAATCCTTCACGTACCGCCTTATGCACTGGGGTGTCATCCACACGTTCCATTCCTTGCAATTTAAATGGACGCTTCAAATCCACAGTGAGTTTAGCTATAACTTTCATAAAGAAGTTATAGAGATTATTCTCCCAGGTGCCATCATAGGTCAAGCGGTCGCTCCATCGGCTGTCCTCTTCCAAATTTGTTTTGTCAATGTAGTCCATTCTGATGTTATCAAAACGGTCTCTTACAGGCAAGCCCTTACCAAACATCATGAGTCCAGCTATCGTCAGTCCTTCTCTTCCTGTATTTCGGTCAAGAGTATAACCACCTAAATTTCGCAAGAACTCCTTATTATCAAGTTGGTTGAAAGCATGATCAACATTTCTTACCTCAAAACGATTGCGATAAGCTTGCAATGTAGGCAAGTCAACATCATCCATCCCATAATTTTCTACCAATGCACCATCATTTCCATTCTCGTTGGCATCTCTTAGCATCGACTTGACATCATCATCTGTGCAGTGATAATCTCCTTCGTAGTTGCGCTTAAAAGTACCACCAATAATGTTTTTGTTAATATAGATGGGACGTACGGTGTAATTTGCCATCGGAACATGAACCACAATAATTGTTTTATCTTCATATTCCACACATTCCACATCATCATCCAACAATATATTGCGACTTACCTTATCACTATTGATGGTGTCCCACAAAGTTTTCAACATCTTATTGGCATCGCCTACGCCTCTTACTTCAAACTTTCCCTCTTCCACAGATTTATTTCTGTGTTCTTTGATACCCAGAATGATAGTTCCGCCTATGGTATTTGCGAATGAGGAATAAGTCTCCCATAGCGATTTTGGCAAATCGCCAGATGCTTCTTTATACTCTATGTTGATGCGCTCGCCATATAGCATCATGTCCTTTATATCTTGCGCTGTCATAATCATCTATATTTTAATACGTTTTTATTTCAATTTCGCCAACACATCTCCATACTTGGCATAGTTTACAACCACGCCATCATCCAAGTCGATGCTAATTTGTTGATTAGCCACTTCATGGAGTCGTACATCGTATTCACGACATTCATCGAGCCACTTGTTATAGTCACGCAGTTGTCGGCGTTCCATTGAAGACAGTTCTGCTTGCCTTACCATAAGTTCTTCTATCTTTACCTTCAGCCACTCAATGTAAGGCAAAAGATACTTGATTCTCACCTTGCCCACTACATAGGCATCCATTCTATGCATATATACCATACATTGGAAGGCACCTTTCGTGGAAGCAAAGAGCCAATAGATAGGGCGTTTCTGATACATCTTCTTATGGTCTTTCCAAAAGTCCTTCTGTAGGTAGTCGCTCAAGCTCTTGCCTAATGTTGCCTCTATATAGTTAAGGTTCTCGGTTTGGCTATCGGAGCCAAATACAACCTTTACCATTTCTGAAATACGACTCACCGCATTATCACTAAATGGTGAGTTTTCGCCCATCAGCGGCACGATTCCATCATCATCAGGTTCAAACCTGCTTTCTGGCACAAGTTGATGATACTCTTCTAGACCATCACCTTGGTTGGCAAGAATGAGTCCCTTATGGTCGATACTGTATCTACCCATTATGCAACCGATGGCATAACTGACCAATTGCTTTACTATTACATCATCATGCCATACCATTTTATTGCCCTCAATACTTTTCTCCCCTTGCTGGAGGATAGTGATTTCATCAAGAGGCACATCTGGAGTCAACTCGTCTTGCAAGCCATATATCTCAATAAACTGCTTGTTGAGCTCCTCCTCATTAGCATGGAGCTGCATGAACTTCTCCGTCCATTCGTCCTTGAATCGAGACACCATATCAGACATATGAATAGATTTTCCAGCAATATCTATTCCAGATTCAGAGCATTGTTGGGCAAGAGCAACAAGAGGATTCTGCTCGAAATTCCATGATGTTTCGTGAGCATCCCAGTCTTGCTTAGAAAGGTTAACATTTTGCTCACTCAAATCATTTATGCTATTTATATTTACCCCTTAATTCCGCAACACTATAGTTTAACATTATTTATAAGTGCCTGAGCAACA